>Ga0190269_10000915_pt1 | contig 14611 bp, 11 predicted proteins | sample Popmic249IS_FD_133749 | JGI IMG/M metagenome (GOLD analysis project Ga0190269, IMG submission 133749) | Populus adjacent soil microbial communities from riparian zone of Blue River, Arizona, USA - 249 IS | ecosystem: Environmental > Terrestrial > Soil > Riparian zone | place: USA: Arizona...
CGTTCGCGGAGGTCGACAACGAAGCGCCGCTGCAGCTGCTCGAGCCCTTTGCAGGCGCGGCTTCGCGGCTGGGCCTGCGCGACTTCACCTTCGCGCTGTCGTTCCACGCGCCCGCGGGTGCCGGGCGTATGGCGTTTCCGATCGACGGAGGGCAGCGCTACATGATGGTCCGCCGCGAGGCGGTGATCGTCGAGACAGCCTTGAGCGCGGCGTACACGCCCGTGCCGACCGTGGGTCTCGGCGCGAGCGCTCGCATCGTGCATGTGCCGAGCCTCCGCTACCAGCTCGTGATCGACGGCAATCCTCTGCCGCGCGAAGCCAATGCCGTCTCGAGCGAGCTCGACATGCTGGCGACGGTGACCGGCGCCGATCCGATCACGTTCGCTGCCACGCTCGGCGCGTGGTGGCGCCCGGCTCCATGCCTCGAGGTCGCGATCAGCGGCTGGCCTGTTCCGGCGGAGCTCGAGATCGACGGCACCTTGGCGGTCGATCCTGTCGCACCCGAGATCGAGGGCGACGTCGAGCTGCGGCGCGGCGGCGTCGCGGCCGACGACGTGCACCTCACCCTCCCCTTGCCGCTGATCGCGCGCGCGGGCGTTCGCTACCGCGGCCTCGACGGCGAGCGCGAGGTCTTCGACGTGGAGCTCGACGTCGTCTACGAGGCATGGTCGCGCGTCGAACGCTTCCGCTTGGACAGTGCAGGCCTAACCGCCGAGCTGCGGGGCCAGCGCATCGAGCTCGGTACGATCGACATCGATAAGCGGTGGCGCGACACCTGGGGCGTGCAGCTCGGCGGCGACTACGTATGGACGCGTTCGCTGACGGTGCGCGGAGGTTTGTTCTACGCGACCGCCGTGGCGCCGCGCAGCCACGCCCACGTGGACTTCGTGAGCGGCGCGCAGCTCGGCGGCGCGCTTGGCGCTTCGCTGTTCGTGTTCGGCTTCGAGCTGGCGCTGGCCTATCAGCTGCGCCATCAGCCCGCGGTGCGCGTCGCCGAGGGCGAGGCCGCCGTATTCCAAGAGGTGCCGGGCAGCCCGTGCGAAGCGCCGTACACGGATGCGGATTTGTGTCACCCGCAATATCTCGGTCGGCCGGCGCCACCGGTCAACGCCGGCGTGTACCGCGCTCACTCGCACGCGCTCTCTCTCGACGTGCTCTACCCGTTCTGAGCCAACCCTTAGACCCGCGATGTTGGTGGTGAGGATCGCGACGAAAGATTTTTGCCTGCTGAGACAACGCCGTCCCGATTCTTGTCTGGAAATCTTGCGCGATAGCCATGGGCTACGCGCGTGCGTCAGCCTGCGGCGCGAGGGATGACATGCGAACGAGGCATCGTGCTCCACAAGCCAAGCGCTGTGCTCTCGCCGCTGCGCTGATCGCGGCGTGCAGCGGCGACATCGAGCCGAGCGGCAGCGATACCGGCAACGTGACCAGCACGGGCGGTTCGGCGGGCGGTGCTCCGATCGCAGGCGGCGGAGGCATCGCAGGCGGCGGAGCGGGCGGAGCTGCGAGCGGCGGCGTGAGCGGTGCTGCCGGTGTCGCCGGCGTCGCTGCAAGCGCGGGAGGCTCGGCGGCAGCGCCCGCGAGTGGTGGCGCCGGTGCTGCGGCGCCGCAGCTCACCGGCGACGACTTCGTGAGCGACGTCAGCATCACCGTGCACCCCGAGGTGAGCACGATCTTGGTCGTGACGTGGACGCAGCGGCGGATGGCCGACGAGGTCTGGCTCGAGTTCGACTTCGAGGCCGGCAACACGATGACGTCGCGCGCGAAGCCAGGCATGACGGGCATGCAGCGCGACGTCGCGCTCGGCGTGCCGGGCGAAACGATGGTGAACGTGCGCATCGTGAGCAAGCTCGGCGGCGTCGAGCACGCGAGCAGTGCCCACCAGGGGATGACGGAAGCCATCCCCGCGCGCATGCCCGTACCGGAGGTGCTCGCCTACGACGCCGCGCTCGCGAGCCCGGATCGCTTCATGTTCGGCGCTGTCGAGGACTCCGACGGCGGATGCAACAACCAGTCTTGCTACTACCACACCACGTTCTGGCTCTACATCATGGACCGCAAGGGTCGGATCGTCTGGTACTACGCAGATCCCGCGAGCAACGCGACGTCGTCGTTTCAGCGCATCGCGCGCGACGGCGAGTACATCTGGATCGAGAAGCGAGCGTTCAGCGGGCGCGGGCAGCAGAGCGTCTTGAAGATGACGCTCGACCACGAGTACTCCGAAGAGATCGAGGTCGATGGCCTCTCCGACTGCATCGACGTGACCGACGACGGCAGCCTGCTCTACGACACCAACAGCAGCTTCGAGCTGCGCGAGATGTCGCGCGACGGCGACGTGCGCACGATCTGGAGCTGCCGCGAGCACTTCGGCCAGGACTTCCAGTGCTACTCGAACACGATCAACTGGAATCCGATCGATGACACGATCCTGCTGTCATTTCCGTACCCCGCCACCGTGATCGAGATCGATCGCCAAACAGGCGATGTCGTCGGTCAGTACGGCGAGGCCGAAGGCAGCTACGGGTTCTCGCCCTCGTCCTGGCGCTTCGGCTTCCAGCACTTCCCCAACATCACCGCCGACGGAACGCTGCTCGTGTCGTCGCACATGCCGGGCTACGAGGACACCAACAGCCCGGTCGCGGGCCAGCACGCGTTCGTGGAGCTCGAGATCGACCGCCAGAACCGCGTGCTCGTCGAGAAGTGGTTCTACAACGAAGGCGACGAGTGGGCGATGTACAAGGGCATGGCGATCCGCCTGCCGAACGGCAACACGCTCGCCAACTACGGCACGGGCGGCGCGATCCGCGAGATCACGCCCGACAAGCAGACGGCCTTCCACGTGCGCTTCGATGCCGAAGGCGGCAACGACTTCTTCAACAAGAAGGTCGGGCACAACGTCCTGATCGACGACCTGTACGCGTTGAACGGCGGAGGACCCGAGTGAAGCGACTACGTCTCTTAGGTTTGCTCGCGTTGTCGTTATCTGCGGCGTGCTCGGAGGACGGCAGCGACTCGCATGGCACGTCGGGCCAAGGCGGCAGCGGCGGTGCTTCCGGCGCGGGCGCGAGCGCGAGCGGCGGCGCATCCGGCGCGAGCGCGAGCGCGGGCTCCGGCGGCCGCTCCGGCGGTGGCGGCTCATCGGCGTCCGGCGGCAGCGGCGGCTCTTCCGCATCGGGAGGCAGCAGCGGTTCCCCCGGGAACGACGGCGGCAGCGACGCAGCGGCCGCGAACGTAGGCGTGTGCGGCCAGCGCGGTGAGGCCACGGTGAACGCAACCACGTTCGAGGGCTTCGAGGAGCTGTACGTGATCGCGGACGAGGGCTTCGGCGAAGACATCTGCGTGGTGCGCTTGGAGACCATGCGCGTGGGCGATGCACCCGAAGGCTGCGACGACCCAACGGCCGATGTGGACTGCTTGTGGACTCACCTGGTCGAGCTGAAGAACCCGGTGGTCGTGACCGACGTCGACGGCGCGTGTGCCAAGAGCGGCTTCGGCCTCGACGGCGAGGCCATCGCCGAGCTCGACGGTTCGCAAGCTGCGTACGGCTTCGTGTCGGAGTTCGCCGGCCACAACAGCGTGCTGCTCCGCTACGACGAGGCCATGGGTGAGTGGAGCCCGTTCGGCAACGGTACCTGGGACGAAGCCGCCGAGTCGTTCCGCTTCGATCACCGCGACGGCTTGTGCGACTACTGAGCGCCATGCGAGACCGCGCGTGAAGTTCCCATCGGAGTGGGTGATACGGCTCGCCTGGCCGATCATCCTCGTGTTCGCGATTGGGACGATCCCGTTTTTGATCCAGCTGCGCGGGATCGAGATCGATCCGGAGATCAAGAACCAGCTGCCGACCTCGATGCCCGCCCGGCGCAGCGTGGCGGCGATCGAACAGCGCTTCGGCGGGTCCGAGCTGGTCATGATCGTGATCGAGGCCCCGGACGTGCTCGCGCCCGAGACGCTCGCGCGCATCCAGAAGCTGGCACGCGGCGTGGCCGCTATACCGGGCGTGGATCGCGTGATCAGCCCGCTATCGCTGACCCAAATCCGAGGCACGCCGGACGGCATGGCGGTAGAGCCCGCGATCCCGGCGATCCCCGCGACAGACGCAGCACGCGCCGAGCTGCGCGCGCGGCTGTCGAGCAACCCGCTCGCGGTCGGCAACGTGCTCGCACGCGACTTCAGCGCGGCCAGTGTGATCGGCCTGCTCGGCAACGACGCAAAGGACAGCGACACGACCGCGGCGCTGCGCAAGGTGCTGGAGGGCGCGCCTGGACCCGAGACGGTGCGGGTCGGCGGCATGCCCGAGGTCCGCCAGCAGGTGAGCGAGGACATCCGCAGCGACATCCGCCGCTTCGCGCCGATCGGCGTCGCGATCATGCTCGGGTTCTTGTTCTTCGCGCTGCGGCAGGTCCGCGGCGTGCTGATTCCTTTCGGCATCCAGATCATGGCGATCGTGATCTCGATGGGGCTCATCCCCGTGCTCGGCTGGAAGGTGCAGATGGTGACCGTGACGCTGCCGGTCATGCTGCTCGCGATCGGCAACGACCACACCGTGCACCTGGTCGCGCGCTATCAAGACGAGAACGTAGCCGGCAGGCAGCTCGGCCCGGCCCAGCTCACCGCGCGCGTGCTGCGCGAGCTGGGGTTTCCCATCCTCACCGCCGGGATCACCACGGTGGCCGGCTTCTTGTGCTTGATCACCCATATCGTGGTCCCGGCGGCGCAGCTGGGCGTGCTCGCGGCGGTCGGCCTCGGCTTCGTGATGCTTGCGGCCGTCTCGCTCGCGCCGGCGCTGATGGCGAAGCTGCCGCTGCCCAAACCGCTGCCGAGCTCCGCCCGGGGCGGGTGGCTCGATCGCTTGCTGCACGCGAACGCGCGCCTGGTGCTCGGGCACCGAAAGCCGGTCGTGGCGATCAGCTTGCTGCTGGCGATGCTCGCGAGCGCTGGGTTGCCGTGGCTCGAGGTCGACACCAACCCGCTCAACTACTACCCGCAGTCCGCGGCCGTGCCCACGACGGCGCGGGCGATCAACGAGCACTTCGGCGGCTCGACCGAGATCGCGGTGATGGTCGAAGGCGATATCCAGGACCCTGCGGTGATGGCGAAGCTCGACGCGCTCGAGCGATCTCTGCGCGCCATGCCGCAGGTCGGCTTCACGATGTCGATCGCTCAGGTGGTGCGCACGATGAACCGCGCGGTCTCGGGTGAGGATGCGATCCCAGACTCGCGCGAGGCGATCGCACAGCTGTTCCTGCTGTACTCGATGGGCGGCAGCAGCGATGACTTCGAGCGCATGGTGGACTTCGATTACACGCGCGCCCTCGTAACCGCGCGGGTGAGCAGCTTCTCGACGGCGGAGATCGCGGCCGTGGTCGAAGCAGTCGAGGCGTTCGCGGCGCGTGAGCTCGCCGATCAAAAGGTGACGGTGGGTGGCTTCGGGGCGGTGTTCGCCGAGCTCGTCGACGCCATCGTGGGCGGGCAGATCAGCTCACTCGCCTGGTCGTTCGCGGTCGTATTCCTGCTCAACGCGCTCGGTTTTCGGTCGCTCGCCGCAGGCCTCTACTCGATGGTCCCACTCGCGATCGCCGTGCCCGCGCTGTTCGGGTTGATGGGAACCTTCGGCATCGAGCTGAACGTGGTGACCGCGATGCTGTCGTCGATCATGATCGGCGTGGGCGTCGACTACACGGTGCACTTCCTGTGGCGCTACCGCGACGAGCGCCAGAGCGGCCATGAAGCCGACGAAGCCGCGCGGCTCGCGCTGACCACGGTCGGGCGCGGCATCGTGTTCAATGCGCTGGCCGTGGTGCTTGGCTTCTCGGTGCTCGCGTTCTCGAATTTCCTGCCCGTGCAGTTCTTCGGCTTTCTGGTCGTGGTGAGCATCTCGGCCTGCATGCTCGCGGCCTTGGTGCTCATGCCGCCGCTGGTCGTGTGGCTCGACCCCCGGTTCGCGCGCGCGCCTTAGCTCGCCTTTGTCGTTGCCGTTGCCTCCGTGCGCGAGTTGCCTTATTTGGCACAGTTGTCGCAGCTGTCGCAGAGGCGTCACGCGGCGGCCATACGCAGGGGCTTGGACATCGATGGCGACTTATCGCGGTTTGCTCGCATTTTTCTTGGCGACAGCGGTTTTGCTCGGTTGTGACGGCTCCGACGGCGGCTCGGACGGCGGCTCGGACGGTGGCCTCGAGCCGAGCACCGGGGGCCGCTCGGGATCGTCGGGCGGCGGGCAAGGCGGCGAGAGCGGTGCACATAGCCCCGGCGGTGGAGGCGATGGAGGCGATTTGCCCGATGGCAGCGCTGGAGCAGGCGCCGCCGGAGCAGGCGGGCAAGGCGGCGAAGGCGGCGAGGCCGGCGGCGCGGGCGACGGCGGCCTCGACGCGGGTCCCGCCATCGACGAGAGCGCGGAGCTGTACGACGAGGCTCGCGTTCCGCGGTTCGACATCACGCTACCGCAGGCGTCAATCGATATGCTGAACGCCGACCCGCGCACGTACGTACCGGGCGAGCTGCGCTACGGCGATGAGGTCGTGAGCAACATCGGGGTGCGGCTCAAGGGCGAGTACAGCTTGCGCTCGCTCGACGGCAAGGCGCCCTTCAAGCTCAAGTTCGACGAGTTCGTGCCGGGGCAAGAGTTCCGCGGGTTGCGGCGCATGACGCTCAACAACCTGCTGCAGGACTTTTCGTTCATCGCCGAGCGACTCGTGTACGCGGTGTACCGCGAGGCTGGCCTACCGGCGCCTCGCTGCAACAGCGCGCTCGTGTACGTGAACGATCAGTTCTACGGCGTGTACGCGAACGTCGAGACCGAGGACAAGACGTTCTTACGCCGCTGGTTCGAGGACGAGGACGGCAACCTGTACGAAGAGGGTCAAGTCGACTTCGCGGCCGGCAACGCGGGCATCTTCGAGCTCGAGACCAACGAGATGGAAAACAACCGCACCGACCTCGAGAACATGATCGAGGTCTTCGAGGCGACGACGCCCGAGACGTTCGTGGCCGACATGAACACCGTGATGGATGTGCAGCAGTTCTTGCGCTTCACCGCGCTCGAGGGCCTCGTCAATCAATGGGACATGTACGCGTACACCCATTTTGCCCCGAACAACTTCCGCATCTATCACGACCCGACCACGGGTCAGTTCGTGTTCTTGCCGTGGGGCATGGATCTCGCGATGAAGCCGTTCATGGGTCGCGACAACCTGCCGATGTTTACGACCACGGCGACGTCGGGCCGGCTCTTCGTGCGCTGCCTCGAGAGCCCCGGCTGCCGCACGGCCTATGTCACCGCCGTCCAAGAGATGGTGGAGGTGTTCGAGAACGCCGACCTCGCGAGCAAGGCCGACGCGTACTTCGAGCAGATCCGCGAGCACATCATGGCGGATCCGCGCAAAGAGCAGATCATGCCCACGATCGAGGAGCACTACGGCATCGTGCGCGCCAACATCGTCGCGCGCCCTGAGCTCGTGCGCGCCGAGATCGCAGCGGAGATGAACTAAGCCATCACGAAACTTTCATCCGCTCGGCGGGTAACGACCACTACGCCGTATGGAACGACGAACACTCAATGGATTTTTCGGTCATCGTCGCAATGCGCTCGCGCTGATGCGGAGCGTGCTCGCAGTTGGAGCGCTGCTCGTCACCATGGCCGCAGGCTGCGGCGACGACGACTCCGGATATTACGACCTGTGTCGCTACGATCCGGACGCCTGCCGCGGAGGTCTCGGCGGCACCTGCCGGAGCACGTCCGATTGCGGAGTGGGCTTCTGTTGCCGCGAGCCGAAGGAGTGCGGGGGCGGCATGTGCACGTTCGCTTGCCGCAGCGATGCCGATTGCCCGCACGAGATGGGCTGCGAGCACGGCGTATGCTTCTTCGGCTGCCGCTCGGACTACGACTGCGCGCCCGGCCAACACTGCGGGCACGGGCGCACGGTCTGCGAGTGGTGATCACGCGCGCGAAGGCGCGTAGCCGCGAAGGCGCGGTGTGCGCTCGGGCGGGAGCGCGACCGCTCGGTGCAGCCGCTTCCACGCGGCGTACGAGACCATCAGCAGCGCGAGGAACGCGAGGGGCACGGCCGCCTTCCAGGCCGGATCATCCATCGCGACATGCGAGACCGACGCTGCGATCAGATCGAACGCGAAGCCCGCGTAGGCCCATTCTTTGAGCGTTTCGAAGCGACCGATGACGATGGCGACGACGCCCAGCAGCTTGGCCACCCCCAAGAGCTTCATGAAGTACACCGGGTAGCCGAGGCCGGTGATCGTGGCGACCATCTTCGGCGCCTCGACGAGGTACTGAATGGCGCTCCACGAAAGCGCGACCACGAACACGCTGGTCGCGACCCAATAGGTAATTTTTAGGGCCTTGTCACTCATGGCATGCCTCCACGGGAAGGTGCAGCCATGGTGCGTTGCCAGGCTCGTGCCAGCGGGGTCCGCGATTCTGCCCGCGTCGACGCGCTGGGACCGAGCGCACTCGCCCCAGGCGCGCTGATGCGCTCGGGCTCATGCGGCAGCGGCGCGCGCGATCAGCTTGGACAAGCCATCTAGGACTGGCCCCGGAACCTCATGGCCGCCGTTGAACTCCACCCAATCGAGGTCGCAGCCGGCAGCGCGCAGCAGATCCCTCAGCTCAGTAGCCGCTTCGAACGGCAGCAGCTCATCGCCGCGGCCGTGGGATTGGAAGACCGGCAAACCCTTACGCAGGCTCATGCGCGGCTCCCAGACTTGACGGCACAGCAGCGTGGTCGACAGCAGCGCAAGCCCCGCGAGCGGGCGATCCGTCCTCAGCGCGACGTCGCACGACACCATCGCGCCCTGCGAAAAGCCGCCAAGCACGATGCGGTCCCCGCGCACGCCAAAGCGCGCTTCGATGCCATCGAGCAGCGCGATGACGTGCTCGCGTGCGGCGGCGAGGCCTTCGGGCTCTTGGCGCGAGCGATCGCTGCGCATGCCGCGCGCTCGTTCGGCCTGCAAGGCGATGAGATCGAGGGCCCACCACGCGCGCCCGCCGTAGAGCTCCCGCGGCGCGAGCGGCGCCTCGGGAAACACGAACCGGACCTCGCGGGGCACGCGCAGCGCACGCCACAGCGGCACGAGATCATCACCCGGCGCGCCGAAGCCGTGGAGCAACACCACCACCGGACCCTCGCCGCCGCCTTCGCGATCCGTGCCGCCTGCGATCCGTACGTCGAGCCCCGCGATCTTCGCCGCTTGCATGCCTCTACGGATAACACAGCTTCAGGGCTCGGCACGTGCGACCACGCCCGTCATGCCCAAGGCGGACGCCTCGGCGCGCACCGCCGAAAGGCGCTGCAGCGCCTCGGCACGCCGGCCCTGCGCGCGAGCGAGCTGCGCGAGGCCGAGCTGCGTGCGGACCAGCTCCGGCCGGTGGCCGATGCGCTCGTTCAGCGCGAGCGCATCGGCGAAGTGGCGGGCGGCCACGTCGTGCTCACCGCGCTGCAGCGCGAGCACGCCGAGCGCGCGCGAGGCCGAGCCATAGCAGATGAGCGCGCCGTCGTGGACGGCGTAGCACGCGCGCGGAAGGAGCTGCGCGTACAAGCTCCCGGCGTCGGTCGCGTCACCGGCGACGGCGCACACGTCCGCCGCTCGGACGAGCATCTCCGGCCGCGTGAGCAACGGCTCGCCGCCGAGCACCGGGCGGAAGTCCGTCCGGCGCAGCACCGCAAAGCGCTCGCGCGCCACGGCGAGGTCGTCGCGCTCGACCGCGAACTGTGCTTGCACGAGCGCCGCGCGCCAGGTGTTCGCGTGCGGGCTGCGCAAGTGCTGTTCGATCAACGGCTCGAGCATGGCGCATCGGCCGCGATAGCCGAGCAGCTGTAGCAGCAGGTAGAACACGCTGTCGTCACCCTCGCGGCTGCGCGCGAGGCCCAGCTTTGCGGCGCGCTGGGCCAGCTGCTCGAGGCCCTGCTCCGCGCCGGTCAGATCCCCGCGGATGATCGAGACGCTCACGCGAGCCAGCGCCGGCAGCGCCACGTACACGGACAAACGATCGCCCAGCGAGCCGAAGCGCGGCGGCTGCGGCAAGGCCTCCGTCAGGCGCTCGATAGTGAGCCGGGCGTGCTCGTAGGTCGCGACGTCGCCGCGGCTCAAGCACATGCCCATCGCCAAGATGCAGACCTCGATCTTCTGCCGCGCGCCGATCCCGCTGGCCTCGATCAGCACCATCAAGTCGGCGACGCTGGCGGTGCGGTCGGCGGCCGTGCGCAGCGCCGCGAGCTGCAGCTCGACGTAGGCGTCGCGGGTGGCGGGCGCCAACTGCTCCGCGCGCGACGCGGCCGCGTAAAAGTCGCTCAGCTCGCCGGCCTCTGCGCGCATCCAGCATAACGTCGCCGCCAAGCGGTAGCGGAGCACCGCGAGCTCGTCGCCTGTATCGAAGCCGGTCGCCGCGAGCAGGCGATCGAGCGCCTCGCGCACGATCACGAGCCGGTCTGGTCGCAAGGACGCGGCCCGCAGCTGCACGCTCGACTCGAAGCCCACGGCGTGGCCCAGGGCAGCCTCCGCGAAGAGATCGTGCGCGCCCGCGCGGCGTGCCCGGTCCAGCGCATCGGCGCACGCCAGCTCGAGCGCGGCGGCCGGCTCGTCGGCGGCAAAGCGCGCCTTGGCCCAGCGCAAGGCGAGCTCCGCCGAGGCGCGCGAGCCGTCGCCCTCCTCGAGCAAGCGCACGGCGCGGCCGAGGTGCAGCGACGCGCGATCGAACGCGAGCGCCTCGAACGCTTCGGCGCCGGCGCGCGCGCAGAGCTCGCGCCGGGTCTCGAGCGGCACGCTGCTGCCGGCTAGGAACGCGTGCACGGCCAGCTCGCCGCTGCGCGAAGGACCTTCCGGCGCCGCTTGCCAAGCCAGGAACGCATCGCGGTGGTAGTCCTGCCGCAGCTGCGCCGGCAAGCTCGCGTGCAGCGCATCGCCCACGAGCGCGTGCCGGAAGCGCAGCTGGTCCGGCTCTTCGCCGGCGGGGCGCAGCACGCCCAGGCGCAGCGCCGGCTCGAGCTCGGAGAGCACCTGCTCGCGCGGCAATCCGGCGAGCGCCGCGAGCTGTGCCACGTTGAGCTCGTGGCCCAACACCGACGCTTGACCGAGCAGCTTGCGCGTGGCCTCCGGCAAGAGGCCCACGCGCTGCGCCACGATATGCGCGAGGCTGGCGGGCAGCTGCGCATCGAACGGCGTCGCGGTCGACAGCGCGTGCGCGACCTGCTCGTGGAGGAACAGCGCGTTGCCCGAGGTGAGCTCGTGCAGCGCTTGCGCCGCGCCCGACGCCGAGCCCGGCATGCGAACCGCCTCGAGCAGCGCGCGCACGTCGTCGAGCGAGAGGGGCGAGAGCTGCACGGTGGTGACGCCGTCGCGACCACTCGTGCGCGCGATCAATTGGCTGAGCGCCTTGCCGGGCGCGACGGCTTCCGGCCGGTAGCTCGCAAACAGCGCGATCGGGTGCTCGCGCGCGGCACCGGCCAGCGTCTCGAGCATGAGCAAGCTGCCGTCGTCGGCCCAGTGGACGTCCTCGAGCACGAGGTACAGCGGGCCGTGCCCCGAGAGCCGGCTCAAGAGCTTCGCGAACGCGGCGCACGCCTCGAAGCGCTCCTCCACGCCGACCTCGTCGGCTCGCGTTGCGCCCGGGCCGGGGCCCGCGAGCTCGGGGATGACGCGCAGCGCGCGGCGCTCGCGCGCTTCGAGCGGCAGCACCGGCAGGTCGGGGGCATGCGCCAGCAGCTGCTCGGCGATCTCGCGAAAAGGCCAGAACGCGGGCACGCCCTCGGCCGCCTGGCAGCGCCCGGTCAGCCACCGGCCGCGCACCGGTGCTTGAGCCCTTAGCCGCGCGAGCAACGTGCTCTTGCCGGCGCCGGCCTCCGCGCTGAGTAAGCACAAGCCCGGCGCGGCGCTACCGAGCCGCTCCAGCAAGAGCGACAGCTCTCGCGCTCGTCCGACGAAAGGCCAGCCGGGCGCCGCGCTGGTCACGCGGCTCGGCACGGTCTGCGCGACGTCCTGCTCGACCGTCGCCACGAACACGTAGCCCACGCCCTTGCGCGTGCGGATCAGCGCTTGAGCATCGCCGCGGTCGCCTAGGGCGCGCCGGGCTTCGTTGATCACCCGCCGCAGCGCGCCCGGGCCGACCCGCACGTCCGGCCATAGAGCATCCTGCACGCGCTCCTTGGTCGTCAGCCGCCCGGCCTGGCTCACCAGCAGCTCGATGCAATCGAAGACCTTGGGCTCGAGCTCGACCGGCTTGCCGGAACGGAGCAGGACGCGCTCCGCGCTGTCCAGCACGAACTCCCCGAAGCGCGATCTCATCACGCTTGATTCGCACGGTTGGCCGCCGCCGTTCAAGTCGGCGGGCGAGCCTGCGACTAGAACGCATCTCGTAACCTCCACAAAGGCGGAGCGCTCGCGCGGAGCCGTTTCGGCTAGCTCGGACAGGGCGCGCCGCAGGTGACGGCGTCGCCGCGCGGGCATACGGTTGCACCGCCCTCGCAGCGCTCGAAGTCGCAGCCGCGCTCGCCCGCGCGGCCGTTCGGGCACTCGAGCACGCAGCTCGAGCCGGCGCCGCAGCTCGCGCTGCAGTTGCCGTCGAGGCACGTGAAGCGGCACGCGCTGCTGGGGCCGCACGTACAGCTCCCGTTGCTGCACTCCCCTTCGCACGACGCGTTGTCGCCCGCGCACTGCACGTGGCACGGGCCGGACTGACAGTCGAACGCGCAGCTCGCGCCGCGCTGGCAATTGCAGCTGCCGTTGGCGCACGTACCTGTGCAGCTCGCGCCTTCTTCGCAGCGCACGTGGCACGGCGGGCTCTGGCAGCCGAACGCGCACTCGGCGCCGCCACCGCACAGGCACGACCCGTTGCCGCACTCGGCCGTGCACGCCACCTCGTCGCCCACGCAGTCGATGTGGCAGGGCGGTGCGTAGCAGGGGATCTGGCAGCGATCGTCACCGGTGCAGTAGCAGTGCCCGTTCTCGCAGGCGTAGCGCGCGTCGTCGTCGTCACAGGCTGCCAGCGCGACGCAGGCGAGGAACGCGAGATGGATGCTCAAGCGCGACATCACGAGCCTTCGTGGCATGCGTGCCTCGGATCGGGTCACGCGGGCAGCGACGGCTTCACTTGGATTCGGGGTCGAGCGCCTCGATCGCAGCGTCGACGCGCGCGTACAGCGCTTCTTCCTCGCGCGTAGTCGTCTCGTGCAGCGCGTCGACCACGAAGCGCGCTTGCTTCACGAACGTGTCCGGGTTGCTGCGGATCCGCTCCGGAGTCCACGCATCCTGGAAGGTCACGAAGCCGTCGTACACATCCTTGATGCGGTGGATCATCTTGGCCGCGAGCGCGCGGATCTCCTCGTCCGGATGGCTCAGGAGCCGCGGGTACATGCCCTCGACCTCCATCTGCGAGTGCTGCTTGAGCGCATGCCCGATACGGCGCAGCGCCTCGTGCACGGACCGGCCATCGAGCTGCGATGGATCGTGCAGCAGCGCGACGAGCTCGTCGGCGAGGCGGCGGAGCACGACGTGCTGCGTGCGGGAGGTCGCCGTGGCTCGGAGCATGCCCCAATGTAGCGCAGGCCCACGCGCGCGCGAACAGAGGCGATTTGGCGCGAAACGTCAGCGGATCGTCAGCTCGAAAGAGCCGGTGACCTCGCAGCTCTCGGGGCCCTCGCCCCGCAGAGTGCCGCGAACCTCGCTGGAGCTCACGATGTAGCCGTCGAGCGTGTAGCGCAGGCGATCGCCGTTGGGCAGCCGCTCGATCAGCACGAGCGTCGCGCACGATCCGGCGGTCGAGCCGAACAGCTCGAGCTCGTCCGGCATGTCATCGGCGGTGACCTCGAAGTCGGCCCGGCGGATGCGCTCGACGAACGCGTCGGCCTCGTTCTCGGGCTCCCCTTCGGTTGGGCGGCCGGTCGTGGCGACGGCCATGGCCGTGACGTCGAGCGGTACCGATAGCTCCAGCTCGAGGTTGCCTTCGAGACGCCGGTCGTTGCAACCGATGCGCTCGCCCTCGCCGCGCAGCCGCCACGTGCCCGACAGCACCTCGCCGACGTCGTGCATATCGCAGGTGTACGCGGGGGCTTCCTCGTCGAGGCACCCGGCCATCGTCCCGAGGCTGACCAGCGCTAGCGCGAGGCTCGAACGCATGCCCATATCACGAGCCTCCCAGTACGATGCCCAAGCCGATGCGCAACGCGTGCTCAACCGTGCGCTCCTGGAAGTCGCCGAACGTCAGCGCGTAGTCGAGCGTCAGCGCCAAGCTCGCGTCGTACGTGCGCAGCATGAGCAAGCCGGTGCGCGCGAACAGCTGCGCGGTCATCACCGAATCGGTAATCCGATCGTGCGTGCGCGTCACCAGCACTTCGCCGATCTCGTGCTCGACGTACACCGCCTCGAAGGCGTAGCCGAGGCCGCCGCCCAGGCCGAGGAGCGGCGAGATATCGTCGCGCGTGAACAGGTACGCGATCGAGACCTCGAGCGGCAGGTGCACGTACTCCTCGCGCTCGCTCGTGAGATCGGAGTGCACGCCGAAGCGCGGCTCGATGACGAAGTCATAGGTCTCGAACCAGCCTCCGATCTCGATACCGCCGCCGAGCTGCTCGTCGGCGTAGCCAGCGAACGGCGCGATCCCCAC
>Ga0190269_10000916_pt1 | contig 14595 bp, 9 predicted proteins | sample Popmic249IS_FD_133749 | JGI IMG/M metagenome (GOLD analysis project Ga0190269, IMG submission 133749) | Populus adjacent soil microbial communities from riparian zone of Blue River, Arizona, USA - 249 IS | ecosystem: Environmental > Terrestrial > Soil > Riparian zone | place: USA: Arizona...
GAGCTGGCTCAAATACGCGGGTGGCAGCATCGATCCGCTGCAGGCCGAGGCGCTGCATCCGCTGTCGGCGATGTCGCTCGCGGAGAACGCGATCAACACGGATTTCCGCTACTTCCATGGCCACACCGATCCCGGCCCGATGCGGCCCGCGTACGTGGAGGCCTTCGGCAAGCACATCGCGACCCTCGGCGTGCCGTACAAGGAGAAGTGGTTCGACACCGGGCACGACCTTTTGTACCTGGTGGTGCGGCAGGGCGCGCTGTTCAAGGATCTCGCGAACGTGCGCCGCAACACGCACCCGCGCGAGATCCGCTTGATCACGGGCGACTACCGCGCGGCGCAGCAGCACTGGCTGCGCGTGACCCGCATCGAGCGCGTCCCGCAGCTCGCGCGCGTGCGCGCGGTCGCCGAAGGCAGCGAGATCCAGCTCGAGACGCAGCGCGCGAACGCACTGGAGCTGGCCTGGAAAGACGCGCCGCTCGCAGCCGGTGATCAGCTGCGCGTGCGCGTCGACGGACAGCTGGTGTATGACGCCGCTCGCAGCGGCGCAGGCGAGCGGCTGCAGCTGGTGCGCGCGGCAGGCACCTGGCGCGTCGGCGCGCCAGCGACCGGGCCGGGATTGCAAAAGCAGCCGGGCAGCGCCGGGCCGATCACCGACGCGTACTCACGCGGCCTCTTGCACGTGTACGGCACGGGCGATCCTGCGCTCACCGCGCAGCTCAAGAAGACCGCGGAGCTGGGCGCGAAGGGCTGGACCCTTTGGCTGTGGCGCCTCGAGCAGCGCGTGCTCGCGGACACGGACGTGACGGAGGCGCAGTTGCGCGACTCGGATCTGGTGCTGTACGGCACGCCGGGCACCAACAGCGTGCTCACGAAGATCGAGAAGCAGCTGCCGATCCAGATCGACAAGGACGCGGTCGTGATGGGTGAGCAGCGCTGGAGTGGCAAGGGCGTGGGAACGAAGTTCATCTACCCGAGCCCCTGGAACGCGCAGCGCTACGTGCTGGTGCAAGCGGCGCCGAGCGTCGAGGGCGTGAACGGTGGACACAACTTGCCCGACTTCCTACCCGACTACGTGGTCTACGATGCGCGCACCACGCGCTCGCGCCCGCGCCTCTTGTTCGGCAGCGCGCCGCTGCGCATGGGCTACTTCGACGACAACTGGCAGCCCGATCCCGCGCGCACGCAGCGCGCGCTCGCAGAGGCCGCTCGTCGCGCCGGGCCGCGTGCGATCGCCCAGAACGAAGGCAACGGCCCGGAGAGCGCGGACAAGGACAACCCGAAGTCGACCCTGCCCGTGCCGCCGGCGCCCGCAACGCCGGCGCTGCCGCTCTTTTACGCCACGGAGCCCAACACACAGGCGGGCAAAGCGGCGCGAGAGATCGCGCGGCGCGTCGCCACGTTCACCAACTATCGCAGCCAGATCCCCGGAGCGACCTGGCTCGTGGACGATGCGGCGCGCTGGTCCATCCGCGAGCGCGAAGCGTGTCTCGGCGAGCTGCAGCAGCACGGCATCGAGGTCGAGCCCTGGTCTGGCAACTTGCCCACGCCGGTGGCCACGCCTGTCAAGGTGCGCGCAGCCGTGAGCGGCGTGACGTTTCGCTTCATGCACGGCGCCGCGGGCGCGGTGATCTCCTGTGAGCTGGCCGTGCGGCTACGCGATCTGGCCGAGATCGTGGCCAAACACGGCGTACACACGGTGTACGTGATGAGCGCGTATCGCGATCATCCCTACCCGAGCTTCCACACCCTGGGCCTCGCGCTCGACCTCTCGCGTTTCGAGACCGCGCAGGGCGCGCTGGACGTGAAGTCGCACTTCGTGATCGACCGCGCGCACGAGACCTGCGAGGCAGCGGCGCCCCAGCGCGACGACAAACACCGCGTGTTGCATGCCATCGCCTGCGATCTCGCGAAGAGCAAACGCTTCTCGTCGGTGCTGACGCCGAACTACAACGCGGGCCACCGCGACCACTTCCATGTGGACGTCCGGCCCGATGATCCGCGCCTCTTCTTGCGCTGAGCGCTACCAGGCGGTGGGCCGGTAGTCCTTCAGAAACAGGCCCCAGACGTGCGTGCCGGTGTTGATGCCATCGAAAATGGGATCGATGATCCGCGCCGCGCCATCGACGATGTCGAGCGGCGGACGAAAGCCGTGCTCTTCGATCTTGCGCTGCGCGATCTCGAGCGGATCTTCGTCCGTGACCCAGCCGGTGTCCACGCTGTTCATGTGGATGCCATCGCGCACGTAGTCCACCGCGGAGGTGCGCGTCATCATGTTCAGCGCGGCCTTCGCCATGTTCGTGTGCGGATGCTTGTCAGTCTTGAAGCGCCGGTAGAACTGGCCTTCCATCGCGGACACGTTGACGATGTGCTTGTCGCGTGCGGAAGTGCGCAGCATGAGCGGCTTGAGCCGCGCGTTGAGCACGAACGGTGCGATCGCATTCACCAGCTGAACCTCGAGCAGCTCCACCGTGCCGACCTGATCGAGCGGCAGGCGCCAGCTGTTGATGCTGCGCAGATCGACCTGCTGCAGGTCCGCGTCGAGCTGACCGCTCGGGAAGATGCCGGCGCCTGTCTCCAGATCCTCCGGCATGAGCGCGACCTGCGACAGCTCGGGGGCCGCCAGGAGGCCAGCCCGCTCGCGCGCACGCTGCGCGCTCTCACGCAACACCGGGGCATGCGGGTGGGCCGCGCGCATCTCTTCGTAGTCGCCCAAGATCTGCCGCGCGGGCGCCGGCAGCGCGGCGAGCGGCGCGAGCTCCTGCTCCATCAGGTGCGCGTAGAAGCCGCTCGGCCGGCGCACCGTCTGACAGGCGTTGTGCACCACGAAGTCCAGCTGCGACTCGCGCTCGCGCAGCTGCTTCGCGAACGCCTCCACGCTCGGGGTATGGCGCAGATCGAGGCCGTAGATCTGCAAGCGCTCACGGAACGCCTCGAAATCGGGCTCGCGGCTGTAGCGCAGCGCCGCATCGCGCGGAAAGCGCGTGCTCACGATCACGCGTGCGCCGGCGCGCAGGAGCATGATCGCGGCCTGGTAGCCGATCTTCACGCGCGCGCCGCTGATGTACGCCACCCGTCCCCGCAGGTCCGCGCTCTGCGTGCGCTTGTGGAAGTTGAAGTCGCCGCAGCGCTCGCACAGCTGATCGTAGAAGAAGTGCAGGCGCGTCAGCTCGGCCTTGCAGATGTAACAGCAGCGCGCCTCCGTCAGCTGCGGGGCCTGCCAGTCCGTGCGCTGGGCGTGGGCGGCGGCCCGGGCCTCGGGATCGGGCGTGATGAACGTCGGCTGCAAGCGCTGCTGGCGCATGCCCGTGCGCTCCAGCTTGGCCTCGTCCGAGGCGCGGCGCTCGCGCTTCACCGCCTTGCGCTGCGCGCGCGAGAACTGGCGCTTTTCGACGCGATCGGGCTGCGACAAGCGGCCCGCCGCGATCAGGAGACGTTTGCGCTCGTCGCGCGAGAGGTCGGCGAGCTTGGCACGGTCGCCGACCAGCTGCTCGAGCAGGGCGACGCAGGACTCGAAAGCTTCAGGATCGATGGACATCGGAGCCGCGCGCCCATGTAGCACAATCGGGCGGGCGCTGGCGCGCGACGTTCCGCCACGGGGGTAAGTATCAGAACAGCCAGCCCAGCCGCATGCCGGCGCTGCCGAACACCCCGCGCAGCTGCGCCACCACGCTGCCCTTGATCTCCGTCTCGACGGGCAAGGTCACGTAGCCGGCCTCCAGCTCCAGACCGACGCGCAGGTGCGGAAGGCGCACAGCAGCCGACAGCTGCAGGACTGGCCCACCCCAGGGCGCGTACATCTCCAAGGCCACGACGCCGAAGCGGTTGGTCTTGCCCGCCAGGTGCACGATGCCCAGCCGCCCCCCGCCGCCGAGCAGCAACTCCAGCGGCCCCGCGTGCTGCACGTACGCGAGGGTCGCCCGACCCGAGGTGGAGGTCAGCTGGGCCATTCCGATCGGAGAGCTCGGCCAGCGCACCTCCCACTCCCCATGCGCCAGGCTGAACGCGAGCCCCACCGCGATGGCCTGCCGTGGCCGCAGCTCGGCGTGCGCAGAGAGCTGCGGCAGCGCGCCCCCCCCGCTCGTGAACAACATGGGCTCCGCGCCGACGCCTAGCAGCCAACGCACGTCTTCGGCCGGCTCGGGGACCGGCGCTGGAGGCAGTCGCTCGCTTGCGACCTGAGTCGCTCGGCGGGCCACCTCCTCGGACGCGCGCGGTCCAACCGGTTGCAGCGGAGGTTGAGCGAGGCGCAGCTCGACCCAGCTCGCGACGACGAACTCCGCCACGGTGAGCGCTAGGAGCCGTGTGCGCGCGGCGACGGCGACCTGGGGCAGCTCGAGCGAGCGCTGCATCGACTTGCGCGTGACGCTGTCCGCCAGCTGCAGCTCGATGCCTGGCGCGCTGCAGGAGATGTACACCGTCGCACCATCCGGGGCCTGCGCTGCGCCCGGTGAATACTGGATCGAGGTGCCGAGCTCGATGGCGAGCAGCCGATGAAACAGCTCGATGTCGATCGGCACACACGAATCGACGACCGTGGTCACGCGCGCCGCGCCCGTCACGCTCTGCGCTGCAGCTCCAAGCGGCAGAAGCAGCCACATGCAGACGCCGAGCCACAGGCCAACCCTGCGCCGCGCCACACGCTCGTCACGGCGGACTCTCACCACAGCCACCGGAGACTACACGACCGCGCTGCGGCGCGGTTAAAAGCAGCCCGCCGCGTCGCTTGCCGCTGTGCGCGGCGAAGATCAGCTCACGCGCGTGCCGCTCTTTACAGGTCATACCTCGGCGCACTCGGCACCAGATTGACAGTGCGGGCCGCTCGCAGTGAGCAGCCCCACACGCAAAGCGCACCGTATTCTGTCAGGGCGCCTGCAGGCCGCCGTACAGCTGAACCGCGCGCAGCCTTCGACCCTGGGGATAGCGCTCCACGTACTCGCGAGCGCGCCGGTACGCCTGGTCGGGATAACCGGCCTTGGACCACGCTTCCACCTCACGCGCCAGGGCGTCCTGCGCGAGTGAGCCGAAGGGAGCGAGCTTGCGCGCAGTCGCGAAGGCGTCCGCGGCTTCGGAAGGTTGACCGAGGCGCTCGAGCAGGACGCGGCCGAGGGTGAACGCAGCGAGCGGAGCGACGGGCGTCTGACGGTGCTGATCGAGCACCTTGCGCAGGTACGTCACTGCGGCTTGCGGATGGCCACTGAGCCGCGCGGCGTCCGCCGCGTCGAGCAACGCGCCCGAGTCGTCTTCCACCGTGCTCTGCTGCAAGAGCCGATAGGCGCCGTCGTAGTCGCCGCTCTGGCTGAGGCTGCGCCATGCAGCCTTGGGCGGCAGGTCGCGCGTCTCTTCACGAGCGGCGAGCGAGGGCTTCGAAGCGTGCGCGGCGTGTTTGCCAGCGCGCGTCTTGGCGCTCGTCGTCTGTGCGGGAGCGCGCGGCTCGGCCAGCGGTGCGCTCTCTTCGGGCGGCACGTTGCCGCCCACGGCGGCGGCCTCCGGGTGCTCGTCGAACCACACGGACTCGCCGGCCTTGACGATCGCAGTCTCGTTCAGCGCGGCATGACCGGGCGCGGTGCGCACGCGCACCTTGCCGCGGGACACGCTCACGCGCACGCGGCCCTGCTCGCGCTCCACGTCGAAGACCGTGCCGAGCACCGCGACCTCGACGGAGCCAGCGCGCACCGTGAACATGCGGCGCGTGTTGGGGATCACGTCGAAGCGCGCACCGCCCGCATCCAGCCGCAGCTGGATCTGATCGGCCTGGTTGCTCTCCACCGAGACCGCCGCGCCCTGCGCGAGCGAGCGCACGTGCGAGCCGTCGGCCAGCTTCAACGGCAAGGGCAGCTGCGACAGCTGCTCGGTCGCTCCGGTGGCGTGTGCCTGGACCGGGCTGTCAGCTTTGGCAGAGGCCGGGGCCGCAGGCTCGCTCAGTCCGCGCCCTGCAGAGGCCAACGTCTCGGCAGGCTCGGTTTGCAGACCGCGGAGCAGGAACAGCCCCACGACCGCGAGCGAGACCACGCCACTGCCGACGACCCGCTGCACGCGCCGACGCCTCCGCAGCCGTCCGACACCGGTAAGCAGGCGCTCAGCGCGCGCCTCACTCCATGCCGGCACAACGGCGCCGCGCACGGCCGCCATGTCTTTCGCCAGCTCATCCATCTTCCATCTCCGCCAACAAGAGCGCCTGCGCCGACGCGATGCGGCGCTTCACCGTCGCAAGCGAGCAACCACAGCGCTCGGCGACCACTTCCAACTTTTCCCCCTCGACGTAGCGCAGCGTCCACGCAAGCCGACGCTCCACGCCCATGCTGTCGAGGATCTGGTAGACACGCGCGAGCAGCGCGCGCTTCTCCGGGGACACTCCGGGGTCCGGCAGCTCCAGCGCCGGTCCACCTTGATCGAGGCCCACGAACTGGCGCAGGCGACGCCTGCGCAGCTGCCGGCGAGCCGTGCGCACCGCGATCGTGGCCAGCCAGTTCTTGGCCGCATTGGGATCGCGGAGCTGGTCGCGCTGGCGAAACGCCGCCAGGAAGACCTCCTGGATTAGGTCGTCCACGTCCGATTCGCGGCCGAGCAGGCGCAGTCCGATGCGCGCGACGTACGGAGCGAAGCGCTTGAAGAGCTGCGCCTCCGTCATGTAGGTGCCGCCCGGCTCCGCAAAGCCCGAGCCGACCGCTGCGCCCGTCACCGCCGCGTCCTCGTCACCCGATACCGGCGTCATCGACAGCTCATCCCGCGGCGGTAGCGCCATGTCGTTTTCGGCATGGGTTGGCCCTTCAGGAACGCGGGGCACGAGCCGCAGGGGGTGGGGAGCAGAAGACATACGCGTGGGACTCACCGCGATAGTGGGGAGGTTCGCGGAAAATGGCTCAGCTCAGGGGCAGTTAACTCGCGTACCCGGTTGAGGGTGCACTGACAGAGTCTACCAAGACTGCACAGCGGCTGGCATTGTGCCCTGAGTCCTGCTCAATTATCGGTGCGCCGTGTCGACCGCTCTCCCGACTTTCCGTGCTCCGACGCAAATCACAGCGGCGGTCGCGGGACCCGCTCCGCCGGCTCCGCGGCTCCCGACGCAAATCACAGCGGCGGTCGCGGGACCCGCTCCGCGGGCTTCGCGGCTCCCGACCTCCGCAGCGCTGATGCTGGCAGCGGCATTGTGCCAGTGGAGTTGCAGCGCCGTTCGGGACGATCTGTTCGCGATCGATGAGAGCGACCCGGTGTGGTCCGAGGTGCCCGCACGCAAGCCGGACTCGGGCAGCCCGGTAGTGGTGGATGCGAGCGCGGTTCCGAGCGGCGGCGCAGCTGCCCCTGCAGCCGATGGCGGCATGGGCCTGGCGGGTGCGGGCGGCAGCGCTCGGCCGGGGCCGTCCACGGCGCCACCGTTTCGCTGGACGGAGACGATCCCGGGTGCCGGCGCCTGCCAGGCCGCCACGTTCATGGGCCAGTTCAGCTGCACGGTCGACGGCCTGGTCGGCGACAACCAGTTCAGCGGCACGCTCGTCCTCTTCTTCAAGGGCGCGAGTGAGACGCAGCTCTTCAGCGTCGATCGCAGTCAGATCACCGTGTACGACGAGTCCATGAAAGCCATAGTGTCCACGGAGATGACCGGCTTGCTCGACTGCAGCACCGAGCGGCTCATCGCGGCGCTCGTGCCCAAGATGAGTGAGATGATGCCGCTCGAGCGCATCGCCAACTGGCTGAGCGTCAATCCGACGCCCATCGTGAGCGGCACGCTCAAGGGGCCGCTCGATCCCGACTTCCAGACCATCAGCGGCGAGATCACGCTCGTGTTCGAGCCCATGCCGCGATGCACGGGGACCTTTCGGCTACAGGGCTCTCCAGGCCAATGACTCGCTCGCGCAGCACGCAAGTGTGGGCAGCAGCGCCGATCGCAGCGTGGCTGCTGTGCGCGTGCGCCTTCGAGAAGCCGGTCAACGCCGTGCGCCCGCTCACCGCCGGCACGGCGACGACGAGCGCGGGTGGGAGCGGCAGTGGTGGGAGCGCGGGCGCCTCCGGTGCAGCGGGTGCGCAGGCCCCGATCGTGATCCGCAGCACGCTCAGCCCGGACGTGGTGCTGCGCAGCAGCTGCTTCGACTACGAGTTCCAGTCCCCGCTGCTGCCTTCGAACCTCCTGTTCGTGGTCGACCGCAGCGGCTCCATGATCTGCAACCCGCCGCCGCTCACGAGCTCCGAGCAGTGCGAGGCCGAGGAGCGGCGCGTGGACGTCGGCACGCCCAACAAGTGGCAGCTCACGAGCAGCGCGCTCGCAGCCGCGATCACGGCGCTGCCCGAGACCAGCACCGTGGGCGTGAGCTTCTTCAGCAACGACGACCTGTGCGGAGTCTCGAGCATCCCCAACGTTCCACTCGGCCCGGCGACCGTGCCGCAGCTGAACGCGATCCGCGGCAGCCTGGCGGGCATCGTGCCGAAAGGTCCCACGCCGCTCGTCGGCGCCGCTCTGCTCGCGTACAAGTACCTGCAGACAGCCGCCAACAGCCGCGCGATCTCGGGCAACAGCTACGTGGTGCTGATCACGGATGGGGAGCAGAGCGACATGTGCTCGGACCCGGCGTATTGCAAAGACGCCGACAGCTGCAGTGAGCTGCTGATCGCCGAGAGCATGCGCGCCGCCAGCCCCGAGATCAACATCCGCACGTTCGTCCTCGGCGTGCCGGGCAGCGAGCACGGGCGCGCTGTGCTGTCTCGGTTGGCGCGCGCCGGCGGCACCGCCGCTGCGAGCTGCGTGCCTGAGCAAGGGAACTGTCACTTCGACGTGACCGGGGACCCGGATCTATCGAGCGCGCTGATGCGTGCTCTGCAGACCATCGCGGGGCGCACGTTGACCTGCGAGTTCGATGTGTTCAACAAGGCGCCGGGCAGCGTGGAACTCACACGCCTGAACGTGGTGTACACGCCGCACGAGGGCGAGGCGCGCCTCATCCCTCAAGATTTGAGCGCGCCGTGCGATCGCGGGGCGGACGGCTGGCAATACGACAACGAAAAGAAGCTGGTTCGCCTCTGCGGCAACACTTGTGCTGCAGTCCGCAATGACCGCGGTGCGAGCGTCACGGTAGTCTTGGGCTGTCCGGTGCTCGGACCCGACTGATCTCGGGCGAGCGCGCCGCGCAGGACACAATTCGATGGGTCGCCTCGCTGTCAGCTCCGTGCTCTGCCTCCTGGCATCGTTCGCCGGGCAGGCTCCGCACGAGCTGCAGCGTAAGTCTGCGGAGCACACCGAGCGCGTGTACGGGCGCGACATCAGCAGCTTCGAGCGCGAGTACCCGCTGCACGCACTGGCGCTGAGCATCCAGGTGCCGGTGTACCCCCTGCCGGACGGAAAGAGCGCGCAGCTCGGCTATTTGCGCCGCGGCACGCGCGTCCGAGCGAAGCCCGGCACGCCCGGCTCCGGCTGCGAGACGCTGTGGCACGAGCTGCATGTGGGCGGCTTCGCGTGCGCGGGCCGCGGCTTCCACGTGGCAGTCAATGCGCCTGAAGCGCCCGACCTGCCGGAGCCGCCCGTGCTGACCGCAGGTCTGCCCTACGCCTATTACAAGGTGCTGGGCAAGGACACACCGCTCTTCACGCGCCTGCCCGCAGCCGAGGAGCTCAGCGGTTTGCCCGCGCTGATCGCGCAGCAGCACACGCTCGACAAGGCGCGCGCCGAGCTGCGCGCCAAGCTCGAGCTACAGAAGCTGCAGAAGCCCGAGCCCAAGCAGCGCGGCAAGAAGCCGAAAAAGCCCGAGCGCTTGCCACCGCCGCAGCGCGTGCTGCCTGACTTCGTACGCCTGTTGCTGCAGCCCGGCTTCTACGTCAGCCTCGATCGCCAGCGCCCCGAGGAGCGCAGCGCAGGGCGGCTGCGCACGGTGCGCGGCGACCTGCTGCACGCGCGCGACGACACCACCGTGCGCGAGAGCGCGCTGCACGGCGCGCTGCTCGTCAGCGCACCAGACTTGAAGCTCGGCCGTCTGGCGCTGACCGCGCGCGGCAACGTGCCGAGCTTCACGCGCGACGCGCAGACCGGCGCTCTCACGCGCGGCGACGCGCTGCCTGCGCTCGAGCCCGTGGAGATCAGCGCGGAGCTGCTGAGCTTGCAGGGGCGCAGCTACCGCGTGACACAAGACGGCCGCTTGATCCCGGAGGACGCGCTGCGCGTCATCCCGCATACCCCGCGTCCCGCGTTCGTCCCGCAGGGATCGCGCTACATCGCGATCAACCTCGCGGCGCAGACCCTCGTCGCCTACGACGGAGCGCGGCCCGTGTACGCGACGCTCATCGCGAGCGGACGCGCCGGCTTCGAGACGCCGACGGGCATCTTCCGCATCCAGCACAAACACATCACGACCACGATGGACGGCGAGGCCGGAACCGACGAGTCGTACCGCATCGAAGACGTGCCGTGGACCATGTACTTCGCCGGCAGCGTGGCGCTGCACGCCGCGTTCTGGCACGAGCGCTTCGGTCAGCCGCGCTCGCACGGCTGCGTGAACCTCGCGCCGAAAGACGCGCAGTGGCTCTTCAGCTGGGCGAGCCCCGGTTTGCCTCCCGGTTTTCATGGCATCTATGCCACGCGCGAGGATCCGGGCACGTTCGTGGTCATCACGCCCTGACCGCGGAAGTGTGCTAAAGCAGTCGGATGCCGATTCGTACCGCGGACGAGTACATCGCGAGCCTCCGCAACCGTAAGTTGAAAGTCTATCTGTTCGGTGAGCTGGTCCAGGAGCCCGTGGATCACCCCGTGATCCGGCCCTCGATCAATGCCGTCGCCGAGACTTACCGCCTCGCCGAGGAAGACCCGGAGCTGGCGTCGGCGCAGTCCGGCCTGAACGGCGAGCGCGTGAACCGCTTCCTGCACGTGACACAGAGCGCGAACGACGTGGTGATGCAAAATCGCATGCAGCGCCGGCTCGGCCAGCGCACCGGCACCTGCTTTCAGCGCTGCGTCGGCATGGACGCGATCAACTCGCTGTACTCGGTGACCTTCGACATCGACGCGGCGCACGGCACGCCCTATCACCAGCGCTTCAAGGACTTCGTCAAGCACATGCAGGCGGAGAACTTCGTGGTCGGCGGCGCGATGACCGATGTGAAGGGCGACCGCAGCAAGGCGCCGCACGAGCAGGCCGACCCCGATCTGTTCGTGCACGTGGTCGAGCGGCGCGACGACGGCGTCGTGATCCGCGGCGCCAAGGCGCACCAGACGGGTTGCGTCAATTCTCACTGGCTCTTGGTCATGCCGACCATGCGGCTGCAAGCGGCGGACAAGGACTACGCGATCTCCGTCGCCGTGCCGGTGGACCACCCGAACGTCAGCTACATCTACGGCCGGCAGAGCTGCGACTCGCGCGCGCTCGAGGGCGGCGAGATCGACCAGGGCAACGCGCAGTTCGGCGGACAGGAAGCGCTGATCGTATTCGACGACGTGTTCGTGCCGCGCAGTCACATCTTCATGGATGGCGAGACCGACTTCGCGGCGAGCCTCGTGGAGCGCTTCACCGCCTATCACCGCCGCAGCTACGTGTGCAAGACAGGCCTCGGAGACGTGATCATCGGCGCGGCCGCGACCATCGCGGACTACAACGGCGCCGCGCAGGCGTCCCACGTGCGCGACAAGCTCGTCGAGATGGCACATCTGAACGAGACCATCTACGGCGCGGGCATCGCCGCCTCGCACGAGTCGAAGCCCACGAGCGCCGGCAACTACCAGTGCGACGACATGCTCGCGAACGTCTGCAAGCACAACGTCACGCGGTTTCCGTACGAGCTCTCGCGCCTGGCGCAGGATCTCGCGGGCGGGTTGCTCGTCACCCTGCCCTCGGACAAGGAGTTCGACAGTGAGGTGACGGGGCCCATCTTGCGCAAGTACATGGCCACGCGCCCCGACGTCTCGGTGGACAATCGTCGCCGTGTGCTGCGCCTGATCGAGAACATGACGCTCGGCCGCAACGCCGTGGGTTATCTCACGGAGTCGATGCACGGTGCCGGCTCGCCGCAGGCGCAGCGCATCCAGATCCAGAGGCTGATGCAGCTGTCGGAGAAGAAGAAGATGGCGAAGAAGCTGGCCGGCGTCGTCGAGACCGAGGACACGAAGTCCGGGCCGCAGAACCGCTAAGCTCGCGCACACGTGCACGGCCAGTGTGGGTGTCTAGGCGCTCGCGGGACGACTCCAACCCGGCGCCTGCGAAGCGGGCTGCTCGTGTAGAGTAGCCCGCTGTGTCACTCGAGCCGACGACCGCAACGCTGCGTCGCTACGAACCTTCATCGACCTTGCCGAGCGATCGGCCGCAGCGGCCGGAGCAGCCATGCGCGGCGTGCGCGACGCCCGTCGATCCGCTGCGTGCGCCGTGCGCGCTCGCCTACGACGACGGCGTGAAGCTGCTGTGCAGCGAGGCGTGCCGCGAGCAGTACCGGAGCGGGCAGCGCGTGCGCCGGCCCGCGCATGCGCTCGCCTCCGCCAAGGTCAGCGCCTCCGTGCCGCCCGGACCGCTGGCTCGCGCTGCGGTAAGCGAGGACGTGCTGCGCGCTTCGCTGCCGGCGAATGACGTCGTTCGCCCGCACAAGGAAGCCGCACGTCGCCCCAAGCAGGCGCCCACGCTCGTTTCAGAGCCTCCCGCGGCAGCGAGCGCCGCGCGCGTGACTGCGGCGTGGCTGTGGGTTGGCGCGGCGACGCTCGGCACCGCGGCCGCGCTCGCGGGCTTCGCCGGGCAGGAGATGGCGCTCACGACCGCGAGCCTCAGCATGGTCGGTGCGATCGCGGGCCTGCGGCTCAGCTGGCCGAGCGCGCGAGACGTGTCGGTGGTCGGCTGGCTGCTCGGCCCGCTCGGCGTGATCGGTACGATCGTCGCCACGTATCTCGCCGCTCAGAGCGGCCCGCTCGGCTATGAGCACGCCTTCGGCGGCGTGCTCGCGGCCGCCGCACTGCTGGCGCGCAGCGTGCTCGATGCGCACGCTGGCAAGCCGGTGGCGAGCGCGCTCGCGGGCCTGTCTTCCGCCTTGCCCGACCAGGTGCAGGTGCCGGTGCGCGGCCTCGGCGAGCAAGACGCCGTGAGCGAGCCCATGCAGGCGACCAAGATCCGCGTGGGTGAAGAGGTGGTCGTCCGCAGCGGAGAGCGGCTAGGCGTCGACGGCGTCGTGCAGGCTGGACAGGCGGAGCTCATCCCGTATCCCGGCGCGGGCCTGCAGGTGCGGCGCGGTCCAGGCGACGCCGTGCTGGCTGGAGCGCAGCTCGTGTCGGGCGCGCTGCGCGTGCTCGCCTCACGCGTGGGTGACGACCGAGCGCTGTCGCGCGTCGCGCGCGCGGGCCGACCTGAGCAGCGCGTGCCTGCGCGCTTCGCGTATCTCACCGCGCGCGCCCTGCCCTTCCTCGCGCTGCTCAGCTTCGCGCTCGGCGTGGGCCTGTGCGTGGCGCACCACCTGCGCGACGCGCCCCTGCCGCTCGCAGCGGCGAGCACGCTCTGGTTCGTGACGCCGCTGCTCGCGCTGCGGAGGGCGGCGCAGTGGCCGCTCGAGAGCGCGGCGATCGCGGCCTGCTCGCGCGGCATCCTGTTCCAGAGCGGGCGCGCGCTCGACCTCGCGGGCCACGTCGCGGCGCTCGCCATGGCCCCACACCGCGTGTTGACCGAGGGCAAGCCCGAGGTGCTCGACATGATGACGTTCGGCGACGACAAACCGAAGGAGCTGCTGGCGCTCGCCGCGGGCGCGGAGCTCCTCTCCGGGGCGCACCCCATCGGTCTCGCCATCGCTGCGTTTGCAGACAAGCGCGGCGTCGCTCCCAGCGACATGCGGCGCGCGCTGGCCGTGTCCGGACGCGGGCTGATCGGCACCGGGCCGGACGGCGAGGACATCGTCATCGGCAGCCGGCGCTTGTTGCTCGACCAGGGCGTGAGTGTCGCGACCGCGGATGCCTACGCGGTGCGCGCGGAGACCGCCGGGCGCACGGCGGTGTTCATGGCCGTGTCCGGGCGCGTGAAGGCCGTGTTCGCGCTGCACGACGACCTGCGCCCGGGCGCGCGTGCGGCCGTGCAGCGGCTGTTCGACCTGGGCCTAGAGGTCGTCCTGCTCACGGGCGATCAGCGTGGGCCAGTGGAGCAGCTCGCCGCGGGCTTCGACATCGCCCACATCAAGTGCGAGCTGTTGCCCGAGGAGCGCGCCGAGGAGGTCCGCAGCCTGCGCGACGCGGGCGGGCCCGTCGCCGTCATCGGCTACCCCGCGGACGACGCCGCCGCGTTGGCGGCCGCGGACGTGGCCATCGCGCTGGGCGCAGCGGGCACCGGGACCGGAGACAACGCCATCGCCCTGCTGAGCGAAGATCTGCGGGATGCAGCCGCGGCGCTCTGGATCGCCCGCGCCGCCCGTGCTAGCGCCCTGCGCTCGTTGCGCGTCTCGCTCGCCGCGTTCTGTGCGGTAGCGGGCGCGGCCGTGGCCGGCTTGATCACGCCGGGGCTCGCCGCAATGTTCGCCCTGCTGATCGACTTCCACGGCCTGCGCACCGGCACGCGCTTCCTGCACCGTGTGGCGCTGCGTTTTGGATCGAGCAGCTAGAGAGGTCGGACGATCATGAGTGACAAGAGCTGGGGCGGACGTTTCGCCGAAGAGCTGAATGCA
>Ga0190269_10000917_pt1 | contig 14575 bp, 13 predicted proteins | sample Popmic249IS_FD_133749 | JGI IMG/M metagenome (GOLD analysis project Ga0190269, IMG submission 133749) | Populus adjacent soil microbial communities from riparian zone of Blue River, Arizona, USA - 249 IS | ecosystem: Environmental > Terrestrial > Soil > Riparian zone | place: USA: Arizona...
TATTAAATAATACTGGCCAGGCGCAAGAACAGTGGATGCAGGAATTGTAGCTCGAGTATTGCTTGTTCCAGAGTTATTAGAGCCTCTTATTAGCCATCCACTAATATTTATTGTAGAGTTTGTAGGGTTATATAACTCAATAAACTCATCATTACCCCCTGATGATCCTCGAAAACGAAACTCACTGATCACTACATTTGTAGCTGCCAACATCTGTGGCGCAGCTTCCACCTTTCTCGGGGCAACCGGCAATCCGGCCAGCCCAGTCAAGAGACAGAGCAGAACAAAGGTAAACAGCAGCAGACGAAGTGGATGCTTTTTGAATCTCATGAAATATGTAAATAAACAAACATCATCAGGCTGAGATCAGGGCTGAATACCCGGCTGCAACCTGATGATGAATATTATACGCCACCCTATATCGAAGTGCGATACGTTTTATTCACGAACCTCGATCACGAGCTTGATGGCAGTCCTGACCTTATCGTCGATGGTCACATCGGCAAACTCAGGTACACAGACAACACGAATGCCATCGCCATTCAAATATCCCACTGCCAGAACAAGAGCTTTTACTGCCTGGTTGACAGCTCCAGCCCCAATCGCCTGCACTTCCGCCCTCTTATGCTCACGGATCACACCGGCGATCGCACCGGCTACAGCGGACGTACGGGAGTTCGCAGAAACTTTGATCATGTCCATGATGTGCCTCCCAGCAATCAATTGCAATATTGTTTAGACCAAACTCTCAAAGTCATTGTACAGGATATAGGTGTTGAATTCAAGTATTCCATAAACATCTATATAAATAGTAAATGTTAATCGTAATAGTAGTAGGTACTGTGGATAGTGTGGATGAAATCATAATACCCCCATAGGTGGATGGTACGTGGCGCCTCAGGCTTGGATATTGGGGTTTTTCTCATCAACGGAACCAGCCATCCCTGTGGATGGAATCGGGATAACTTATCCACACCTATATCCACAGAAATATGGGATCTGGATGCAAACCATATTTTGGAAGCAGGTAAACTATCTGTCCATATATGGGGGTATCCAAAATAGTCGACAACGGCTACGTAGACAACTTCTCCACACCCAAAGGCACTTATCCACAAATAATCGCGACTTATCCACAGTTTTGTTGTCTAGGCGACCCGTTAGACGTGTTTTGAATGCCCTAAATATGGTAGGATTTTTCAAGTTTGCTAGAAGGATAGCGCATAGCTGTACCGTATTAATCCACAAATAGCGGTTGCGGCTCCCCCAGCACAGGTACGGGATTACTCACGTAAACATCCAGAAATGCCCCCACTGTGGCAAGTTGCTCGCGGAAATTCCATATCAACAGCGAGCCTCTCCGATAGCGATTGTTGTTGGCTTCCACGCCCTGGGCATCCAACCCCAATGCATTGCACAAGAACAGGGCCCGCGGCAGATGGAACTTTTGCGTTATGAGCAATGCGCTATCGACCTGAAAAACGGTTTTTGCGCGAAAGCAAGTATCATAGGTTCGCCTGCCGGCATAATCGAGGGCGATCGCATCGCTGGGAATGCCCAGTTCCAGGGCATACTGACGCATCGATTCTGGTTCATTGTAGTTATCGAAACGGTTATCCCCACTCATCAGGATTTTCTCCACCTTGCCATCAAAGTAGAGTTTGGCAGCCGTTTCCACCCGATCACGTAATATGGCTGTCGGAGTGCCATCCCGGCGTAAGCCAGCGCCAAATACAATTGCCAGTCTATTCGGCGGAGCATCATCTTGTTGATAGATCCGGTGTAGTGAATAGACGGAAGTAATCGACCGCGGTAATACTACTATGGCCAAGCCCAGAACTCCCAGGCTCAGGGTCAGGCGCCAAATAAATCCAAGTATCTGTTTTGTCATGGGTGAAATTGTAAATGAAAACATATATCCCTGAGCGTGTTTGTAACTTTTTTTTGTTTAACATGTCATGTAACTAGTACTGAGGGTGGTCCTCAGCCTGGGAAAATTCAAGAAAGGAGCACTATTATGTTATTCGCACCGAAGGAAAAAGGTCAGGGCTTGGTCGAGTATGCGATTATTCTCGCTCTTGTTGCCATTGTCGTGATCGCTGTAATGCGCTTGCTTGGTCCAAAGATCGGCAACACCTTCAGTTCCATCTCTGACTCACTGCCGTAAGCTCTGTTTCATGCAGGCAACAGGAAGGTTCTGCCTTTTGACAGAACCTTCGCATCTCAAATTCAAAATACAGATGCAACTGCCGGCTGAAATATGCTTAAATCTACATTAGACTAACAATCTTGTAAACGAAAATCTACTAACTCAGTCTTGAATTTTTTTTCGAACTGTATATACTGTAGATAGTTCTGAGGGAGGTCCTCAGGCAATCATTTTTTAGAAAGGAATAAATCTCATGTTGTTCGCACCCAAGGAAAAAGGTCAAGGTTTGGTTGAGTACGCGATCATCCTGGCTCTCGTCGCCATCGTCGTTATCGCTGTGATGCGCTTGCTCGGACCCAAGATCGGCAATACCTTCAGCTCCATCTCCAACTCATTGCCGTAACCTGCTCGCAAGAGCAATCAGAAGCCCTGTCCTTGACAGGGCTTCTTTGTATGGGGGATTATATTTTTGACACATTTGTGGACAATTGAATAGGCTCAAGCCCTGAGGAGGAACTCAGAAGAGCACCATTTTTGAAAGGACTATTTTATGTTTTTTGCACCCAAGGAAAAAGGACAAGGGCTTGTTGAGTATGCGATCATCATCGCTCTTGTCGCGATCATCGTGATTGCAGTCATGCGTTTATTAGGCCCGAAAATCGGGAATACGTTCAGCTCGATTAGCAACTCCATTCCTGGCTAGGAATTGTGGACAGACAAAAAAAGAGACTTGATTTTTGTCAAGTCTCTTTTTTGTTAAGCGAATCACCTGTTCCTAGACATACTTCTCGCGCAAGACGGACGAAATGTAGTCCATCGATGCAACAACAATCGCAATCGCAAACATTTGAGCACTTGCAGCACGGTAGTTCAACAGGTTGATGTTTTGCTGCAACAGGAAACCAATACCGCCGCCACCCACAAAACCAATGATCGTCGACATACGGACATTAATATCCCAGCGGTACATGGTATAGGAAATATAGGGCGGAATGATCTGAGGAATGACAGCATATACAATGGTCTGTAAACGGTTGGCGCCTGTTGCCTGTATCGCTTCCAGAGGACCTGCCATAATACTTTCCACCTGTTCGGAATATAGCTTGGCAAGGCTGACGATGGTATGCAGTCCGAGTGCCATGACGCCCGCGAACGGACCAATCCCCACGGCGATCACGAATACGATCGCCATGACCAGCGCTTCAATGGAGCGCAAGCCATTCAGGAAAGTACGCGTCACGTAATAAATTACCATACCGGTGGGCAGTGTATCCTTTGCTTTTGTGACAACAGCCACTACCAGACCCAGCAAGGCGCCCGTCACTAAGGGACCCCAAAGTGTATAAAAAGGATTCGTGATCTGGTACAACCACTCTATCAATTGCCCTATCAGTACAAAGGTAACAGCGCCAGCCAGCGTGGAAAAAGTGATGTTGAATAGTTTGGCACTATTAATCGATAATTTTTCTGTGCTGCGTTGGCCGATCCGACCCATGAAACTGCTTAAGGCTCCGCCTGCTGCCAGTCCACCAAGAGCCGGGGTGATAATACTGACGATATCTCCCGCTTGAAACAGAAAGTTACCCAAAAAGGCCAACGATCCCAAACTCGTCATGCTGAGGCGTCCCAGGTTCATGGATAGGCTGGCCAATTGGAAAAGCCCATAAAAGCCCACCAGGATGGTCAAAATTAAGACAACCAGACGTGTCATCCGTGTGGACGTACTTGGCACAGTGATCTCTTCCTGTGGCAGGGCCCAGCGAAGTCCAAACCAGACAAGAACCGGCGCGATGATCATTGATATTAAATTGACAGGGATGTTCCCAGCAAATGGACTGCTCCACCCTTCCACCCAACGCACGATCACGTACCCTATTGCAATGCCAATCGGCCATCCCAAAAGGGACAGGGCAATACTCGCCAGGGGACTTCTCACCGGCTTCATCAAGTTGCGGGCAGCAATGAAACTAAGTGGGATGGCCAGGAACGTACCAAACGTTGTAGCCAACAAGGCCAGGAAGACTGTTTCGATGATCTTCTCCCAGGTATCGTAAGCAGTTTTGGTAAAACGAGGCGCGCCTACATTTTGAGAGAGAGTTGCCCGAATATATTGCACATCCTCGCTGGGACGCTTCGGCAATATGAAATCAACAACAAAGTAACCGGATGCGTCGGTTTGCACGTTATCGCGACCCAGTGTTACTGTGTTCGCTGGGTCATTACCCGGGACAAATCGCAATGGTCCCGCCGTGTTCGGGGCAAAGTTGAAACCTTCCACCTGAACGGTTTCGCCTGGTTCTGCACATGCTGGAGTAACGATGAGGTAAGGACCGCTGGTATCTGCCCCGGGAAGTGTTGGCACACCAGATGCAGGACAGGTGACATAGACCGGAGTATTGATCACCTCTTCCTGTTGTTCATATTCGAGAATTTCAGGGCGCGCCAGGGCCCGCATTACGCGCACCAGGCTTTGTTGTCGGCGTTCACTGCGCAGGTCTTCCAGGTCCACCTTCGTGATCTGAAATCCATAGGCATACACAACAAAACCAAAAAGGATGGCCAGCCCGAGCTGGATGGATTTCCATGGAGAAGCTTTTTTGTCATTGTTATTGTTCATGGTTTTCTCACCCAACCCGCTCTGCGTCGCGTCCATAGATGTCTTTGAATTTTTGATCGTCAATTTCGCTGGGAAGACCTTCGAAAACGAGTTGTCCCTGATTGAGAGCAACGACACGATCTGCGTAACGATGTACCAGGTCCAGGAAGTGAAGGCTGCACAGGACGGTTACGTGGTCTTTTTCATTGATATCTTCCAAATGCTTCATGATGCTGTGTGCCAGAACGGGGTCAAGGCTGGCTACAGGTTCATCGGCCAGGATCATCTGTGGGTCCTGCATGAGCGCGCGCGCGATCCCCACGCGCTGCTGTTGACCGCCGCTCAGTTCGTCTGCGCGGTGATTCGCCTTATCTGCGATCCCAACGCGTTCCATCTGTTGATACGCCTTTTGAATATCCTGTTTGGGAAATCGATTGAGAAAACTCCAGGCGGGATTGATGTACCCCAATCGTCCTGCCAGCACATTGGTGATGACCTTGGAACGATGGACAAGATTGAAATGTTGGAAGACCATGCCGATCTTGCGTCGGATACGGCGCATTTCCTCCGGAGATGCTTTTGTGATGTCCTCACCGTTCCAAAGGATCTGTCCGTCGGTTGGCTCGATCAACCGATTGATACAACGTAATAAAGTGGATTTGCCCGAGCCGCTCAAACCGATCACCGCGAGGAATTGTCCGTCAGGCACATCGAAGCTTACATTTTCCAGTGCCTTGACGCCACCATCGTAGATTTTGGTCAGGTTTTTGATCTGAAGCATGTTGAAGAGTCCTAAAAGCTGATGTTGGTACACATCTCACAAGGTGAAGTACAGAGATGTGTCCGCCCCTTGCAATACAAAAAAATGAATAATTACAATTTGGGGCAGGCAGGATACCTGCCTGCCCCAATCACTTACAAAGAACGGCAGACTTTATTCGGGAAGCTTGTAGCCAGTGGCTTCGACCATGGAGCGGACCATGTCATATTCTGCATCTGTGGCGGGTGCAATACCAGACCAGCCATAAAAGTCGGCAGAACCAATGGATGAATCCCAGGCGTCCGTCTCAGCGAAGGCAAGCAGTGCTTCTTCGATCTGAGTGCGAACATCAGCGGGGAACTCGGGTCCGAAGGTCAGTGTGTCATTGGGGATGGCGGCGGACACGGCAAGGATGCGGACCTTCTGCATCACATCAGGAGCCTCGGTGCGGATATTGGCACGGGCATCGAGAACGCGGTAACCATCACAAAGAAGTTTCTTGCCTTCAGCATCAGGTGCACAGTTGGGGATCACTTCTTCGGGAATTTCGTATTGCTCGAGGCTTGTGATCTTGCCCGCCAGATAGTCATCATAGGTGAAGATCGGCGCACCTTCGGGGCTCAGGGGAACGCTGTAGAAAACGGTGCCAAAGTCCACTTCGCCATTGTACACAGCGGTGACAGTCTGGTTGTGACCACCGGTCTGTACCTGCTCACCAGGGGTGATTCCGGCTGCAGCTAATTCAACGGCTGGGACCATATAACCAGATGTCGAGCCCTGATCGCCATAACCCCAGGTTGCGCCTTCAAGGTCTTCCAGGGTCTGGAACTCACTGTCGCGGGCGACGATGTACTCTGCCCAATAGACAGGATATCCGAAGCGGATCGCCTTAAAGGCTACATCCACACCACACAATTGACTGGCAATGGCGTAGCCAAGCCCCGGGATGAAGGCCATGGTGTCTTCAGGAGAGGCACACATTTCTTCGACGGTGGCGGCGTAGGATGTCGGAACACTCACTTCGAAGGTTAAGCCTGTGGCTTCATTGAGAGCCTGAGCCATCACTTCACCACCGGTGGTGATGATGTTGGCATCCACAGACGGCACGAATAGCACTTTGATGGGGTGTTCGGCTGAACCAATTGCTGGCATGGGCGGTTCTGTTGCAACAGGAGCCTCGGTCGGGGCTTCTGTGGGCGCCGCAGTGGCGATGGGCGCCTCGGTTGGGGCCGGGGTGGCAGGCGCGCAGGCAGAGATCACCAGCACGAGGATTGCCATCACGGCGAAGAGCATATTAATTGACTTCTTCATATCTTCTCCTCTTGAAAATTATGATCTGGGAAAGGTTCCCAGACGGAAAGATAATACAACTTCTCCAAGATTTAAACAAGTGATTTTTGAATTAAAAAGGTGTGTCTATGCAATGCATTCCCCCGGTTCTTAGTGAGACGATTGATGCTTATTTAAGCAGTGTGGAAAGATCGACGCCCGATTCATCCACGTAAATTCGAAATTCTTCATAGTAGCCATCGTTCACGGGCTGCAACTCATCAATATCATAGGCAACTTTAAATGCATCCCTGCCCGCATCGGTCTGCATGATCGCAGGAACCAGGCTGGTGAATAGATCGCGCATGTTCTGTGGCATATTGGTTGAAAGCGCCAATACTTCGTATGGAATGATGGCTGGAATTTGCCAGACGACAATGACTTGTTCCACCAGGTCAGGGAATTCATCCTCCAACGATGGGAACTTGCGCGCATCGATATAGGTGGCACCAAAATCGCAGATGCCGCTTGCATACAGCGAGCGGACGACGGTTGGATGTCCTTCTACGAATGCGGGTGGTTTGGTTGTAATCAGGTTTTCGTTAAGAAATCCCAGCGGAACAACATAGCCTGACGGAGATGTCTCATCGCTCCAACAGGGTTTTTTATCGGCAAATTGTGCAAGCGCTGTTGTTGCATCGGCTGTGTTTTCATCAGAGACTGAGTCATAAAAGGATTCAAATCCGCCTTTGCGTGTGGCGAGGAATTGAGCTCCATACGTTCCTTCACCGTCTTTGATGACAGCGTAGGACGCTTTTATGAGTCCCTTTTGGTAGGCAAGATCATAGGCATACGGATCGAGCAATACAATGTGGGCATTGCCTTGTGCGAGTGCATCCACCAAGGCGGCATACGAATCAGGGACAATGGTGACAACTGTGTAGCCTGTCCGTTCGGTGAACAGGGATGCAAGCTGTTTAGCGGCAGCGATCTGTTCGGGAGAGTTGGCGGAAGGAGGTAAGGCAAGAATTAGAGGATTCTCGGCAAGACCCAGCTGAGGCGTGGGAAGAGGCGGGAGCGGAGTCACGGTTGGCGTCGTTTGCACAGCGTGAGTCCCCACTCCAGAAGGCGTGTTTGCGCGTGGAATCGCGCAATTTCCGAGAAAAAACGCGCCTGTAAGTAAGAGTATTGTTAATGGAAAGCGTGTACGGTTCACGTGGTATTCCCTGAGATTATAATACGGGCATGAAAAACAATAACCTGCTTTCTTTATTGATATTGGTCGTGTTGGGCGCAGGTGTGTACTTTATTGTGCAAACCGTTCGTCAGACACAGCAGGCGGTGACCGGGCCGTTCAATCAAGTAAATCAAGCAAACCAGGCATTACAAACGCAAGTCTCGAACCTATTAAATCCCACCCCGACGATCATCGTCGATCCCATTACATATATAAACGAAATCCGGGCACTGGCGCGGCTGGAAACCATCCAATACAGCGTGGAAAAAGTGGTCACGATCGAGCAGAACCAGGGAACCTTTGGGTTTGCCTTTGGTGATAAGTTGCTGTTCATTGGACACGGTACTGTCATTGCCGGTATCGACATGGAGAAGCTCAGACCGGAAGATATGCGGTTTGAAAATGGCGTTCTTACTGTACGGTTGCCGCCCGCCGAGATTTTTATTGCCGCACTTAATAATGAGAAGTCCTATGTTTACGATCGCGAGACAGGTCCGCTGACGAACCCTGATGTGAACATGGAGACTCTTGCCAGACAAAGAGCGGAGGAAGAGATCCTTAAAGGCGCTTTGGAAGATGGTATTCTCGAACAGGCCCAGGTCAACGCCGAAGCCTATCTGCTGAAGTTCTTTGCGGCGCTTGGTTATCCTAATACGATCTTTGTAGACGATCAGGGATAATGGAAGTCTCTGGCCTGTTAAAAGTTAGAAAGCGGTTCTAGACGCTTTTGCTCATCACGCCTGTCCATTGTGACAGGCGTTTTTCTTTCATGGCGCTTTTAAACAGAGCACATAATTTCCACACAAGCACATCACAATCATATTACACGCTCCAACTATGATTTGTGCAGGTTGGATGAATTCCAGCCAAATCAATAGAATGGAGAGAAACAATGAAAACAAAAATGTCCGTTTTGATCGGCGGTTTGCTGATCGCTCTTTTGGTGGTTGGTGTGATCGGTGCGACGAACGCATATGCACAGGCTGACTCGAGCACCCTGTTCCATGGACGTGGCCCCGGTGATGGGCGTGGTCTGCGACTCGGCACAGCCGAATTGGAAGCTGCCGCTGAAGCCCTCAACATGACCACCGACGAGTTGACGACCGCACTGCAAAGTGGAAAGACTCTTGAACAGATCGCTACAGATGCAGGTGTGGACTATGCCGACGTCCAGGCTGCAGTGCAGGCAGCTCACGCAAGTGAGGCGCGCGAACGCATTCAGCAGGCCGTGGACGATGGAACAATCTCGCAGGAAAACGCGGATTGGCTGCTGGAAGGACTCGATAAAGGCTTCATCGGTGTTCCGGGGCTTGGTGGACCGCACGGACTGCGACCGGATAAGACACCTACTGCTCAGCCTACACCAACAAGTGAAAGTTAACTCTATCGACTACATATAATCGCGCAATTAAAAAAACAGCGGGACACATTCCGTGTCCCGCTGTTTTGCTTCCAGTCACTTTATGGAAGTGGCTCAATCGAATTGATGTCGCTTGGATCACCATTGCCAACTGGGGATGTGATTCGGACCCAGCTATAACTTCCGGCTGGAACTCTGGCGTCGATATCTATAGTGACACCGGTGGATCCATAGAGTGATGATGTGTCGATGTGGCAGTTATCTTCCTCAATTCCGCTAACTAGTGGACAGATCGCGTGAGTTACGTTTGTGTTGGTATCCTCATTCGCATCGCCCCAATAGAATACTTCGAACCAGTCAATTCCGTTGGCGCTGATCTCAACTCTCACCCAATCCAGATCCACTGTTGTTCCGAATGCGATTCTTTCGTAATACACCATATCGGGTGCATTACTGCCATGAGTATTGATGGCCGGAGCAATGATCATGTCTATGGAACTTCCTGGTGGGAGTTCCAGCCAATCACCATCTCCTGAACCGATCTCTGGGCTGTCGGGTGTATAGCCATCTATGTGTGTGTCGCTGTTATTGGCTGGAACAAGATCAACAAACCCCGAGGGTGTGGTGACAGTTGCTTCATTTGTCAGATTGCCCGTCAATGTATCCAAGGTATTAGCGGTGATCGTATATATGACGGACTGACCAGCAGGAAGGCTCACAGTATCATTGATATTGCCTGTTCCAGATGCAGTGCAAGTCGCTCCTGCACCAGGAGTGCAATACCAAGTTGCACTGTTAAACTGTAGATTCGAAAATGTATCGGTAACCGTGGCGTTATTGACCTGGAAGGTACTGTTATTTGTAACAATGACCGTATATACAATGGGAGCACCGCCTGGCACATAGAGTGTTACTCCATTGTATTTTGTGATCTGTAGATCGACAGCGGGGCTGTTTGTATCTGTTGCAGAATTATTGGCAGTGTTTGAATCTGTGTAGGTTGCTGGCACACTGACGGTTGCTGTGTTGCTCAGCGAGCCACTGGCACTGTTTGAAATACCAGCCACAACCGTGTACGTGACTGACTGCCCGGCTGGAATGTTAACTGTGTCACTGATGTTGTCTGCGCCACTGGTTGTACAACTCGCACCTGCCCCTGGATTGCAGGTCCAGTTTGCGCTGGAGATCTGCGAAGGGAAAGCGTCTGTTACGGTTGCGCCCGTCACGGCATTTGACCCAATGTTGCTAACAACCAGCGAGTAGGTTAATGTGCCTCCTGCTGCGTAGGTTGTAGCTCCGTCATCTTTTGTGATTTGAAGATCAACGGCCACGGGTGGAATAACAGGCGTAGGTGTGGGAGTGCTTTTGGGGTTGCCAGCTTTCGTTGGAGATGCAGGAATAAAAATGATAGTACTGGTCGGTACGGACGTGGCTATAGGTTCGTCTGTTGAGACGACAACAACCGTGGGTGGAATGGAATAGGTCGTGCTCGTCGCCTGTGGGGTCCGCACTGGGGCTGTTGCACCAGGGGTTTGAAAAAAGTTGATCCATGCAGGTGCAGTGAGAATAGCTTCATCCACTGCGGGAATAAATCCACTGGGACGGTTGGTCAGGAAGTCGCTGTTGGGGTTGAGCTTCGATTCCATGGTGGCTGCAAGTTGCCAGTTGGGAGAGAAGCGAGTGGCCATCGATCCCGCGAAGATCAACAACAGGAATCCTATGAGGATGATGACAGTGATAATGAACCAGTCCCGCAATTCCTGTCTAGTTGCTTGCATTGGATTCGCCGTTGATTGGCAGTCTTACAAAGACCGTTGTGCCGGGGTAAGTGTTTTCATTGAAGCCCGGGCTTTCCAGCCAGATGCGGCCGCGATGAGCAATGACAATGCCGCGTGCGATCGCCAACCCCAGTCCGGGTCCGCCGCCTCGGAATTTGGTCTTGCCGGAAGAATGTAAAAGCACCTCACCGGTTTGGTAGAATTTTTCAAAAACGAGTTTTTGGTTTTCAGGGTCGATCCCGATTCCGGTATCCTGGATAGCCATTTCGATCTCGATCACCTTCCCATTGTCGAAGATTTGACTTCCACAGATCGTGATCCTGCCACCGTTGGGGGTGTATTTGATGGCGTTGCCAACGGTATGATAGAAAAGTTTATAGATCAGATCCTTATCGCCTTGAATCTCAGGCAAACGGTCCAATCCCTCTGTGCTGAAGGTAAGACGACGCTCTTCCAGCGCAGAGGAAAAGGTCATTTGAACTCTTTCGATCGTTGCCTGGATGTTGACATCTGCCGGCAGGATCTCGAGCCGGTTCATGTCGATGCGTGAGACATCGAGCATGTTGTCTATGATCTCCACCATGCGGCTGGTGCCTTCGAGGATGCCGCGTGTATAGCGGGTGAACTCTTCATTCCCTTTGGACTTCACTTCGACCATTTGGGCGTATCCCTGCGCAAGCGTTAGTGGCGTACGCAACTCATGCGCAGCGACCTGGATAAAGCGGATCTTGGCACGATCCATCTGTTCGAGGATCTTGTTCGTCTTCTCCAGCTCGAGAGTGCGCTGCTGCAGGTTATCGGTCATCTCGTCGAATGTGTTGGCCAACACACCGATCTCATCCCGGCTCTTGATCTCTGTCCGTTTGCTGAGGTCGCCATTGGCAATGGCGCGCGAGGTGCGAACGAGTTTTGACAGCGGGTTGATGATGAGCCGCGTAACCAGATACCCGATCAGGATCACAGCGATCATCGCGACAGAGTACAGCACGATATAGGTATTGCGATTTGCCGAGCCGGATGAAATAACAAAGTCGAGAGGCAGGACAACCGAAAAAACAGCCAGAGTGTCGTCGGCGATCTTGAGCGGGCCATAGATCAGACTAAATCCACGTCCGTCCACATTGATGTTTTCTCCGTGAACGGTCTCGTTGCTTGTCAATACAGTTTCATACAGCGTTTTGGGAATGGAGATGGTACGCTGGGATAAACCATCCTCGCCCAGTGAGCCCAACGTCGATGCGATGGATTGTCCGCTTTCATCGTACAAGATCACATCGGCAAGGGATGTATTTTTCAACATCGGCAGGATATCGTTTAGTGAAGTCCCAACAACCACAGACCCGACGACCTGGTCTTCAAACACCAGTGGAATGGCAGTAAAGTAGTAATAGCGCCTGTCAACAGGGTCGAGTGCGATGGCTCGTCTGGGCAAACTGTCAGGATTGTTTTCGCTTAATAGATCGCCAACAATCGCCAGGGTGGAAGCCCGTCCCGCCTGGCTGACCTCTACATATGCATTGTTGGACTGTTTGATGATATGAAACGCTTCTTCCCCCTGGATATTGAACAACGTCAGATTCTGAACATTCACGGCTCCAGCGGCGGGTTCAGCCAGAACAGCAACCTGTTGCAGATCCCCATTGTTGAACGCTTCGGCGAGATTACTGGTGTAGGCCACCAGACGGGCAGCCTCAGCTTGTTTAATTTCCTGGCGCGCCATCGAGTCCAGAACCACGCGTCCTGCTTCAAGCATCTGGTTGGAAAGACGTTCCTCCAATGACTTGGATACCAGACGCGTAACCACGTAAGCACCTGTCACGGCTACGATGAGAGTGAGAAGAAGATAGGGCAGAATGACCTTGAAACGGATGCTCACGAGGGACCTTTTCCCGACACAGAATGGTATCGATTACATTATAAGGAATAGCCTGGGAAAATATTCAAAATTTCCTGTTTTGTTAGCATTTTACAAGGTATTTTTCTTTTGTGCGACATGGAACAATTACAGCTCTTTTCCCGAAATCCGAAGAGCAAGACGCAAAAACGGGCTTTACGGGTACGAATGATTAGAGGAGCTTCGTGGCTGGACTCGCCGAAGTGAAACGTAGATTCCTTTATGAGAAACCGCTGACCCATTTCATCTGGAATAGCTGCATAAAAACAAAAAGCCCAGAATTCTCGGGACTTTAGTGGGCGCTAAGGGACTCGCATCGTCCCCCTGTGGGAAACCACTGCCCCATTTCTCTGAAATGACTGCATAAAAACAAAAAAGTCCTGAGAAATCAGGACTTAGTGGGCGCTAAGGGACTCGAACCCCTGACCCCTTCTGTGTAAAAGAAGTGCTCTAACCAACTGAGCTAAGCGCCCGCGACGGCTATTATACATCATGTTACACTAAGGCCGATAAAACCTGGAGGAATTCCCATGCGTGTTGTTCGTTACGAACTGTCAGAAGGAAAGTCGAAGCCAAAATACGGATGGCTATTGGAAGACAAAGTCGGTGAGATCAGCGGCAACATCTTTGGGCGGTACAAGCGCAACGAAGTCCAGACGCCTCTCGCAGATGTGAGACTGCTGGCCCCTACCGAGCCGAGCAAAATCGTATGTGTGGGACGCAACTACGTGGAACATGCCAAGGAACTGGGGAACGAGGTCCCGAAGGTGCCGCTCATCTTCTTAAAGCCGCCGTCATCCATCATCCCCAACGGCGGAACGGTCATCCTTCCGCCTCAATCTTCCCAGGTGGAACACGAAGCGGAACTGGTTGTCGTGATCGGAAAACGCGGCCGGAACATCACCGCCGAGCAGGCCAAGAGATATATCTTTGGCTATACCATGGGCAACGATATTACCGCCCGCGACCTGCAAAAAACAGACGGTCAGTGGACGCGGGCAAAGGGCTTCGATACATTCTGCTCCTTCGGTCCGTGGATCGATACAGAGTTCGATCCTGCCGATGCGGTGATCACCTGCCGTGTGAACGGACAGATGCGGCAAATGGCATCCACCCGTGATATGGTGTTCAATGTTGGGACATTGATCGCGTATATTTCATCTGTGATGACACTTGAGCCGGGCGATTTGATCTTTACCGGCACGCCTGCGGGAGTCGGTGAATTAAGGAAGGGCGATGAAGTGGTCGTTGAAATAGAAGGGCTGGGCGTGTTGAAAAATCCGGTGCGGGCTAGTGAGAGATAAGCAGCGAATAAAAAATCGGCTGGGATTTTCCCAGCCGATTTTTTTATTCTGATACCTGACAGGTATTAGGAACAACGTTTTCTGGTGTAAAGCCGTTCATGCTGTACGAGTAATAACTTTTATCTTCCAGTAGTGGATGTTGTGTTCCAAAATAATGATTGAACACCACGCGGAAGGAATTTACCGGGCTGATCGTTTCGTAAAGATCCTGCTTTGCTTCATCCTTAA
>Ga0190269_10000918_pt1 | contig 14569 bp, 14 predicted proteins | sample Popmic249IS_FD_133749 | JGI IMG/M metagenome (GOLD analysis project Ga0190269, IMG submission 133749) | Populus adjacent soil microbial communities from riparian zone of Blue River, Arizona, USA - 249 IS | ecosystem: Environmental > Terrestrial > Soil > Riparian zone | place: USA: Arizona...
GCTGGTCGGCGGAGAGCGTCCGGGTGAGCTCCTCGATCGCCCGCGGGTTGCCCGCGCACGACCGGCCGATCGCCCCCGCGACCTCGGCCGCCACGTCGCCGGCGAGCAGCCGGTCGATCAGTGCCGCGGTCGCGGGCGGCGCGAGACCGGGCAGCAGCAGCGAGGGCAGGCCGGGCAGCGACGGCCGGTCGTCGGGCATCGTGAACAGCATCGCGACCTTCTCGGCCGCTAACCGGCGTGCGACGAACGCCAACGCGTCCCGGGAGGCCTCGTCGATCAGGTGCACGTCGTCCACGCAGCACAGCACCGGGCGCCGCCGGGCGGTCCGCACCAGCAGCTCCAGCACCGCGACGCAGAGCGGCAGCTCACCCGGCACGTCCTCGGGGTCGCCGGCCATCACCCTCCCCAGAGTGGCGGCCTGCAGCTTCGGCAGCGACGACACCCGGGCCGACAGCGGCATCAGGAGCCGGTGCAGCGCGGCGTAGGGGAGGTCGGACTCGGCCTCCACGCCCTCCGCGGACAGCACGACGAAGCCTTGTGCGGCGTCCTCGGCGTACCCGAGCAGCGACGTCTTGCCGATCCCCGGCGGTCCCTGCACGACGAGACCGCCGCCGCGGTGGGCGCGGGCGGCGTCGAGTAACTCGCGCACCTCCGACCGGCCGGGGCCGGGATCCGCGACGTGTGAGACCCGAGCGGTGGACACGCGCCGATTGTTACCGACAGCCATTGGCATACACCGTTAGTTTTCTGGAGTTCGTGGATCCGCATCGATTCGGCTCTGGCGGATGCTCACACGTTGGTGGGTGCCCGAAGGTTCGCGGCACAGTGATACAACCGACGCGTTACGTCGCAAACGCCCCACAGGTCACAGCCACGCCAGAACGCGGAGGAACCCTGAGCGGGGTGTTCGACGAGCGAGGCGCCTGCGTCAGACCCGCGAGCGGCCGCGCCACTCGCGGGCCAGCAGGTAGGCCAGGTAGCCGCCACCGAGGGCGGCGGTGAGGATGCCGACCGGGAGCGGCTGGGGAAACGCGCGCTGGGCGATCAGATCGCTTCCGGAGAGCAGCAGCGCCCCCATCAGGGCCGCCGGCACCAGGCCCGGCGAGGCGGACCGCGTGAGCCGCTTGGCGAGCTGCGGAGCGGCCAGCGCGACGAACGTGACCGGACCGGACGCCGCGACCGCGACACCGATGAGCAGGACGCCGACCGCGATCAGCAGTCCGCGGGTGCGCTCGACCGGGACCCCGAGCGCCTTCGCGGTGTCGTCGCCCATCTGCAGGATGACGACCTTCCGGCTCTGCGCGACCGCGATCGGCAGCGTCAGGATCAGCACCGCGGCGACCGGGTAGGCCTGGTCCCAGCCGCGGGCGTTGAGGCTGCCGATCAGCCACACCTGCGCGCCGACGGCGTCCTGCAGGGCGGCCCTGGTGATCAGGTAGTTGTTCGCGGCGACGAGCATCGCGTTCGCGCCGATGCCGATCAGGATCAGCCGGAATCCCTGGACCCCGCCCCGGAACGCCAGCAGGTACACCAGCCCTGCGGTGATCAGGCAGCCGGCCACGGCGCCCTGTGCGACCGGCCCGTTCTGGTCCGCCAGCAGCAGCACGGTCAGCGCGCCGGTCGCGGCACCGGTCTGGAACCCGATGACGTCCGGGCTGCCGAGCGGGTTACCGGAGAGGTGCTGGAAGATCGCTCCGCTCACCGCCATCGCGGCCCCCGCCAGCACCGCAACCGTGAAGCGCGGCAGCCGGAGCGTCCGCACGATGAAGTCGGTCGCCGGATCACCGGCGCCGAACACCGACTTCACGACGTCGGCCAGCGGGATCCGGAAGTCACCGGTCGTGGTCGCGATCGCGCCGACCACCAGCACGCCGACGAGCAGCCCGAGACCGACCGCGGTCGCGCGCAGGTCGACTCGGACGGTGATCCGCTCACCGGAGAGCCGGACGGCCCGGGTGCGGCGGGGCAGCAGCGGTGCGGTCGGTGGCGTCACAGCGACGCCAGCCGACGACGGCGGCAGAGCGCGATGAACAGCGGCGCTCCCAGGAACGCGGTGACGATGCCGACCTGCATCTCGGCCGGGGCGATGATCACCCGCCCGACGAGGTCGGAGCCGAGCAGGAGGATCGGCGAGAGCAGCATCGAGTACGGCAGCACCCACCGCTGGTCGGCGCCGACGAGCAGGCGGGCGGCGTAGGGCACCGCGAGGCCGAGGAAGAGAATCGGGCCGGCGCCGGCGGTCGCGCCGCCGCAGAGCAGGGTCACCGCGACCGCCACCAGCACCCGGGTCCGCCGGACGTTGACGCCGAGCGCGCGACCGGCCTCGTCGCCGAGCGCGAGGACGTTGAGCGAGCGGCCGAGCGAGAGCGCCAGCACGATGCCGACGAGGACGAACGGCGCGATCTGCCCCACCACGCTCAGCGGTCGGCCGCTCAACGACCCGACCTGCCAGAACCGGAACTGGTCGAACGCCGACGGGTCGAGGTACTGGACGGCCCAGGTGAACGCTCCGAGCACCGCGGTGACCGACGCTCCGGCGAGCACCAGCCGGTCCGGCGACGCGGTGCTCCGGCCGGAGGAGCCGAGGAGGTAGACGAAGACCGACGCGATCCCCGCGCCGGCGAACGCGAACCAGACGTAACCGAGGACGCCGGAGATGTTGAGGAAGGCGATCGCGACCACGACCGCGGCGGATGCGCCGAGGTTGATGCCGAGGATGCCGGGCTCGGCCAGCGGGTTGCGGGTCAGCGACTGCATCAGCGCTCCGGCGAGCCCCAGCGCGGCGCCGACGAGGACACCGAGCAGCGTCCGCGGTACCCGCAGATCGTGGACGATGAGCGCGTCGCTCGAGCCGTCGTTGTGCCGGAGCAGGTCCCAGACGGCGAAGAACCCGACCTGCTTGGTGCCCACCCAGATCGACAGCAGGCAGACCAACGCGAGCGCCGCGATGGCGACGACGAGCCCGGCGGCGCGGGCGACGTGCACGCGCGGCCGCGCCGACGGCGGCGCCTCCGGCCCGGCAACGGTCACTCCCACCCCCACCTCAGCACCGGATAAGGGCAGGCTAACCAACCAGTCCGGACGCGGCGAGAGCGGGTGCGCCCGGGCCGCGAACGCGAAGTGGCCCCCACCGGCGGTGGGGGCCACTTCGGATTCGGGCGTGGTCAGTTCTTCTTGGCGTACCGTGCGCGGAACTTCTCGACGCGACCGGCGCTGTCGAGGATCCGCTGCTTGCCGGTGTAGAACGGGTGGCTGGCCGACGAGATGTCGACCTCGACCAGCGGGTAGGTGTTGCCGTCCGACCACTCGATCGTGCGGTCGGTGGCCACCGTCGAGCGGGTCAGGAACGCCTCGTCCGCCGACCGGTCACGGAACACCACGGGGCGGTACTGGGGGTGGATGCCAGGCTTCATGCCTACGTTCCTTTCTTCGTGGCCGTTCTGGCCACTCAGGTTGGATAACCCAACCCGCTGCCGCGATGTTCCCGCCGGGTGCCGGAATATCTGCACATGAATATCGTTGTCCTGAGCGCACGGCTCCGACGAGCACGAGAGAAGGTTCGGATGGCCAAGGGCAACGAGCTCCGTCCGGTGGTCAAGCTGCGGTCCACCGCGGGCACCGGCTACACGTACGTGACGCGGAAGAACCGGCGGAACGACCCGAACCGGCTCACGCTGACCAAGTTCGACCCGCGCGCGGGTCACCACGTGGAGTTCCGCGAGGAGCGCTGACCGCGACGATTGCGAAGGGCCCGGCCGATCGGCCGGGCCCTTCGTGTGCGCGCACCCCACCGCGGGTACCGGCACGGCATGACTGCGAACCCCTCCGACGCGGCCCGCGACCTCGACAGCGACCCCACGCGCGACGCGCTGTCCCCGACGTCCGACGAGCCCGAGACTCCGCAGCACCTGCCGTCAGCCGCCGCGACCGCCGAGGAGCGCGAAGAGCGCGCGGCGCAGGGCCACGAGAGCGAGGCGGCGCCGGATTCCCGTCCGGCGATCCCGCCGGTCCCGAAGTGGGTGGTCCCGGCAGTCGCCGGGATCCTCGCGTTCTTCCTGCTGTGGCTGCCGTTCGGCTGGAACGCCGGCGGCGCGGTCATCGGCGGGATCGCCGCCGCGGCGGTGTCCTACGCGTTCGTCTTCCGCCTCTGACGCGCCCTACGCCGAGGTCGGCGCGGGTGCCGGAGTCGTCGGCGTCTCCCCGGCCGGCTCAGCCGCCCCGACCGGCTGGGAGACATCGAGCGACTGGCGGACGTCGAGCGGCTCGGGCGGGGCCTGGCGTGCCCAGCGGCGGGCCAGCACCGCGCAGGTGATCAGCTGCAGCTGGTGGAAGAGCATCAGCGGCAGGATCACCAGACCGGCGCCGGTGCCGGCGAAGATGACCGTCGCCATCGGCACGCCGGTGGCGAGGCTCTTCGTCGATCCGGTGAACAGGATCGTGATCCGGTCCTCGCGCGAGAAGCGCAGCTGACGCGCGACCAGCGTGGTCACCCCGAGCACCAGCGCGAGCAGCACCACGCTCACGACCGCCAGCGCCAACAGGTCCCACCCGCTCAGCGCTCCCCAGACGCCCGCCACGACCGCCCCGCTGAACGCGGTGTAGACGACGAGCAGGATCGAGCCCTTGTCGAGCAGCCCGAGAACCTGCTTGTGGCGCCCGACGAACCCGCCGATCCAGGGCCGGAGCAGCTGACCGGCCGCGAACGGCACCAGCAGCTGCAGGACGATCTTCACCACGGTGCCCGGCGAGATGTGCACCCCGCCGGTACCTGTGTCGCTCAGCAGCACCGCGACCAGCAACGGCGTGAGCAGCACGCCCAGCACGTTCGAGAGCGACGCGGTGCAGATCGCCGCCGCGACGTTGCCCTTGGCCACCGATGTGAACGCGATCGACGATTGCACGGTCGAGGGCAGCAGGCAGAGGAACAGGACGCCGGCCGCCAGCTCGTGGTCGAACACGTTGTCCGGCAGCAACCTCACCAGCAACCCGAACACCGGGAACAACACGAACGTGCACGCCAGGACCAGTAGGTGCAGCCGCCAGTGCCGCACTCCGGCGAGCATCGTCTCGGTCGAGAGCCGTGCACCGTAGAGGAAGAACAAGAAGCCGATCGCGACGACGATCAGCTGGTCCAGGACGTCCTCGACCACACCCCGCGCGGGCAGCACGGAGGCGAGCGCGACCATCGAGAGCAGCGCGACGATGTAAGGATCGGGGCGGAATCGACGAAGCAACGCGGACATGTCCTTTTCCGATGGCGCGAGACGTACCAGCCAAGCGTGCGGTACCGACACGCGATCGTGAAGTGCGATCACCCCTCTGACTGTGATCATAAAATGTGATGATGTTCGACCCGGTCCAGCTCCGCTCGTTCCTCGCCGTGGCCCGCGCCCGCAGCTTCACGCGCGCAGCCATCGAGCTGGGCGTGCAACAGTCGACGGTCAGCCAGCACATCCGGAAGCTCGAGCACGCCACCGGGCGACCGCTCTTCCTCCGCGACACCCACACCGTGCTCCTCACCGCCGACGGCGAGGCGATGCTCGGCTTCGCCAGGGCGCTGGCCGAGATCCACGAGCAGGCCGCCGGGTACTTCGCCGGCTCGGAGCTGCGCGGCCGCCTGCGGTTCGGCGTCTCCCAGGACCTCGCGCTCACCCAGCTACCGCGAATCCTGCGTGACTTCCGGCGGACGCATCCGCTGGTCGACCTGGAGCTGACCGTCGAGCTGAGCGGCACGCTGCACGCCCGGCTGGAGAGCGGCGAGCTGGATCTGGTGTTCGCCAAACGGGTGGCCGGCCGGCTCGACGGGCAGCTGGTCTACCGGGAGAAGCTGGCCTGGCTCGGGGTGCCCGACCTGCGGCTCGATCCGGCCGGGCCGGTGCCGCTGATCATCTACCCGCCGCCGAGCCTGACCCGGGACCGCGCGCTGCAGGTCCTCGCCGAGGATCGGCGGCCCTGGCGGACGGTGTGCACCAGCGCGAGCCTCAACGGGCTGGCCGCCGCCGCGCTGGGCGGCCTCGGCGTGATGCCGTTCGTCCAGCGCCTGGGGCCGGCCGGGCTCAGCGAAGTGCCGTCGCAGTACCGGCTCCCGGAACTCGGCGAAGTGGACTTCGTCCTGTTGCACACCGATCGCACGGTCCCGGAGTCGGCCGAAGCGCTGGCCGCGGCGATCCGCACCGCCGGAGCCCACCCCCAACCCGCGCCTTAACATGTGGGCATGGTGGCCGGGGAAGCACGTGTCCGAGCCCCGCAGATCACCGACGCGCTCCGGCAGGCGATCGTCAGCGGCGAGCTGGCCCCCGGTGACCGGTTGACCGAGCCCGCGCTCGCCCAGCAGTTCGGCGTCTCCCGGGTACCGGTCCGGGAGGCGCTGCGGGTGCTGGCCTCCGAGGGCTTCGTCGAGGTCCGTCCATTCTGGGGGACGCGAGTCGCGGAGCTGCCGTCCAACGCGGCCACCGACCTGCTCGAGCTGCGCGGAGCGGTGGAGCCGCTGGCCGCCAGGAAGGCAGCCACCCGCCGCACGCCGGAGCAGCTCGCGGCGATGGACGCCGCCCTGGCCGAGGGATCGGCGCTGATCGAGGCGGGGCGCTTGGACGAGCTGCCCGCTCTGAACGCCCAGTTCCATCTGCTGCTCGCCGAGGCCAGCGGCAACCAGCTGCTGGCCGAGACCGTGCAGCAGCTGCGGGCGAAGACCGAGTGGGTCTACGCGTCGCGGGTGGGGCGCCGGGCCGGCCACTCGTGGGACGAGCACCTGGCGATCCTGCGGGCGATCCGCGACGGCGACGAAGAGCTGGCGGCTGCGCTGGTCGCAGCGCACATCCGCAACGCGGCCGCCGCGCTGGACGCCTGACCCGCCGGACGACCGGCCGCCCGGCGGCTGACGGTTCCCTCACCATCTGCGGTATCAGCTGTTCCGGCCCAACGCCCCCGCCCCGGTGCGACGTTCACGGTGACGCTACCGGCAGCGTCACCGTGAACACGGTGCCGCACGGCGTGCCGGGGCGGGCGGTGATCGTGCCGCCGTGCCGCTCGACGATCGCCTTCGTGATCGCCAGGCCGAGCCCGGTTCCCTTGATGCCCTGCTGGACCGCGTTGCTCGTCCGGAAGAACCGCTGGAACATGCGGGGGTACTGGTCGGCCGGGATACCGATACCGGTGTCGGCGACGCTGAGCGACGCGGTGCCGTCCGCGACCGCGGTCCGCACCTCGACCCGGCCACCGTCCGGCGTGTACTTGATCGCGTTGGACAGGACGTTCGTGAGGACCTGCCGGAGGCGGGTGGGGTCCGCGGCGACGACGACCGGCCCGTCGGCCTCCACGTCCACCGTGAGGTTCTTCGACTCGGCCGCCGGGTGGTGGTCGGTGACGACCTCCGCGAGCAGCCGGGTCAGCGACACCGGCCGCAGGTCGACCGAGATTTCACCGGCGTCCAGGCGTGCCAGATCCAGCAGGTCGTCGGTGAGCTTCTGCAGGTCGGCGGCCTTCCGGTCGACGATGCGCAGGAACTGGTCGGCGGGCGGCGAGATCCCCGAATCCTCGTCGTCGAAGACCAGCTCCAGGTACCCGCGGATCGACGTGATGGGCGAGCGCAGCTCGTGGGTCACCAGCGCCACCAGCTCGTCCTTCATCCGGTCCAGCTCGCGCAGCTCGCGGACCTGCTGCTGCTCCCGCTCCAGCAGCTCCTCCCTGGCCACGCTGATCCGGTGCCGCTCGGTGACGTCGGTACAGATGCCGTCGACGAACAGCCGGTCGTCCTCCCGGCGGGGCACTGCCCGGGTCCACACCCAGCGGGTCTGGCCGTCGGCGCCGACGAACCGGGCCTCGACCTCGCTCGGCCGGCCGCTCCGCACGACCTCGTGGAAGGCCGCGAACCGCGCTGCGTCGTCGCGGTGGACGAGGTCGGCGAGCTGCCTGGGTCGGCCGTCCGGCGTCCGCAGCTCGGTGCCGAACACGGCGGCGCCGTGCGGGCTGCCGTAGACCACGTGCTCGACGCCGTCCGGGGTGATCTCCAGGGTCCAGACGTAGTCGTCGATACCGGCGACCACGCGTTCGAACGCGCGTCGCGCCGCGTCCGCGCGACGACGTTCGACGAACCGGCCGAGGTGGGCGCTGACGCCGTCCAAGCGGCTGAGCAGCTCCGCATCGCACCCCATCGGGTCGTCGTGCAGGAAGACCAGCACGCCGAGGACCCGATCGCCGCTGCGGACCGGTAGCCCGAGCGCGGCCGCCCCGACCGTCTCCGCGGCCCACACCGGCTGGGCGGCGGCACGGACCTGAGCGGCGAACTCCCCCGCTCGGGCGGTGAGCTCGGCCTCGCCCTGTGCGAACAAGGTCCGCCCCGGCGCCGTCCAGCCACCCATCCGGGTCAGCGTCACCTCGTCGTCGGCGAGCTGCCAGTACTCGCCGTGGGTCCAGCCCAGTCCGCCGGCCACCGCCGCGGCCGTGCGGGTCGCGGCGTCCGCGGTGGACCCGGCGTCCTCGAGGCTGGCCGCGACCGCGTGCTGCATCTCGCGGAGCCGCTCGGTCCGCACGGTGGTGGTGACGTCGTGCAGCGCCACGACCGCGCCGAGCCGGTGGCCGTCGGACGCCCGGATCGGCTGCGCGTTGGCCAGGTACTGCCTCGGTGAGCGCCCCGGCCGACGTACGATCAGGTTTGCGTGGTGGACCGCTTCGCCGCGCAGAGCCCGGGTCAGCGGCACGTCGTCTGGCGCGAGGGGCGTGACGCCGTCACCGTGGTAGAGGCCGTACTCCCCCGCCCAGTCGCCGCTGGACATGCCGTCCGCGGCCACGTCCTGATCCCGCAGCGCCCGGTTGACCAGCACCAGCCGGCCCTCGGCGTCGCAGGCGGCCACGCCGGTCTCCAAGCTGTCGAGCAGCGACGCGAGGAACGTCCGCTCGTTCTCGAGCTCCTGCTGAACGCGGAGCCGCTCGCTGATGTCGTGCAGGAACGCGTGGAACAGCAGCCCGTCCTCGGTGGTCTGGGCCTGCAGCACCAGCTCGACCGGGAACTCCCGGCCGTCCCGGTGCCGTGCCGCCAGCTCGAGCCGCTGCCCGGCCAGCGTCGAGCGGCCGCTCTCCCGCACCCGTTGCAGCCCGGCGGTGTGATCCGCGCGGAAGCGCTCCGGGATGATCAGCTCGGTGAGCCGCCGACCCATCGCCTCCGACGCGCTCCACCCGAAGAGCCGCTCCGCCGAGGCGTTCCAGAGGCGGATCCGGTCGTGCGTGTCCGCCGAGATGAACGCGTCGGTCGCCGTCGAGAGGATCGCCTCGATTCGCTGGGTCTCCCGGAGCAGCGTGGTGTGGCTGAGCCGGACCGCGATCTCCGACTCGGCCGCGGTGGCCAGGTCGCCGATGACCGCCAGATCCGCAGGCGTCCACTCCCGGCGCTGCGTGTCGATGACGCAGAACGACCCCAGCGGCTGGCCCTCCGGCGACCGCAGCGGGAAGCCGGCGTACGCGATCACACCGATGTCGGGGATCGCCAGGTTCGTGCAGAGCAGCTCGTCGATGCGGGCGTCCGCGATCACCAGCGGGGCGTCCTTCGACACCACGTACTGGCAGAACGAGTGCGTCAGCGGCGTCTGACGGCGCTCGGCCCAGGGCTCCGGGAGCCCCACCGCGCTGACGAAGAATTGCCGACCCGCGTCGACCAGCGAGACGAGGGCCACCGGCGCGTCGAGCACTCGGGTGGCCAACCCGGTCAGCCGGTCCAGCACGGCTACCGCCGGCCCGTCCAGCAGACCGGTGCGGGCGAGCACGCGCAGCCGCTCGGGGTCGGCTACCCGGGCCGGCGGCGCGGTCGGAGGAGCGCTCATGTCCGCCTCCCCTCCTCGTACCGCGGAAAGCGGAGGGCGACGCTCGTACCGGCGCCGAGCCGGCTGCGTAGCTCGACCCGGCCACCGTGGGCTTCGACGATCGCCCGGACCAGCGTGAGCCCGAGCCCGGAGCCCTGAACGGCCGCGGTCTCGGCGGTCTCGGTGCGGTAGAACGGGTCGAACAGCCGCGGAATGTCCTCCTCGTCGACGCCGGTGCCGGTGTCGGTCACCACGACGGTGGGCGTCGGCTCGGCCACGACCTGCACCGTGATCGCCCCGTCGGTGGTGAACTTGATCGCATTGAGCAGCACGTGCTGGAGCGCCTGGGTCAGCTCGCGGTGCGATCCGGCGACCATCACCGGGCCCGGCTTGTCGAACAGCAGCCCGAGGGCCTTGTGCTCGGCGAGCGGGCGGCTGCCGGCCACCACGGCGGCCACCAGCTCGGAGACGTCGATCGGGATCCGGGCCACATCGAGGCCCCCGGCGCCCATCTTCGTCGCCAGGAGCATGTCGTCGACGAGCTGGGTGAGGCGGTGGGCGTTGCGCTGCACCACCGCGAGGAAGTCCCGGCCGGTCTGCGGGTCGAGCGGATCGGAGTCGTCGAGGAGCAGCTCCAGGTACCCACGGATCGACGACAGCGGTGTCCGCAGCTCGTGGCTGACGGTCGTGAGGATCCGGTTCTTCAGCTCCTCCAGCTCGACGACGCGGCGCGTGACGTCGGCGGTCTGCCTGGCGTAGGAGCGCAGCTCGATCTCTGCGGCAGCGTGCCTGGCCAGCGCGCGCAGCGCCCGGCGCTGCGACGGGGTGAGCGTCCGGGGCCGGTGGTCGATGACGCAGACCGTGCCGAGGCTGACGCCGTTCTCCACCCGCAGCGGCGCCCCGGCGTAGAACCGGATGTACGGCTCGCCGAGCACCAGCGGGTTCCCACTGAACCGGGGGTCGGCCGTCGCGTCCCCGACCTCGAGCACGTCGGGCTGCTCCAGGGCGTGCGAGCAGAACGCGGTGTCCCGGCAGCCCTCGCGGTAGTCGACGCCCACCCGGGCCTTGAACCACTGCCGCTCGTCGTCCACCAGGCTCACCATCGCCACCGGGGTGTCGCAGATCTCCGCGGCGAGCAGCGCGATGTCGTCGAACTCCGGTTCGGGCTCGGTATCCAGGATCCCGTACCCGTGCAGGACCGCGAGGCGGGCGTCCTCTGCCTGCACCGTGTTGGTTGCCGCCACCGTTCGGTCCCCCCGGATCAGCTGTCTCCCTAGCCGATACGGCAGATCCGGGGGGTATCTGAGAAGACCGCGAGCTTCAGACCCTAGGCGGAGACCTCGGCGCGGGTGGGGAGTGACGCCATCGCGCCGTGGCGGGTCACGGTCACGGCGGCGACGCGGGTCGCCCAGCGCGCGGCCTCGACGATGTCCGCGCCGTCGAGCAGCGCGTCCGCGATCGCGGCGCAGAAGCTGTCCCCGGCGGCGGTCGCGTCCACGGCTTTCACCTGCTCGGCGGGCACGCGCGTCGAGCGCGCGTCCTCCACCACCAAGCATCCCTGGGCGCCGAGCGTGACCACGACCGGCCCGCGGGTACCCAGGCCCTGCGCGATCTGTACCAGGTCTCCCCGGTCGACCCCGGCGAGCCCGAGCAGCTCACCGCGGTTCGGGACCAGCACGTCGACGTTGGTGAGCAGCGACGCCGCCACCGGCCGGGCGGGCGCCGGGTTCAGCACGACGAGCCCGTGCGCGACCGACGCGGCTTCCTCGTTCACCGCGGCGGGTACCTCCTGCTGGAGCAGGACCGCGCGGGCGGACGCCACCAACTCCCGGTCGACCTCCACGTGGTCGTTCGCGCCCGGGCTGACGACGATCGTGCTGTCGCCATCCGTGTCCACGAACACGAACGCCTGGCCGGTCGGCGCCGGGACCTCGCGGACGCCGCGGAGCTCGATCTTCTCCTCCCGGAGCAGACCGAGGATGTACTCGCCGTCGGCGTCGCCGACCGCACCGACCATCGCGGTACGGCGGCCGAGCCGAGCGGCGGCCACGGCCTGGTTGCCGCCCTTGCCGCCGCCACTGCGCCGGGCGTCGCCGCCCAGCAACGTCTGACCTGCGGTGGGCGCCTGCGGCACGTCGACCGTGACGTCGATGTTCAGGCTGCCGACCACGACGACGTCGAAAGGATTCATGGCCCCACTACTAGCTCATCGACCAGCTTCCGCGCGACGTCGGCGTAGTCCTCGCGCGGCGGCGCGAACACGTCGAGGTTGATGCAGGGCTCGGTGAGCGGCTTGATGTAGTGCTCGGCGCCCGCGGGAACCAGCAGCATCGAGCCCGCGGTCATCCGGTGCGGGACGTCGTCGATGTAGTAGTCGGCCTCGCCGGCCAGGATCAGCGCGAGCTGGTCGAAGTCCGCGTGCGAGTGCGGGCGCAGGTCCATGCCGACCGAGAGCGAGTGCCAGCAGAGCATGACCTCGTCGGTGCTGTAGACCCGGCGGCGCACTCCGGGGCGGATGACGTCCTCCGGGACGTCATCCCAGTTCACGACCGTGCGGTAGAGCGCTTCGCTGAGCTTCATCGGTTTCCTTCCGTGAACAGATTCCGCAGGGAGCCGGCCAGGAACTGCAGGTCGGAGCCGATCACGACGTACCGGTCACCGGCGGCCTCGGCCGCGGCGGCCGCGGCGGGTGTGGCGCACCAGGACCCGCTGGTTCCGGCCGCGGCCCGGATCTCGCGCACGCGTTCTTCGAACGCTCCGGACTCGCCGAGGCCGATGCTCACGGCCAGGTCGGTCACGCCGAGGAAGGCGACGTCCAATCCCCGGACGACGTCCGGCAGCGGATCGACGGTGGTGGCCGTCTCGATCTGGCCGACGAGGATCGGCGGGGCCGCCCGCTCGGCCGCCAGGTAGTCGGCGAGCGGAACACCGCTGTAGTTCGCCCCGGGGTGGGCGAGGCTGATGCTCCGGCTGCCGGTGGGGGCGTAACGGGTGGCCGACAGCAGCGCGGCGGTCTCGGCGGCCGAGCGCAGCGTGGAGAGCTGGATGCCCGCCGCGCCGGCCTCGAGCAGCCGGTTGATCAGCCCGGAGTCAACGGCCGGGATCCGCACCAGCGCCGGCAGCCCGATCGCCGCCGCCCGGCTCACCGCCCGCCGCGCCTGCTCCTCGGAGAGCTGCGAGTGCTCGAGGTCGACGACGACGAAGTCCGCCCCCGCCGCCTTCACCAGATCGACGGGTTCTTCCCCGGCGAGCTTCACGAACGTGCCCCGGACCGCGCGGCCCGCGCTGATGGCCGCGCGCAGCCGCGCGCGGCCGCTCACGGGCCGCGCACCGTTCCCCCCGGCGGCGGGGGGAACGGAGGCGTCAGCCGCAGGCATCAGAGGGCGTCCGAGCTGTGGCCCGGAGTCGTTTTCCACTTCGTGTTCACGAGCGGGGCGATGTGGTTGATCGCGGTGGCGGCCTCGCCGAAGCCCACCGAGATCAGCGCGACCTTGCCGTCGTAGGCGGCGATGTCACCGGCCGCGAACACCCGCGGCAGGTTCGTCTGCTGCGTGCGGTCGACCAGGATGCGCCGGCGCTTGAGCTCCAAGCCCCAGTCCGCCATCGGCCCCAGATCGGTGAGGAAGCCGATCGCCGCGACGATCGTCTTCACGTCCCGGGTGTGGGTCTCCTTGGAGTCCACGTGCTCGAGCGTGACCGACTCGACCGCCTCGGCGCCGTGCACCCCGACGACCTCGTACGGCGTCACGAGCTCCACGGACGACTCCTGCAGTTGCGCGACGCTCTTCTCGTGCGCGCGGAACGCGTCGCGGCGGTGCACCAGCGCGACGGAGTTGGCCAGCGGCTCGAGTGCGAGTGCCCAGTCGACCGCGGAGTCGCCGCCGCCCACCACGACCACGTCGTGCCCGGTCAGGTCCGCGAGCCGCGGCACGAAGTACCGCAGGCCGCGCCCCGCGAAGTCACCACCGGCGGGCAGCTCCTTGGGCTCGAACGTCCCCATGCCGCCGGCGATGAGCACCGCCTTCGCGTGCACGGTGACGCCCGGGTCGCCCGGCGTCGACGCCACGGTCGTGACGGTCACGCCCTCGTCGGAGACCTCGATCGTCGTCGCTCGCTGCTCGAGCAGGAACGTCGGCTTGGACTGCTGCGCCTGCTCGAACAGCGCGTCGACCAGGTCCTGGCCACGCACGGCCGGGAAGCCGGCGACGTCGTAGATGTTCTTCTCCGGGTAGAGCGCGGCCAGCTGGCCGCCGACCTCGGGCAACGAGTCGATCACCGCGACCGACATGCCGCGGAACCCGGCGTAGTACGTGCCGTAGAGCCCGACCGGCCCGGCCCCGATGATGAGGACATCGACTGCTACCTCGTCCACGAGATGACCCCCTCACGGCCCAGACCCGTGACCGCGGACATCAACCACTGCGTCACTTGATCCACGAGATGACCCCCTCACGGCCCAGACCCGTGACCGCGGACATCAACCACTGCGTCACTTGATCCACGAGATGACCCCCTCGCGGCCCAGACCCGTGACCGCGGACATCAACCACTGCGTCACTTGGTCCACGACGCCACCTCCTCGTGGTCGGCCGCGAGCGGCGGGATCTTGCGCGCGCCGCCGGGCGAACCGATCCCGAGCGTGAGGAACACCGTCTCGTTGATCGAGGCGAACTGCTCCTTGCCGGAGGGCAGGTCTTCCTCGTGGTAGATCGACACAGTCGGGCAGGCCGGCTCGCAGCGGCCGCAGTCGACGCACTCCTCCGGGTTGATGTACATCA
>Ga0190269_10000919_pt1 | contig 14568 bp, 11 predicted proteins | sample Popmic249IS_FD_133749 | JGI IMG/M metagenome (GOLD analysis project Ga0190269, IMG submission 133749) | Populus adjacent soil microbial communities from riparian zone of Blue River, Arizona, USA - 249 IS | ecosystem: Environmental > Terrestrial > Soil > Riparian zone | place: USA: Arizona...
AGCAGATACGGCATCACGAGCAGCGCGCTGCCCGTCATGAACAGATAAAACGCGAGAAACACGGTGGAACGCACCGCCGCGATCCCGACCATGGACAGAAGGCCCGCGAACAGCGCAGCAACCGCGGCGAACGCGAAAAACAGGGCGGGAGCGGCGAGCCAGGGCAGCGCACGCGGGATGTTGGACTGCGGCCTGCCATGCCAGAGCAACTGCTCCGACGGCAACAAGCGAAAGGAGCGATGTAGGTCCTCGCTCATGCATGCAAGCGTAGCACTGGCGCGCGATCTGAGCCAACGCGAGATGCTTGACAGCGCGAAGGTCCGTCGCGGTTACTTCACAGATGGAGCTTGCTTCCCACGCCCTGGCACCCGCGCTCACCACGCTGCGTTCACGCATCACCGACGCCCCGGACATCGCGCTCGTGTTGGGCTCGGGCCTCGGCTCGCTCGCCGATGAAATCGAAGGCGGGGTGAGCGTCGACTACAGCGAGCTGCCGGGGATGAAGAGCTCTGCCGTTGTCGGCCACGCTGGCCGTTTTCGAGCAGGTCGCTTGTTCGGACGCAGTGTCATCGCGATGCAAGGTCGGGTTCACCTGTACGAAGGACACAGCCCCGCGCATGTCGTGATGGGTGTCCGCCTCATGCTCCAGCTCGGCGCGCGCACGCTCCTGGTGTCGAATGCGGCAGGCGGAATTCGCGACGATTTAACGCCCGGGACACTGATGGTGATCGATGACCACATCAACCTGACCGGTCAAAGCTGCTTGCAGGGGCCAGATGACCCCCAGCTCGGACCGCGCTTTCCGGACATGAGCCAGGCGTACGACCTGCAGCTGATAGCGACGGCCCAGCGCGTGGCGACGCTCTGCCATGTGCCGATCGCGACCGGCGTATACGCGGGCTTGCTCGGCCCGAGCTACGAGACGCCCGCCGAGATACGCATGCTGCGGATCCTCGGCGCGGACGCGGTCGGCATGAGCACGGTGCTCGAGGTGATCGCCGCGCGCCACATGGGCGCACGTGTGCTCGGCATCTCGTGCATCACGAACCTCGCCGCGGGCATCTCAAAAAAGCCGCTGAATCACGCGGAAGTGGAACAGACCGCACGCGAGAGTCGCGATCGTTTCTCGCGTCTGATCGAAGGCGTCCTGACGGAGCTCCCGCAATGAACATCGATTGGGACGAGCTGCAAAGGTTGGCACGACAAGCAGCAGGTGCTGCTTACGCGCCCTACTCCAACTTCCACGTCGGCGCAGCGCTACTCGCGGAAGATGGGCGCATCTTCAGCGGCTGCAACGTAGAGAACGCTAGCTTCGGGCTGACGGTATGCGCGGAGCGGACGGCGATCTTCACGGCTGTCACGGCGCGTGCGCGCCGCTTCAGCGCGCTGGTCGTCGTGACCTCGAACGACGCGCCTGTCACGCCGTGTGGCGCTTGCCGACAAGTGCTGCACGAGTTTCAGCCTTCCTTCGAAGTGCGTTGCTACGGGCTGAGCGGCGCCGAGCTGATCACCACGACCGCCGAGCTCCTGCCCCGCGCGTTCGTCTCGGCCGATTTCCAAGCCGGCTAGGGGTTCAGCTCGACTTCCCAGCTCATGAGCAGCTTGCGCACATCGTCGCGGTCGAGCGCTCCATCCGCGGCGATCGCGAGATAGCGGCGGAAGAACGCCACCGCCTGCTTGCGATCACCGCTCGCGCGCGCGAGCTCACCGGACAGCCGATACACGTCCGGCAGCCAATACGGCAGCGGATCCATCTTGTCGCCGAGCCGGCGCGCTTGCTCGAGCGCCTCGTTGGCGTCGGCGCGCGCGCCACGGTCCATGCTCAAGCGCCCGAGCTTGTACCACCACTCTCCGCGCTGCGGGTCTTTGCCGAGCGCGATGCGATAGCTCTGCGTGGCTTCGCCGAGCTGACGCAGCTCGTCGTAGCACTCGGCCATCAGCGCGTACGCGTCGAAGCGCTGCGGGTTCAGATCGAGCGCGCGCTTGGCGTCTTTCAGCGCGTCGCGCACTGCGCCGGAGCGCAGCCGTACGATGCCGCGCACCCAATACGCATCGCCGATCGAAGCATCGCGTGCGAGCGTGGCTTCGGCCTCGTCGATCGTGCGGCCGAGATTGCCCATGTCGAGCGCGGCGCGCGCGGCATACAGGTGATAGATGGCTTGCGTGCCGTCGAGCGAGAGCGCTCGATCGAAGTGCGTGAGCGCATCCGGGCCGCGACCGCGGGCCAGCGCGAGCCTGCCCGTAAAGTACTCGGCCTCGGCTGAGTTCGGCGTCTCGCGCATCACGGTCTGCAGCGTGAGCTCGGCGTCCTCCAAGAGCCCAGCTTCGACCTGCGCCGCTCCTAGCCGCAGGTTGAGCGCTGTGTCGCTGGGGTCCTTGGCGTGCGCCGCGCGGTACGCTTGCACGGCCTCGGCGAACTTGCCCTGCGCTTCGAGCAGCAGGCCGCGCTCGAGCGCGAGCCCAGGGTACTGGGCATCGCGCTTGGCGATGCCGTCCAGCAGCTCACGCGCTTTGTCGAGCTCGTTCGTTCGACGGTAGGCGGTCGCCAGGCCGAACTGCGCGTCGAGGTTGTCAGGATCGAGCTCCGTCGCACGCTTGAACTCGTGCACCGCGCTCTCGAAGCGACCGCGCACGAGCTCGGACTGGCCGAGCATACGCCGCATCTCCACGTTCTCTTCGACCTTCGATGCCGCGTCGTTGAGCGTCTCGGACGCTTTGTCGGCGCGGCCTTGCTTGAAGTAGTGCTGGGCCAGCGCGAGATAGCCCGCGAAGCTGCTCGGCGAGAGCTCGACGCTCTTGATCAGGAGCTCTTCTGCAGCGCCTTGGTTGCCGAGCACGCCTTCCGCTTGACCCGCAGCGCGCACGATCTCGGCGTCGTTCGGGTTGTCTTTCATCAGCTCGGCGAGCGTGGCGCGGGCCTCGGGCGCGCGGTTGAGAGAGAGCTGTGCGTGGCTCTGGCCCAAGCGCGCTTCCACATCCGCGCGCCTGCCGCTGAGCACGAGCCCGGCGTTGCCCTTCTGCGCCAAGTTCAGCGCGGATTCGAAGCGGGCGAGCGCATCGTTCCAGCGCCGCTCGCGCAGGAACACGCGACCCGCACCGAGCAAGGCTTCGAGCATGTACGGGTCGGCAGCGAGCGCTTCGTCGTAGGCTTTTCGCGCCTGGCTCAGATGACCGCGCGATTCGTTCACGAAGCCGAGCATGCTGTAGCTGCCGGCGCGCGCCGCTTTGGAGCTCCAGAGAAAGTGCTCGCCGACGCGCTCGCGACCGAGCGCACGATCCAACTCGACGAGCGCTTCGTTCTGCTTACCGCTGTTCCACAACAAGCGTGCGAGCGCGAGCCGCGCTTCGACGTGCTCGGGCGAGAGCCGCAGCGTCTCGTCCACCGCCGTGCGCTGCGCGGCGACGTCAGGCCGAGCCAGCGCGACGCGCGCGAGACCCCACTGCGCGCGTGCCGCACCGCCCTGCTTGAGCGCGCGGGCAAAGGCCTTGTCGGCTTCGGCGAGCTTGTTCTGGCGCAGCGCGACCTCACCTTCGAGGAGCGCGAAGTACGCGTCGGAGCCCGACTCTGCGCGCGCCGCTTCCAGCTGCCGCTCTGCTTCCGCCAGGTCGCCGCGGCGAGCGGCATCGGCCGCACGCCCGAGCGCCATGCCCGGTGCGCGACCATGCCGCTCCTCGAGGCGGGCGAGGATCGCGGCAGAGTGTGCGGCGCTGCTCGCGTGCGAGCCGAAGCGCACGTCGAACAGCGACTCGTGCAAGAGCGAGCGCGTGAGCAGCTCGCGGTTGAGGCCGGCTTTGTGGCGCGATTCTCCTAGTAACTTGAGGCCGCGCTGGACATCGCGATACGTGTCGGTGCTCGCGGTCTTCTCTGCACGCGCGATCGCCTCGTGCGCGAAGCGAGCATCGGCGGCTTCTGGCAAGAACTGCTCGAGGAAATAAACCCCGAAGAACCCGTGGTCAGTCAGGCCCATCGCTGCGCCAGCACCTCCCAGGAGAACAAGCGCGGCCGCGACGCCGATCAAGACGCGCAGCGCGCGCTTGCCGCTCGCAGCTTCCTCGGCTTGTTCCGTGTCGCCTTTGTTGCGGCGGAGAAGCTCGGGCGGCAGGCCCAAGCTCTCATCGCCTGCCGCGATGCCGAACTCCATGTCTTCTTCGGCCTGCTCGTCGGTCAGGCCCGCTTCGCCGTAAGCTTCCTCGACTTGCTCGCCGTATTCGGCAGGGATGCTCGCCGTCTGAAGCGGCTCACCATGCTTGACCTGCACGAGGTCATCGGAGCGGACCTCCGCGAAGCTCTCTTCGGCCATCTCGGGCCCGCCGAGATCGAGATCTCCGAAGCTCGCTTCATCGAGCGACAGACCGCGCGCGCGATCGGAGCTCGGGTGCGGCATCGGCAGCTCCGCATCGCCGAAGCCTGCGCGCACAGGGAGATCGGGCAGCTCGAGGTCGCCGAAGCTCGCCTCGTCTTGCGCGCGCGGCACCGGGAGATCGAGCATGCCGAAGCCATCATCGCCTTTGGTGACTGGCAGATCGGTGAAGCCCTTCGGCGCTGGCAGATCCGAGGCGCCCTTCGGCGTGGGCAGATCCACGACGCCCTTGGGTGTCGGCAAATCGATGCCGCCCAGAGCTGCAGGCATGCTGGTCTTCGGCGTCGGCAGGTCGACGTCGCCGAGCACCGCCGGCAGATCGGTGATGCCTTTCGGTGCAGGGAGATCGATGTCTTGATCACGCCGCTCTCGCAGCTCACGTGAAGGCGAGACGTCGACGCGGCGGCGCGGCTTGTCGGCGGGGCCACGCGGGGCCGGCAGATCCACCTCGCCGCGCGGCGCCGGCAGGTCGACCTCGTCGCGTGGCGCCGGTAGATCGACGTCGAGCCCTGGAGCTTCCAGGCTGTTCAGCGACTCTTCGATGTCGAGCGAGTCGCTGCGCCGCTGAGGCGCTGCCGCGCGCTGGAACGGGGCTTGCTGCTGGGGCTTCGGGGCGGGCAGGTCCACACCGAGGTCCAGCTCGGGCGCCGCTGACGGCGGCAGCGGGGCGGGGGCGGCCGGTTTCTTCGGGGCAGCGCCGAAGCCGCCCATCGCAGTGCGATTCAGCTTCGGCGATGGAAGATCGACGCTCGTAGGCGCAGGCAGGTCGACGATCGGCTCTTCCGCAGGTTTTTTCGGCGAGGGTGGCGCGACCTTTGGGCCGAAGCCGAGCCCCGTCTTGTTCGCGCGTGGTGCGGGCGCAGGTAGATCCACACCGTCGGCGGCAGGCTCTGGCAGCACATTGTTCGCCGGCTTCTGCATGTTCGGCTGGCCGATCGGCGCGACGGCTTTGGCCGCGGGCAGGTCGACGAGCGGAAGGTCGGGCGCGAGCGGCTTCTTCGCCGGGAACTTGTTGAACGCGTGAAAGCCCGCGTTGTCAGTCGCGGGCTTGGCCGCGGGCAGATCGACCAGCGGCAACGCGTCAGCAGGCCCTGGCAGATCGAGCTCCGGACCAGGAGACTCTGCAGCCAGTGGATGCAGCTTGGTGTCGACTGCGGCGGTGCCTATCGATGGAGCGTTGGTGCGCGCTGGACCGAGCAGCGTCTGCTTTGCGGCGCCAAACGCCGAGCCCGCGCTGGACTTGAGCGAAGGGCTTGCCGCTGTTGGCGGCTGGGGTGCGGGCGGTGCGCCGATCGCGCCTTTCGGCAGGCCACCACCACCGCCGAGCGGAGGGCGCGGCGCGCCGGGCTTCGCGTCCATCGCGGGCGGCGCGAGCGAGCCCCAAGGAACGGCCGGTCGCGCAGCTGGCTTCACCGCGGGCAAGTCGGCACCGGACTCACCCGTTGCGCTCGCAGCGGGCTTGGCCGCGTCGTTCGCTTTGCTGGCGTTGCTCAGGCCGAGGATGTTGCCGAGCGGCGCGGCTTTCGGAGCGGACGGAGCAGCCCCACCGACAGACCCACCGACCAAGGTTTTGTTGAACGCCGAGGGAGCATCCGCGAGCTTCGGTTGTGCTGCCGCTTTCGACTGTAGGATGGGGGATGCCGGGTTGAGCAGCGACGCTGCAGCCACTTGCGGCGAGATCGGCTCGGTGGCAGTGGGATCTACATCTGCCGCTGATGGCGGCAACGTCTGAGGGATAGGCGTGGCCGCCTTGGGCGGCTTGATAGCTGGTGCAGCTGGTAGCGACGCGGAAGCTTGCGGCGCTGCCGGAACTGCAGGGGCGAGTGGCGGACGTGCTGCGGGTTGCGGCGCAGCGCTCACCGTACCATCACGTGCGACCATGAAGCTGGTGCTGCACTTTGGGCAGCGCATCTTCATGCCCTTGTCGGGGATGCGACGCTCATCGACGTCGTACGGCGACTTACACGAAACGCACTCGACCTTGATCATGTTCCTGCGGCCGGTTTCGAAGGGGACAAAACCCTGCGCGCGTGAGTCCAATGCGCAGCAGGACCATGTACAAACAAACACGAGAATAACACGACAGCGTTCTAGCTCGCGCTTGACTCAATGCATTCGGCGCGGATAGACCTGTGGGTGTGAAACACACGCTGACCCTCGAGATCGCTGGAACCAAATTCAAGCTCGTCGCCGACGCAGACGCACAGCACCTCAGCCAACTCGCAGACATGGTGAATGAGCGTGTCGCGAAGCTCGAGCAAGCAGGCAAAAGTGCGCCGGCCGCGCAGCTGCTCGCGCTCGTAGCGCTCGGTCTGGCGGACGACCTCACGACGTCGCGCAAGAAGCTCAATGACATGGAGCAACTAACGCGTCGCACGATCCAAGGTGTGATCGCGCGCATCGACAAGCGACTCGAAGCGGAGCAAAACCGGGCGGAGCTCGCTGACAATGGAGCCACTGCGGATTCATGAGGGGCGCGAAGCAGCAGCAGGATGTATGCTCCCTGTGCAAGCGACGCGGCTTGTAGTCGCGCACAAGCACTGAGCGTACAGCTGCTGACAGGAGTGTTAGATGCAGGACCGAGAGCACGACCCGAAGACCGTCGCGTACCTGCGGGCGCATGCCAAGCGCGAGCTGCGCTCCCGCATGCGGTCTGTGCGTGCCGTGCTACCCGCGAGCGCACGCGACGAGCGTAGCCGCGCTGCAGCGGAGCGCGTCGTCGAGCTCGCTGAGTTTGTTGGCGCTCAAACGATCGTGGGGTTCAGCGCGATCCAAAAGGAGATCGATCCTGCCGCGTTGCTCTCGGGCGCACGAGCGAGCGGCAAGCGCGTGGGCCTGCCGCGCGTCGAGGAAGACTTGTTGGTGCTGCATGAGTTTCGCGATGTCAGCGAGCTGGAGGAAGGTTCGTTCGGCGTGCTCGAGCCCCTTGCGAGCGCGCCGGTGATCCCGCCGAGCGAGGTGGATCTGGTGATCGTTCCGGGCCTTGCGTTCGACGTGCGCGGACATCGCCTCGGCTACGGACGTGCGTTTTATGATCGCTTGTTGCCGCACATGACAAAGGCGTTTCGCTTGGGGCTCGCGTACGACTTTCAAGTAGTCATGGAGCTGCCGGACGACGAGCACGACATTCCCATGCATGCTGTTGCGACCGACCAGCGCGTGTTGCGCATCTGAGCGCCCTCGGCCACCTAGCGTGTCAGCGCTCGATGGGTTCGGGCAGCGGCAGCGCTCTTGCGGGCTCGGGCGCGGCCTGTGGCTCCTCGACCTGCTGCGGGGGTGCGTTTGCTGCGGCGCTCTCGTTCACCACGAATGCGTGTGCGAGCGCGTCGTTCTCGCTGGCGAGCGCCGCTTCTGATTCAGCGGCTTCGCGCGAGCCAGGTGGATCGGCTTGTTCGGCTTGTTCGACAAGGTCTGCTGCACCGATTTCTTGATCGAACGCTTGATCGAGCGCGCCTTCTTCACTCGCGACGGCTTCAGGCGCAGCGTTGCGGAAGTGCTCGACGATCACGCGCGCTTGCTTGAGGGCTGCGCCAGCTGCGACGAGCTCTTGTTCGGTGGCAGCGCTGATCGCTTCCAGAGAGCCGAGCTTTCGCAGCAGGGCGACGCGCGTCTTCTTGCCGACGCCGCGGATTTCGTCCAAGCGCGTACGCAAGCGCGTGCCTTTGCCGAGCCGTACGCGCAAGGCATTGCTGACGCGGTGCGCTTCGTCGCGCGCGCGTGCGAGCAGCACGAGCCCATGGCTTGCCGAGCGCACTTCGACCGGGTTCTTGCGGCCTGGTACGTACACGCGGTCGACCACCTCCTCGCCCATGACGTTCTGCTTTTCCTTCGCGAGGCCCACGACAGGCAGGCTCTCGAGCTGCAGCTCCGACAACACCGCGAGCGCGATGCCGAGCTGCCCGCGGCCGCCGTCGACCACTAACAGGTCGGGCAGCTCCCAGCCGCTCTCCCCTTCTTTGCCGCGCTTGAACCGGCGCGTGAGCGCTTCGCGCATCGCGCCAAAGTCGTCGCCACCCGAGACGCCGCGGATGTGGAAGGAGCGATAACGCTTGCGATCGGGCTCGCCATCGCGAAACGCGATGATCGCCGCCACCGTGTCTTGACCACCTGTGTGCGACACGTCGATGCACTCGAAGCGCTGCGGCGGCTTCGGCAGCCCGAGCTTGTCGGCGATGGTCTGCAAGCGCACGCCGAGATCCTCGCGCGAGCGCTGCTTCTCCTTGAATGCGTGCGCCGCGTTTTCCATCGCCATGCGCATCAGGTTGGCTTTGGGGCCACGCTGCGGCCGCAGGAGCACGACGCGACCGTGCTTCTGCTCGGAGAGCAGCTCGGTCAGACCTTCCGCGGCTTCGATCGGCGTGGGGATCAACACCTCGTCCGGCACGAAGCTGCCGCGCAAGTAGTATTCGGTGACGAACGCGCCGATCAGCTCATCGTCGGGCAACTGCGCGTTGCGCTCATCGAATGTGCGCACCGAGGCCACGCGACCGCGCCGCACCATCAGCACTGCGAACTCGACCTTCTCTTCGTGCCGATAATAACCGAACACATCCTGATCGATGTCGCGCACGAGCGACACGCGCTGCGCTTGTTGCGTCGACTCGATGGCGCGGATCTGATCGCGGTAGGTCGCAGCGAGCTCGTACTTCAGCACCTCCGAAGCACCGCGCATCGCGACGTTCAGCCGCTCGAGCAGCTCGTCGTGCCGACCTTCGAGAAACAAGCCCACGTTGTTCACCTGCTCGCCGTACTGCGCGCGATCCACCTCGTACACGCACGGCGCAGGGCAGCGCTTGATCTGGTATTGCAGGCACGGCCGCACGCGCGCGGCGAAGTCGGTGTCCGTGCACGTCCGCAGCTGAAAGTGACGATTGACCAGGCGCAGTGTCGCGCGCGCCGCGGACGCTGAGTGGTACGGCCCAAAATAACGTGCGCCATCGCCTTTTGGTCTGCGCACGACTTCGAGGCGCGGCCACGCTGCGGACTCCGCGAGCCGCAGCGACAAGAACTCTTTGTCGTCGCGCAGCTTGAAGTTGTAACGCGGCTGGTACTCCTTGATCAGGCTGTTTTCGAGCAGCGCCGCTTCCTTCTCCGTCTGCGTGACGAAGGTCTCGATGTCGCCCAGCTCGCGCTGCAAGCGATCGATGAAGAAGCGTTGATCGGTCGTGCTGGGCTGGAAGTAGCTGCGTACGCGGCTCCTCAGGCTGCCTGCTTTGCCCACGTACAGATACGCGCCCTGCTTGTCGCGGAACACGTACACGCCAGGCGTCGCGGGCAGCGCGCTCAGCTTCTGTCTCCAGACCGGCTCTTCCACGCGCGCAATGTATCAGACTGCAGCGCGCATGCCCGCCGCCAGGGGCAGGCGCACCTCGAACCACGCGCCCGCATGTTCGCCATTGCCCGCGCGGATGCTGCCGCCGAGGCCCTCCACGATCGTGTGCGTCACGGCCAGGCCGAGCCCGGTGCCTTTGCCGGCGGGCTTGGTCGTGCTGAACGGCTCGAACAAATGCTGAGCGATCTCCGGGGCGATGCCCGGCCCATCGTCGCTCACCCGCAAAAGCGCTGCATCCGCTTCCGCAGCCAGGCGCGCGTGGATCGCGATCTGCCCATGCCCGTCGAGCGCATCGATCGCGTTGAGCAGCAGGTTGAGCACGACTTGCGTGAGCCGTGCCCGCGAGCCCACAACCTCGCCCAAGCCCGCCTGCACCTCCACGCTGATCTGCACTTCGCGCGACTCCTTCTGCGGCCGCACGAGCTTCACGGCATCGTCGATCGCCAGGCTGAGCTCGCAGCGCTGATCGAGCTCAGCCTTGGGGCCGTCGTGGCGGGCGAAGTCCAGGAGCTCGCGGATGATGCCGTGGATGCGGTCGGTCTCCGCCGCTATCCGCTGCAAGAACTCCTGTTGTTGTGGGCGCTCCAGGTCGCCCATGCGCAAGAGCTCTATCAAGCCGGAGATCGCCGTGAGCGGGTTGCCGATCTCGTGCGCCACGCCCGCCGCCAAGCGCCCCACCGAAGCCAGCTTTTCACCGTGGATCAGCTGGCCTTGCGTGCGCTGCAGCTCGCGCGTCGTACGCTCCAGCTCGACCAAGCGCTGCGTGAGCGCCTCGCGCTCGGCGCGCAGCAGCGTCGCCATGCGATTGAACGCGCGCGCCAGGCGCACGGCTTCCGCCGAGCCGCGCTCCTCGACGTGATGCTGCAGCGTGCCTTGCCCAAATTGCTCCGCCGAAGCGGTGAGCCGCGAGAGCGGCCGCACGATCAGATAGGTCAAAAGCACATAGGAAAACAGCGCCACGCACACGCCCGTGAGCACCAGATAAAACAGTAACAAGCGCGCGATCCGGCGCGTGCCCTGCTCTCCCATCTCGGGCAACCCGATGTGCAGCCGGCTGCCCCCAGGTAGCCGCTGTCCACGCAGCTCATGGCTGGAAGGCAATGCAGCCCCACAGCGGAACGTGCTGCCGTCCGCGCGGACGAGCGCCAGGCCGATGCCAGGCACGCGCCCGATCAGGTCCGAGCACGCGCCGCTCAGAGCGGCGGGCGCAGCAGCCTCGAGCGCGGACCACTCACCAGCCAACGCGCCTTCGAGCGTGCGCTGCGTGCGCGCGTGCTCCTGCGCCGCGTTGTGCTTGGTGATCTGCACCGTCGCGAAGCCGAGCAACCACGACGACAGCAAGAACACCAGGCTGACCGCGAGCATGATCTGCGCGCGCAGCCCGATCCATGGTGTTCGCTCGCGCATGCCGGCGTCAGCCCGACAGCGAGTCGATGCGGGCCTTCAGGTCGGCGAAGCGCTTGAAGAACGGGCCGTAGTCGCTGCGAAATGCCTGCAGGTAGCGGCGCTCTTCGCGCAGCACCTGGAGCTCTTCGACCAGCTTGTCGAGCACGCGCACCAGGTGCTCCGGCCCGACGAACGGATGGTCGCTGAACTTCACCACGCCGCCTTCGTAGCGATCGACGTGCCCCGTGCCGACCTCCGAATACACGACGCCGAGCGGCGCTTGCTTTTGCGCTTGCGCAGTGCGCACGAGCATGTGCCCCGGCAAGTCGGCGAGCTCGTCGCGCACGCACACGATCTGAAACGCAAACGACGATGCGCGATCGAGGCCGGAGCCGCCGCGCAGCTCGACCGACACATCCCACGGGCGATCCGCGAGCAGGTTCGCGACCTTCTGGAGGAATGCCTGGTTGGGATCGACGATCAAGATCGCTGGCTTGATGCGCAGCGAAGCGCTCGAGTTCTCGCTGCCGTAGAGCTTGCGGCCCAAGCCGAGCATGATGCGCACAGCGTCGTCCAGCACCGCGCGCGCCTCACGCACGAGCGCGGTGTCTTTCGAGCTGTGATAGTAGCGGTCGAGCGCGAGCATCACGGCACCGCGCAGGTGCGACACTTGGTCGGGGCGCTTGTTGACGATGTCCACCACGCCGACGCGCAGCGCGCTCACAGCAGCCTCGAACGAGCGCCGCGAGGTGATCATCACGATCTTCGTAGGCCCCGAGACCTGCTGGGCATGTGCAGCCAGCGCGAGGCCCTCGTTCGTGCCTCCGAAGTCGAGGTCGATCACCGCGACCGGAAAGAACTTGCGACCCAACAGCTCGCGCACTTGATCGCTGCTGGTAGCGACGGTGCAGATGAAGCCCTCAGCTTCGAAGACGCTCCGCAGCCCCGAGCGGTCCCGTTCTGCAGCCTCAGCGATCAGCAGTTCTTCGCCTTTTGCCATGCGCCGTCCTGCGCGCCACGGCGCAGGCTCACCACGAAGCATAACGTAGAGCTGGGACTCGCCACACGAACAACGCCACACGGCTTGCGTCGCGAAGCGGACGCGTGAGCAGGTTGTCGGCAGAGCACGCGACCGAGCCTACATGGTCAGCCAAAGGTAGCCGCGATCCAAGTTCACTTCGCGCTCTTTGCCCTGCTGATCCGCCACAGTGAGCGCAGAGCCGCGATCGATAGCCAGCGAAAGATCACTGGCTGCCCGTGCCGCCGTCAGCTGCTCCACACGCGTATCACCGATCGCGACTACCCGATCACCGACCGAGATGCCGGCTCGCGCGGCCGGAGAGAACGCTTCCACCGACAGCACGACGAGTGCGTCGGAGTGTTGCTCGTACGTGACGCCGAGCCCCTTCCAAGGCTTCGGCGCGGAGATCGTGATGGTCACGGTTCCGAGGTTATCCAAGCTCAAGCGCGCCTTTGCGTTGGGCAGCGCGTTCGGTGGCAAACCCTGATGCGCGAAGGTACCCGCCGGGTCGGCGGATGCGGTGTCGTCGTCCCACAGCTCGAGCCGGAGCTTGCTGCTCGCAGGCACGCGCACGCTGCGCGGCAAGGTCACGTTCCACTGCGGGTTCAGCGTGTTTTGTTGGACCGGCGACTCCCAGACGATGCGCTCGTCGAGCACGAGCCGGATGTAGGGATCCGGCCCGGTGCCGTCCGAGTCCCACGGCAGACCGCCGCCCTTTGTTTCGGGGAGCTGCGCTTCGACAAGTCGGATCGACCACAAGCCACTCGGCGTGTCGACCGGCTCAGCAGATGCTGGCGCGGCATGCACCAAGGTGGTGCGCCGCGGATACGCGCAGCCGCTGATGCTGATCACGCACAAAGCCAAGAGCAGTCGCGAGGGCCACATGCCGAGCAGTCTGCCACCATCTGAGAAAATGCTCCACGTTTTGCGCACGCCACGTCAGAACACATACTTGAGGTAGGCAGCTGCTTCGACAGCGGTCGATGTCTCGCCATTGCTAGCAACCAAGTTGGGGTACACATGGCCCGCTGCTTTGAGCCCGATCGAATGATGCGGGTTCAGGAAGTGCCAGTCGAAGCCGAGCGCACCGCCGTACACGAGACCGAGCCGGCCCGCGCGCTCGAAGCCCCATGTCTGCAAGAAATCCCCGCTCGCCTTGCCGATGCCCCCGTCCGCGGAGAGCCAGATCAAAGCACGCGCACCGATCGGAACACCGAAACGCGCTTGCAACAGGCCGGTGTAAGTCTGGAAGCTGCTTGCAGCTGGTGGCGGCGGCGCCGAGCTCGGGTGCATGCCGAGGCCGAAGTCGAGCGCGAGCAAGAACCAATCACTCACGTCGTACCCGAGCGCGAGGTGCGCGACCGGGCCGGGCGTGCTGAGACGCCCTACGCCACCGACGAAACCCTGTCCGCCGAGCTCCGCGCGCACGTGCAAGCCCTTGTGGTAAAGGGCGCGATCCGGCGCGATCGCTTCGGCAGGCAAGCGCTCGACGTCCAAACGTGTCTGGTCGAGCGGCTCGGGCGTGGGTCCGTGCGCTCGTGCGTGCGTCGCACCTGACATACAACACAACACAAACAGTGCTCTAACAGTCAGACGGTGCATGGTTCAGTTCTCGGGCACCACGGACTCGAACGGCTCGGGCATCTGATCTAACAGTTCTTCGTCGTCTTCGGCGAGCTTGTCGGCTTCGTCGCGCACGCGCACGCTGACCTCCAGCAGCACGTTCGAGGCTTCCGTCGCGCGCAGCCCGAGGCGCAGCGCGATCAGCCCCGGGACCACCTTGGGGATGAACGGCTTCGAGCGCCTGTCGCTCTTCGAGTTGTTCTCGAAGTATACGATCTCGTCGGAGTTGGGTGCGCCATTCACTACGGTCGCGAGATCGACCGCCATCTCATCGAGCTCCTCTTCGCGCACCGTCGCAGCCAAGCGCTGCCGCGGGCCGAGGTCGTAGCGGCGCTCCCACTGCGAATGGAGCGGAATCGCTTGCTCCTCGTCCATGAGCACGCGCGGCACGTACTCGTGAAACTCGTTCGCGCCGTTCAAGATCACATCGATGTTGTGCGGCGCGTCGTCGAGGTTCGTGAGCGTGAAATCGACCTGGATCGCGATGTCGTCGCGCTGCACCCAGGGCAAGCGTGGAAACGGGGTCGACGTGCGTGCGAGCGCGGCGCGCTCTTCCGGGTTGGGCTCGCGCACGGGCAGCTCCGCGCGAGTCTCTACGATGAACAGCGCGGCTTCCTCATCGATCGACAGCGCGGGCGCGGTGTCTTCCGTGATCGCGACTTGATAAAGCTTGCCGTCCCCGATGTACTCGGGCTCCACGCTGCAGCCGGCGAGCGCGAGGAGTGCGCAGCACGAGAGCAAGCGCATCAGCTACCCCGCAGCAAGAAGGGATAGGTGACATCGACCTCACCGCCATCCGGCTTCGGAAACACCCAGCGCTTGATCTGCCGCGCCATGCAGCCTTC
>Ga0190269_10000920_pt1 | contig 14557 bp, 10 predicted proteins | sample Popmic249IS_FD_133749 | JGI IMG/M metagenome (GOLD analysis project Ga0190269, IMG submission 133749) | Populus adjacent soil microbial communities from riparian zone of Blue River, Arizona, USA - 249 IS | ecosystem: Environmental > Terrestrial > Soil > Riparian zone | place: USA: Arizona...
CCGGCGCCGACGTCGTCCACGGCGATCCGGGCACCCCGGCGGCGCAGCCGTTCGAGAGCGGCGAGCAGCGCGGCACCGTCGTCGGCCAGCTCGTGCTCGGTGACCTCGAACTGCAGACCGGTCAGGTCGGCCGGGAGCACCGCCTGCAGCTCGGGGGAGTCGATGACGCTCGGGCTGACGTTCACCGACAGCACGGTCCCCGCCGGGCGTGCGGCACCCAGCGCGATGGCTCTGGCGACGGCGTAGGCCTCGAGCTGGGCGCCGACGCCGGCCCGGTGAGCGGCGGCGAACCAGTCGTCCGGGGTCGCCGCCGGGAACTGCCGGAACCGCGAGAGCGCCTCGTAGCCGCTCAGCGTCCCCGACACCAGGTCGAGAATGGGTTGCGCGAAGACCTGGGGGCCCCGGTCGGCGGTGTCACCGGGTGCCTCGGCCAGCAGCCGGCGGACGTCAGCCGGGCCCGGCCGCCGGCCGCTCCGGCGCCGAGGCGCCGGAGGGCAGGGCGGGGTCGGGCTACGGGGTGGAGCCGGAGTGCTGCGTCCGAGGTCCGCGGCGCGCAGTGTCACCGGTGTGTGCTCCCCTCCGGGATGGGATCTCCGGCCGGGACGGTCGGGTGCGGCCCGGTCCGCACCGTCGCGTGCCGGTCAGTGCAGAACGGGCTCGGTCTCGGTGATGTCCAGCCGGGCCGCGATCTCCGCCAGCTCGCCCTCGAAGAACGGCTCGGGGTCGGGCAGCGCGAAGCTCATGTGGTTGAACACCTCGAGGCTGACCAGGCCGTAGAGCCGCATCCAGCACCCGAACACCACCGCGAGCGCACCGAGCGGCAACGTGCTGCCCAGCCGCTGGCGGTAGGCCGCGAGCTGCTCGGTCAGGCGCGGCGGAAGCGACTCGGCGTCCGGCGTCGGGAAGCGACGCTCGCGCCAGACGTCCGCGAACGCCGACAGGAACAGCCGGCCGAACCGGGCACCACCGTTGTCCAGACGCTCGGCACCCGGCGTGTTCTCGTCCGTGGAACGGTCCGAGCCGGCCGAGTCGCTGGCGGCCGCCCGGCTGGTCTGCGTCGGTGTCAGACCGCTGGGTCCGGCGTTGTACGCCGGGGTGCCGTACCCCGGCGTCGGTGCGCCGAAGATCAGCCCGAACTCCGCCGGATGCCCGACCGACCAGGCGCGGAACGCCCGGCACACGGCCAGCAGCCGCGCGCCGGCGTCGTCCGGCGACGCGAGGTCGCGAGCGTGCTCGACGGCCGCGCACAGCTCGGTCGACAGATCCGTCACCAACGACTGCACAAGATGGTCAAAACTGGGGAAGTACCGGTACAGCGCCGGTGCCGTCATCCCCATCTCGCGGGCGATAGCCCGCAGCGAGACCGCTGATGGCCCGTCGCCGACCAGCTGCCTCCGCGCCACGTCCTTGATTTCCTGGACCGTCGCCGCCCGGACGCGCTCCCGACGGTTCACCATCACAGTCACGACTCCAAGACCCCCTCGCGAACTTCCGCTGCGGCGATTCCGCTGTTCCCGCCGACGAGCCGCCCGGTGCGTCGTCGGCTCGGCGTAACCGCCCTGCCACACCGCACAACGAGCCCGACGGCTTTCGGTAACCGCCCGAGTGCGAACTGTTCATCGTTGGTGTCATCGGCCGAGTTAGAGTTGACCATTCGGACGATTTGTGATCCAGCGTCCAGTCTGTCCGAACGGGGTCGGACGGCTTTCCTGACGCTGTGTCGGTGTCCCTGCGACGGGGCGGGCTCGTTCGGATGTGGACACCTGCCTGGCGGGCGGGGCCGGTCTGCTCGCGCGAGCATCGCCCGGATACGGGAGAATGGACGTCATGAGTGCGCGCGAGGTCATCGTCCTCGGCAGTACCGGTTCGGTCGGAACCCAGGCCCTCGACGTGATCCGGCGCAACCGCGGCCGTTTCCGGGTGATCGGCCTGGCCGGCGGCGGTGCCCAGGTGGAGTTGCTGGCCGCCCAGGCGCTGGAGTTCGAGGTGGCCGCCGTGGCGGTCGCAAAGGCGAGCACCGCTCAAGATCTGCAGCTGGCCTTCTACGCCGAAGCCCAGCGTCGCGGTTGGAGCGAGGGCCGGTTCGCGCTGCCGAAGATCCTCGCCGGCCCCGACGCCGCCACCGAGCTGGCGGCCTGGACGCTCGGCGACGACGGCCTGGTGCTCAACGGCATCACCGGCTCGATCGGGCTGGCGCCGACGCTGGCCGCACTGCGTGCCGGCCGGACGCTCGCACTGGCCAACAAGGAGTCGCTGGTCGCCGGTGGGGCGCTGGTTCGCGCGGTGGCCAAACCCGGACAGATCGTTCCGGTCGACAGTGAGCACAGCGCGCTGGCCCAGTGCCTGCGCGGTGGCTCGGCGGCGGAGGTGCGCAAGCTGATCCTCACCGCCAGCGGCGGGCCGTTCCGGGGGCGCAAGCGGTCGGAGCTGGCCGGCGTCACGGTGCAGGACGCGCTGGCTCACCCGACGTGGTCGATGGGGCCGGTCGTCACGATCAACTCGGCGACGATGGTGAACAAGGCGCTCGAGGTGATCGAGGCCCACGAGCTGTTCGGCCTGCCTTACGAGCGGCTCGAGGTCGTCGTCCACCCGCAGTCGCTCGTCCACTCGATGGTCGAGTTCGTCGACGGGTCGACGCTCGCGCAGGTCAGCCCGCCGGACATGCGGCTGCCGATCGCGCTCGGCCTGGCCTGGCCGGATCGGGTGCCGGACGCGGCCGCTGCCGTCGACTGGACCAAGGCCGCGACGTGGACGTTCGAGCCGCTCGACGACGACGCGTTCCCGGCGGTGCGGCTGGCCAGGGAGGCTGGGGAGGCCGGCGGCTGCCTGCCGGCGATCTACAACGCCGCCAACGAGGAATGTGTCGCTGCTTTCCTCGCGGGCGTCCTTCCGTTCACTGCGATCGTTGACACTGTACGTTCTGTAGTTGAATCAGCAGATAGTGCCGATTCGAGCCCCGGCGGACTACTGGACGAGCCAGGTAGCGTCGAGGACGTTCTCTCCGCCGAGCGCTGGGCGCGGTCGGAAGCGAACCGCCGTGCACACGGGCCCGGCGCGCAGACAGCAGGAGAAGGGTCGAGGTAAGCGCCGATGGCGTACACGGGTGGAATCATTCTCTTCGCCCTCGGCATTCTGATCTCGGTCGCACTCCACGAGGCCGGCCACATGTGGAGTGCTCGGGCTTTCGGAATGAAGGTCACGAGGTTCTTCATCGGCTTCGGCCCGACGCTGTTCTCGTTCCGCCGCAAGGAGACCGAGTACGGCCTCAAGGCCATTCCCGCCGGTGCGTTCGTCAGCATCGTCGGCATGACCCCGCTCGACGAGGTCGACCCCGAGGACGAGCCGAAGGTCTTCTGGAGGCGACCGGTCTGGAAGCGGACGATCGTCCTGGCTGCGGGCTCGATCACGCACTTCATCCTCGGAGTGCTCCTCCTCTACGTGACCGCGGTGTTCGTCGGCCTGCCCAACCCGGAGCGGGCCGCGTACGACGCGAACAAGGAGCCCGCCGTCCTCGGCACGGTGAACGAGTGCGTCCCGCCCTCGCCGGACTCCTACTCGTGCTCGGTGAAGAACGGCGACCCGAAGTCGCCAGCCGCCGGGGCCGGGCTGGAGCCGGGTGACCGCATCACCTCGTTCAACAACGTCAGCACGCCGACGTACGGCGAGCTGGTCGCGCTGGTCCGCAAGTCGCCGGCGGGTCCGGTGCCGCTGACCTACGTCCGGGACGGCGCCACCCGCACCACGACGATCACGGTCATCCGGCGCAACCTCGACATCAGCACCACCGAGACGCCGAACGTCAAGGAGGTCGGCTTCCTCGGCGTTTCGCCGAAGGGCTCGGACGCTCCGCTGACCGTCACCTACGGTCCGATCGACGGTGTCGGCCAGGCATTCGACTACACCGGCCAGATCTTCGCCGGCACGTTCCGGGCGATCGCCAACTTCCCGGAGAAGATCCCGAAGCTGTGGGACGCCCTGATGGGCGAGGAGCGCGACCCGGAGACGCCGGTCAGCGTCGTCGGTGCCAGCCGCATCGGCGGTGAGGTGGTCGAGCGCGGTGTCTGGCCGATCTTCTTCCTGTTGCTGGCCAACTTGAACTTCTTCATCGGCGTGTTCAACCTGTTCCCGCTCCTGCCGCTGGACGGCGGGCACATCGCGATCGCCTGGTTCGAGAAGGTCCGGTCCTGGTGGGCCGCCAAGCGTGGAAAGCCCGACCCGGGGCGGGTCGACTACACGAAGCTGCTGCCGATCACCTATGCGGTCGTGCTCATCTTCGGCGGCATCACGCTGCTCACGGTCGCGACCGACGTCGTCAACCCGATCACGCTCACCACGCGCTAAAAGAAGGACTTCGCTGTGACCGCCGTCTCGCTCGGCCTCCCTCGTCCCCCCGCTCCCAAGCTCACCGAACGTCGCGTCTCCCGGCAGATCATGGTCGGCAACGTGCCCGTGGGTGGTGACGCGCCGGTCAGCGTGCAGTCGATGACGACCACACCGACGTCGAACATCAACGCGACGCTGCAGCAGATCGCGGAGCTGACCGCGTCCGGCTGCCAGATCGTCCGGGTGGCCGTGCCCAGCCAGGACGACGCCGACGCGCTGCCGGCGATCGCGAAGAAGAGCCCGATCCCGGTCATCGCCGACATCCACTTCCAGCCGAAGTACGTCTTCGCGGCGATCGACGCCGGCTGTGCCGCGGTCCGCGTCAACCCGGGCAACATCAAGCAGTTCGACGACAAGGTCAAGGAGATCGCGAACGCGGCCTCCGCGGCCGGTGTGCCGATCCGGATCGGCGTCAACGCGGGGTCGCTGGACAAGCGCCTGCTCCAGAAGTACGGGCGCCCCACCCCGGAGGCGCTGGTCGAGAGCGCGCTCTGGGAGTGCTCGCTCTTCGAGGAGCACGGGTTCCGCGACATCAAGATCTCGGTCAAGCACAACGACCCGGTCGTGATGATCAACGCCTACCGGCAGCTGGCCCGCGCCTGCGACTACCCGCTGCACCTGGGTGTCACCGAGGCCGGTCCGGCGTTCCAGGGCACGATCAAGTCGGCCGTGGCGTTCGGCGCGCTGCTCGCCGAGGGCATCGGGGACACGATCCGGGTCTCGCTCTCGGCCCCGCCGGTGGAAGAGGTCAAGGTCGGCAACCAGATCCTGGAATCGCTCGGCCTGCGGGAACGCGGTCTGGAGATCGTCTCCTGCCCCTCCTGCGGCCGCGCGCAGGTCGACGTCTACACGCTGGCCGAAGAGGTCACCGCGGGCCTCGAGGGCCTGCCGGTGCCGCTGCGGGTCGCCGTCATGGGTTGCGTCGTCAACGGCCCCGGCGAAGCGCGCGAAGCCGACCTGGGCGTCGCGTCCGGCAACGGCAAGGGTCAGATCTTCGTCAAGGGTCAGGTCATCAAGACCGTGCCGGAGTCGCAGATCGTCGAGACGCTGATCGAAGAGGCGCTCCGCCTCGCCGAGGAGATGGGCGCGGACCTCCCCGAGGAGCTGCGCGGCCTGGCCCCGACGGTCGAGGTGCGCTGACGCTTCGCCCGATCGGACGCTTGCGACGATCGGGCGCCACCCGGCGAGGGCTTTTCCCCCGACGGGTCAGTGGGCTGAATACCTGGGTTCATGGCAGGCTGGGAACGTGAGTTCCGAACGCGGGCAGAGTCCCTCGTGCTGACGACCAGACCGGTCCGGGTTCTGCGAGACGCGGACCGCCGAGAGGTCGAGGAGCTACTGGACGCTGATCCGGTCGCGAGCGTATTCGTCGCGGCCCGGGTGGGCACGCACGGAATCTCGCGCTGGCGGCTCGGCGCGCAGCTCTGGGGCTACACGCTCGACGGCGCGGTGTGCGGGCTCTGCTACTCCGGCGCGAACCTGGTGCCGCTCACCACCGAGCCGGAGGCGGTGCGCGCGTTCGCCGACGTCGCCAGGGAGCAGGGGCGGGTCTGTTCGTCGATCGTCGGGCCCGACAAGGCGGTGCTACCGCTCTGGGACGACCTGGTCGGCGACTGGGGGCAGCCGCGCGAGGTGCGGGCCTCCCAGCCGCTGCTGGCCACCGCCGTGCTGCCCGACGTCACGCCGGACCCGTGGGTGCGCCGAGCCGACATGCGCGACTTCGACGCGTTGCTGCCGGCGTGCATCGCGATGTACACCGAGGAGATCGGGGTCTCGCCGGTCGAGTGGGACGGCGGCGTCGCGTACCGGGCCCGGGTCGCCGAGCTGGTGCGGGCCGGGCGCTCCTACCTCCGGATGGAGAACGGCCAGGTCGTGTTCAAGGCCGAGCTCGGGGCCGTCAGCAACCGGGTCGCGCAGGTGCAGGGCGTGTGGGTGCACCCCGACCGGCGCGGCACCGGGGTGGCCACCGCGGCGATGGCGGCGGTGGTGGCCGACACGCTGCGCACGGTCGCGCCGGTCGTGAGCCTGTACGTCAACGACTTCAACCACGCTGCCCGGACGGTCTACCAGCGGTGCGGGTTCACCCAAGTAGGCACCTTCGCCACCGTCTTGTTTTGAGTCCGTGGGCGGCCCGCCCACGACGACGCTGACAGGCGAGCGCGAGGCCTTGAGTATCAGTCATACGAGGCGGCCTCGCGCTCGACTGCCAGCCCCGCCGTGGACGGGCTCCAGGTTCGAGCAAACTGCCTTTGCGGCGTTGTACGAGTGTCGACTCTTCCGGTGCCGCGCACACGTTGGCTGCTCGGCGAATGCGGAAGCGCCGGAAGGTCAGCCGACGAGCTCGGTGACGGCCTGGTCGAGGACCTCCAGGTGGGCGTCGACGTCTTCCCGGGTGGTCTCGGGGCAGACCAGTGCCATGTTGTGGAACGGGGTGAGCAGGATGCCCCGGTTCGCGGCGTAGACGTGCAGGTAGTCGTCCAGCTCCGGGTCGCCGGCGGCGTGCGACTCGCCACCGTTGCGCGGCGCCGGGTCGGCGAAGCGGAACTCCGCTCGCGCGCCGACCTGGGCGACCGACCACGGGACACCGTGCTTCTCGATGAGTTCGCGGGTGCCTTCGGCCAGGTGGGTGCCGAGCGCGGTCATCCCGGCGAACGCTTCGTCGGTGAGCACGTGCTCGAGGGTGGCGCGCGTCGCGGCGACCGAGAGCGCGTTGCCAGCCAGCGTGCCGCCGACCCCGCCCATGTCGATCAGGTCGAGGTCGTCCCGCGCCTCGATCCGGGCTGTGACCTCGTCGGACAGGCCGTAGGCGCCGACCGGAACGCCGCCACCGATCGCCTTGCCGATCGTCACCACGTCGGGCTGGAGCCCCCACGCGCGGGTGCACCCGCCGGGGCCGGCCGAGAACGTGTGCGTCTCGTCGTTGATCAGGAGCGCGCCGTGCTCCCGGGTGAGTCGCCGGACGCCCTCGAGGTAGCCGGGCTCGGGCAGCACGATGCCGATGTTGGTCAGCGCCGGCTCCATCAACACCGCCGCGACGTCGCCGTTGGCCAGCTCGGCGGCGAGGCGATCGAGGTCGTTGTACTCGGCCACCCGGCTGGTGACGCGGGTGTCGACCGGGGCGCCGACGTTGCCCTCCCGCACCTCCGGCTGCCCGTCGGGCCCCACGACGATCAGCGACTCGTCGACGCTGCCGTGGTAGCAGTAGCTGTTGACCAGGATCTTGGGCTTGCCGGTGATCGCGCGGGCGAGCCGGATCGCCCACCGGTTCGCGTCGGTGGCGGTCAGCGACAGGCTCCACCGGGGCAGCCCGAAGCGGCGGGCCAGCTCCGCCCCGACCCAGGCGGCGTCCTCGGTGGGCATCATCGCGGTGGCACCGCCGAGGTCGGCGAGCCGGTGGTGGACAGCCTCGACGACCGGCGCGGGGGAGTGCCCGGCCATCGCGCCGGTGTCACCCAGGCAGAGGTCGATGAACGTGTGCCCGTCCAGGTCGGTGACGCGCGCTCCGCGTGCGCTCGCGAGGTAGAGCGGAAACCCGCCGGCCTGCTTGGCCATCCAGGTCATCGGGGTGCGGCCGAACAGGTGCTCGGCTCCGGCGAAGGCGGACGCCGAGCGTGGGTGCTGTTCGGCGTATCGGCCTGTTCGCGGCTGAGCAGGTCGGCCAGTCGCTGGCGATCAACAGTGTTCACCCGAACAGTCTGCCCTGGCCGCCGATGCGGTGCGTCGGCGTTGCGCCCCGGACCGGCGCGGGGTTACTGTAGGGCTAGTTCGAACATTAGTTCGAACTAGTTCGGTGGCGGGTGTCGCGACCCGCCGCCGGAGTCCTTCACCGCCGGTGGTCCGACCCTTTCACCGGCGATGAAGGCTGCTGCCGGCTCGGGTAAGGCGAGGGGAAGCGCCTTGCCCGAGCCGGTGGTGCCGCTCTGTCTTCCCCCTCAGGCGCGGCGCCGGGTGTCCGTCCGGGCGCTGAGCAACTCAAACGCTGCGCAGGCACGGCGTGGAGGGGAAACGGTGACCGAGGAGACCGAGGTCCGGCGCGGTGGTGGCGCGGACGCTCCGGTGGAGTTCCGCTGGAACGGTCAGATCCACCGGGTGCGAGCCGTTCTCACCCATCACCGCATCCGCAACTCACCGCGGTCCGGCCCCTCCACGCGCCCCGATCCGCCGCTGCCTCCTTCCCCTCCGGTGGTCGACGAGCTCGAAGCGCGTCGGGCCGCCCGGGCGGCCGAGGCGGAGGAGTCGGCCGAGCCACCTCCCGACCCGTCGGCCGCGAGCCGTCCGCCCGACGAAGAGGTCTGGCGGGTACGGGCGAGTCCGTCGGCATTGCAGCCGGCGCCCGCGCTCGCCGGGCTCTTCGACCTGCGTTTCGACTGGACGGTCGGGCGCTGGACCGTCACCAGGATCGACATCCTCGAGGAGGAACTGTGATTCCGTGTCCCGCTTTTCCCCTGCATTCGGCTACTCGCTCGTCTGCGCTCGCCGCGGCGCGTACTGCGGGGGCGCGGCGATGACCTACCCGGTTCCCGTCTCGATCCGGCCGTCCTCGGCCGCCGGCGACGCGTCCGGCGGTACGCCGGTCTCGGTGCCGGCCTCGGCGCTGCCGCACCGCACGCCGCGGGAGCTGCTGGCCCTGGCCCGGCACGGGCTGGGCGAGGCCACGGTCACCCGCTCGGCCGGTCCGCGGTACGCCACCGCGCACCTGGCCGCGCTGCGGGCCGCCGCCGCGGTGCTCGCGGTCCGGGCGCGTCCGCTGCCCCCGGGCGCCCGCCGTACGCGGTCGCGGCCGGCCAGCGTCTGGGTGCTGCTCACTCAGGTCGCGCCCGAGCTGGGGGAGTGGGCGGCGTTCTTCGCCACCGCCGCGGTGAAGCGGGCCGCGGCCGAGGCCGGTCTGCCCCGTGCGGTGACCCCGCGGGAGGCCGATGACCTGCTCCGGGACGCGGAGCGATTCTGCACGTTGATCGAGACCATGCTCGGGCTCCCCGCTCAGCTGCCGGAGGGCACGCCCCGCGCCGGTTGACGGTGCGCGGCCGGTGTGACGCGCGGCGCGCGTCACGCGTGGGTTGACGATGTGCGGCCGGTGCGGCCGGCACCAACGCTGTTTCGCCGGTTCCGGGCGGCAGTGCGGGCGGAGACGATCAGGGGGCGTTGGCGCGATGGATGCGCGACGGGGGAGAAGGCCGGCCGGTCCGGCCGGTGGCGTCCGGTGGGCGCGGTGAGCGCGAAAGCGGCTACGCGGGCCGCACTCGCCGAGACGATCAGAGCGGCCTCGACGCTGGCCGAGAAGCACCAGGTCACCGATCTGTTGCCGACGCCGGAGCCGTTGGCTCCGCTGTTCCCGGCCGGCGGGCTGGCGCGGGGCTCGACGCTCGCGGTCGGCCGCTCGACCAGCTTGCTGGTGGCACTGCTCGCCGCGGTGTCGGGCGCCGGGTCGTGGTGTGCGGTGGTGGGGCTGCCCGCGTTCGGGGTGGCGGCCGCGGCCGAGGCCGGTGTCGCGGTCGATCGGCTGGCGCTGGTCCGTGATCCCGGCCCCGATCCGGCCGGAGTGCTGGGCGCGCTGCTCGACGGGTTCGACGTCGTGGTGATGGGCGATCCCCGTGTGCTCGGGCTCGCCGAGGTGCGCCGGCTGGCGGCCAGGGCGCGGCAGCGCGGTGCCGTGCTGGTCGGGGTCGGCTCCTGGCCGGGCGCCGATCTGCGGCTCTCGCTCACCGACGCGGTCTGGCACGGCGCCGGACGGGGGGACGGCCGCCTGCGGCAGCGCCGGGTGACGGTGGTGGCCGAGGGACGGGGCAGCGCGGCCCGCGCCCGCCGGGTGGTGGTGCTGCTCCCGGCCGCGGACGGCGGGATCGCCCCGTTCGTCCAGCCAGCCGTTCCCGTTCGGTCCGTGCCCGAGCCACTGCACTCCGAGCTCCCCACGCCGAAGCGGCCGAAGCGGCCGAAGCAGCCGGAGCGGCCGGAGCGCGCCGTGCCGGAGCAGCCGGGGCTCCCGGCACCGGAGCGGCCGGAGCGCGCCGCGCCGGAGCGCGTCGCGGTGGCCGGCCGCACGCCTGCCGTCCGCATTCGCCCCGTGCTGCCACCGAACCTCGTGCCGAGCCTCGTGCCGGCCTCGTCCCTGCCCCGGCCCGCGGAGCGCAAGCGCACCTCCCCGCTGCGAGCAGCTCCGGAGGCGGGATGAACGCCCCCGCACGGGTGGCCGCGGTGTGGGCACCGGACTGGCCGGTGGTCGCGGCGGCGTCCGCTGCCGACGTCCCGCTGCACCTGCCGATCGCGGTGCTCGCCGCCAACCGGGTGGTGGCCTGCTCCGAGGTGGCCAGAGCGGACAACGTCCGCCGTGGCCTGCGCCGCCGGGAAGCGCAGGCGCTCTGCCCCGAGCTGGTGCTGCTCGACGACGACCCCGACCGCGACGCACGCGCGTTCGAACCGGTCGTCGCCGCGGTGGAGGAGCTGGCCCCGGGCGTCGAGATCGTCCGGCCGGGGCTGTGCGCGTTCCGGGTCCGCGGCCCGGCCCGCTACTTCGGGTCGGAGCCGGCGGTCGCCGAGCGGGTCGTGGACGCGGTCGCCACGCAGACCGGCGTCGAGGTGCTGGTCGGCGTCGCGGAAGGGGCGTTCGCGGCCGCGCTGGCCGCCAGGCACGGTGGCGTCGTGCCGCCCGACGAGACCCCGGCGTTCCTCGCGCCGCTCGACCTCGCCGTGGTCGACCGGCCCGAGCTGGTCAGCCTGATGCGACGGCTGGGCATCCGCACGGTGGGTGCGTTCGCCGCGCTCCCGGCCGCCGACGTCCTGGCCCGGTTCGGCCCGGACGGCGCGGCCGCTCACCGGCTGGCCCGGGGGCTGGAACCCCGTCCGCTGGTGGCGCGCCTCCCGCCGGTCGACCTCTCGGCCCGCCGGGAGATCGACCCGCCCGCCGAGCGGGTGGACACGGTCGCGTTCGTGGCCAGGACGCTCGCCGAGGAGTTCGCCGAGCGGCTCGCGGTCCACGGGCTGGCGTGCACCCGATTGGTGATCGAGGCGGTCACCGCCAACGGGGAAGAGCTCAGCCGCACCTGGCGTCACGACGGTGTGCTCACCGTCGCCGACATCGCCGACCGGGTCCGCTGGCAACTCGACGGCTGGCTGACCGGACGGTCGCGGGAAGACCGTCCGACGGCCGGCGTCGTCGCGGTCCGGCTGGCCCCCGAGGACGTCGTCGAACACGGGGGCGCCCAGCTGGGGCTCTGGGGCGACACCGGCGCCGACGACGAACGGGCGCACCGGGCGCTCACCAGGGTGCAGGGCCTGCTCGGCCCGGAGGCAGTGGTGACGCCGGTCCTCGGCGGCGGTCGCGACCCGGAGAGCCGGGTGCGGTACGTCGCCTGGCGCGACGCGCGGGAGCCCGCACTTCCCCTCGAACCACCGTGGCCGGGGCGACTCCCCCCGCCAGCCCCGGCCACGGTGCTCCCCGCTCCGCCACCGGTCAGCGTCCTCGGGGCGGACGGGGAAACCGTCGGCGTGACCGGCCGGCACGTGCTCACCGGCCTCCCCGCGCAGGTGCGGCTCGGCGACGGCCCCGGCCGGGACGTGCTCGCCTGGGCAGGTCCCTGGCCCGCCGACGAGCGCTGGTGGAGCCCGGTGCAGGCCCGTCGGCGCGCGTGGCTCCAGGTCGTGCTGGAGGGCGCCGAACCGTCGGCGTTCCTGCTCGCGCTGGAGAGCGGCCGCTGGCAGCTGGCCGGGGTCTACGACTGACCGGTCGGCTGCACGTGGCGTCCGAAGACGCAGTGGTCGTAGTAGAGGGAAGGGGGAGCACGGACGTGGGGTTCGACAATCCGCCGCTGCCGTGGTCGGCGCTGGAGCGCATGCTCTCGGGCGAGCTGCCCGACGGCGGCGACGCACCGGCCTGGTCGCGGAAGCGCGCGGCGTACGAGCCGTCGGCGGCGGTCCGCACGCACGCCGCCGTGCCCTACGCCGAGCTGCACTGCCACTCGAACTTCAGCTTCCTCGACGGCGCGAGCCACCCGGAGGAGCTGGTGGAGGAGGCGGTCCGGCTCGGGCTGACCGGGCTCGCGCTCACCGACCACGACGGGATGTACGGTGTGGTCCGATTCGCCGAGGCCGCCGCGGCCCACGGGCTGGCCACGGTGTTCGGCGCCGAGCTGAGCCTCGGCCTCTCGGGGCCGCAGAACGGGGTGGCCGACCCGGAGGGGGAACACCTGCTGGTGCTCGCCCGCGACCCGGCCGGCTACCACCGGCTCTGCGCGACGATGAGCGAGGCGCACCTGCGCGGCACCGAGAAAGGGCGCCCGGTCTACCGGCTCGACGAGCTGGCCGAGGCCGCCGACGGGCACTGGCTGATCCTCACCGGGTGCCGCAAGGGCTCCGTGCGGCGGGCCCCGGACCCCGCCCGGGCGCTGCGGGACCTCGTCGACCGGTTCGGGCGCGACAACGTCGTCGTCGAGCTCACCGACCACGGCGACCCGCTGGACTCCGAGCGCAACGACATGTTGTACGCGCTCGCTGCCGAGCAGCGTCTGCAGTGCGCCGCGACCAACAACGTCCACTACGCGGCCCCGTCCCGGCGCAAGCTGGCCACCGCGCTGGCCGCGGTCAGGGCCCGGCGCAGCCTCGACGAGATCGAGGGCTGGCTGCCCGCCGCCGCCACCGCGCACCTGCGGTCGGGCGCGGAGATGGAGCGGCTGTTCGCCCGCTATCCGGGTGCGGTGGCCACGGCGGCGCGGCTCGGGGCCGAGTGCGCGTTCGACCTGCAGCTGATCGCCCCGAACCTGCCCGACTGCGAGGTCGGTCCCGGGCACACCGAGATGAGCTGGCTCCGCCACCTGACGGCGCGCGGAGCCGCCGACCGGTACGGCACCCGCGCGGAGCGGCCGGACGCCTACGCGCAGATCGACCACGAGCTCGACGTCATCGAGCGGCTCGGGTTCCCCGGCTACTTCCTGATCGTCGAGTCGATCACCACCTGGTGCAAACAGAACGACATCTTCTGCCAGGGGCGGGGCTCGGCCGCCAACTCCGCGGTCTGTTACGCGCTGGGCATCACGAACGTCGACGCGGTGGGGTACGGGTTGTTGTTCGAGCGGTTCCTGGCTCCCGAGCGTGACGGGCCGCCCGACATCGACCTGGACATCGAGTCCGGCCGGCGCGAGGAGGTCATCCAGCACGTCTACGAGAAGTACGGACGCCGCCGGGCCGCCCAGGTCGCGAACGTGATCAGCTACCGCCCGAAATCGGCGATCCGTGACGTCGCCAAAGCTTTCGGTTTTTCTCCGGGGCAGCAGGACGCCTGGAGCAAGCAGCTGGAGCACTGGGGCCGGATCGGCGAGTCCGACGTGCCGGCACCGGTGGCCGAGATGGCCGAGCAGCTGCTGAAGTTCCCCCGGCACCTGGGCATCCACTCTGGTGGCATGGTGCTCTGCGACCGGCCGGTCACCGAGGTCTGCCCGGTGGAGTGGGCCCGGATGGAGAACCGCACGGTGCTGCAGTGGGACAAGGACGACTGCGCGGCCGCCGGGCTGGTCAAGTTCGACCTGCTCGGGCTCGGCATGCTCACCGCCCTGCACCACTGCCGCGATCTGGTGCGCGACCACCACGGCCTCACCGTCGACCTGCACCGGATCCCGCTGGACGACAAGGCGGTCTACGCGATGCTCTGCGAGGCCGACTCGGTCGGGGTGTTCCAGGTCGAGAGCCGCGCCCAGATGGCGACGCTGCCCCGGCTGCGACCGCGGGAGTTCTACGACCTGGTCGTCGAGGTCGCGCTGATCCGGCCGGGGCCGATCCAGGGCGGCTCGGTGCACCCGTACATCCGGCGGCGCAACGGTCGGGAGAAGCCCCGGTACGCGCACCCGCTGCTGGAGAACGCGCTGGCCAAGACGCTCGGCGTGCCGCTGTTCCAGGAGCAGCTGATGCAGATGGCGGTCGACGTGGCCGGGTTCAGCGCCGCCGAGGCCGACCAGCTGCGCCGGGCGATCGGCTCCAAGCGCTCCCCGGAGCGGATGGACGCGCTGAAGGACCGGTTCTACGCCGGAATGGCCGAGAACGGCATCACCGGCGAACTGGCCGATCAGATCTTCGGACAGCTCGCCGCGTTCGCGAACTTCGGCTTCCCCGAGAGCCACTCGGTCAGCTTCGCCTACCTCGTCTACGCCTCGGCGTGGTTCAAGCGGCACCACCCGGCGGCGTTCTGCGC
>Ga0190269_10000921_pt1 | contig 14536 bp, 15 predicted proteins | sample Popmic249IS_FD_133749 | JGI IMG/M metagenome (GOLD analysis project Ga0190269, IMG submission 133749) | Populus adjacent soil microbial communities from riparian zone of Blue River, Arizona, USA - 249 IS | ecosystem: Environmental > Terrestrial > Soil > Riparian zone | place: USA: Arizona...
AGCATGCCCCATCCCGTTGCGGCGAAGACTGTGGCAAGAATAAGCGCCAGCATGCCGAATGGGTCACCCCATTTGACCTGGAAGAATAAGGCAGATGCAACGATCAGAATGCCCACTTGCGCAACGCCCATGAAGAACACCCCCAACACCTTGCCTCCTAAAAACTGTGCTGTGGATGTGGGTGATGTCAGCAGGCGGGGCAGTGTTCCCTGTGAACGTTCGGAAAGAATGGAGCGTCCGCCGTAGGAAACGGTGTACATCAGGAACATCAATGCCATGCCGGGAGCAAAGTAAGCAAGAAGGTCGAACTCGACGGCTTGCGCGCCTTCCTTATTTGTCTTTAGCGTGATCGCAACAGATTGGCTTCCATCCATCTTGTCGAATAACGCGCGCGCTTCGCTTTCGGCGTTTTCTGTGTTCAAGAATCCGGCAGCCATCAATTGTGCAATGGATGTCATGCCGCTGGTCCGCCCCTCGTCGACGCGCGAGATGAATTCGTCCACGATGGCTTTGACGACCCCAGCACCGGTCGGGCGTGATGGGTTGGAATACACCTCGATCATTACGGGTTCGGCTAGGGCCGCCTCCGCTTCAACACTTACACCTGACGCAAGTGCAGGTGACATCGTCCCTTCGGCGGGGATTATCGAACGGGTGAAACCTTCAGGGATGATGACAGCGGCCGCAGCTTTATCCTCGTCGATGAAACGGCGTGCCGCTTCGGCGTCGGATGAGGCGATGGGTTCCATTAGATCGGCGAGATCCTGCGAAGTGAAGACATCCGCCAATGCATCCCCCAGCTGCTCGTTATCCAAATTGACGATGATAACCGGGATGTCGGAGAGCCCGCTGGAGTTGCCGCTGAAGCGACCGGTGACGAATCCCATGCCGATCGTGAGCAGAAATGGTGCCAGCAGCATGAACGTCAACGCGGCGCGGTCGCGGAACATGAGTTTAAGGTCTTTGAGACCAATAAGAAAAAGTTTTTTCATACTTGATACTCGTTCTTCGATAATTCGATATTCGGCAGACAAACGATTATCGAATTATCGAATATCGTTAATCTCTTAGCGCTCGACCAGTCAGATGTAGAAATACTGCTTCCAGGTTCGGCTCACGGATATCAATCGAACGGATCTTGATGCCGCGTTCGTTTGCCTTCGTTACCACAGCCGCAAGCACATCCTCCGCTTCATGCGCAATGACCGAGACCTGGTGCTCACTGGCGCTGGCTTCCAGGACATCCTTCACGCCATCAAGTGATTTCGCCAGCGCTTCGGGGTCATCGCTTTCGCCGATGTGTAATACGAGCGTTTCTGCTTGACCAACCTGCTGGGTAAGTTCCTTTTGTGTCCCAATCGCAATGAGGTCACCATGATCGATGATGCCAACACGGTCGGAAAGTTCCTGCGCTTCCTCCATGTAGTGTGTGGTGTAGAGGACGGTCATTCCCTGTTTGTTCAGTTCTTTGACCGTATCGAGGATCGCACGCCGCGCCTGCGGATCGATCCCGACGGTGGGTTCGTCCATGAACAGAAGGCGCGGCTTGTGGAGTAATCCCACGCCAATGTTGACGCGGCGCTTCATCCCCCCTGAATACGTTTTGACTCGGTTCCCGGCTTTATCGGTGAGCCCGATCTGTTCCAGCACTTCATCGACTCGGGAGGTAAGAGCCTTGCCGCTCAATCCATACATCTGCCCCCAGAAAATCAGGTTTTCTTTGGCTGTCAGATCTTCGTACAACGCGAGATCCTGAGGCACGACACCAATGACTTGTTTCACCGCCATGGGATTCTTCGTGATCGAATATCCACCGATGGCGGCATCGCCGGATGTGGGGGTGTAGAGCGTGGAGAGCATGGAGATGGTTGTGGTCTTGCCTGCACCGTTCGGTCCCAGCAGGCTGAAAATTTCCCCTTCCTTGATATCGAACGAGATGCCCTTGACGGCGATGAAGTCACCGTATTTTTTGCAAAGGTCCTGTACTTCTAGAATGGATGACATGAGTTCTCCTCTAAAAAGTGTTATGAAAAGTATAGCGCACAATGAGCACAAAAGTTGCACTGCGTATTGACGTCAATTACATTGTGTAATATAGTACAAGTGTTCTATTTTCAATTGGGAGGGCTCCATGTTTGAATTACCTGAATACACGATTTTGGCACGGCAGATCAATAAAACGCTGGTGGGGAAAACGATCCGAAACGGACATCTGGGAAACTCGCCTCATAAGTTCGTCTGGTACAACCGCAAACCTGAAGAGTTCGAGCAATTAACGTGCGGGAAGGTCCTCGGTAAAGCGCGCGTCCAGGGACGCTGGCTGATCGTTCCATTGGAACCGGGCTATTGCCTTGTCCTGGGTGAATGCGGTGGAAAAGTTCTCTATCACCCAACAGGTTCTGAGCTACCGGAGAGATATCATTTGTGGATCGAGTTTGAGGATGGTTCGTCCTTCACTGTCACCACACAGATGTGGGGCGCGATGGAGTTGTTCGAAGCTGGCAGGGAGCAGGAACGCCAGTATATCAAGGGAATGCGCATCACGCCTGTTGAGCGTGCTTTTACGTTCAACTATTTTTCCGGGTTGATCGATGAATTGCTTAAAGGGGAGAAGCGAAGCGTGAAAAGTTTGCTGACACAGGATCAACTGATTCCTGGGTTGGGCAATGCCAGCGCTCAGGATATTATGTTCCATGCACATCTGCTGCCGCGCCGACCGTTGTCGGAGTTGAGCGCGGGGCAGCGAAAGGATCTCTATAACGCTATCATCGACACGGTCCGCGAGATTATCGACCAGGGTGGACGAAATGATGAGACCGATCTGTTCGGCAAACGAGGCGGCTATGTCCGTTTGATGGATAGCTCCAGCGCCGGAAAGTCATGCCCTGAATGCGGCAGCAAGGTCCAGAAGATGCAGTATCTTGGAGGAGCTTGCTATTTTTGTCCGAAGTGTCAGGTGTAAGGCTCCAACCTTATGTGTAGGGGACGCTCTCTAGCGCCCCCGTCAGCGCAAGAGAGCGCTGATTACTCAGGAATTCGCCGATACTCCTTCATGATGCTGACCAATTTGTCGTGCGGCAGTGCTTCCACGGACATGCCTTGATGTCCCGTCATCGACTCGCCTGCGATCATGGAGTTGATGATGGCTTCCTCCGATGCGTACGCGGATGCAAAGAGGAGCGGGTCAATATGTTCATTATGAACGTAACTAACATTTCCGGTGATCCCTTCATTCAAGCCTGCGCTGGCTGTTGAGAAGGCAAGGAAGATATCGCCACTGCCATTGCCGCCTACAGAGCCGGTACGTGCCATCCCTAATGAAGCTCGTTTTGCGAGACGCTTCAGTTGATGAGGGAGCAGGGGCGCATCGGTGGCGAGGATAATGATGAGGGAACCTTCCTCCTGCTGGAAGGGATTCTCGCCTCTTGAAAAAGGCGCTCTCTCTTTTAAATGTTGACCGACAGGAACGCCTGCTATCGTAAGTTGATACCGTCTTCCAAAATTGGATTGGACCAGCGCTCCAACAGTCCAGCCGCCAAGTTTTTCGGGGAGCTTGCGTGACGACGTCCCTGTCCCACCTTTGAATTCGTAACACAGCATCCCTGTCCCGCCGCCGACGTTGCCTTCCGCGATGAATCCATCTTTCGCGTTATCCAATGCATACCAGACGTGTTCCGGTTTGACGTGGAATCCGTTCATGTCGTTGAGCCAGCCATCGGCGGTTTCGGTCACAACCGGGCAGGACCATCTCTGGTAGAGTGCGCCGCTGCGTGCCTGCCAGTCAATGATCGTATCGCGGACGATACCCACGGAATGTGTATTTGTGATGCCGATGGGTCCTTCCAACATGCCGCCCTCATCGATCCAGGCAGCGCCGGTCATTTCGCCATTGCCGTTGAAGGCAAATGTTCCGGCAAAGACAGGTTCGTGATTCTTCTGCCCGCGCGGGTGGATGATGGTCACACCTGTGCGGGCAGATGGACCTTCGATCACGGTCGCATACCCCACGGTAATGCTGGGCACATCGGTGAGGGAATTGTATGTTCCGGGTGTACCTTCAAATGGGATGCCGAGATCACGGGCGCGAGGTTTAGTGACTGTCATGGATTTGTCCTTTTTAAAATGTAGTAGCTCGATGGATGATGATCTGAAATAAAAAGAAAGACGAAAGAGGAAAGAAGACTCGTGATAACTTTACTGGTTTTCTTTTGCGATGGTCACGAGTTGTGTGGCAATACTTTGCATGATCTCGTCAGGCGCACCATCCACGGCTTTGGATTGGACGCGCGTGTCGATCTGGTCGTTCACGTAATCCACAACGACGAAGTCCTCGAGCGTGAGAGCGATCTCGGTGGTGAACCAATCCAGTTTGCAAAGCGATGCGATGCGGCGGGTGAGGTCATGAAGCGGCGATAGTTCGTAGCGGTTCTCTTCGGATGGTGTGACAACAGCATACACATGCGTGAAAGGATGCCACCAGCATGGATAGGTGTGACCCACCGCATAGAACACGCGGAACCAGGCGGGGCGTCCCTGAATGGTGCGCGGAACGACAGTGGATTGCAGCAGGTATTTTTGTTCGGGAAAGGCGATACGGGCGCGCAATACCTGTTCAAGCGAAAACGCCCCCAAAATGACGCCTTCACCGCCGCCTTCGTTGGATGGCTTGATGACAAATTGATTGCCCAGTGGAGATAGATCGATGGGAGGCAGCACTGGTTGTTCCAGGAACGGAGCAAGCAGGATCGTGTGAGGCGTGTTGACCCCGGCGGTGATCAGCTCGAGGTGCATGGTCGCTTTGTCTTCGGACCACAGCGATACTTCGATGGGATTAATACGCTTCTTGTTGTATTCCTTTGCCCAACGGTCGATCGGCAGGAAACGATCATCGCCTTGTGAGCGGTCAAGTAGAGTATTGAAGGTGTGCTCACCTTTATATAAAGCGGTAATGGAATCGAGCAGGTTATCGGGAGTGATCTGCCAGAGGGTCAGTCCCTTTTCGATGCAGGCTTTTTCCACCATTTGCACGAAGTCGATGTCGTATTCCCAGTACCACGGAAGACAGAGGTCGTAGTGCATGGGGGAATTGTAAGTGATGAAAGGTGGATGGGAAAGGGCGCAACATAAAAGGAACAAAATTTGGGCCATGTTTAGCCAATACGAACGCTTGTACCCTTATGCATCGACTGTAAACTCTTATGCAATACTTACGGTCGTTTGTGAAACCCAGATGGAAAAAGCAGGTAAAATGTTTGGACTTGCCGGCATCCCAGGGTGGTGCTGGTACATTCGAAAGGAATTAAGATGAGCAAAGATTCGGTTCAAGATGGTATTGTGGTTTCAATGGAATATACGTTGAAAGTGGATGGCGAGGTTATCGATTCTTCAGTGGGACAGGAGCCGTTGCAATTCCTTACCGGTTATGGAAATATCATTCCCGGACTGGAACGCGAGATGGTGGGCATGAAGGTTGGTGACAGCAAGGATGTTATTGTGGCCGCGGTCGATGGTTATGGCGAGTATGACGATGAAGCTTTTATGGATGTGCCGCGCGGCGAGTTCCCCAAAGATATGCCGGTGGAGGAAGGTCTGGAGTTAACCGTGCGCGACGATGAAGGACAGGCACGATACGCCCGGGTGGATGGTGTGGAAACCGATTCGGTCCGCCTGAATTTCAACCACCCTCTGGCGGGTGATGAGCTTCACTTCAATGTGAAGGTTGTGGCATTACGTGAGCCCACTTCAGAAGAACTTGAACATGGGCATGTCCATCAGGCTGGGCATCACCACTAGACGAAGAACAAACTTCCCTGTAAACATAGTCTTGCAAAGGTTTTTTGTAAGTAGATGCACAACTGCATAAGAACCGTCACAAAACTTTTTTCTAAAAAACGAACTCCCGCCGGATGGCGGGAGTTTGACTTTAATGGGATCAGGCTGGGATGGCTTCTGTGTCGTCTGGAGCGGGAGCAAACTCCGGCTTCGCTCCGAGGCGCAGATGAAGTGCGTAGTAGGCGATGACCGAAAGTCCACATAAGGCGCCACCGATGTACCAGAGCAGGTTGGGGTTGTAATTATCCAGGATGTAGCCTGCTGCCCCTGGTCCAATTGTTGAAGGGACCGCCCAGGTCAGCCCAAAGATTGCCATATAACGTCCACGCATGGCTTCGGGTGCAAAATTCGCGGCGATGGCCTGGCTGGTAGGCATAATGATCATCTCACCGATGGTAATGATGACGATATTGAGCGCAAACAGAACGTATGTAGCCACCATGCCAAACAACGTAAAACCAATCACATAGAAGACCGTGCCAACTGCCATCATCAGGAAAGGAGGGCGATGCTTGATGATACGCGATACCCAGAACTGGAATATCACAACCGTGATCGCGCTGGTGGTCATCAGGAAACCATATCCACTTGGGTTGATACCATAGTTGTCACGCAGGAATACAGACAGCGTCCCATACATTTGCTGATAGACGAGCAACATCAGCATGCTGGCAATGATGAAAGCCATGTAGGAAAGATCCTTCAGCGCCACCTGATAGCCGGCAAGTGTCTGCAAAAATGACTGGCTTGCTTCGTGCGCATGCGGCTCGGGTTTGGTTTCAGGTATGACGCGGAAGATGATGACTGCCACCACACAGCTGATCACCGAATCGACCACGAACAGATAGAAGAAATCGATGTTGGCTAAAAAACCACCGATGGTTGGACCAATGATCCATGCCAGATTGCCGACCACACGCAGGATACCGAAACCCTCCTGCCTCTGTTTTTCAGGAAGGATATCGGCGATCATCGCATCGTGTGCAGGATGAGATACATTCGACAGCAGACCCACAACCACCATGAGCGGATACAGGACGCTAATTTGGGTGACGAGACCAAAGGTCAGTGTGCTGACCGCGCTGAAGACCAACCCAAACAGGATCAACTGCTTGCGGCCAAGTTTATCGGTTAATGCGCCGCCGATGGTGCTGCCGATCAACCCGAACAAGGACGACATGCCGAGCAGAATCCCTGCCTCGGTCATGCCAACGTTGAACTTCTGTGTGATGTATAGCGCAAAAAATGGGAAGAGGAGCGTGCCTCCAATGCGGTCAATAAAACCAACACTGACAACCACCCAGAACAACCGGGGAAATTCGTGATAGATTTTGTTAAGGCGAGCGAACATAGAAATCCTTTCGTATCGGGGAGCTTCTATTATAGCACTTCTGTTCTACTTTTGGATTCATGATTTCTTCGGAGTTCAGCTCGCTGTGAGAAATGCATGAATGCTAGAATGCCCATATGAGCGCAGCGATCAGAACGACGAGGGTGAAGATCCATCGTGCGGCTCCAGATTCACTGAACCCGAGAGATTTTTGTCGACTATAGGTTTCCGCTTCTTTCATGCGTTGATCGATGCGTTCCTTTGCTACTTCGTCTGACAAGCGGTCGTTAAACATAGTGGATCTCCTTTCAAACTGCACATCAACTGAACAATCCAATCATCCAGAAAAGTATCGGAGCAGAAAGCGTCATCGTGACGAGCAGGCGAACGATTTTCATGTTCTCTCCTTTATCTACGGTTGGATATCGATCTTAAGAAATATCAAACTAGCGAATAATTAACGCTTTGTTGCGCACCTGATAGTCTGTCAATCTGGAGAATCGTAGTGGCGACTTTAGTCGCTGTCATGGAGCATGAACGGCTGAAGCCGTTACTACGAATTACTGATTGATGGTTGAGACGCCACTAATGTTGCCCCAACGTGCCCAATGACCTCACGCGTTTTTCGACTTTATAAAAGACCCAGGCGCCGAACCACAACATCACGAACATGGAAACAATCAGCAATACAATCTCCACATTGAGCGGCAGGATCGTTCGTGTCTGCAACACCCAGCCGCGGACAGCATCCAGTCCATAGGTCAGTGGAAGCGCCAGCGCAATGGGGATGAGCCATGAGGGCAGGGATTGGACCGGGAAATTCGACCCGGAGAATCCCTGCACGAGGAAACTGCTGACATCCACCAGAGTATTCGCTTCACGCATCAACAGCACGATTCCAGCAAAGGCAAAACCAAATCCATACAGCCCGATCAACATGGGAATGGCGGTCAGGAACGCGGCGAGCGTGTTTCCTGTGGGTTTGAAGCCGAACAGGAGACCGGCAATCACGAGCATGACTGTTGATGTAATGGCAGTTGTCAACAGGCTGGTCAATGTGCGGCCCACGAGGATCAACAGGCGGGAAACAGGTGTCAGCCAATTCGATTCCAGTACACCTGCGTCCATATCACTTTTCAGGGCGTAGCCCATGCCCCAGAAAACGGTGAGGATGAAATTGCTTAGCACGGTCCCGAGCAAAATGAAGGACATGTAATCGCCTGTGCCGCTGTAGGCTGCGAAACCAAGCGCCTGTCCGTTGGTGCTGAATGCCTTGCCCATGAAGTAAACAGGCGTGATCCAGATGATGGGCTGGAAGATGTTCGATACGGCGTTCAACGGATAGCGCCAGAAGACCTTCCAATCCTTGCGGGCGATGACGTATAACGCGCGCAATTGTGTTCTGAAACTCGGTTGAGAAAGGGTTTTGATTTCCATAAATTCACCTAAACTTTGTAAAGCGAAAGTTGTTTACCGCAAAGTTCGCGAAGAACGCAAAGGTTAAAGATTTTGCTTCGCGTGCCTGGCGGTTAAGGATCAATACTGACCGATGGCACCTGTGCGGCGGGCTCGGCGTTCCATCCATAAGAATGTAAAGTAACCAACGACCAACCAGATTAACCCGAATCCCAACAGGGGCAGCAGATCGGGGAGAAGTTCGGTGATACCTGCATTTGAAAACGCCGCGGCTCGCATTCCATGGATCAGGTAAGACTGTGGCATCCACTTTGCAATGCTTTGCATCCAACCAGGCAGGATGCTGATCGGGAACGTAATACCGCAGAAGATCATCACAAGTCCACGAATGAGGAAGACGAAGGCATTGGCTTCTTTGACAGTGATGACGAGACTTGCGAAGGCAAACCCCAGACCGTAAATGGCGGGAATTGCGGCCAGCATCATCAATAGGATCATCCAGATGCTGCCGTTCAACCGTACGCCAAAGAAAAGGCCGAATTCCAATGCAGTGATCGAGAAGAACGTAAACATCGAGATAATCTGGGGTCCGCTTTGCCCGAGCAGGAAGGAGAAGCGCCAGGTGGGGGAAAGCCAGTTTGATTCGAGCGTGCCGCGCATCTGTTCATTGCGTAATGCAAAGCCGATGTCCCAGAGCACGATGTTCTGCCACATCCAGACGGTGGTTCCGATGACGATGTATCCGATGAAGTCTGTCGCGCCGGTGGTTTGGATGAACACGTTCAATCCGCTTCCATCGGGACCGGCGAGGGCGCGCGCGGTCAGGATATACATCATTGGGAAGATCAGAGGCCAGATGAGCAATGCAATGATCCAGCTGGGGTAACGTCGGAAGATCGTCCACTCGCGGCGGACAACTGCCCACAAGGCACCGAGGTCTGATCGAAAGCCTGGTCTGCCCAGTGATTGAGGAGAAAGAGTGGTTTGCATGGGATTAATCCCTCAGTGCTTTACCGGTCAGGTGGATGAACACATCTTCGAGCGATGGCTTGACGATGTTCATATTCACCAGACGTGTGCCGTTGCCGCTGATATGTTCCACGATGCGCGGGATGGCGGTGCGGCTGTTATGGGCCTGCATATTGACTTCCCAGAGGTCCGCTTCGCCCTGCTGACGAGTCATCAAGTTCTCGATGCCGGTGATGCTCCTGAGCTTTTCAGCGAGATCGTCATGCCAGCCGGTGACCTCCAGACGGATCACTTCCTTTTGTTCGATGCGGCGCTTCAGACCTTCGGGTGTATCGAGAGCGATGACTTTACCTGTGTCAATGATGCCGATGCGGTCAGAGAGTTGGTCCGCCTCTTCCATATAATGGGTGGTCAGCAGGATGGTGTGTCCCTCCTGCTTGAGCTGCGCGATCAGCTCTCGTAAATTGCGGGCCGCCTGAGGGTCCAGCCCGAGCGTGGGTTCATCCAGCAGAAGAATGGGCGGACGGGCCAGCAGTGCTTTGGAGATGGCGATTCGTTGGCGCATGCCGGTCGAATATTTCTCTACCAGTTCGTTGGCGCGTTCCTTCAGTTCCATCCGTTCGAGAAGCTCATCGATACGCTTCTTTGCGATGGGTTGGGGGATGTGATAGAGCGCGGCGAAGTACTCCAAATTCTCGCGTCCGGTCAGCTTCCAATAAATGCTGCGTTCGCCGGCCAAAACGGTTCCCAGACTGCGCCGCACGTCATTGGCCTGACTGACCACATCAAAGCCATGGACCTTGGCCGTGCCACTTGTCGGTTCGAGCAGCGTACATAACATGCGGATGGTGGTCGATTTACCGGCGCCGTTGGGACCCAATAGCCCGAAGATCTCACCGCGCTCGATCTGCAGATCGACGCCGTTGACCGCGGTGAACATGGTCTTCGGTTCCTTCTTCCAGAACTGCCAGCGCTTCTTTTTTGGACCTTGAGTGGACTCGCCTTCGACAGGCTTGTCTCCAGTCCCCGGGCGGGCAGGGAATTTCTTGACAAGTTGCCTTGCCTCAATTGCGAACTCAGACATGGGACACTCCTTTATTAAAACAATGTTCAATAAAACGTATTTATTGTTGAATTATTATTGATATATTACAACTTAAAATTAGAAATGTCAATAGTTTTGTTGTAAAAATTAATATTAGAATTTGAAATCTCAATAAAAATCCCGCCTGAAGGCGGGATTTTTGAAATTTGGATCAATTTACTTGAACTGGATCGGGCGCTGGCGCTCTTTTTTGACTGGTGAAGACAAAAAGTGTCACGAAGATCAGCAAAGTCGCTACCAAAAGGACCGTTGTCATTGCCTGTGGACCCGTGGCTACAAAGATCTGCCCAATCATCCACGGAAGCAACATACTCCCCGCCCCCGAACCGACCAGGAACCAACCTGTGATCGTGCCCGTGATGCGCATCCGTTCACCCGCCAAAAGAATGATGGTGGGAAAAATGGATGCCATCGAAAGCCCGATCCCTAACGTGCCTACCCAAAGTGCCAAGGTGGATTCTTTCCACAACATAATGATGAGCGTGCTTATCACGCACCCGATCAAGTCCATCAGGATGATCATGGCTGGGCGCATACGCGTCGAGACCCATACACCAATCAAACGCCCGAATGTGAACGAGCCCCAGAACGCGGAGGTCAGATAGGCGGCCGTAACCGTTGTCCCAAGCCCGAGAGTGATCGCGTATGTGTAGATCCAGTTGCCGAAACCCAGTTCCAAGCCGACATATAAAAGGAACAGGAGAAAGGTCAACGCGACGGTCATAACAGGGAAGGGTCTGTTCGTTTGTTTCTCATCATGGGACATCTTCGGTGGTTCGGGCAAAAACCATAACCAGATAAAGATGGGGATGCTGAACAGGGCAAACGAATAGAACATCCAGTGAATGTCACCTGTTCTCAATAACACCTGTGCAAGGAGAAGTGGTGCAATGAGTGAACCCACTCCAAAAAAGAAGTGCAGTCCATTCAAAAAAGGACCAGCCTTTTCTCCGTGGGTCCACATGAGCAATGTATTGCATCCCACATCCAGGATGCCAGAGGAACATCCAACCAGGAACATGGCGAACAAGAGCAGGCTCATTGAATTGGAAAGCGGGATCAAAATGGATCCGACCGCCATCAAGATCACAGTACCTGACATTAACTTATGACTCGAGAAGCGATCATATGCTCTGCCCCCCAGAAAAGAGCCAACCAGATATCCGAATGAATTGAAGACGAAGATCAGGCTAATGCGATCAAGCCCGCTGGATGTATGTTCTGCAAGTTTGGGGAGGCTGGGTCCGTTTGCGGCGGTGGTCAAGCCCAGGATGATGAAAGCAAGGTAATAGGCAAGCGTCGCGATCCATGGATGCGCTGTGGATGAACGTTTTGTAGCTGTCATTGAGAATCTTTTTCTTTTCGGAGTAGTGTTGATCTGAAATTACGTGAATAATGGATAATGCAAAACGACGGCAAAACTATCAAAACCTGCAACAGAGTCACTGAGTCACAAAGTTTTAATTGATTTTCCTCTGTGCGCTCCGTGGCAAAACTCTCTTATCCATTATTGACGTTAATATTCTGGCCAGGGGATTTCGGCGGGCCCGGCGTACCCATGTTTTTCCTGCACGAAGACTCGTCCATGTGAGGGTTCGGAGCAGCCTGGTTCGTCTATAAAGCCGATGAACGTTGTACGTGTTGCCAACGGATCGAAGATCAGTTGACCGCCTTCACATCGCCAGAGTTCTATGATGTAGGTTTGCATGGAGTCATCCTCATAATCTCCGAGGCTGACAGGCACATCCACCCAGGATATTTGAACGTTGTTGGTGTTGGGCGTTCTCGTGGCATGCAGTACCTGGCTCGGCGGATAATAGGGTGTTATCGGCAGTTTTACGATATCGGGATATACAATAGGTAGATTCAGGACATTGCCCTCGATATCGAGATAGAACGTACTGACCCAGCAGGGAACCTGGTTCTCGACCAGCACCCAGTGCCAGTTGTCCGCGTCCACACGGCCGATGAGTTTGATGTTGGCGGTGGCCCGGAAGGCGAACAGATAAAGATATTCGGGTCCCGGCCCGTAGCGGCAGCTTAATCGTTCTGCAGTGACAGTCGCGTTGAGACTCTCGACCACTGGATAGGGAGTGGATGTCATGGTCTCTGTGGGAAGAGGTGTGAACGTTAAAGTAAAGGTGGGGGATGGGGCAAATGTTTCAGTGGCAGGGACGGCAGTAAATGGTGCAGGGGAAGAAACGCCCGTAGATGTGCTGCCAGGTAACGGTGAGGGTGAAGCGGGCTGTCCTCCACCGGATACAGTACAGGAAAGAATGATCGAGGTTAGCATGACAGGTAGAAGTATTTGTTTATATTTCACCCCTTGATTGTACTCAATAAAAACCTCGCCATGTGGCGGGGTAAAGGATCAGCGTTTTCCTTTTTCAGTACGCTGCTCATTCTCCTCTTCGGTGATGAGCGCTTTTAAGAGTGCGAGTGCCGTGGCGCGGCGTTGAGCACTTTGGATGCTTTTGAAGACATGGATGGCTTCTTGTATGGCATCATCGTTGTCGGTGTTGATCGGAAGCAAGCCTGCGGCACGATAGGTGGTCTCAAGAGGAATTTTCAACGCCCGTGAGATGGCTTCCAGGGTCGCAGGTTGAGCGTGACTTTTTCCGTTGAGAAGCTTGTTGATGACGGCCCTGTTTAGATCGGCAGAACGCGCCAGATCTGATTGAGACCAGCCGCGTTTATCCATTTCAGTTTGAAGCCATTCGGAAAAATATATTTTTTGACCCACAGGCAGCATTTTGTCACATTCCTTGTTTCTAATGGGAGCGGATTTGTTGCGAATTTATCGCATATGCTGCATGTATAAATGATGGACAAACCCCGCCGCTCATTAGAATGAGCATATTTCATTTACATGAATAGATAACCGGTGTGCGTAGCTTATTACTTGTAGTAGCCCACAAACTCAATAAAGCCTTTTGATATTATAACCAGAATGGAACAAAAGAAAAGTGGGCATGCATGATGATTTAATTACAGAGTTTTCAAGGGAGAAGGTTGTTGAAGTGCCCCCGTTAAGTAGTTCTGCCCAACCTGAGGGGGGCAGGCTGGGCAGAACTACTCATAGTGTAGCATACTCGATTCTTTTTTTCAAGAACCGATGCGTAGGAATTCCATTACTGTTTCGTTAGCGGAGTCTTGAGAACAATAACCAGATCAGCTGGATAATGATCCAGGCAATCAGGGAATAGACAGCGATGGCGATCAGCGAAAAGAATTCGATCTCCACGCCTCCAAATGTCGGGGTAAAGGTAAGCCCCTGGAACATCCACAGAAAGGGAGTGGTGAGGAAATAAACCATTTGGGCAAATGGGTTGAGAGGGTTGGCGGCCATCAACTTGAGCAGAAAGCGCAAGGCGATCAAACCGTTCAGGATGACAAACATCAGTTGGATCAAGCCGGTGAGACGGCGTAGCGTCCCATGACTGATCGTCATGCCATACCAGGTATAGCTCCTTTCGGTGACGGTCCGTACGCGTTCGGTCTCGGGTAAGCGGGTCATGTCATACTCCTTTCATCGCGGTGCGATAAACGGGATTTCCCACTTGCTTGCGATATATGGTGAAAAACGATGAAAGGATTCTTTTGTTATTACACTTTCACGTAGCCGAAACAGCCCCACCCTGAGATATGCCAAATAAAAGGCTAAAACCTTGCGTAAACAGGCTGCCACCGTAGAGAACCATGTAGTACTCCATATCGCCGGTGACCTGGGCACGGTGGAACGTCCAAACGATAGTGGCTGCACCAAGCGCGACCAGGAATAAACTGCTGATCGCCAAAAGCCCTGGATGGATGGATCCCATGGCACTGATCCACGTCAGCAAGCCGATCACGATCACGGAGGATGCGACCAGGATGCGGATCGC
>Ga0190269_10000922_pt1 | contig 14500 bp, 10 predicted proteins | sample Popmic249IS_FD_133749 | JGI IMG/M metagenome (GOLD analysis project Ga0190269, IMG submission 133749) | Populus adjacent soil microbial communities from riparian zone of Blue River, Arizona, USA - 249 IS | ecosystem: Environmental > Terrestrial > Soil > Riparian zone | place: USA: Arizona...
CGGGCCGCGGTCCTCGAGTCGATCCGCAGCCAGGGCAAGCTCGACGACGCGCTGGCCGAACGCATCCAGGCGGCCGAGTCCAAGGCCCGGCTGGAGGACATCTACGCGCCGTTCAAGCCCAAGCGGCGCACGAAGGCGCAGATCGCTCGCGAGGCCGGGCTCGAGCCACTGGCCGAGACCCTGCTGACCGACCCGTCGCACGACCCGCAGGCCCTCGCGGCCTCCTACGTCGACCCGGAGAAGAACGTCGCGGACGTCGCCGCCGCGCTCGACGGCGCGCGGTCGATCCTGGTCGAGCGGTTCGGCGAGGACGCCGACCTCATCGGCGAGCTGCGCGAGCGGATGTGGGAGCGCGGCCACGTCGCCTCCCGCGTCCGCGAAGGCAAGGAGGAAGCCGGCGCCAAGTTCGCCGACTACTTCGCGTTCTCCGAGCCGTTCACCCGGCTGCCGTCGCACCGCATCCTCGCGCTGTTCCGCGGCGAGAAGGAGGAGGTGCTCGACCTGGATTTCGCGTCCGAGCCGCCCCAGCCCGACGACGCGCCGCCGCCGGCCGGCCCCAGCGAGTACGAGGGACGCATCGCCCGGCAGTTCGGCATCCGCGACGCGGGCCGTCCCGCCGACCGCTGGCTGCTCGACACCGTCCGGTGGGCCTGGCGTACCCGGATCCTCGTGCGGCTCGGCATCGACCTGCGGCTGCGGCTGCGGCAGTCGGCCGAGGACGACGCGGTGGCGGTGTTCGCGGGCAACCTGCGTGACCTGCTGCTGGCCGCGCCGGCCGGCACCCGCGTGACGATGGGCCTCGACCCGGGTCTGCGCACCGGCGTGAAGGTCGCGGTCGTCGACGGCACGGGCAAGGTCACCGCCACCGACACGATCTACCCGCACGAGCCGCGTCGCCGGTGGGACGAGTCGATCGCGACGCTGGCGAAGCTGGCCGCCGCGCACCGGGTCGAGCTGATCGCGATCGGTAACGGCACCGCGTCCCGGGAGACCGACAAGCTGGCCGCCGAGCTGATCGCGAAACACCCGGAGCTGAAGCTCACCAAGATCGTGGTCTCCGAGGCGGGTGCGTCGGTGTACTCCGCGTCCGCCTACGCGTCGCAGGAGCTGCCGGGGCTCGACGTCTCGCTGCGTGGCGCGGTCTCGATCGCGCGGCGGCTGCAGGACCCGCTGGCCGAGCTGGTGAAGATCGATCCCAAGTCGATCGGCGTCGGCCAGTACCAGCACGACCTGTCCGAGCTGAAGCTGTCCAAGTCGCTCGACGCGGTCGTCGAAGACTGCGTGAACGCGGTCGGCGTCGACCTGAACACCGCGTCGGTACCGCTGCTGGCGCGGGTCTCGGGCATCACGACCGGGCTGGCGGAGAACATCGTCGTCCACCGCGACTCGCACGGCCCGTTCCGCTCACGGTCCGGCCTGGCCGCGGTGCCGCGTCTGGGCCCGAAGGCGTTCGAGCAGTGTGCGGGCTTCCTGCGCATCCCGAACGGCGACGACCCGCTGGACGCCACCAGCGTCCACCCCGAGGCGTACCCCGTGGTGCGGCGGATCGTCGAGAAGACCGGTAGCGACGTGTCCGGGCTGCTCGGCAACACCGCGACGCTGCGGGCGCTGAAGCCGGGCGAGCTCGTCGACGACCGGTTCGGGCTGCCGACGGTCACCGACATCCTCGCCGAGCTGGAGAAGCCGGGGCGCGACCCGCGGCCGGAGTTCCGCACGGCGACGTTCACCGAGGGCATCGAGACGCTCTCCGACCTGTCGCCCGGCCTCGTGCTGGAAGGCGTCGTCACGAACGTCGCCGCGTTCGGGGCGTTCGTGGACGTCGGTGTCCACCAGGACGGGCTCGTGCACGTGTCGGCCCTGTCGAAGACGTTCGTCAAGGATCCGCGTGACGTGGTGAAGCCCGGCGACATCGTCCGGGTGAAGGTGCTCGACGTGGACGTGCCGCGCAAGCGCATCTCGCTGACGCTGCGCCTCGACGACGAGGCGGGCGGCCACGGTGGCCAGCGCGGCCCGGGCGGGGCGGGCGGCGGCAACCGGGGTGACCGCCCCGACCGTGGTGGCCGGGGCCGCGGCGGCCGGGACGGCAACCGAGGTGGCGGCCAGGGCGGGTCGAGCGGCGGCCAGGGCGGCTCCGGCGGCAGCCAGCGCGGCTCCGGCGGCGGCCCGCGCGGCGGCCAGGGTGGCGCCGGCGGAGGCCAGGGTGGCGCCGGAGGGGGCCAGGGCGGTCAGCGCCGGGGCCGGCCGGAGCCGGAAGGCGCGCTCGCGGACGCGCTGCGCCGCGCCGGGCTCGTCGGTGGCTCGAACGCCCCCGACCCGAAGCGCAACCGCAGCCGCTAGTACTGCAACGGCAGGTACCGCACCCTCGCCCCGGCTACGTGGAACGGTTGTCAAAGGGAGTTCTCGCGCGCGATCACGTGCGAGAACTCCCTTTGACGTCACCCAACCCCACCGCCGATTCAGAAATAGCTCACCGAAACGGTCATGTGCCGGCGGGCTGGCCCCTCGAGGCGGCCGGGGTGGCCGGTTCGGTGGTTACCGGGGCTCTCCGGTGACCGCGGACGGCTCCGGACGCAGCGGGCCGGGGTGCAGCTGCGGCCCGGTGACGCCGCAGTGCAGGCACCGCGGCAGCGCGAGGTCGTCGCCGGACGCGGTCACCGCACCGGCCGGCTCCCTCGGGGACGGCACCGACCCGGCAGCGTCCGCGCTCCCGGCCCGCACGCCCCGGGGCTCCGTACCCGCGGACCCCGGGGCACGGGACCGCGTGCTCCCGCTTCCCCTGCCCGCGGTTCCCGCGCCCGCGCCCCCGCCCGGGGTTCCCGCGCCCGCGTCCGTGCCCGTGCTTCCCGTGCCCGTGCCCGTGCCCGTGCCCGTGCCCGTGCTTCCCGCGCCCCTGCCCGCGGTTCCCGCGCCCGCGCTTCCCGCGCCCGCGCTTCCCGCGCCCGCGCCCGCGCCCGCGCCCGCGCTGCTCGCGCCAGCGACCGCGCTGCCCGCGCCCCCGACCGGGCTGCCTTCGGTCGGAACCGCCCCGACGCGCGGCGTCCGGATCAGGAGCCACGCCAGCGCACCCCCGACCACGAGTAACCCGGCGCAGATGCGCATCGCGCCACGGAACCCGTCGGCCATCAGCTCCGGGTCCGCGTACGCCTGGCCGGACAGGCCGACGACCACCGGGATCACCGCCACCGACAGCAGCCCGGCGGCGCGGGACACCGCGTTGTTGACCCCGGACGCGATGCCGGCGTGGCGCGCCTCCGCAGAGCCGAGCACGGTTGCGGTGAGCGGTGCGACGGTCAGCGACAGCCCGAGCGCGAACACCAGCACCGCCGGGAACACCGTCCCGAAGTACGTGGCGTCCGCGTCCACCCGGGTGACGAGCAGCAGCCCGGCGGCGGCCAGCAGCGGGCCGACCGTCAGCGGCAGGCGCGCGCCGATCCGGTCGGCCAACGCCCCGGCACGTGCCGAGAGCAGCAGCATCACGGCGGTCACCGGCAGGAGCGCTGTCCCGGCCACGACCGGGGAGAATCCGGCCACGATCTGCAGTTGCAGCACCAGCAGGAAGAAGAAGACGCCGAGTGCGGCGTAGACGACGAACGTCACGCCGTTGACCGCGGTGAACGTCCGGTTCGCGAACAGATCCAGCGGCACCAGCGGATGCGGCGACCGTCGTTCGACGAGCAGGAACGCCCCGAGCAGCACGACGCCGCCCGCCACCAGCGCGGTCACCAGCGGGTCCGACCCGCGCTCCCCGGCCGCGATCAACCCGTAGGTGAGCACGCCCAGCCCACCCGCCCCGACCACCGTGCCGGTGATGTCGAAGCCGCGGACGGTCTGCGGGTCGCGCGACTCCGGCACATGGACACGCGTGACGACGAGCACCACCACCGCCAGCGGCAGGTTGAGCAGGAACACCGCCCGCCAGTCCCACTCGACGAGCCACCCGCCGACGAACGGGCCGATCGCTCCGGCGATGCCACCCCAGGCCGACCAGGCCCCCACGGCCCGCGACCGGTCGGCGGCGTCGAACGTCGCCGCGATCATCGCCAGGCTGCCGGGGGTCAGCAGCGCTCCGCCGACGCCCTGCAACGCCCGCGCGGCCGCGAGCAGCTCGGCCGAGGGCGCCAGTGCGCAGAGCAGCGACGCGGCCGCGAACCAGACGACACCGAACTGGAACACCCGGCGTCGCCCGAATCGGTCGCCGAGTGCACCGCCGAGCAGAATGAGCGCGGCTAACGCGAGCGTGTAGGCGTTGACGATCCACTGCAGGCCCGCGAAGTCGGCGTCCAGGTCGCGGCCGATCCGCTCCAGCGCGACGTTCACCACGGTGCCGTCGAGCATCACCAAGCTCGAGCCGAGCACGGTGGCGAGCAGGACCCAGCGTCCGGCCGCGGTCCCCATCCGGACGCCGCTTCCGGTACCCGCTCCCGCACTGCGCACCCCGCACCTCCGCCCGCCGGGGACGCTCGTCGTGAGGCGGCCCGCGGCGGCGACGGTACCCGACGCACGGTGAGAGCACGTCGTTACCGGGAGTGATCGGATAACTACTGGTTCACGGCGGTCGTGTCAAGCGACGAACACGTGAACTCCGGGCCCGGCGGGATGCGCCGGTTGCACGATATTTGCGCCCTCTGACCCTCCTGACTTCGGGTGATGCTGTCGAGGACCATGGGGTGAAAGGGGTTTACAGCTGCTACGGTCCTCCCCGTGAGAGTGGTCACACAGCGCAGTCGGTCCGGTCGTCCTCGACGCAGCGTCGCGGTTGTCGTCATAGGCGTCAGCCTCGCCTTGGCGGCCGCCGGGTGCGGCGACTCCGACGCGTCCGAAGCGGCCGCTCCCGCGACGGACGAGACCCGGCTGGGACTGCTCGTCCCCGACACGACGTCGGACGCGTGGGACACCCTCACCGAAGCCGCCTTGGACGAGGGCCGGGACTCCGGGATCGAGATCTCGCCCGACTCGGCCGAGGATGCCCAGCCGTCCGCGCAGATCGCGAAGGTCGAGGCGTTCGCGCCGGAGAAGCTCGACTGCTTCGCGATCGGGCCGGTCGACAGCAAGGCGCTCGTTGCGCCGCTGGCAGCCATCGCGGGGAAGAAAGTTCCGATCTTCAACGTCGGTCTGCGCCTGGATCAGAAGTCACTTCAAGATGCCGGGCTGCCGGTCGCGTCGTTCATCGGCCCGAACGACATCGAGGTCGGGCACCAGGCAGCCCGCAAGATGATCGACGCAGTGCCGGCCGGGAGCACGGTCGCGATGCTGCTCGGCGGCAGCGCCGACATGAACGCCGCTGATCAGCGGACGGGGTTCAGGGAGGCCGCCGCGGGCACCCTCGACGTCGTGCTGACCGCGTCCACCGAGGACGACTACACCACCGCGGTGAACGTCGTCACCGACACGATCAGTGCCCGCCCCGGCCTCAAGGGCATCTTCGCCGGTAGTGACGTCATGGGCCGGGCCGCCACCAAGGCGATCGCCGATCTGGGCAAGACCGGGTCGATCGAGGTGATTTCGGTCGGCGGCACGATCGAGGGACTGCGGGCCGTCCAGTCCGGTGAGCTCACCGCCACCGTGGCCACGTACCCCGCCTCGGTGGGGGAGGTGCTCGTCCGCGCCTGCGCTCAGGCCGCCGCAGGCAAAGCCGTGAAGCCGCGCCTCACGACGCAGAGCTGGTTGGTGGACAAAGCGAACGTCGCCGCCGAGCTCACTTCCTACCCGCGATCGACGCAGCCGTTCCCTGATCCGCTCGTGTGAAGCAGTCGGTCGAGTGACAGGCGAACGTTTCCTGGTGCAATATGGGATAAATGGGAACGCTGTCATTCGCGGCCCCGCTCTGGGCCGATGAGCAACGCCCGCCTGCGCTGCTCGCCTTCGACGCGGCCGGTCGGGTCTCGCTGGCCGACGCCACCGCTGCGGCGGTCTTCGGCTGCGAGCCGGCGGACCTGCTCGGTCGGCGACTCGCCGATCTTCTCGCACCGCCCGACGAGGGCCGGTCGGCCGGCGACCTGCTGGCGGCGACCGTCGGCACGGTGGCGACCACACCGTTCCGCCGGCCGGACGGCAGCGTGTTCACCGCGACCGCCACCCGCGGCGCCGTCACCGGCACGGCCGGGTCCCTGACGACGATCGCCCTGCGGGCGGTGGGCGACGAGGGCGCCGCACAGAGCTGGCTGGCCGGCATCGTCCGGTCGGCGCGGGACGCGATCATCGGCGAGTCCCTGGACGGCCGCGTGACGTCCTGGAACGCGGCGGCCGCGCAGCTCTACGGATACACCGAGGAGGAGATGCTCGGTCGCCGGATGGCCGAGCTCTACCCGGCCGAGAGCGCGAGCGAGGAAGAGGAGATCTTGCGCCGCATCTCGGTGGGCGAGAGCGTCGAGATCTACGAGGCCCAGCGTCTGCACCGCGACGGCCACCGGGTGATGGTCGAGCTGTCGGTGTCGCCGGTGACCGACGCGGCCGGCCGGATCGTCGGCGCGGCCCGGGTGTCCCGGGACGTCACCGCGCGCCACCGCGACGAGGCCAAGTTCCGCTGGCTGCTCGACGCGACCGCACTCGCGATCATCGGCGTCGACGGCGGCGGCGTGATCCAGCTGGCCAACTCCGAGGCGCAGCGGCTCTTCGGCTACTCGGTCGAGGAGATCCGCGGCGAGCCGGTCGAGATCCTGCTACCGGAGGCGGTGCGCGAGCAGCACGTCCGCCACCGGGCGAGCTACGCCACCGACCCGCGCATGCGCCGGATGGGGGAGGGGCTCCAGCTCTCGGCGCGGCGCCGGGACGGCTCGGAGTTCCCGGCGGAGATTTCGCTGGCGTCGATCGAGACCGACGAGGGCCTGCTCGTCGCCGCGACCGTCAACGACATCTCCCCGCGTTTGGAGCAGGAGGCCGAGCACCGGCGGCTGGAGAACGAGCTGCAGCGCTCCCAGCGGCTCGACAGCCTCGGCCAGCTCGCGGGCGGCGTCGCCCACGACTTCAACAACGTGCTCGCGATCATCAGCACGCACGCGTCGCTGTTGGAGGAGGACCTCGAAGAGGTCGCGTCACCGGCACTCGACGGTGCCCGCGAAGCGATCGCGCAGGTACTCGCCGCGTCCGAGCGCGGTGCCCGCCTCACCAAGCAACTGCTCGCGTTCGGCAGGCGGGAAATCGTCCGCCCGGAGGTCTTCGACCTCAACGACGTGGTGCGCGACGTCCAGCGCATGCTCACCGGAACCCTCGGTGCCGACGTCGTCCTCTCCACCGACCTCACCAACCGCCCCGCGGCAGTGAGCGCCGACTCCGGCCGGATCGAGCAGGTGCTGGTGAACCTCGCGGTCAACGCCAGGGACGCGATGCCCGTCGGCGGCGCGCTGAGCATCCGTACCGACCACGTCGTACTCGGGGCGGTGGAGGCCGCCGTGCACGGGCTCGACCGCGGTTCGTTCGTCCGGCTCCGCGTGACCGACACCGGCACCGGGATGGCGCCCGAGGTGGCCGAGCGTGCGTTCGAGCCGTTCTTCAGCACCAAGGCGGAGGGGCAGGGCACCGGCCTGGGCCTGGCGTCGGTGTACGGGATCGTGGCCCAGGCGGGCGGCACGATCGCCCTGGACTCCGAGCTCGGCGTCGGCACAACCGTCACGATCCTGCTCCCGTCGGCCGACGGGCTGGAACGTACGTCGGCCGAGGAGCCCGAGGCCGGACCCGAGACGCCGGCCCGGCCGGGGTTCGGCACGATCCTGCTCGTCGACGACGAGCGCGAGCTCCGCGCGTCGATCGAGACGATCCTCACCCGGTTCGGGTACATCGTGCTGTCGGCGGCGTCCGGCGCCGAAGCGGTGGAGATCGCGGCCTCCTACTCGGGGCAGATCGACCTGCTACTCACCGACATCACGATGCCCGGCCTGTCCGGGCGGGAGGTCGCCGACCATGTGCGGTCGCTGCATCCGGCCGTGCCGGTGCTCTACATGTCCGGCTTCGCGCAGCGGCTGCTCACCTCGAAGGGGACGATCGAGCCCGAGGTGACGCTGATCGAGAAGCCGTTCAACCGGCGCGACCTGCTCGCCGCGATCGAGGAAGCACTCCGCCTCCCCGTGTGAGAGGGGCCTTCCGTGTCGGTGGGACGTCCCTGCGTAGGTGGGGTCGCCCCGGGTGAGGCGGCCTCCCGGGTAGGTGGGTGCGGGTGGGGCCGCCCGCCGGGCGGGCTCGCTCACGCCCCGGTCAGCGTCGCCGCAGCCGAGCGCGGAGCCCGGCCAGCACCCGGCTCAGCAGGCTCCGGCGCGGCGGCGGGTACGGCCGCCAGTCCGGCGGTGGCTGCTCTCCGCGGTCCGCGCCCCGGGCTCCCGGCACGCCGTGCAGCGCGGCGCCCGGGACGCGCTTGGGGAGTTCGCGCGGGGTATGGCGGACGAACGCGTCCTCGGGACACATCCGCGGACGGGGGAACGACATCGGCTGGCTCATGGGCCTCCCTCGTGTCACCGGTGCGTACTCACCGGCCCCGGCCGGTGCCCTCTGTGTACGGCGATGATTGCCCGGCGGCGTGCACGTGCACGATGCATCGGCGCATGCGCGCATACCTGCGCCGGTCGCTCCGGGTTCGGCTCCGGAACCGCGCAGGTAGCATGCGGGGCATGTCTCCGGTTCGCGGTGGGTCGTCGCCCGCGGCCGTGCGTCCCCGGCGTGCGGACGCACGCCGGAACTACGACCGGCTGCTCGACGCTGCCCGCGAAGCCGTCGCCCAGCACGGCGCCGACACGTCGCTCGACGACATCGCCCGCCGGGCCGGCGTCGGCTCGGGCACGCTCTACCGGCACTTCCCCACGCGGGCGGCCCTGCTCGAAGCGGTGTTCCACGAGCAGATCGACGCTCTGCGCGCGCAGGCCACCGCGCACCTGGACGACCCGGATCCGGCCGCGGCGCTCGGCGCCTGGCTCGAGGCAGTGCTGCGCCACTCGATCCGCAACCGTGGGATGGCCGCGTCGCTGCGCACCGCGCTGCAGGCCGAGGGCGGCGACCTGACCTGGTGCTTCCAGACGATGCAGGGCTCGGCCGAGCGGCTGCTCACCCGGGCGCAGGCGGCCGGGCAACTGCGCCAGGAGATTCCGGCCGGCGACCTGCTGCGGCTGATCAACGGGCTGGCGCTGGCCAACGCCGACGCGGCCGACGCCGAGGAGAGCGCCGTCCGCGTGCTCGGCTACGCACTCGCCGGCATGCAAATCACGCCGTCGCCGTCCGGACTGCTCTAGCGCTCCTGGCCCTCGGCGACCACGGCGGCCAGCATCGCGGCGTCCGCGTCGCGCGCGGCGACCGCGGAGGACGGCAGCCGGTGCTGGTTGAGGACCTCGGCGTCGCGCAGCGCCACCGCCCGCGCCAGGTCGGTGATTCGCCGTTCCATCTCCCGCGTCCGCAGGTAGAAGTTGATGACGACGAAGACGAACGCGACGACGGTGGCGTAGAGCACCAGGTCGGCGCCGCGGCCGACCCCGACCCAGTGCGCGATCGCGGTGATGTCGTCCGGCCGGACGACCGCGTACGCGGCGAACAGCAGGAACGCCACGAACGCCAGCCGCTTGCCCGCTTGCAGGCGGACACCGTGCTGCTGCCGGACGAAGTAGACCAGCGACGCGGCGACCGCGAGCAGCAGCAGGAACTGGATGACCATCGGTTACACGCCTCGGTGACGCAGGGACAACTCGAACAGGATGTTGACGCCGTTGACCAGGGACTGACCCTTGGCCCGGGAGTAGTCGGTGTAGAGAATCGTCACCGGAATCTCGGCGACGCGCCAGTCCGACCGGGCCAGCTTGCCCACGATCTCCGACGCGTGCGCCATGCCGTTCATCCGGATCCGCAGGCCCTCGGCCGCCGGCCGGTTGAGCACCCGCAGCCCGTTGTGGGCGTCGGTGAGCTTCAGCTTCCGCGCGGTGGGGCTGAGCGCGACGACGGTCTTGAGCACGAAGCGCTTGAGCCACGGCACGGTTTCCTTGGACTCCAGGAACCGCGAGCCCAGGACGACGTCGGCCGTGCCGGAGCGGGCGACCTCGAGCATCCGCAGTTCGTCCTCGACCCGGTGCTGGCCGTCGGCGTCGAACGTGACGAAGTACTCGGCGCCGGGGCGCGAGAGCGCGTAGCGCAGGCCGGTCTCCAGGGAGGCGCCCTGACCCATGTTGATCGGGTGCTGGACGAGGTGGGCACCGGTCGTGGCGATCGCCGCCGCCGACCCGTCACGGCTGCCGTCGTCGACGCAGACGATGTTCGGGAACGTCTGCCGCGCGTGCTCGACCACGTCGGCGATGACCTGCGCCTCGTTGTAGACCGGGATGACGAGCCAGACGTCCTTGTTGTCCGGGCCGTGGGCGGCGGGCGCGGGGTGCAGATCGCCCTCGGCCACCGCAGGCGTCTCGACCCCGGTGCTCTCGGCCACCTCGTGGCTGGTGAGCAGCGCGGGATCGTCGGTCACGTCCGTCACGAGGATTCCGCCTTCGTTTTCCGCTGCGTTCCTGTCCGAGGGGTTCACGCCAGCCTCTTCGATGCTCGGATGTGGTCGCACTCTAACGGCGCGCCGCTACTCATACCCACCGGCCCGCGACACGCCACCAGATCGTGACCAGACCGTTGACCGTCCCGGCGAGCGCCGGTACCGGAATGACCGACGCGTCGACCTTGGTGGTCAGCCGCGCCATCCAGACCCGGTCGGGGACGGTGGCCTCGGCCCGCAGCACCTTGCGCCTGGCACGGATGTGGGCGCGGTTGCTCAGGAGCCAGCGCCAGCCTTTGACCTTCGCCGGGAACCAGCCCTGGGAGATCGCCATCAGCGTCATCGCGGCTTCCAGGCCGGCCAGCGGCAGGGCCAGCAGCACGAGTGCCCGGCCGCTCCAGAGCGTGCTGACGAACAGCAACCGGTTCCGCTCGACCAGGTACATCTTGAAGTCGTTGCGCGAGAACTCGTACCGGTGGACGGCGACGGCGTCGGGCACGTAGAGCACGCGCAGCCCGCGCCGCCAGGTGCGGATCGAGAGGTCGGCGTCCTCGTGGTAGGCGAAGTACTGCTCGTCGAAGCCGCCGAGCGCGTCCCAGTGCGCCTTCGGCACGACGACGCACGCGCCGGACGCGCCGGGCGTCTCGACCGGCTCGGTGAGCGTCTCCGGCTCGCCCATCCGGCCCGACCACGAGAGCCCCAGCACGTGGATCGGGTTCGCGCCCGCGTTGAGCAGCGTGGGGTCCTCGGCGAGACGGACGCTCGCCACCGCGATGCCCACGTCGGGCTTCGACGCTTCCTCGACCAGCCGGGCCATGGTGGTCGGCTCGACCACCGCGTCGCCGTTGACCAGCGCGAGGTACTCACCGGTCGCGGCCGACGCCCCGAGGTTGCAGCCACCGGCGAAGCCCGTGTTGGTGCCCGGCCGCAGCACGGTGACGCCGTCCAGCTGCTCGAGCACGTCGACGTCGTCGGTGGTGCAGCCGTTGTCGACGAGCACGACGTCGACGACGACCTTCTCCGAGGCCAGCAGCGCCTCGACCGCACGCCGCAGCCAGGGCTCCGCCTTGTAGGCGAGCACCACCGCGCTGACCCGCGCGGGCCCGTCCTCAGGCGGGTTGGACATCGCTGAACTCCTGGTGAGCGGGGGCGGGGGAGGGGCGCCGCAGCGCCCGGATCAGCACGGCACCGAGGACGCCGATCGTGGCGGCGGCGCTGGCGAGCTGGGCGATCACCGCGTCGGTGACCGGGGCGAACGGGAGCGCGAAGGCGCCCGCGAAGACGACGGCCCCGACGACCCAGCCACCGGCGACCCACCGGTGGCGGCCCAGTGCGAGCAGCGCCGGCTGGACGATCTGCACTGCCATGCCTCCGACGGTACCGAGCATGAGTGCGGTGACCAGCGCGTCGGAGCTGGTGAACGTCGGCCCGAACGCGATCCGGCCGAGCCAGTTGCCGAGAACGGCGCTCACCGCCAGGGCGAGGACGCCGACCGCGGCCACGAGCAGCAGCGCGGGACGCACCGCCCGGCGCAGGGCGCCGGGGTCGGCCGCCGCGGCCGCGCGGGCGAACGAGGGCAGCACGAGTGACTGGGCGCCCTGGAAGACGAAGAGCGGGATCCGCGCCAGTACCACCGCGGAGGAGAACGTCGCCGCGGTCGCGGCGCCGGCGGCGTCGTTGGGCAGCAGCGCGCTCACCACCACCGGCGCCGCGTTCGCGATCGCCAGCGACAGGCCCCAGGCCACGGTGAGCAGCCCGACGCCGGGCAGGAGCGCCCGGAGGCTCGGGCGCTGCGCCGGGGAGCCGGGTTGCCCGGGCGCGCCCGACGGTCCGGTCGCCTCGTCCGCGGCGCCGCGGACGTCACGCCGGAACCACGGTGCGGTCACCAGCACCGCCACCAGCGGCGCCAGGCAGAACACCAGCCCGTACGCGCTGGCACCACCGGCGACCGCCGCGCCGCCGAGCGCCAGCGCGGCCAGCACCACCCCCGCCGCCAGCCGGACGCCGCCCTCGGTGCCCACCGACGTGCCGTAGCGGCCGAACGCGTGGCGTCCGCCGAAGTTGCCGCGGGTCACCGACACCACGGCGTAGGAGGCGCTCGCGACGAGCAGCCCGACCAGCAGCACCGCGTTGCCGTGCAGGACGTCGGGCAGCAGCACCGGCGCGAGCGCGAGGGTGACGACCGCGACGCCGCCGAACAGCGCGGCCGAGAGCACGGCGAGCTGCCGGATCACCGGGCGCGGGTCCTCGCCCCGGGCCAGGCGGGTGGAGACGTGCCGGCTGGTCTCCTGCTCGACCGCCGCGAACAGACCAGGGCCGATGATGTTGACCAGCAAGTACACCGACGCGAGGGCGGCGTAGGCCGCCTCGTCGAAGACCCGGCTGGCGACCGCGAGGAACAGATACCCGGCGCCGCCGAGGATCAGGTACCCGGCGCCCACCGACGCGGCGCTGCCCAGCAGCGCGCGCAGCCGGGCCGGGATCACCGGGCCGCTTCGATCAGCCGGACGAACGACGGCCGCCGGAGAGCCTCGGCCAGCTGGTCACGCCAGTGCGGCTGCACCGCGACGCCGGCGGTGGCCCAGCGGTCGTGCCCGAGCACGCTGTAGGCGGGACGCTTCGCCGGGCGCGGGAACGCGTCGCTCGTCGTCGTGGCCACGCGCGCGGGGTCGAGCCCGGCCAGCTCGTAGATCGCGGTCGTGAGGCCGTGCCACGTGGTCTCACCGGCGGCCGTGCCGTGGTAGACGCCGGGCGCCGCGGCGCCGGTGCGGGCCGCCCGGCCCAGTGCCACCAGCTGCGCGGCGAGAGCGCTCGTCCAGGTCGGCTGACCGCGCTGGTCGTCGACCACGCTGACGGTCGGCCGCGCGGCGGCCAGCTTCAGCATCGTCGCGACGAAGTTCGTGCCGGTCTCGCCGTAGAGCCACGCCGTGCGCACCACGTAGCCGCGGTCCGGCAGCGTCGCGAGCACCGCCTGCTCACCGGCGAGCTTGCTGCGGCCGTACGCGTTCACCGGGTCGGTGACCGCGTCCTCCGGGCACGGCGACACCGCGTCGCCGGGCAGCACGTAGTCGGTGGAGATCTGCAGCAGCGTCGCGCCGGTCGCCGCGCAGGCGTCGGCGAGCAGCGCCGGCCCGTGCCCGTTGATACGGGTGGCCTCCGCCTCGTCGGTCTCCGCGGCGTCGACCGCGGTGTAGGCGGCGGTGTTGATCACCACGTCGTGCCCCCGCACGGCCGCCCGGACCGACTCGGCGTCGGTGATGTCCAGGTCGGCCCTGGTGGCCGCCGTGGCGTCGGGCAGCGCCGCCCGCAGGTCGTGGCCGAGCGCGCCACCGGCGCCGGTGATCAGCCAGCGCACGACTACTTCTCCGGCGAATTCTTTTCGGCCGCCTGCCGCGCAGATCCCTCGCCCTGCGAAGCGACCCGAGGTTGGGCAGAGTTCGTCAGCACGCGCTGCTTGAGCGGCTCCCACCAGTCGCGGTGGTCGCGGTACCAGGCGACGGTGTCGGCGAGGCCGGTCTCGAACGGGACGGCGGGCCGGTAGCCCAGCTCCGAGGAGATCTTCGAGATGTCGACGGAGTAGCGGCGGTCGTGGCCCTTGCGGTCGGCGACCGGCGTGACGTAGGTGTCCCAGTCGCGCCCCGTGGCCTCCAGCAGCAGGGCGGTGAGCTCCCTGTTGGTGAGCTCGGTGCCGCCACCGATGTTGTAGACCTCGCCGGCCCGCCCGCCCGCGAGGGCGAGCTGGATGCCGCGGCAGTGGTCGTCGACGTGGAGCCAGTCGCGGACGTTGCCGCCGTCGCCGTAGAGCGGCACCGGCTTGCCGTCGAGCAGGTTCGTGACGAACAGCGGGATGACCTTCTCCGGGAACTGGTACGGCCCGTAGTTGTTGCTGCACCGGGTGACCACGACGTCGACGTGGTGCGTGCGGTGGTAGGCCAGCGCCAGCAGGTCGCTCGACGCCTTGGAGGCGGAGTACGGCGAGTTGGGCTGCAGCGGGTGCGTCTCGGGCCAGGAGCCCTCGTCGATCGAGCCGTACACCTCGTCGGTGGAGACGTGCAG
>Ga0190269_10000923_pt1 | contig 14496 bp, 10 predicted proteins | sample Popmic249IS_FD_133749 | JGI IMG/M metagenome (GOLD analysis project Ga0190269, IMG submission 133749) | Populus adjacent soil microbial communities from riparian zone of Blue River, Arizona, USA - 249 IS | ecosystem: Environmental > Terrestrial > Soil > Riparian zone | place: USA: Arizona...
CATCAATCATTCCCCCGAGCCGAACCTGGCGATCGACGCTGATGGCTGCACGCTCCGGAGCACGCGTGAGATCGCGCCCGGTGAGGAGCTCACGATCGGCTCCTGGCATCACTCTAGGATGTATGCCGGTTTGCAGTCATAGCCGCACAGGCCGGCTTCGTCGGAGGAGACGTTGCCTGCGCCTTCGTCGCATGTTTCGCCAGCATCGACGTGACCATCGCCGCAGTACGGACCCCAGTCGCAGCGCGTCGTGCAGCCGAGGTACTTGGTGTCGTCGTTCATAGCTCCGTCGTCGCAGAGCTCGTAGGGTGACTGTATGATGCCGTCGCCGCAAGCTGGTGGTAAGACGCAGCCGGGAGCACACGCAGTTGTGTCACCATTTGTATAGAGAAGGTCCTGATTGAAGCCGTTGTCACATGCTTCATGCTCAGGCTGTTTGATATTGTCACCACAATACTCGATCGCAGAGCACGTGGTGTTGCATACGCCGTACTTACCGTCCTCGTTCGCGGCGCCGCTGTCGCAGGTCTCCCAACCCGCGACGATCCCGTCGCCGCAGATCGGCTCGCAGTAGCTGCGCGGCGCGAGGAAACCCGCGAGTGTCAGGCGGAAGTTCGAGCCGGTCGGGTGACGCTCGGCATTGAACAATACGATCTCATAGACGTTGCCTTTCGTGAGGCCGAAGCGCGTATCGGTGTTGTCAGTGAGCTCCGCTGGGCTTTGCGTGCAGGCAGCAGGCGTGACCGCGCCTCCACCCACGGTGCAGCTGCTGTCATCCGCGCCTGCACCGTCGTCACCGAGCACCACGCGCCCCCACTCCGGGCCGTGAATGCCGCCGATGTCGACCGCGAGCCGGCCGTTGATGAACACCCACACATCGTCGTCACCGCGGAAAGTCAGCGTCTCACCGCCGCGATATTGAAAGAACGATCGCAGCTCAGTGGTGAAATGATAGTTGTTAGATTCGCCAGGTGTATTCATGAACGCGCGGGCGTTCAGCGGGTAAAAGCTCGCGCTGTCGAAGCTGTAGTTGGCTGTGGTGCCTTCGCGCGCCAGTGTGAGGAAGTCCCCTTCCGCCGGTGCACCTGCTGGGTTCGCGTTGGTGAGAATCACGCCACTCGCACCTGCGATATTGCCGGTGTTGGTGTCGCGATACCAGAGCGCAAAGGCTTCCGGATAGTTCGTTCCACCGGTGTTGACTGTGGGGTGTGTGCCGGCGGCGAGCGTGGGCTTGCCGTCCGCATCGAGGCGGCCGCAAGTAGCAGCGTTCGTGGTGTTGCAGACGGCGCCGGTGATTCCGAGGTCGAGCCCAGTCTGCGGCGGATTCGTGCCCTTCTGACGCATGTGCGGGTGACCGCCGGGCTCGTTGCGAGCCTTGAAGTCGCGATACGTGACCTTCATCCGCACGGACTCGGGCTCCTCCATCTGCTGCGTGCAGCTGAAGCCAGTCTCCACCGCGCAGGTCGCCGAGCAGCCGTCGCCGCCTGCCGCGTTCCCGTCGTCACAAGCCTCGCCGCTCGTGACGAGGCCATCGCCGCAGCGTGTGTTCACGACCGGGCTCGCACCTACGGTCACCTCGGGCTCGAGCTGACAGGTGGGACCACAGCCATCACCGCCGATCAAGTTGCCGTCGTCACAGCCCTCGCCGCCTTCCGGCATGGAGTTGCCGCAGACAGCTTCACCGCATGCCGCTCCTAGCGTCGGACAGGCAGCGCCCGGCTCGACGCGACAACCGGCGCTGCAGCCGTCTCCACTGGTCGAGTTGCCGTCCTCGCATGTCTCGCTGCCGCGCAGCTTGTTGTCGCCACAGATCGTACCGCAACCTTGCGTCGAACAACGCCAACCCTCTTCGATCGCGCAGCTCTTCGAGCAGCCATCGCCGTCCTGCGTGTTGCTGTCGTCGCAGGCCTCGTCCGGCGTGCGCTTACCATTGCCACACTGCTTCGCGACACATGGCTCGCCTGGCTTTCCACACCAGAAACCTGACTGCACCTTACAGTCGGAACAGCCTGGGTCGCTGGCCGGCCCGGAGTCGCACTCCTCGCCGCGTTCGCGCACGCTGTTGCCGCATACCGGCAACAGCACGCAAGCGCTGCCCGGCCGCGCGCAGCCCCAACCCGCTTCGACCTTACAGCTCGAGTCACAGCCATCGCCGTCCGTGAGATTGCCGTCATCACAAGCCTCGGTCGCATCGAAGCTCGCGTTGCCGCATAGCTCAGGGCACGTGTCGGTGACAGAACAGTCAGGCGCGGAATAGATTCTGTCGCAATTGGCTGAGCAGAGATCGCCGTCATCGGTGTTGCCGTCGTCGCACACCTCGTCACGCTCGGTCTCGCCATTGCCGCACACCGACTGTTCACCTACAGATGGGTCGCCGGCATCCGGATCGCCAACAGCGCCAGCATCCTTTGCGCGGCCAGCGCCGCCGCCGCCGCCACAGGCAATCAGGACGAACGCAAACAAGCCCAACGCGCTTCGCAGCACAGCGGAGCGCCGACCAACCTGATCGAGATGCATCTACGAAAGACTTCCCCTCGCGCGGGACGACGCACGCGCAGACGTCGATCATAGCATGTGACCCTGCTCAGCTACACGCTCGCATCGGCGGCGCGAAGCAAGTAGGCATGCGCTGCACCTGCAGCGCGCGCTGACTACACGCGGGCATGTAGTGATGCGTGAGACTTGCAGCTGTCAGCTGCAGTCACACTGCGAGCTACCGCGCGCTCTTCTGCGACAGCAACGCCGTTACCAGGGTGGACAAGGCTCTCAGCCCGGTACGCAACGTGAGCGGAGCGTCCGGCTGAAACTTGCTCGAGTGCAGTCCCGGAACGGGCGTAGCGCCGCTTGCCTTACTCGCCTGGAGCTTTTCGGCTGGCGTCGCACCCAGCCGGAGCAACAGGCTTGGGATCTTGAGCTCGCGCCCATAGCGACCGAAATCTTCGCCGCTCATCTGAGGCTGGAAGTCTTCGACAGCGGGCTTCCCCAGCGCGCTGCTGAGCCACTCGCGCGCTTGGCTTGCGAGCTTCGGATCATTCCATACCGCTGGCGTGTAGCTCTCCTTGATGGTGATCGTGGGAGGCTTGGGCGCACGAAACGTCGTCGACAGATCAACGGCGATCTGACGGATGCCCTCGAGCAAGGCTGCGCGCGTAACATCGGAGTACGAGCGCACAGTCAACTGCAAGTGCACTGAGTCTGGGATGATGCTGTGTTTGCTGCCTCCGTGGATCGAACCGACTGTGATGACCGCGGGCTGCTGCGGATCGTTGCGCCGACTCACCAAGGTCTGCAGCGCGGTGATGTACTGCGCGGCCAGGACAATGGGGTCGACTGCGTCTTGGGGACGCGATCCATGGCCGCCGCGACCGTACAGATCGATGTCGAGCGAATCTGTGTTCGCGGCAGCCCAGCCGGACACGATTCCTACGTGACCGGATGCAAGCTCGGGTTCCACATGCAGCGCCAACGCGTAGTCGGGCCGTCCGAAGCGAGTGAAGAGACCGTCCGCGATCATACGCCGCGCGCCTTCGCCGATCTCCTCGGCGGGTTGTGCCACGATCATCAGTGTTCCGCGCCATGATGCTTTCTCGGCTGCCAGCCACTCGGCCGTCGCCAACAGATTGGTGAGATGCAGATCGTGACCGCACGCGTGCATCACAGGCACCTCTTGGCCCGAGGGATCCACCACGCGCTGCTTGCTCGCGAACGTAAGCCCAGTGTCCTCCTGCACGGGCAACCCATCCATGTCGCCGCGCACCAGCACCGTACGACCTGGCCCATTCTTGAGCACCGCGACCACACCGAACCCACCGACACGCGTCGTCACCTCGTATCCGAAGCGACGCAGCTGCTCCGCAGCCCGCTCTGACGTCTTTTCTTCCTGCAACGCAAGCTCGGGATGACGATGAAGCTCTCGATAGAGCTCGAGATAGCCCGGCTCAGCGCGCTGCCAAAAACGGTCGAACCCAGCACCTTGCGCTTGCGTCACGTGCGCAGCGCAGGCTTGAAGAGCCAGACACAAGAACATCATTCTAACAATCATCATCATCGGCATCACACACCGCCCTAAAGCATCGACGACATCGACTTGCGCAACTCGAACCACTCCTGGATCGCATGACGAAGCCCTGGATAATACGCGCCAAGCGCGATGAACAAGGGAATGAGCGCCCACAACCAAACCTTCCATGCGCCCGGCTTCGCTTCGGCCACATGAGAATGACAAAAGGCAGCGCAGCCGGCTGTCACAGCCAGCACAATAGCGGCAAACGCCTCCAGAACGCGCCCTGGATGAAAGGGATACTCGTTGACTGCGCCGAGGAAAAACAGCGCAAGCGCCACACAGCAGACCGCGATCAGCGTGACCTTCCGCTGAGCGCGCGCCGGCTCGAGCACACGCTCCTGGTACGCAGTGAGCAGGGCGCCCAGCGCAAGCGGGACAACGAGGTAACTCAGCAGCAATGACGCGCCCATAAGAAAACCGAGACCGCTGTTTGTCTCTACAGTCAGAATATGTGGCTGGCCGAAACTCTCGATTCGGTAGCTGAACAACGCCAACGGGACGAAGGTCCCGAACGCAGCGATTCCTTTGCCTAGCGGCGAAAGACGAACGCCTACAACGGAAGCCGCCGCCGAAAACACTCCGAAACTCAAAAGGCCGAGTAAGGTTTCGGTGAGCGGTGATACGCCGCTGAGTACGGCCACCGTTCGGCTTGCCAGCAGCCGGTTTTGTTCACCCTCCAGCAGGACGGGACCGGGGAGCATGGCAAGCATGCTGAGAACCGGCACGACAAGAGTGATGCGGGTCCAAGCGGACGCGTGCGACCGCCGACCCAACTGCGCAGCAAACAAGTGCGTGACCCTCCCTGCGACGCATGCGTATAGAAGCACGAGGGCATTCGCGACGTAGTTCCACTGGCTCCAGGCGTAAACGAAGTAGGCCAACAGACACGCCAAACCCCCACTAGCCATTGCCGCATGGCTTAGTTCCCGAAACCAGAGGCCTGGACCTTGCGGCTCTATCTTACCGCCATCGACAAGCGCCGTTGCAGCTTTGACGGCACTAGGCCAGATCGCAAATATACAAGCCATCAACAGGCTGAGCGCCACAAACTCGACAGGAAGGGTCGGAACAGTTTGGCTCGTCACGTAGGTCGTGCTCTTGAGTGGCCAGATCTTCCCCCGTCTGATCACGCCGAGCTGCGAGACGCGTTGCTGCTCTGAAAGTTGTTCCTGATAGACCCCGCTCTCGAGACGCCGGAACAGAGATTGTGTTGCGCGATAGACCCCTGGACCCGAGTCTCGGGAGAAAGCACGCATGGGAGTCGTTGCGGGTCGCGCTTCTTCCGTGGACTTCTTGTCAGTGCTCGTGGCCTCGAAAACATCCTGCGTCTCGAGCATTTCGATGGCCGAATTCACGTCGCGCTGCTGTAGCGTGCCGCTCGGACCTGATTCTAGCGTTTGACGTCCTGACTGTTTAGCTGACCCCTGATCGTCGACTGTCAGCTCTAGATAGGCCGACGCAACCAGCGCGCCATCCATCGTCGCAGCGTATTGGGGATGCAGAAATGTACGGTCCATTGTCATGAGCAAGGGCCGCACTTCGGGCATCGCTTGCCGCAGGTGCTGCGTCACGAAGATAACATCCTCTGCCGCATGCAAGTGGATTCCGACGTTCGAGATGCCCTGTTGACGAAGGGTCTGCACGATTGCGTCGAACTTCAGGTCTTCGGCGATGATGGTGTTGCGGGATGTGCTCGGTAACAAGTCAGGCGCGGACGGATCGTGATCGAGCGTGGCGTCGAGCCACGGCGGCGTTCGCAGGCCCGCCTCCGTGGCGCGTTTGCGCTGGAGCTCCGCATGTGCGCTGCGAACGCGTGAGACCGAGGGCGAGATCGGGAAGTCGAACCAGTTTCCCTCTGTCACCGAGTATGCTCCGAACGCCGTCGCATCCTCGCGAAACAACGCCACTGCGCTGGGGTCGTTTGCGCCGCGCGCCGGCGGATCGCGAACGAAGTCTGCAAGCGTCGCGCGACGCGCCGCGCGCGTATCGACGGCAAACAACGGGTTAAACCGCGCGAGCTTCATCGCTTGTTCTGTCACAGTCATCGTGCCGGACGCCATCCAGACATCCCCGTATTCCAAGTCACGTAGCGCGTTGGCCATCGAAGTGGCACTGCCGGAGAAATACGGCCCCACGATGTTGAGCCGACCTCGCTTCCGTGCTCTTTCTTTCGCCCAGTGGATCGCGCGTTCGTCCAACCCCCAAACCGGACTTTCACCGACCACGAAGACGACAACACTGTGCGAGGCTGCCAAGGTGTCCGTGCGGCCTCTCTTGGAGTTCGCATTGTCGCGCTTAAACAGCATGACACCCGGCAGCAGACCACTGCAGTCAGTCTTGCTGACTTTCGTTTTCGTACGTTTATTGCTTCCATCCTTTGCGGTGTCCGACTTTTTGTCTCCCTTCCCTCCGCTCTCTTCTTCATCCCGCTCCACCTCCGGAACATCCCACAACCAGCTTCGATCTCGGATGAACCGCTCATCTGATAGCGCTGCAATCAGCCCCTCCAGTGCTGGGTCGAACAGACTTGCGGATCCAGTGCGGAATGGATTGGGAAAGCTCGCGATGATGACGCCGACGCGTCGTTGAGCTGCGTCATCAGGTATCTCCCATTCCTTGTGCGGCAACGCCTGTTCGAGCGCGGCGAGGCACATCTTCCTAACACTACACTCTTCGCTGCCGGCGTCTTCCAGGTCGCACTTGTTGACTGATACATTACCAGTTGCAGCGACATTCCCTGGGCCTTTGCACTTGGGCTTCGCCGTCACATCCCGCGCGCTGCGGACTCCTGCATCGCCCTTCGCACTCGACGCAACGGCATCTCGGGATCTGCCACTCTCTGCGGCCAGACAGCAGAAGTCCATCTGACCGGCGTCGAAGTCACATACGCTGGCGACAGCAAGGCACCCACGCCTACTGTCGATTTGCTCCTCACAAGCGCTCAAGCAACATAGGAACAACGCCAAACACACTACCGTGCTGCGCATGCCAACTCCGATGACGGGTGATCGTTGCGGGAATCTCGCACAGAGCTGCGCTCGTCGGCGTAAAATCAAACGCACTCAGCTGTAATACAGCGTGATGCGGACGGCTTACATTAGCGCGAATGGCTGCGCGGCTGATCATCTGAGTAGCCATGCAGCGAAGCAGTGGCGCGAAACCTGTGCGCACTTCACACAATGAATCGATCTACTACGGGCTTAGTACTGATCTTGTAGTTATGAAGCGCGCGCGGCCCAGACTCCATCCTCCCCCTGCCGAATCCCGAGATCATGACTGTGCTGTGGCATTCGGGAGGCGCGACCGCGCATGACGAAGCGGCCCCGGGGCGCTATGTTTAGGTGGTGTCTGTACACATACGCGAGCTGAATCGTCGGCATGATCGGGCCGCTGTCGAGGCGATCGACACGAGCTTTGAGACCGACACGATCTTCGAAGTTGTTGCGAGCGAACGGAGTCTCGTGCTCGCGGAGCGAACGCTTCCGCAGCGGATGGTCAAGCGTTATGCCATCGACGAAGTCTTCGCGCCGTGGGCGAGCTGGCAACGTGGTTGGATAGCAGAGGCAGACGCTGTGGGCTGCGGCTTCGCGACCGTGGAGTATGTGCCCTGGCAGCAGCGCCTCGTGCTTTGGTTTTTGTACATCGCGCCTGCCTTTCGGCGGCGCGGTGTAGGTCGCGCGCTCTTGGAGCAAGTCGAGCAACACGGACGCGCTGTGGGCGCGACGCATGTCTGGCTGGAGACGAGCAACGTCAATGTGCCTGGGGTGCTGGCGTATGAGCGGCTCGGCTATGCTTTGTGTGGAATCGACTCGCTCTATTACGGGCAATACATGCCCGGCGAGAGCGCGCTTTATCTCGCAAAGTCGCTGGGTCGATAACTGCAATCACGTCAGGGGATGAGGAGGACGCGGCCAACGGCTTGTCGAGACTCGATGTAGGCGTGGGCCTCGGCGGCTTCCGAAAGTGGGAACTCGCGGTCGAGCACGACCTGCAGCTCGCCGCGCGCGACCTCTGCGATCAAGCGCGCGATCGTCGCGCGCACGCGCGGCGTCATCATCTCTAAGCCCAGCCCGAGCCCGATCAGCGAACGGTTGCCTGCCATCAGCGTGCTCACGTCCACCTTCGCACCTGCGCGCTCCGAGAACCCGATCATCGTCACGCGGCCCTTCCAGCCGAGCGATCGAATGCTTGCTTGCAAGGAGCTTCCTCCGTTGCCGTCGAGCGCGAGCGCGACGCCCTTGCCTTCCGTGATGCGCATCACCTCTTGCACGGTATCCTGACGCGAGGTGTCGATGCCGTGGTCCGCGCCGAAACGGGCCACTCGCTCGAGTCGAGCGGCGCTCGACGCCGTGGTGATCACGCGCGCCCCAGCGCGCTTGGCGAGCTGGATCGCCGCGAGCCCGACCGCGCTCGCACCGGATTGAATCAATACACTCTGACCCGCTTCCAGCTTGCCGTACTCGAACAGGCAGTTGTCCGCGGTGCCAAACGGAATCGGGATGGCCGCAGCGACCTTGATGTCCATGCCATCTGGCACGAGCCACGCAGTCGCAGGATGCACGACGCGCAGCTCCGCGTGAGAGCCGAACGCGCCCGTCGTCGTGACACGCTGACCTTTACTGAACCCAGTGACAGCTCTGCCAACCTCGATGATCTCACCAGCGGCCTGATAGCCGACGATGTGAGGCTTGCTCGCGAGCACCCCGATCCCGCGATTCACGGTATCGCCCCCTTCGATGCTGATCGCTTGCAGCTTCACAAGGATGCGGTCATCGGGACAGCTCGGATCAGGCACATCCTCATAGCTGAGAACTTCAGGACCACCGTTCTGATAATAGACTGCCGCCTTCATCGCCGCCTCCGAATGAAAAGGCCCTGTCTACACAACTCCTCGCCTGCTGGCTACCTGACCAGCACCAGAAGCGCTCGACGCACTGCAGTCAAAGCTATGGGCGCGTAGCGCTCACGCGCTGCCGCTGATAGCAGCAGCTCCGCCGCCTCCTCATGTGACTTCTGCACACGCGCCTAACAAGCTGCTAACAAGCTCACCTTCCTAGCCGCGAATGTAACGTCGCCGGATGTTCAGGACGCTGATCTTCGCGGTGCGATTCCAGCGATGGTTCCTTGCTTGCAGCACCGCGCACGAGATGTCACATGAGTGCTGTTAGCGGCGGCAGTCACAACCGCGTCGAGATCACCTCATGCTTGAAATCATCATCTTTGTGCTCGTGATCCTCGGTTTAGGCCACCTCATTTTTAACTATCGACCTGGAAGGCCGTTCAGTCATCGCGAGATGAAGGTGTTTGACAAGTACGTGGACTATCGAGACGAGCTCGCCACGATCAAGAATCGAGTTTCGCCACCGTCTCCAAAGCCCGACTACAGCCTAACACTCGGCCTGAGCACACCAAAACCGAGCCCGGCTGCCAACGAATCACCCGAAAAGGAGTGAGGAAAGACGCCATCAGCGGGAAGCCGAGCGGAGAGCAAGTGCAAGTCCGCCTCACGGCGCGAGGATCACGAAGGGTCGAACTTCCCGAGCCCATCCACTACGTTTACCCTGCCTTCGACACCGCAGAGCTCTTGCGCTGCGATCGACGCTAGCAGTGTGCGATCTTGCGGTGTGTTGGCCACGAAGCGCTGCCCCGCGTCCGTTCGCCCGACTACGATGCCTGTTTGCGGCACCCCTTCTCGGTCGTACGTGATGGTGTAGGCCTCGACGCGGCCACGACCTGCTGCTTGCTGGACGACCTCGAGCGGCTCGCCTCCCACAGCCTTTGGCGCGCTCAGATTCCGCGCAGCGAATGGCTGCGTGGGCGGCTCGCTACCGAACAAGGTCGCCGCGTGCTTGGTGAGGTACCATCCGTTGCCAGTGCACAGTCCCATGCCGCGACGCTCACGCAACCGCTCGAGCATGGCCGCTACCGCATGCGTCGTGTAGTTGCTCCCGGGACCTCCGGCGTACGGCAATCCGCCGGTCACCGTGACACCTCTCGGGTCGTCTTCGGCAACCCCGTACGCCTCACATGCAAGCTCCACCGCGACAGGAAAACAGCTGTAGAAATCGAACAGACTCACTCGGTTTACCGACACGTGCGCAGCCTCGAGCAAGCGCGTCGCGCAAGCCGCGAGCGCTTCCGAACGAGACAAGTCTGCACGCTCGCTCGCGAACCATGCCTTTTCCTCTGCATAGCTGCCGCCGAGCCAGTACATTCTGCGATCGCGCGCGAGCCCGATCGCATCCGCTGCCTCACTAGACATCAACAGCACACCTGCTGCTTGGTCCGTCTCCATGACCGCATTCAGGTATTTGGTATAAGGATAACTCACCATACGATTGGCCGCGCTGACAGTCGTGAGCTCACTGACGCTGCGCGGGGTCGGAAACCAGGCGTAAGGGTTTTGCGCCGCGACTTGTGTCATCGGACTAAACAGTCGACCCAACGCGACGCGATGCTCTTGCAGCCCACGGCGGCGGCGCGCACGCAGCGCGTTCTCGAACATCGGATAGAATTCAGTGGGCCGCTGTAGACCGTGTCTGCGCTCGATCTCTGTCTGACCCGGGCGCGGATCGCTCAACGTCTGCAGCTCTCCGCTGCCACCCTTCGGCCACGTCAAGGACACGCCTGCTTTCATCGCTGTGCGCAGCGTCTTGAGCGCATTCACGCCACCGACGAACGCTGCGCGGCTGTGCCCCGCAGCGATTCGCATCGCGGCCATGTTCAGCAACGCCAATCCAGTCTCGCCACCGATCGGCGCGGTGATCAGCGTCTTTGCATGTGCCCCGATGGAATCGCTGAGCAGCGCAGGCGCGTTGTCAGGATGCCAGCCGACCGCATCGACCAGACAGATCGTGTCGAGCGAACGCAGCAGCGCGTCGCCCCCTCCCGCATCCTCTGCGGCGAGCTTTGCCACACGATGCAACAGGGCGAGCGGATCGAGCGCCTCCGAGAGCTCCGCATTACGCTGAATGAGCTGCGCTGCACCCACGATCACTGGTAGCGATGTGTTCACTTGTTCTCGGGTTCGGCGATCGCGCCGTAGCTGTCGTGCAGTCGCCACCACACGTAAGGTTTGCCTTGGGGTCGACCTGGAGGACTATCCTCCCACTCCTCTTGGCGTCCGAGCGGTGTCAGATCCAGCAACGAAAACATGGGACCGATGGCTTCACCACCACGACCGTTCACAAAGTAGGTCCGATAGACGCTCTCACCATCGCGGATGAAAACATTGTACCCGAACATCTCTGCAACATCGAAGTCCTTTGAGAAGTCATCTCCCACGAGCGTATAGAAAGGAATATCCCATCCCATTCTACGCTTGTAGCGGTCGACGAGGTCTTGAGGTGCAGCTGTTACAAAAGCGAGCGTCGTATCGCGCGCTGCGAGGTGCGCGTGATGCGTGATGCTGTCTGCAAGCCATGAGCATCCCGGGCACGCGCCGTCCGGCCAGTTGATAACATCGGGTGCGTAGAAGAATCGATAGACGATGAGCTGTCGACGTCCCTGGAACAGGCCGAGCAGGTCCACTTCGCCATGAGACCCGACGAAGCGATAGTCGGTTCTAACCGGCATCATGGGCATGCGACGGCGTTTGGCAGCCAGCGCGTCACGCGCCTTGGTGAGCGCCTTTTCTTCGACCAGCAGCGCGGCATGCGCCGCCCGCCAGCGCTCGGCGTCGACGATCTCGGGCATCGCGATCGAATCGGCTTCCATCGAAGGTGCAGGAATTCCGGGCTCTGAATGTTTCATGTTCTGGCTCGCTTTTCTGGGTGCACGACACTACATATGCGCGGCCGAGGCGGCGTCGACCCTCGAGCGCGCTGCCATGGCCTAGAGGCGCTCCTCAGCGAGCCAGCTCACCATCGAACGCCCAGCGAGGGCCGAGCGGCGCGAGCACGAGCTGGTCGACGATGAGGACCTCGCGCGCATCTGCGAGACTGAGCCAGCGCACGTCCGATTCGCCGACGACGTCTGCGAGCCCTGCGGAAGGAACCGAAACAAGGTTACGCTTACCCGCAGCCGTCAGCGGCGCTGGCCATGAACCCGGGCTTGCGAGAACAGGATAAAACTCGCCCTCCTGGCGATCGAACAAGACCAAGCTGCGATGAATGTAGTCGCCCTCTTGCATCATTCCGCCCAATACCTGCCAGCGGCCCGAGGGCGAGACGCGCTCCCGCGTGAAGTCGAGCAGGCGGACCGTCTTCGACCGTGGCTCGCTGAGCTTTCGAACCCAGCCTGACTCATCATCGAAGTCAAAGGCAAACGCCCGAGGCGCAGAGGCCTCGTCGGCGAGCGCAGCGCCCTCACACCACTCCTCGTCACCCGGCTCACCGAGCGTCACGTCAGCGGGGGGCAGGCATTCGGGCTCACCAACAGTCTGCCAGCGCTGCACGCGACCACTCTCCAGCTCGACGCGAACGCGCACTTGCAAGCTCGCCATGTTGGCATTGCGATCCATGAGCGTGAGGCATGCGAGCTTGCGAGGCACGTCGAGCTCGAAGTCGCTGGGGTCCTCGACATCGAGCGAGAGGCCAGCGCTCTCCTCGGGCGCCGCATTGGCGCACGCAAACGCGGGAATCGCTGCGACCGTGTGGCGAGTGCCATCCTCCAGCGAAATGCGAATCAAGCTCGCACCTTCAGCCACGTTCGATGTGCTCAAGGCGAGCACCGCGTCGTCGCCCATCCGCCTCGGATGAAGCGCAGGCCCGCGGCTGATCGTGCGATGCACTCCACCGTCCGCGCGCCACAGCGCTAGCGCCTCGTCGTTGCCGACGATCAGCGCCTCACGCAAGTCGATGTCCGGTACCGCAGCGACCGGCGCCGCTACCGGCTGCATCGCTTCTGCGCTTGCCGGCTCGGGCGAGACCGCAGGAGCGTTGTCGTGCGCTTCCCGCACATGCATCGGCCGCGCACAACCCGCGATCACTGCGCATGCCACCCAGCGCCCCACGAGGATGACCACCTTGCCTCTTCCGATTCGATGCAGCATCGCCGAAGTGGCTAACACATCACTCGACGGAAGTGCGCCGCCCGGAAGGCGGCGGCTTGCACAATCCCACCTCTGCCGCTCATAAGTGGCGGACCCCGACCCTGCGGCGCGAGCGCAGTGCGTCGCGCACAGGAAACAGCCCACTCCGATGCGCATCGCGCGGCGTCAGCGGTCTGACGGCCGGCGCTGACGCTTGGAGCACACTGCGCACACCGCGCGGGCGCGAGCGCAGCCCTGAGCGCCGCCGCCATCAGCGGCGTGCCTGGCATGCGGGCTGCAAAGTTCGCGAGACGGATCGATCTGCTGCCGCTGCTGGCGGCGCTAGCAGCTGGCGCTGGTCGGTCCCACAGGAGCGCAGGGTGGCGGAGGACCGGGAGTCACAAACAGAGGAGGCAACCCCACGCAAGCGCGAGAAGCTGCGAGAAGAGGGTCAAGTCGTCAAGAGTCAGGATGTCACCACGCTGGCCGTGGTCGCCGCGACTTGCCTGATGATCGGTTACACATTCGAGACGATGGGCCTCGCGGTCGCTGTGTACGCACAGCGTTGTTTCCGCTTCGTCGACTTGCATGAGCCTATGGCAGCGCTGCGCGGTCAAGTCTACGCGCTCGTGCCTGCGGCGATGCCGGTGTTTGCAGCATCGCTTGCCGCAGTGATCGTGGGTTTGGCGCAGTCGCGCATGTTCTCGTTCGGGCAACTCGGGTTCAAGTTCGACCGCATGAATCCGCTCAACGGCATCAAGCAACTCCTGCCTAACAAGCAGTCCTTCATCGAGATCACCAAGCAGATCGTCAAGCTGTTCGCGGTAGGCTACATCGGCTTCCGTGTGATCGCGGACGCGCTGCCGCTGTTCTCCACGCTCTCGAACGTTCCGCCGCTCGCAGCTGCAGCTACGGTCACACACACCACGGCCGCGCTGGTCACGCGCGTGTGCGTCGCGTTCGCGCTGGTCGCCGCAGTGGATTACTACTTCGCCCATCGCAAATTCATGGAAGACGCGATGATGTCGAAGCAGGAGGTGCGCGACGAATACAAGGAGCAGGAAGGTCGCCCTGAGATCAAGGCGCGCATGCGCCGCAAGATGCAAGACATGACCAAGCAGCGCACGACCGCCGATGTCTCCAAAGCTACGGTCTTGGTCACAAACCCCACGCACTACGCGGTCGCGCTGCGCTACGAGCCGGAGTCCGATGCAGCGCCGGTGGTGCTCGCCAAAGGCCTCGATGAGCTCGCGCTCCAGATGCGCTCGATCGCGCGTAAAGCAGGCGTGCCTGTAGTCGAGCAGCGCCCGCTCGCGCGCGCACTCTACGCCGATGCCAAGGTGGGCCGCCAAGTGCCGGTCGAGCTGTACCGCGCGGTGGCGGAGGTGATCGCATACGTAATGCAGATCAAAGCACGCGATCGCGGCATGTACGTGACCACGACAGGTGACGCATGAGCGAG
>Ga0190269_10000924_pt1 | contig 14490 bp, 13 predicted proteins | sample Popmic249IS_FD_133749 | JGI IMG/M metagenome (GOLD analysis project Ga0190269, IMG submission 133749) | Populus adjacent soil microbial communities from riparian zone of Blue River, Arizona, USA - 249 IS | ecosystem: Environmental > Terrestrial > Soil > Riparian zone | place: USA: Arizona...
CCCGCGAGGTCGAGGAGGCGCTCCTCGTCGGGCTGCATCTTGGTGCGGTACTCGTCGGTGTCGAGCATGGCCAGGAAGTCCCGGTACGAGTCGAACCACTGGATGGCCAGGCCGTCGTAGCGGTCCCCGTTGCGGTAGTCCTCGGGGACCCGGTGGTGCTGCTCGTAGCGGCGGATGTACCGGTGGAACACGGGCTCGTCGGCGATCATCCGGCCGTGGGCCCGCCACTGCTCGTGGAAGTCCTCCACCGAGATGGCCGGGTTGCGCTTCACGAGGACGGTGAGCTTGATCATGCGATCCAGTGCCCCCCGTCGACGCCGAGGCTCTGCCCCGTCACCGGGTCCGACAGCGAGCTGGCGAAGAACACCACCGACCCGGCGATCTCCTCCGACGGCGGCAGGTAGCGCAGGGCCGTCTCCTCGGCCACCCGCCGGTACTGCTCCTCGGGCGTGATGCCGGCCCGGCCGGCCAGGTGGTCGAAGTAGGCGGCCACCTTGTCTCCCCAGATGTAGCCGGGGAACACCCCGTTGACCCGGATGCCGTGGGGGCCGAGCTCGAGGGCGAGGGACTTGGTGGCCGTCTCCAGCGCGCCCTTGGAGGTGGCGTAGGCGCCGTAGCGGGGCTGGATCCGGTGGGCCGACAGCGAGTTGACCATCACCACCTTGCCCCCGCCGCGGGCCCGCAGGGCGGGGACGGCGGCCTTGGTCATCTGCAGCGTGCCCCAGAGGTTCACGTCCATCGTGGCCTGCCACTCGGCCAGGTCGGAGTCCTCGAACGACCGGTGGTTGCCGTCGTGGAAGGCGTTGTTGACGAGCACGTCGAGCCCGCCGAGCGCGGCGGTGGCGTGCTCGACGGCGGCCCCGCAGGAGGCGGCGTCGGTGATGTCGAGCCGCACCGCCTCGGCCCGGCGGCCGAGGGCGCGGACCTCGTCGGCCACCGCCTCGCAGGCGCTCACCGTGCGGGCGCCCAGCACGACGTCGGCGCCGTGGGCGGCCAGCGCCAAGGCGATGTCGCGACCCAGGCCGGGGCCGGCCCCCGACACGAGGGCCACCTTGTCGGTCAGCAGTCCGGTCAACTCGTCTCCTCCGTCAGCGGTCTCGGTCGGGGATCACCCGTTCACCAGCGGGGCGACCTCGGCGGCGAAGGCGGCGATCTGGTCGCACAGCTCGTCGGCCGACCGGCTGGCGAAGCCGACCTGCACCTGGTGGCAGCCGAGGTCCCGGTAGGTGCGCAGGTAGCCGGCCACCTCCTCCGGCGGTCCGCTCACGCACCGGCCGGCGTCCCAGCCCGGGTCCCCGACGTGCAACGGACCCGACAGGGCCCCGATGGTGAAGGGCGCCTCGCTCCGACCGGCCGTCGTCCGCAGAGCGTGGAGGCGCTCGATGGCGGCGGCCATGCCCTCCTTGGGCGGACCCTGGGGCAGCCAGCCGTCGCCCCGCTCGGCGGCCCGGCGCACCGCGGCCGGCGAGGAGCCGCCCACCCAGATGGGCAGGGGGGCTTGGATCGGTCGGGGCCGCTGGCCCATCGCCTCGTAGGACCACGCGGGCCCGTGGTGGGTGGCGTACTCGTCGGAGAGCGCGGCCCGCACGGCGTCGATGGCCTCGTCGAGGAGGGCGCCCCGCTCGACGAAGGGCACGCCGAGGGCGGCGAACTCCTCCTCCACGTGCCCCGCCCCCACGCCGAGGACGGCCCGCCCGCCGGAGAGGACGTCGAGGGTGGCCCACGCCTTGGCCACCACCAGCGGGTGCCGGTACGGCAGCACGGCCACGTGGCTGAGGAGCCGCACCCGCTCGGTGCAGGCGGCCACGAACGCGAGCGTGGCCACGGTGTCCCACCACTCGGTGCCCATCGCCTCGGCCCGCTCCGCCGGGATGGCGACGTGGTCGCACACGGCGACGTAGTCGAAGCCGGCCGCGTCGCAGGCCTGCGCCACGGCGACCACCTCATCGGGCCCGGCGTCGCGCTCCCAGGGCCGCACGTACAGGCTGCTCTGCGACTGGACGGGGAGCTGCAGGCCGAAGGCGATCGGGCCCGGTCCTGCGCTCATCGGTCCCCCCTCACGTCGGCCCCCTCGCCGTTGCCCGGAAACGAGAACCTGTTCTAGCAGCGGGGGCTGCTAGACGTGGCGGCCCCGTGGCCGCCGTCCTCGCTCTCGCCTCCGCGCTGTCGTTCGGCAGCGGCGACTTCCTCGGTGGCCTCGCGGCGCGCCAGGTGCGGACCACCTCGGTGCTCCTGTGGTCGTACCTCCTCTCGGGCTCGCTCCTGCTCGTCGCCTCCCTCGCCACCGGGGGCTCCCCCACGCTGCGCGACCTCGTGATCGGCTCGGGGGCCGGGCTCCTCGGCGCGGCCGGCATCGGGCTGCTCTACCAGGCGCTGGCGGTCGGGCAGATGAGCGCCATCGCGCCGGTCACCGCGCTGCTGGCCGCCGCCATCCCGGTGACCGTCGGGTTCCTGCAGGGCGAGGACCCGGGGCCGGGCGCGGTCGCCGGCATGGCGCTGGCGGTGGTGGCAGTGGTCCTCGTGTCGGCTGAGGGCGGTGGCAGCCTGCGTCCCTCCGACGCCCGCGGCGTGTCCCTGGCCCTCGGTGCCGGCGTCTGCTTCGGCCTCTTCTACGTGGGCGTGGCCTCGACGAGCGACGACTCCGGGCTGTGGCCGCTGCTCGGGGCCCGCGCCGCGTCGATCGTGGTGGTCGGGGCGCTGGCCCTCCTCGGCACCATCCAGGCCCCTGCGCCGCGCGGCCGGCCCGCGGCCTGGACCGCTGGCGCCGGGGTGCTCGACGGTGCCGGCAACGTGCTCTACCTCCTCGCCATCCGCGAGGGGCTCATCAGCGTCGGCACGGTCCTCTCCTCGCTCTACCCGGTGGCCACGGTGCTGCTGGCCTGGGCCGTCCTGCGCGAGCGCTTCGCCCCGCTGCAGCGGGTCGGCATGGTGGTGGCGCTCCCCGCCATCGCCCTCCTCACCTTCTGACGGACGAGGGGCGACCGGTCCGTCGGGCCACCCTGCACGAGGAGGACGCGACCGGTCCGGGGGCAAGCCCGGGCGTACCAGCCCGGGCGTCCCGGGCCGGTCGGGGCCGACGGGCGTGGGGACAGCCGGGCCAGGCAGCGACCGCCGCCGGACCCGGATCGTCACGCGGGCAGGTGGCCGGTGATGCCCCAGGCCAGCTGGCGCGCCATCGACGCCCGCACGTCCCTGGTGCGGATGCCCCAGAACTCGAAGCCGTACTGGTGGGCAGCGACGTGGGCCAGCATCGACACGAGGACGCCGGCGGTGGCCATCGGGTCCGTGCCCTTGGGGAGGCGCCGGTCGACCACGGCGGCCTGGGCCACCTCGGCCAGGGCCTTGGTGATGTCGTTCAGGAACCCGACGCGGATCTTGCGGAAGCGGTCGTCGCCCTCGTCGGTGGCGAGGTCCATGACCCGCAGCACGGGGCGGTTGTCGTCCCAGAAGCGCAGGATCCCCTCGACGAGGGCGGCCGCCGTGCGCGGCGCGCCGGCCTCGTCCCAGTCGCCGTCGGTGACGACCGTGGACAGGTGCGCGCCCTCCCTTGCCACCTCCTCGGCCAGGACCAGCACGGCGGCTTCCACGTCGGCGAAGTACTGGTAGAAGGTGGCCGGCGAGGTGCCCGCCTCGCGGGCGATGTCGATCACCTTCACGTCGCGGTAGGCGGTGGTGGTCAGCATGTCGGCCGTGCACTCGAGCAGCCTCTGCCGGGTGGCTCGCCCGCGCCGGCCCGGGACCCGCCCGTCGGCCGCCCGCAGGTCCTCCGGTTCGACGTCCTCGGCGGCGTCGTCGGGGTCGGGCGCGGACACGTCGCGCAGCTGGGGCACCATGCGAGCAGCGTACCGGTGACCTGACGCGCCGTCAGGGTGCGCCGCGGCGGCTCAGCCGCCGAAGCGGGCCCGCAGCTCTCCCTTGAGCACCTTGTTGCTGGCGTTCATCGGGAGCGCCTCCACGACCTGCACGTGGCGGGGGGCCTTGTAGTTGGCCATGTGCTCCTTGGCCCAGGCCACCACCTCGGCCGGGTCGACCGAGGCGCCGCTGCGGGGCACCACGAAGGCCGTCCCCACCTCGCCGAGTCGCTCGTCGGGCACCCCGATCACCGCCGCCTGGGCGATCCCGGGGTGGGTGAGCAGCAGCCGCTCGATCTCGGCCGGGTAGGCGTTGAACCCCCCGCAGATGAACATGTCCTTCTTGCGGTCGGTGATGGCGACGTACCCGTCGGCGTCCATGGTCCCGATGTCGCCGGTGTGCAGCCACCCGTCGGCGTCGATCGTCTCCGCGGTGCGCTCCGGGTCCTCGAAGTAGCCCCGCATCACGTTGTAGCCCCGCACGACGATCTCCCCCGGCTCGCCGGTGGGCACGTCGTGGCCGTCGTCGTCCACGATGCGCACCTCGACGCCGGGTATGGCCCGACCGGACGACGCGGAGATGCGCTCGGGCGGGTCGTCGGGCCAGCAGACGGTGACGATGCCGCAGGTCTCGGTGAGCCCGTAGGCGGTGACGACCGTCTCGAAGCCGAGCTCGCGCTGCATCCGCTCGATGAGCTCGACCGGCACGGGGGCGGCGCCGGTGACGGCCAGGCGCAGGCTCGACATCGCCTCCCGGTCGAGGTCGGGGTGGTTGAGGAACGTCTGGTAGATGGCCGGCGGTCCGGGCAGGGCGGTGATGCGGTGGGCCTCCACGTTGGCCATCGCCTGGGGGATGTCGAACACGGCCTGCGGCACGAGGGTGGCCCCCACCGTGAGCGCGGCCACGATCCCGGCCTTGTACCCGAAGGAGTGGAAGAACGGGTTGATCACCAGGTAGCGGTCGTCCCGCCGCAGGCCCACGATGGCGGCCCAGTCGGCGAAGCCCCGCAGCGTCTGCCCGTGCGTGCAGACGACGCCCTTCGGGTTCCCGGTGGTGCCCGAGGTGAAGATGATGTCGCTGACGTCGTCCGGGCCGAGTGCCGCCATCCGCTCGACCAGCGCCTCGGCTGGGACCTCGTCGCCGGCGGCCAGGAAGTCGGCCCACGCCTGCCCACCCGTGGGCGCGTCGCCCCGCAGCAGGACGGTGCGGGCCAGGTGGGGCAGGTCGTGGCCGGCGAGCATGGACACGTAGTCGTTGCCGAGGAACCCGTCGACGGTGACGAGCACCTTGGCCCGGCTGGTGTCGAGCAGGTACGCGGCCTCGGCGCCCTTGTACCGGGTGTTGACCGGGACCAGCACCCCGCCAGCGGCCTGGAGCCCGAGCAGGGCGACGATCCACTCGTGGACGTTCGGCGACCAGATGGCCACCCGGTCACCAGGCCCCACCCCGGCGGCCACGAAGGCCCGCCCCGCCTGCTCCGCGGCGGCCCAGAGCTCCGCGAAGCTCAGCCGCACGTCGCCGTCGACCACCGCCTCGTCGGACCCGAAGCGCTCGGCCGCCGAACGGGCCAGGTTCGGGATGGTCCCCCACTCGAGGTCGCCCCGCACGCCGGTGTCACGCCCGGCCATCGTCAGCCCTCCCACCGCGCGATCAGGTCGTCGGTGGTGACGACGGTGGCCAGCAGCGAGAGGGTCTGGTCGATGACGGCGTCCGCGTACTCCTGCGGGATGCCGCAGACCGCGTCTCGGGGCAGCACCACGTCGTAGCCCCGGTTGACGGCGTCCATCACGAGGTTGGTGACGGCGACGTTGACCGACACGCCGGTCACCACGATCGTGCGGACCCCGAGGTTGCGCAGCACCGGGTCGAGGTCGGTGCCGGCCATGGGGCTGAGCCCGTGGGTGCGGGTCAGGACGAGGTCGTCCGACTCCGGGCCCAGCTCGGGCACCACCTCCACGGCGGAGGTGCCGGGCAGCAGCGGCACCGGGCTCTTGCGCACGCCCAGGAACAGCCGGGCGTTGGCGTTGGCGCCCTTGCCGTCGGCCCGCCGGTAGGCCGTGCAGTGCAGAACCTGCACCCCGGCGGCCCGGGCCACCGGCAGCAGCCGCGCGAGGTTGGGGACCATCACCCGCTGCGCCGCCTCGGCCAGGGCAGGCAGCGCGGAGACCTCCCCCACCACGCCCTGCTGCACCTCCGAGGTGACGACCGCGGTGCGGGCCGGATCGAGCAGGACGTCCAGGTCCAGCGCCATGGCCCCGGACCCTACCCGGGCCCGCCCGTCGGATCTGACGCCCCGTCAGACGAGATCCGTGGACGTCTCACCGCGCCTGGCACCGGCAGACGTCCAGAGATCTCGTGTCAGACCGTCGGGGCGAGGTTGGCGAAGGCCCGCTCGTGGTCCTCGCGGGCCTGGACCTCGTCCCAGGGGCGGGTGCCGACGAGCTCGAAGTCGGCTGCGTACTCGGGCTTCACGGCGCCCTCGTCGTCGGTGAGCCAGACCATGGCCAGCCGGCGAGGCACGCGCACCGGGCCGTCGACCCGCTCGTAGGTGCCGAACACGATGTCCCAGAACGGAGACGTGACCCCGTGGTTGGCCATCGGGTGCCCGAAGTGGTGGTGGAAGTGGTGGCGGCGGACGAACCGCTCGTACGGGTTGGCGATCGGGCGCCGGTGGGCCCGCCAGTGGATCCAGTCGTAGGTGCCGTAGGCGGCCACCCACCCGACCCCGAGCGCCCAGCCCACCTGGCCCAGCCCCCGGCTGGCCAGGAAGCCCATGGTGGTGCCTGCCAGCACCACCCCGGTCCACGCGAAGTACCACGACTCGAGCACCGAGTCGCGCTCGGCGTGGTGCTTCAGGTGCTCCTTCGAGGCCATGCCGCGACCCTTCGCCTCGTGCATGGCGAAGCGGTGCATGAGGTACTCGGCGAAGGACCACAGGGCGAAGCCCAGGACGACGAGGGCGAAGGCGGCGAGGACGTGCACGGCGGTCATCGGGGGGTACCTCCGGTGAGGGTGGCGAGGGCGGCGGCCGTCGTCTCGTCGTCGACGGGGCGGGCCAGGGGTTGGCGGCGAGCGATCGCCTCGACGACGGCATGGGCGGCGGCGAGGTGCTCGGGAGCGGCGCCCCAGCCGGCGAGGAGGTCGTCGACGAGCTGGCGGGCGAGACGGGTGCCGTCGAGCAGGTCCGGGTCCCAGCGGGCCAGCTTGCCGATCTGGAGCACGCCGTTGAGGGCCGCGGCGAGGACGACGGTGCGCTCCATCGGGTCGGCCGGCCGCAGCGCCCCGACCGACGCCGCCACCTCGAAGCGCTGGCGGGCCATGTCGAGCAGCCGCATGACCGACGGGAGCACGCGGGCCCCCTCCTCGGTGGGCACGAGCTGGTCGGCGTCGTACATGAGCTGTTGCAGGAGGCGCTGCTCCTGCGGCAGGGCCGTCACGCTCTCGATGGTGAAGCGGGCGAAGCCGACGAGGTGGGCGAGGGCCGCCACCTCGGGCGGGGCGTCGGCCACCCGGTCCTCGATGCGGGGGCGGAGCTGCAGGTAGCTGGCGGTGAGGCGGTCGACGGCCTCCCGCTGCACCTCGGCCACCAGCGCCCCCTTGGAGGGGAAGTAGGTGTAGACGGTGCCCACCGCGGCGTCGACCTCGTCGGCCAGGCGCTGCATCGTGAGGGCGTGCAGGCTCTCCTCGGTGGCGATCCGGAGGGCGGCGTCGAGGAACGCCCGGTGCCGGGCCATCCGGTTTCGAGCCCGCCGACCACCGGTGCTCGGCGCGGGGTCGCCGGAGGGATCCTGAACCATGCTCAAAGTCTGAACGAGGTTCAGACTTCTTGTCAAGGTCCCCCGTTGTCCCTGCCGGCTGGAGGGCCCTAGGATCTGACACACCGTCAGATTTCGACCGGGAGCCCCCCACGATGACCGTCACCGAGCCCTCCCCCACCCGCACCGACGCGCCGCGGCCGGAGGGGTGGGAGCTCCCCACCATCGTGAGCGTGGACGATCACGTCGTCGAGCCGCCCCACGTGTGGGAGCGGTGGCTCCCGGCCAAGCACCGCGATCGCGGCCCGAAGGTGGAGCGCCGGGGCATCGGCCAGATGAAGCACATCGGCGGCGGCCAGTACGAGCAGACCTTCGACCCGGAGGGCCCCGAGGCTGACTGCTGGGTCTTCGAGGACCTCGTCTACATCCACAAGCGCCACGTCGCGGCGGTGGGCTTCGACCGCGACGACATGACGATGTCGCCCATCACCTACGACGAGATGCGCCCCGGCTGCTACGACCCGAAGGCGCGCGTCGAGGACATGCGGGTGAACCACGTCGAGGCGTCGCTGTGCTTCCCCACGTTCCCCCGGTTCTGCGGGCAGACCTTCACCGAGGCCAAGGACCGAGACCTCGGCCTCGCCTGCATCTACGCCTACAACGACTGGATGGTCGAGGAGTGGTGCGGGGACTCGGGCGGCGAGCTCCTGCCGCTGCCGATCATCCCGCTGTGGGACGCCGAGCTGGCCGCCGCCGAGGTGCGTCGCAACGCCGAGCGGGGGGCCCGGGCCGTCTGCTTCAGCGAGATCCCGCCCCACCTCGGGCTGCCGTCGATCCACTCGGGCGAGTGGGACCCGTTCATCGCCGCCTGCCAGGACACCCAGACGGTCATCTGCATGCACATCGGCTCGTCGTCGCGGATGCCGGCGACCTCCGGCGACGCTCCCGTGGCGGTGGCCGCGACGCTCAGCTTCGGCAACGCCATGGCCTCGATGAGCGACTGGCTCTTCTCCGGGAAGCTCGTGCAGTTCCCCGACGTGAAGCTGGCCTACAGCGAGGGCCAGATCGGCTGGATCCCCTACATCCTCGAGCGGGCCGACGACGTGTGGAGCGAGCACCGGGCCTGGGGCGGCGTGAAGGACCTCGTGCCCGAGCCGCCGTCGACCTACTACTACCGCCAGATCTACGGCTGCTTCTTCCGGGACCAGCACGGCATCGACAGCCTCGACGTCGTCGGCGTCGACAACATCACCTTCGAGACCGACTACCCGCACACCGACTCGACGTGGCCCCACACCAAGGAGGTGGCCACCGAGCTCATGCGCACGGTGCCCACCGACGCCGTCGAGAAGATCATGCGCGGCAACGCCCGCCGCATGCTCGGCCTCGACTGACGGGGCCTCACCCGGGCAGGGTCCGAGACCGGCCGCGCCGAACCACCCCTGCTGTGACGCTCCTCCGATCCCGAACCTCACCGCTCGCCCTCGCCGCGGCGGCCGTCGCCGGCGCTGCGTCGTGGAGCGCGGCGGAGTACGGCCTGCACCGCTTCGCCATGCACGAGCTGCGCGGCCGGGGCCTGGCCTCGGTCGAGCACCTCAAGCACCACGCCGACGTGACGTACTTCTCCCCCACCTCGAAGAAGCTCGCCTCGGCCGCCGGCACCACGGCCGTCGCCTTCCCGCTGGCCGCGTCGGTGGCCGGCCGACGGTGGGCGACCGCCTTCACGAGCGGGATGCTGGGCATGTACGCCGCCTACGAGGTCGCCCACCGCCGCATCCACACCCACCCGCCCACGAACCGGTACGGCCGGTGGTCCCGACGCAACCACCTGCAGCACCACTTCGGCGCACCGATGCGCAGCTTCGGCGTGACGAGCCCGGTCTGGGACCGGTTGCTCGGCTCCCACGACGAGCCAGGCGTGATCACCGTCCCCCGTCGGATGGCCCCGGTGTGGATGCTCGACGACGCCGGGGAGGTCCGGCCCGACCTCGCTGGCGACTACATCGTCAAGGGCCCGCGCCGCGCCGACGCGGACCAGACCGAGCGCGATCGGGTGGATGCCTTCGCGAACGTCGCGCCAGAGGCCTGAGGCGGCGTAGCGGCGGCGGTCACTCCGCGCGCAGCACCGTCCCCACCCGCAGCGACGCGGCCCGATGTGAGGGCCACGCGGCCAGCAGGTTGGCGATGAGCAGCGCCACGGGCCCGATGAGCACCATCAGCCAGAGCGCGACCGGGGTCGCATGGGCGACGGGCGTGCTGTCGGCCACCTCCCGCCACAACGTCCGCCCGAGGGCGAGACCGACCGGGATCCCCACGACGAGGCCGAACGAGGCCAGCACCGACGCCTGCGTGACGACCATCCACCGGCACTGCCAGCGCGTCACACCGAGCGCCCGGAGCACCGATGTCGTGGCGGCGCCGACGCACGGCGGTCGCGAGCGCGTGGCCCACGGCCCCGATGGCGAGGACGGCGAGGAACCCCGCGAGGAACAGGGGGAGCCGCCGCACCTCCTCCAGCTCCGCCATGCGGGCGGGGGGCACGACCGGGCGGATGCCGTCCGCCGCCGTGGGGTCTCCGAGGAGCTCGACGAGCGCCACGCCGAGGCGGTCGGCGACGACGCCCGCATCTGCTCCCGGTCGCAGCACCACCGCCGCCGTGTGGAACTTGTAGCCCTCGAAGAGGTCGTCGTAGGCCTCCCGGACCAGCCAGGCGCCCTCGTCGTAGTCGTTGTGCGAACCGGTCGGGACGAACGCCACCCCGGTGAGCTGGAAGGTCCCCCCACCATCGGTCCCGGTCAGCTCGACGCGGTCACCCACCGCCACGCCCAGCGCCTCGGCCGAGGCGGGCGCGAGGGTGAGCTCGTCGGGGGCCTCCGCCAGCCGACCATCGGTCACCACGACGTCGAGCGGAGCCCCGACGGGGTCGAGCCCGTAGACGGACACGTCGACGGAACCGGACTCGGCCACGGCCTGGCGGGTGTCGTTCACCACCTCGACGTCGGGGTCGGCGGCCACCAGCGCGAGCACGTCGTCGGCGGGTACGAAGTCCTCGTCGTTGAACCCGAGGAAGACCTCCAGCTGGTGGACCTGCCCGAAGCGGGCTGGGTTGGAGGTGGCATCGCCGACCCCGGCCCCGAAGGTGAGCGCGCCCACCACGCCGACCAGCCCCACCGCGGCGCCGAGGAGCGCCGGGCGCACGGGCACGGACTGGCTGCCTCGGCCCGGCTCCAGCGCGAAGCGGATCCCGACCAGGACGGGTACCGGGGCACCCCACCGTCCGGCCAGCGCCCCCGCCGCCGATCCGGCACGGGCATCGCTCGCCACGGTCGAGCGCCGGGCGGCCAGGAGCGCGGCTGCGCCGACGAGCAGCGGCGTGGCGAGGAGCCCGGCGGCGAGCACGAGCCCGTCCGCGTCGGTCCCCGGGGTCGGCTCGAACGGCGCCGCGGTGCCGATGGGGAACCGAAGCGACAGCCAGACGGAGGCGCCGGCACCGAGCACCGCCCCGAGGATGGCGGCGAGCGTCGGACCTGCCGCCACCGCCGCCCGCACGTGCCCCGGGGCCATCCCGAGGGCGCGGAGCAGCTGCAGGTCGGGTGTCGACCCCACCGAGAACCGGGCCACGGACTGACCGATGAGGAACACCGAGGCGACGGCCGCCGCCAGCGCGAACGCCAGGAGGCTGTTGGCCTCGAAGTCGGCGACGCCCTTGGCGTGGTCGGCCATCGCGGCGAGGTCGAAGAACTCGATGTCACGCCGCCCGCTGACCTCGGCGAGGTGCTCACGGAACGCCGGGATGGCGGCGGCACCGCCGTCCAGGCGGACGAGCGCGTTCGAGTACACGATGCCCTGGGTCCCGAGCAGGTTCGCCTCGTGCCTGGTGAACAGCCCGACGGAGGGGATGACGCGGCCACGGGGCGCGTCACTGGTGTCACCGAACCACCCGGACCGCACGACCCCGACGATCTCGGCCTCGATCTCGGGCCCCGCTGGGTCGAGGTAGCCGGGGCCGTACGCGGACTCGTCGATCTGCTCGGGCGTGTAGAGCTGGAGTGTGACGGTGTCGCCGACGCCCTTCCCGTAGCCGTCCTCGTAGTCGGCGGTCACCACCACCTCGTCGTCCCGCTGCGGGTCGGGGAGCCGGCCCTCCAGCACCACCGGGCGCTCGATCGCGTCCATGATGGCCGTGTCCTGGTACGTGAAGTCCGTGGCCTCGAACGGTGGCAGATCGTCGACGCCGAACGCGGAGAGCGGGAAGCGAGCCAGCGCCTCGACCTCCGGCAGCGCAGCCACCGCATCCCAGTCGAACCCGGGCTCGTTGGGGAGCACCGCGATCGTGGCGGGTCGCGTCCGCTCGAGGAGCCGCTCCACCGCCGTGCCCCCCCGGCGCGCGCCGGCCACGGCGGTCATCACGGTGCCTGTGGCGAGGGCCACGAGCAGGGCGAGCACCAGCAGCGAGCGAGCCCGGCGGCGGAGGTCGAGCCTCACCCACGTCGCGAGCGCGGTCATGGGGGTGCTCCCATGCGAGGACGGTACGAGATCGACGGGCGGGACGGCAGGGCGCTACCCCGTCTGCGAGCAGAGGGTGGTACCACCCCCGTCCCCATCGCCGCCGACGTGGTTCAATGCCCCGGGGCCGCAGCGCGCCCCGGGGAGGCGACGGTGGACGCAGAGGACCTCGTGCGCGGGCACTACCGGGGCGACGACCTCGAGGGGGTGGTGCTGGCCGCCCTGCGCGACGCGGGCGTCGATGTCGACGGCCTGCGCGCCGAGGACCTGGCCGGGCTGGACCAGCTGCACGCCGGCTTCGGACGGGCCACCGAGCACCTCCTCGACGCGCTCGACCTCGGTCCGGATGCGACGTTGCTCGACGTCGGCTGCGGGGTCGGCGGACCGTCCCGCATGGCGGCCGTCCGCCACGGCTGCCGGGTCAGGGGGATCGACCTCAGCCCGGACTTCGTCGACCTCGCCCGCCGGCTCACGGAGCGCGTCGGGCTGAGCACGCAGGTCAGCCACGACCTCGGCTCCGCCACGGACCTGCCCTACGAGGACGGCTCGTTCGCGCGGGCGATGCTGATCCACGTCGGGATGAACATCGCGGACAAGGCGACCGTGTTCGCGGAGGTCCGGCGGGTCCTGGAGCCCGGCGGGCGCTTCGCTGTGTACGAGCAGATGCGCATCGGTGACGGCGACCTCGTCTATCCGCTGCCCTGGGCGGAGGACGAGGCCTCATCGTTCGTCGAGACCCGTGACCGGTACGCCGAGCTCCTCGAGGGCGCCGGCTTCGTGGTGGAGCACGAGGAGGACCGGACCGGCGCCAACGCCGCGGCCGGACCTCCGCCTCCGGGGGCCCTGAGCCCCGGCACGCTGTTCGGTCCCGGGTTCGGCGAGCGCCTGGGCAACAACATCACCGCCGCGATGGCCGGCACCCTCGGGGCCGTGCTCATGGTGGCCCGCGCCGCTTGAGCACCCCCGGGGCGCAGCTCCCGGGTGCGGCGGGGGATGTCAGAGGTCCCGGGCGTAGGTGAGGATCGAGCGGCCGCGGGTGAAGCCGAGCGCCTCGTAGAGGCGCACGGCGCCGGTGGGGTTGTCGGCGTCGACCCCGAGCATGGCCCGCTCGAAGCCGGTGTCGCTGGCGGCGATCCGCTCGAGGACGTCGGCCAGCACCCACCGGCCGACGCCGCGCCCGCGCCAGTGCCGGCGCGTCCCGACGCTGTTGATCCATGCCTCGACGGGCGCCACGCCCGCCTCCCAGTCGGCCGGGTAGGCGGCGCTCAGCACGAAGCCGGCGATGTCGCCGTCCGCCTCGACGGCCACGGTGGACAGGTCGGGCCGGAACCCGCGGTGGCCCGTGTACCACTGCCGCCACTCCTCCTCGGTGCGGGGCTCGCTCCCCCAGTGGTCCTGGAAGGCGTCGCCGTGGGCGGCCCGGCAGGCGGCGTCGAGCTCCTCCGACCACGGCACGAGCTGCAAGCCGTCGATGGGCGCCACGGCGGGCACGGCCTCCGTGGTGGGGCGCTCCATGTCGAGGAAGGTCCGCACGAGCCCCAGACCCGCCCGATCGGCGAGGGCGAGGAGGTCGTGCTGGTGGTCGTACACCGTGATCCGGGCGCTGACCGGCACCGACCCGTCGAGCGCGGCGGCCACCTCGGCGGCCCGTTCGAGCTGCCACGCCAGCAGGCGCGTGCCGAGTCCGCGACGCCGATGGTCGGGGTGCACGCCGCCCCAGAGGTCGACGCGGTGGGCCTTGGTCTGCCCGAGCTGCGTCTTCAGCCACCCGAAGGCGACCAGCTCGGGACCGTCCCACACGAAGACCGAGTCCGTCTCCGGATGGGCCCAGACGGATGCCCACTCGTCGTCGATCTCCTCGGGCCCGAGGGTCTCGCCGAAGTGGTCGGCCTGCTCGATGGCATCGAGCAGCGCTGCCCAGTCGGCGTCGTCGTCTCGGGTGGGGGGCGCCCAGCGCAGCTCGCTCACCCACCGATCCTGGCAGGGCCGCCCCGCCGCGACGAAGCAGGTTCCGCGGAGCTCAAGCGGGTGCGACGGCCAGGGCCGCCTCGAACCGGCGACGGAGCTCGTCGATCAGCGCCGGGGGGACCCGCTCGGCCCGGTCGTCGTGGGCGCCCTCGTCCCGCTCGAAGAGCCCGGCGTGCAGGGCCCGGGCCTGGCTCCAGCCGTGGAGGAGGTGCACGGGCGTCCAGAGGGCGATGCGCTCGGGGTCGAGCGGGGCGTGCTGCTCGTAGGCGCGCCGGTAGCGGCGGCCGAGCATCGGCCCGATCACCCGCAGCGCCGCCCGCTCGAGGCGGCTGCCGCCGGCGATGGCGGCCAGCTCGAAGAGCAGGAGGGTGCGGGCGACGTCGCCGTGGCGGTCGCCGATGCCGGCATC
>Ga0190269_10000925_pt1 | contig 14480 bp, 14 predicted proteins | sample Popmic249IS_FD_133749 | JGI IMG/M metagenome (GOLD analysis project Ga0190269, IMG submission 133749) | Populus adjacent soil microbial communities from riparian zone of Blue River, Arizona, USA - 249 IS | ecosystem: Environmental > Terrestrial > Soil > Riparian zone | place: USA: Arizona...
GGCCTCCAGGTCGTGGAACTGGTTCTCAGCAGCTCCACTCCACGACGTGGAGGCCTTCGTCGTCCATCACCGGCTACAGCGTGTCGTCACAACTGTGCCAACGTCCCTGGACAGCACACCTAGCTCCACGCCGCTCGGCGAACCACCGCAGGCGCGCCCGCTCCTCCAGCGACGCACCCGGCGTGCGCCTCGCCTCCGCCTCCGGGGGGTCACCGGCACCCGCCGTGCGCGAGGTCCCGCCGTGCGGCCCGTCCCGCGGCGTCAGGCGAGGCCGCGGCGGGTGAACGTGGGCGGACGCGTGCCGCGGATGGAGCCGACCATGTCCAGGACGCGCCGCGTGGCCCGGACGTCGTGGGCGCGGAACACCCGCGCCCCGAGCCAAGCGCTGATCGCCGTGGCCGCCAGCGTGCCCTCGAGCCGGTCGTCCACGGGCAGGTCGAGCGTCTCGCCCACGAAGTCTTTCCGGGAGAGCGCGACCAGCACCGGCCAGCCGGTCGCGACGAGCTTCTCCAGCTCCCGGGTCAGCGTCAGCGAGTGCCAGGTGTTCTTGCCGAAGTCGTGCGCCGGGTCGATGAGGATGCCGTCCGGACGCACCCCGGCGTCGACCGCCCGCTCGGCCAGCCGCGTGACGGTGTCCACCACGTCCCCGACGACGTCCGGGAAGTTCGGCCGGTGCGGGCGGGAACGGGGCGTCAAGCCGCCCGCGTGCGAGCAGATCAGGCCCGCCCCGGTGCGGGCGGCGACGGCGGCGAGCTCCGGGTCGGCGCCCGACCAGGTGTCGTTGAGCAGGTCGGCGCCTGCCTCCACCGCCGCCTCGCCGACCTCGGCGCGCCAGGTGTCGATGCTGATCACCAGCTCGGGGTGGCGGGCGCGAACCTCCCGGATGAGCGGGATCGTGCGCCGGGCTTCCTCGGCGACGTCCACGTGCTCGCCGGGGCCGGCCTTCACCCCGCCGATGTCCACGATCGCGGCACCGTCCCGAACGGCCGCGTCGACGGCCGCGAGCGCCGCCTCGTCGGTGAACGTGGCGCCCCGGTCGTAGAACGAGTCGGGAGTCCGGTTCACGATGGCCATCACCAGCAGGTCGGTGTCGGCGAACACCTGGCGGCCGAGTCGTAGTGGCACGCGGTTGTTCCCTCTCCTCGGCGAGCGGGCAGGCGACGCCCCGGGCCTCATTCTGCGTCCGCGCGAACGCACCCGCCCATCGGCCCCGCCCCCGGGTCGCGGAGGCGCGGAACGTGAGTTGCGGGAACGACGGTGATTCGGGTTGATTCGCGTCTGGCTGCATGCCGCTGTGGCCCACGTGTCACCATGCGGGGGTGGGAAGCTTCCTCCTCATCGTCGTGGCCGCGATAATCCTGTCCGGCATCGTGTTCGGTGCCGCCGCCTTCACGCTCGGTCGTGACCGTGGTCTGACTCCGCCGCGGCCGGACGGCGTCCCGTTCGATCTGCCCGCGGACCGGCCGCTCGACCGGCCGGACGTCGAGGACATCCGCTTCGACACCGCGATCCGCGGCTACCGCATGGACCAGGTCGACGACATCCTGCACCGCATCGCCGACGATTTCGACTTCCTGCACGCCCGGATCATCGATCTGGAGGATCAGCTCGCCGCTCACAGCTCGGACGACGACGAGGAACGTCCGTTCGAGTTCCCGTGGGTGGACGGCGACCGCCCGGAGGCGACCGCCGAGCCGACGACGCGCCCGGCGGACACCGCAGCCGAGCCGGACCCGACCGCACCGGACGCCCCGGAGCCCTCGAGCACGACGTCGCCCGGCTCGGCGTCGCCCACCGTGGCGGCCACCGACACGACGCCTGCGGGCGCGGCGGCGTCCGCCGTGACGGGCGCCCCCGACACGACCGCGTCCGGCGCTGCGAAGGCTCCGGAAGTCTCCGAGACTCCCGGCGTGACGAAGACTCCCGGCGTGACCGCGGCTGCGGAGGAGGCACCGCCCGTAGCGGCGGGCGGCGACCGCGCGGGGTCGGCGGCGGACGTCGACGCCGACCTGCCGGAGATCGCCGAAGTCGCTGCGCCGCCGTCCGGGCGCGGGCGATGACCGAGACCCCGCACACCCCGGCCCCGTCCGGCCCACCGGCGGAGCTGGCGGTGCCCGGCCCGGGGCGCCTGGCGGTCGACGTCGTCCTCGAGGCGGACCCGGCGACCGTGTTCGCCGCCGCGACCGACTGGCCGGCGCAGGCGCGCTGGATCCCGCTGACCCGCGTCGAGGTGGTCGCCGGTGACGGGCGCGGCCCGGGAAGCGTCGTCCATGCGTTCACCGGCATCGGGAAGATCGGGTTCCTCGACGTGTTCCAGGTCGTCGAGTGGGAGCCGCCGCACCGGGTGGAGGTCGTGCACGTCGGGCGGCTGGTGCGGGGACCCGGTGCGTTCCGGCTGGCCGAGCAGGGCCCCGGACGCACCGTGCTGACGTGGAGCGAGGACCTGCACCTGCCGTTCGGAGCGTTGGGCTCCCGCGTGTGGCCGCTGGTACGCCCGCTCGCGGGCGCGGCGCTCAAGGTCGGCCTGCGCCGTTTCCGGCGCTACGTCGCCGCCCGCTCCGCCGCGTCCACCCGCTGATGCCCGCCGATCCCACGGCGCCCGGATCAGCGGTGCCCGATCCGGCGGCATCCGGTCCGGCTGGGCCCGAGCGCGGTGTGTCCGGGCGGCGGCCGGTGGCCGATCGGGCTGCTGCGGCCGGTGACGACGTCGCGCTCGCCGACGCCGGGCTGGCCCGGGGCGCGGACGGCCGGCTGCGCTGCGCCTGGGCCGGCGCGGCCGACGACTACGTCGCGTACCACGACCAGGAGTGGGGCCGCCGCCTCACCGGTGACGACGCGCTGTTCGAACGCCTGTGCCTGGAAGCGTTCCAGTCGGGGCTCTCGTGGCTGACGATCCTCCGTCGGCGCGAAGGCTTCCGGCGGGCGTTCGCGGGCTTCTCGATTCCGGCCGTGGTCGCGTTCGGCACCACGGACGTCGAACGCCTGCTCGCCGACACCGGCATCATCCGGAACCGGGCGAAGATCGAGGCCGCGATCGCGAACGCGAAGCTGGCAGCGGAGCTGCCCGAGGGGCTGTCCGCGCTGCTCTGGTCCTACGCGCCGCCCCGGCGGCCCCGACCGCGGACCAGGGCGGACGTACCGGCCACGTCCCCGGAGTCGACCGCGCTCGCCAACGAGCTCCGCAAGCGTGGATTCCGGTTCGTGGGGCCCACCACCGCGTATGCGTTGATGCAGGCAACCGGTATGGTCGATGACCACATCGTGGGCTGTCACGTAGGCGCGGCGTAGGACTTTCCTCGATCTCCTGGCCGTGGCCGAGGCCGCCCGGTGAGCGGCGGAGACCCCGCCGGCACCTCGGCCGGCCTCTTTTGTGCAGGTCCGACGCGTGCTAGTCCACTGTGTTTAGCCGGGTCGAGTTTGGGACGCCAGCAGGTATGGGCGAGAATAAGACAGTAGTGAGATGTCCCGGGCGCGTGAGATCCAGCGAGCCTGCAAAGAGTGACCGTACTAGTACGGACGGTTACCGGTCGAGGGGAGCACGAGATGGCGGCCATGAAGCCGCGGACGGGTGACGGTCCGCTCGAAGTCACCAAAGAGGGCCGCGGCATCGTGATGCGCGTACCACTCGAGGGCGGCGGACGTCTCGTCGTCGAGATGAACGCCGACGAGGCCAGCGCACTCGGGGACGCTCTGAAGAACGTCACAGGCTGATCACGCCGGTAGCCAGCCGGCCCGGCCCGCGCGGAGCCGCACCCGCGTAGGCAGGGCCGGCTGTCTCATGTCCGAATCCGGAGCGGGCGCGTGCGGCCCGCACCGACACGGCTCGACGCCGGGGTGGGCGCTCCGCGCTCCCGCGACGCACGCGGGCAGAATGACCGGTGACCGTACGGCCGCTTCGGCGGAACGCCCACCTGCTGTGTTCGCCGAACTCACACCCGGGAGGAGCCAGCGTGCTCGACGTCCGACTGGTGGCTGTCGCCGATCTCTCCGCTGCCGCGCCGGTGGTGCTCGCGCTGCCCACAGCGCCCGCCGCCGAGCCGGATGCCGCCGAGCCGGGCGCCGACGGCCCCGGGCCGCTGGTGGAGGCCGACGCCGCGGACGAGGCACCCGGCCCCGTCGCCGTGACGGACGCCGAGATCGCGGAGGCCACCGCCGAGTACGCCGACACGGCTGAGGATGCCGACGCCGCCGAGGACGGTGACGTCGCCGAGCGCTCGGAGCCCGCGACGCTGCTCCCGACCGGCTACTCGCTCCCCGACTCCCTCCGGGCGACGCTGGACGCGTGGCTCGGCGACGAGCGCCGCCCCGAGCCGCCGGCCAAGGGCAAGGCAGGCGAGATCGCCACGTTGCCGCTGCCCGGCGGTGCCCCGGCGCTGGTACTGCTCGTCGGCGTCGGCGAGGGCTCCGAGGCCGACTGGCGCAAGGCCGGCGCGGCGCTGGTGCGAGCCGCCTCCGGCGACCCCGAGGTCGTTCTCGCGCTGCCGTCGGACGCCACGCCGGACGCCGTCCGCGGGCTGTTCGAGGGCGCGCTGCTGGCCTCCTACCGCTTCACGCTGGCGTCGGACCCGAAGCCGCAGACGCTCACGACCGTCACGGTCGTCACCGACGACCCGACGCAGTTCTCCGACGCAGTGGCCCGCGCGGAGGCGGTCGCGCGCGGCACGGCATTCGCCCGTGACCTGGTCAACACGCCGAGCAACATCAAGAGCCCGGAGTGGTTCGCCGCGCAGGCGGTCGAGCGGGCCACTGCGCTCGGCATCGACGCGCAGGTCCGCGACCCGGAGTGGCTGGCGGCCAACGACTTCGGCGGCATGCTTGCGGTCGGCGGTGGCTCGACGCGCGGGCCTCGCCTGCTCGAGCTGCGCTGGGCACCGCAGGGCGTCGAGCTGCACACGCTGCGGCACATCGTCCTGGTCGGCAAAGGCATCACGTTCGACACCGGCGGTATCTCGATCAAGCCGGCTCAGGGCATGCAGCTGATGAAGAAGGACATGGGCGGCGGCGCGGCCGTGGTGGGCGCGGTGCTCGCCGCCGCGGCCCAGCAGTTGCCGCTGCGCGTCACGGTGCTGGTGCCGCTGGCCGAGAACATGCCCAGCGGTACCGCCTACCGCCCCGGCGACGTCGTGCGCCACTACGGTGGCCGCACCTCGGAGATCTTCAGCACCGATGCCGAGGGCCGGATGGTGCTCGGCGACGCGCTGGCGTACGCGGTGGCGACGCTGGAGCCGGACGTCGTCATCGATCTGGCGACGCTGACCGGCGGTCAGTCGGTCGCGCTCGGGAAGCGCACCGCGGCGTTGTTCTCGGAGAACGACGACCTGGCGAAGGCGCTGTTCGAGGCGGCGGAGCAGGCAGGCGAGCGGGTGTGGCAGCTGCCGCTGCCGGAGGACTATCTGGAGCAGATCGACTCCGACGTCGCGGACGCGAACAACTCCGGCGGACGCGGCGCGCAGACCGCCACCGCCGCGCTGTTCCTGCGACCGTTCACCGGTGCGGCTCGGGACCGCTGGGTCCACATCGACATGTCCGGGCCGGCCTGGTCGGACGGACCGAACGACGAGCTCACCAAGGGCGCGACCGGCTGGGGCACCCGCACCCTCTCGAGGTACCTCGAAGCTCTCAGCGCGGCGCTCTGAGGGCGGTGCCGACGGGCGAGCGCGCGGCCTCGGCACCCGACCCGGGTCGCGGGGGCCGCGCGCTCGACGGCAGGCAGTGCCCGCAGGGTCCGGCCGGTCGGAACGACGGTGTGTGCGGCGCCTCAGCCGACGCTCATGTACACGGTGACGGTCTGCTCGGCGATCGCTTCCCAGCTGAACAGGTCCACCGCGCGCTGACGCCCGGCGCGGCCGAGCTCGCTGCCGCGATGCGGGTCGCTCACGATCTCTGACAGCGCGGCGGCCAGCCCCGCCTCGAACGCGGGCAGGTCGTCCGGTGTGTAGGGCACGAGCAGGCCGGTGACGCCGTCCTGCACCACCTCGGGGATACCGCCGACGGCGCTGGCCACCACCGGTGCGCGGCAGGCCATCGCCTCCAGGTTCACGATGCCCAGCGGCTCGTAGACCGAGGGGCAGGCGAACGCGGCGGCGTGGCTGAGCAGCGAGATCACGTCCTCGCGCGGCAGCATCTCGGCCTGGTGGAGCACGGTGTGACCACCGGCGCGCAGGTGGTCGATCCGCTCGGTGACCTCGGCGGCGATCTCCGGGGTGTCCGGCGCCGACGCGCACAGCACGAGCTGGACGTCCTTGTCCAGGCGCTCGGCGGCGGCCAGCAGGTGGGTGATGCCCTTCTGCCGGGTGATGCGGCCGACGTACAGGATGTAGGGCCGGTCGGTGTCGACGCCGACCTTCTCCAGTGCGGCGTCGTCCGTCGTGGGTGAGTACAGCTCGGTGTCGACGCCGTTGTGGACGACGTGGATGCGGCCCGGGTCGAGCGCGGGATAGGCGGCGAGGACGTCTTCCCGCATGCCGTTGCTGACCGCGATCACCGCGTCGGCGGTCTCGTAAGCGGTGCGCTCGGCCCAGGACGAGATCCGGTACCCGCCGCCGAGCTGCTCGGCCTTCCACGGGCGTAGCGGCTCCAGCGAGTGCGCGGTGACGACGTGCGGCTTGTCGTGCAGCAGCTTCGCCAGGTGGCCGCCCAGATTGGCGTACCAGGTGTGGGAGTGGATGACGCTGACGTCTCCGACGCCGTCGGCCATCTGGAGGTCGATCGAGAGCGCCCGCAGGGCGCCGTTCGCGTCGGCCAGCTCGGTCGGCGGGGTGTAGGCGTGCGCGTCCTTGCGGGGCTGACCGAAGCAGTGCACCTCGACCTCGGCGAGGCGGCGCAACTCGCGGACGAGGAAGTCGACGTGGACGCCGGCACCCCCGTAGACCTCAGGCGGGTACTCGTTGGTCAGGACCGCGACGCGCATGCGCTCACCCTACGGTGTCAGCCTCCTGGGCTCGCGGGCGCGCGTCGGTTCGCGGACGGTGTCGACGAGGCGGGTCGGGACCCGATCAGCCGGGCGGATGGTACGGGCCCGAAGCGTGAAGTGGACGACCGGTGCACTCGGTTCCGAATATGTCTCGCTGCTGTTAAGCCCGATGCCACGAACGCGACTAGGAGCACGCTGTGCGGGGAACTAGGGTCGCACTATGGTGGGTGGCTCGGTGACACGTTCAGTTCTCGGCATCGTCCTGGCGGGTGGCGAGGGCAAGCGGCTGATGCCGCTGACAGCGGACCGGGCCAAGCCCGCGGTCCCCTTCGGCGGCCCGTATCGGCTGATCGACTTCGTTCTCTCGAATCTGGCGAACGCGGAGATCCGCAAGATCTGCGTGCTGACCCAGTACAAGTCCCATTCGCTCGACCGGCACATCACCACCACGTGGCGGATGAGCACGCTGCTCGGGAACTACGTGACGCCGGTCCCGGCGCAGCAGCGGCTCGGCCCCCGGTGGTACACCGGCTCGGCCGACGCGATCTACCAGTCGCTGAACCTCGTGTACGACGAGGACCCGGAGTACATCGCGGTGTTCGGCGCCGATCACGTGTACCGGATGGACCCGGCGCAGATGATCGAGCAGCACGTGTTCTCCGGCGCCGGCGTGACGGTGGCCGGCATCCGGGTGCCGCGGCAGGAGGCGACCGCGTTCGGCGTGATCAAGACGGCGGACGACGGCCGGACGATCAGCGAGTTCCTGGAGAAGCCCGCGGACCCGCCGGGGGTCCCGGACGACCCGAACGTGGCGTACGCGTCGATGGGCAACTACGTCTTCACGACGAAGACGCTGCTCGAGGCGTTGCGGCTGGACGCGGAGGACCCGTCGTCCGCGCACGACATGGGCGGCAACATCATCCCGATGCTGGTCGGCAAGGGTGAGGCCGCCGTATACGACTTCTCCGACAACGAGGTGCCCGGCGCGACCGATCGGGACCGCGGCTACTGGCGCGACGTCGGGACGCTCGACTCGTACTACGAGGCGCACCGCGACCTGGCCTCGGTGCACCCGATCTTCAACCTCTACAACCGCGCGTGGCCGATCATGACGTCGATGCCGCAGCTGCCGCCGGCGAAGTTCGCGCTCACCGGCCGCGCTACCGAGTCGATCGTCTCGGCCGGCTGCATCGTCACCGGCGAGGTGAGCGACTCGGTGCTCTCTCCCGGCGTGCTGGTGGGCGCGAAGGCCCAGGTCGCGGAGTCGGTGCTGCTCAACGGCGTGAACATCGGCGAGGGCGCGATCGTGCGCAACGCGATCCTGGACAAGAACGTCATCGTGCCGCCGGGCGCGCGGATCGGCGTCGACCCGGAGTTCGACCGGCAGCACTACCGGGTCAGCGAGGGCGGGGTGGTCGTCCTGGGCAAGGGCCAGCAGGTGATCGTCTAGACGCGGCCTACGCCGTCAGAACCGCGACCAGCAGTCCGTCGTCGACCGGCAGGATGGCCGGCGTCAGCCGTGGGTGGTCGCGGATCGTGCGCAGCAGGTCGCGCACGACGGCGGTGATCGGGTCGCGGGCACTCGAGTCCGCGACCCGTCCTCCGAGCAGGACACCGCCGAACGCCACCGCGCCGCCCGGGCGGAGCAGCCGCATCGACTCGACCAGGTAGTCCGGGTACTCGGCCACCGGCGCGTCGCTGATCAGCACCAGGTCGTAGTAGCCGTCGGCCAGCCGGGGGAGCACGTCCAGCGCCCGGCCGTTGATCAGCCGTGCCCGGCTGGCCGGTATACCGGCCTCGCGGAACGCGAGGCGGGCAGCGCCCTGCAGCTCCGCCTCCGCGTCGATGCTGGTCAGGACCCCGTCCGGACGCATGCCCCGGAGCACCCACAAACCGCTCACACCGGCGCCGGTGCCCACCTCGACCACCGCCCGCGCCTGCATCGCCGCCGCGAGGACGCGCAGCGCGGCACCACACTCCGGGGAGAGCGCCAGGCAGCCCAACTCGTCGGCGCGGGCGCGCGCTGCGGTGAGGACGGCATCCTCCGCCGCGACGTCGAGCCGGCCGAGAGCGCGGCCGGTCTGCGAGGCCACTGCGGCTGAATTACCGGATCTATCGGGTATGGAAGGCGTGCCAGGGTGCGCTGAGGCATCCATCGCAGTCCTCCCGTCCCAGCACCGCCTCGGACAGGGTAGGGGAACGCGCTCGGCCCGCGATCCGTTGGCAGGCAGGAAGCACCGGTGCGGCAGAACTCCTCAGCCGCATCACAGCGAGAAAGTAGGAGGGCCGGGGCACAATGGTGATCACACCGGTAGCGCCTGTGAAGGAGGTCGCGGTGGGGACACCCCCTGGGTCCTCCGAGGACCCCGGTTTGTCCGACGGTTCCCGGGACCCCGGTTTGTCCGACGGTTCCGGTACCGGCGGTGACGGTGGTCAACGCGGTACCGGCGGATCGGGCGTGCCCGGGGTTGCGCCGTTCAACGCGGAGGCCTCCTTCAACGAGGCCGTCACGTGGGATCCGCCGGCCTGGGACGAGGTCGTCCGCGAGCACTCCGGCCGCGTCTACCGGCTCGCGTACCGGCTCACCGGCAACCGGCCGGACGCCGAGGACCTGACGCAGGAGGTCTTCGTCCGGGTCTTCCGCGCGCTCGACCGCTACCGCCCCGGCACGTTCGAGGGCTGGCTGCACCGGATCACCACGAACCTGTTCCTCGACCTGGCGCGGCGGCGCGCCCGGATCCGCTTCGAGGCGCTGCCCGACGACGCCGAGCGTGTGCCCGGCCGCGAGCGCAGCCCCGAGCAGGTCTACGTCGACGAGAACCTCGACGACGACGTCCAGCGCGCTCTCGCCGCCCTGCCACCGGACTTCCGCGCCCCGGTCGTCCTCTGTGACATCGAAGGCCTCTCCTACGAGGAGATCGCCGCCACCCTGGGCGTCAAGCTCGGCACGGTCCGCAGCCGGATCCACCGCGGGCGCAGCCAGCTCCGCGAGGCGCTGGCCCACCGCGCGCCGCGCAACTCGCCCTACGGCACCGGCGGCGCCGAGAGCCCCGTGGACGGCCTGTCGTGACCGCCCCCCGCCGAGACCCGCACCTCGGGGAGCTCGCGTCGGCCTTCGCCGACGACGCGCTCGACCTGACGACCCGCGACCGGGTCCTGGTCCACCTGGCCCACTGCGCGGAGTGTCGCGCGGAGGTTGATGGCCACCGCCAGGTGAAGGCCCGCCTCGCCAAGCTCGAGCCGCCGTCGTGCCCCAGCTCGCTGCTCGACCGCCTCCGCGCGCTGCCGGAGACCACGCCCGCCGACCGGGTCACCCCGGCGCTGACGCCGCCGCCGGTGCGGCTGGAGGCCAGCTTTCGGTCGGTGGCCCCGGCCGGTCGGTCGACGGGCGGCCGTCGGCCGGTGGCTGCGGTGGCTCCTGGCCGACGACGTCCGGCCGGGCGTCGCACGGCCGGTTCCCGTCCGGGTGGACGCCGCTTGCGACGCCGGGTCGTCGCGACCGCGGTCGGTGGCGTGGCCGCGTTCGCGCTGAGCCTGGGAACCGTCGTCGTGCTCGGCGGCGAGGAGCAGCCGAGCACCGTCAACCCGCCGGTCCTCACCTACATCCAGGAGCACGGTGCGGTGACCGGTGGAGTCGCCGGTGGCGACCGGGAAGCCTCCGTCGTCGACGTCGCGGACCCGCACGAGTGAAGCTGGTCGACCCTCGCGCCGGGCTGCTGCGAGCGGCCCGGCGGCTCGTGCTCGTGATGGGCGCAGGGGCTCTCGGCGCCGTCGTCTGCTCCACCGGTGTCTACCTCTTCGTCCCGGCTCCGGTCGAGACGACCGGAGCCGGCCAGTCCGGCGGTGGCTCGACGCCCCGCACGGCCCCGGCCTTCACCAGCAGCATACGGACGCTCGGCGCCAGCGAGCGGCAGGCGCTCGAGCTGCTCCGCCGGGCCGGCCGCGCCCAGAACCAGGTCGACTACCAAGGCACGAAGCTGTTCCGCAGCTGGTCGCGCTGGGGCGAGATGACGACGACCGCGTTCGTCCGCAACGTGCCCGGCCGGGGCGTCACGGTGATCGCCGAGGACGGCTCGACGCGCAGCGCCACCGGTCAACGCGTCCCGCAGCTGGTCTCGGCGGAGAGCCACCTCGACCTGTCCGACGAGACGCTCGCCACCCTCACCCAGGCCTACCGGGTCCGGATCGTGGCCGCGGAGCGGCTGCTCGGCCGGCCGGTGACGCGGGTGGACGTCCTGCGTCTGAGCGGAACCGTGGTCGGGCGGCTCTGGGTCGACGACGCGACCGGGCTGGCCGTCCAGCGCGAGCTGCTCGACACCGCGGGGCGGGTGATCCGGCGGTCGGCGTTCACCGGGCTCAGCGTGCTCGGGCCCGCCGCGTCGCCGACGCCGTCGCCCTCCGCCGCGACGGTCGACGACTGCGCAGGCGGGCTCACCGCGGACGAGCTGGCGGAGCTGGCGAGCGAGGGCTGGGATCTGCCCGGTCGGCAGCTGGCCGGGCTCACCCAGGTGTGCGCGCGGACGGTGGGCACCGGCGTGGACCGCTCGATCCAGCTCAGCTACTCCGACGGCCTGTTCGCGCTCTCGCTCTTCGCCCAGCGCGGACGCCTCGACGAAGCAGTGCCCGGCGGGTTCAAGCGACGCCAGGTGGGCGACACCGCCGTCTACCTGCGGTGCGGGTTGTACCGCGAGCTCAGCTGGGCGGGGTCCGGCATGGTCTACACGCTGGTGACCGACGCGCCGGACGCCACCGTCACCACCGTGGTCGAGTCCCTGCCGACGGTCGCCGCGGATACCGGGGTTCTCGCCCGGATGAGCAAGGGAATCCGCCGAGTGGGATCCTGGGTCGACCCGTTCCACTGAGCTCTTTTCGACTTCACGTGTTTCCGCAGGCCGAACGCCGTCCGCGGGGTCGGTCGAAAAGAACTCACTGACAGGTCTGTTTACCGGACGTCCGGCCGTGTCACCCCGTGCGCGTCAGGCCCCGGGGACAGCCTGCCGTGGTGACCGAGCTTGCAATGGTGGACACCGACCTGCATCGGTGGACCGGGCAAGGAACACTGGAGGGAAACACCCGGCGGCAGAGCCGGGTGTTCCGAGGCGGAGGTACCCCCTTGACCGACGCGAGCCGGGTCGACGGACGACCGGCCGAACCCCCCGTGTCAGGCGCGCCGTCAGCAGCGGAGACGCCGGCTAACGGGGAGTCCGGCAGCTCGCCGTGGATCACGCCGCAGGCTGATCCTGGGTACGCACCCCCGTCCGAGGCCTACGACACCGGCAGCGTGCCGACGTTGCCACGGACCAGCGGTGGACACTCGGCCGGGTCGATGCCGGGTAGCCCCGGGCAGCCTGCCTACGGACAGGCTCCCCACGGCCAGCAGAGCGCATTCGGACCGGGTTCGTTCGGCCACGGCGCACCGGGTCAGGGCGCACCGGGTCAGGGCGCACCGGGTCAGGGCGTCCCGGGTCAGGGCATGCCCGGCCAGAGCGCACCGGGAGCGGGAGCGCCGCAGGCGGGCTCGCCGTTCTGGTCGCAGGCCGGTGCGCGCGACCCCTGGCGCGACCCCTCGGCGTCGCCGGCCTGGCTGGCCCCCACCCCGCCCGGCCCCGTGCCGCCGTCGGTTCCGCCGGCGCCCGGCGACGGCGGAGGGCGCCGCAGCGGCCTCGGCAGCATGATGCTCGTCTCGATCGTGGTGGCCGTGGTCGCCGGCCTCCTGGGCGGCGCGCTGGGCTACGTGGTGGCCGCACGCACCGCCGGGAGCTCGTTCACGCTCGGCAACAGCGACGGCTCGACGCCCGCGCTGGCCGAGCGCCCGCCGACGTCGCTGGCCGGTATCGCCAGGCAGGTGCAGCCGAGTGTCGTCACGATCGTGATCCGGTCGGCGGGCGGCAACGGCAACGGCTCCGGGTTCGTCATCGACGCCGAGGGCCACATCCTCACGAACAACCACGTCGCCGCACCGGCTGCGTCCGGCGGCACGCTGCGCGTCGTGTTCTCCGACGGGTCGTCGGCCGCGGCGTCGATCGTCGGCCGGGACCCGGGCTCCGACATCGCGGTGCTCAAGATCGAGAAGGCCAACCTCAAGCCGGTGCGGTTCGGCGACTCGGAGAAGATCGCGATCGGTGACCCGACCGTGGCCTTCGGCTCGCCGCTCGGACTGGCCGACACGGTCACCAGCGGCATCGTCAGCGCGATCGACCGGCCGGTGCGCACCGCGGGTGAGGGTGGCGGCAGCCAGGGCGACGACGACGCGGCGTACCTCGCGGCGATCCAGACCGACGCCGCGATCAACCCGGGCAACTCCGGTGGGCCGCTGGTCGACGGAGCCGGGCGGGTCATCGGCGTCAACTCCGCCATCGCCGCGCTGCCGAGCCAGGGCGGCTCGAGCAGCAGCGGCAACATCGGTATCGGCTTCGCGATCCCGATCAACCAGGCCAAGCGCATCGCCGAGCAGATCATCGGCTCCGGCCGGGCCCGGACGACGATCATCGGCGCCGAGGTCAATCTCAGCGACGAGACGTCGGCCGGAGCGCCGCTGACGACCGTCGTCGCCGGTGGCCCGGCGGAGAAGGCCGGGCTGAAGGCCGGCGACGTGGTGACGAAGTTCGACGACCGGCCGATCGAGGACGGCGTCGCTCTGATCGCCCTGATCCGTAAGCAGGCGCCGGGCACCAAGGTCGGGCTCACGTACCGTCGCGGCGGCCAGACGGCCACCACGACGGTGGCGCTCGGCCAGCGGTGACACTTCTGGATCGATCTCCACAGCGAACCGTTGCCCCGGGTGGCCTGACGGTCGTCCGGGGCACGGATTAGGCTGCGGACAGCGGCCAGGTACCGAGCTGACGACACAGCAGTGACCGCGGTGAGGAGCAGCGGTGTTCGAGAATCTCGGGTGGTCGGAGATCATCGTCCTCGCACTGATCGGGTTGTTCGTCTTCGGGCCCGACCGGCTGCCGAAGGTGATCGGTGAGGCGGGGCGGATGCTCCGGACGCTCCGGCAGATGGCGCGCGGGGCCAGCGCGGAGTTGCGGGACGAACTCGGGACCGACTTCGAGATCGAGGACCTGCACCCGAAGCGCTTCGTGCGCAAGCACCTCCTGAGCGAGGAGGACGAGGCGGCGCTGCGCAAACCGTTGAAGGACGCGATGCGCGACTTCGAGGAGCTGCAGCACGTCGACGAGGTGACCGAGGCGTACCGCGACGACGGTGCGTCGAAGAACGGCAAGGCCTCCGACGCCCAGCCCGGGAGCCCTGCCCCCAGCCGCGTCTCCCGCTACGACTCCGACGACGCCACTTAGTACTGCAACGGCGGCTACCGCGCCCTCCGCGCCGACCGCCAGAAAACCCTCGGCGCCAAAAACCCTTGTCAATGGAAGTTTTCACGCGCCCCCACGCACAAAAACTGACATCGACGCACCTCGCCCCCAGCGCCGAACCGGCGTGAGCCCCGAACCGGACAGGACGCTAGCGGGAATTCGCCACCTCATCCCGACTCGTGGGATCGTCCCGCGGATGGCGGGGTCAACGGCTCACCCCGAGCCCCGCCACCCACCTAACCGCCGTTGCA
>Ga0190269_10000926_pt1 | contig 14464 bp, 11 predicted proteins | sample Popmic249IS_FD_133749 | JGI IMG/M metagenome (GOLD analysis project Ga0190269, IMG submission 133749) | Populus adjacent soil microbial communities from riparian zone of Blue River, Arizona, USA - 249 IS | ecosystem: Environmental > Terrestrial > Soil > Riparian zone | place: USA: Arizona...
AACGGCCAGTCGCTCGACGGCCGCACCATCAAGGTGAACGAGGCCGAGGACAAGCCCCGCACCGGCGGCGGCGGCGGCGGCGGTCGCGGCGGCTTCGGCGGCGGCGGCGGCGGTCGCGGCGGCTTCGGCGGCGGCGGCGGCGGCGGCGGCTACGGCGGCGGTGGCGGCGGCGGTGGTCGCGGCGGTCGCAGCGGCGGCGGCGGCGGCGGCTACGGCGGCGGCGGCGGCGGCGGCGGCGGTCGCTGGTGATGGAAGGCTCGCTGATGCCCGCTGGTGAAGTCGCACAGGGCTCCAGCTCCGGACCGTCGTCCATCGCGTCGCCGTTCCAGCAGCTCGGGCTGAGTGATGTCTTGCTCCGTGCGATCCATGCCGCGGGTTACAGCGAGCCCACGCCCATTCAAGCGCAGGCCATCCCGCCTGCGCTTGAGGGGCGCGACGTCTTGGGCTGTGCGCGCACGGGTACGGGCAAGACGGCTGCGTTCGTCTTGCCCACGCTTGCGCGCTGGCTCGCGTTTCAAGCCGATGCAGGCCGGACGGGCTCTGCGCCGCCGGGCCGCACGATCCATACGCTGGTCCTCGCGCCCACGCGCGAGCTGGCCGCACAGATCGGCGAGAGCATCGCCATTTACGGCAAGCACACCGGGGTGCGCTACAGCGTGATCTTCGGCGGCGTCTCGCAGAACCGCCAGACCGACGAGATCCGCAAGGGCGTCGACATCGTGGTCGCGACGCCGGGCCGGCTGTGCGACCTGATCGACCAGCGGCTCATCAAGCTCGGCCAGATCCACACCCTCGTGCTCGACGAATTCGATCGCATGCTCGACCAGGGCTTCCTGCCCGCGATCAAGCGCGTGCTCAAGGAGCTGCCGGTGCAGCGCCAGACGCTCTTGTTCTCGGCCACCATGCCGGAGCAGCTCGAATCGACGGTGAAGAGGATCGTGCGCGACCCCGTGCGGGTGTCCGTCAGCAAGACCTCGTCCACGCCGGCTCAGATCGAGCAGGCCGTGTGCTTCATCGAGCAGCCCGAGAAGCGCTACATGCTCGAGCACCTCTTGCGCCGCGGCGGCATCGCGCGCGCGGTCGTGTTCACGCGCACGAAGCACGGCGCCAACCGCGTCGCGGAGCACCTGCAGCGCGCCGGCATCGACGCCGAGGCCATCCACGGCAATAAGTCTCAGAACGCCCGTGAGCGCGCCCTTGGCCGCTTCCGTACCGGCGATCTGCACGTGCTGGTCGCGACCGACTTGGCGTCGCGCGGCATCGACATCGACGATATCTCGCACGTCATCAACTACGACATCCCGGTCGATCCCGAGAGCTACGTGCACCGCATCGGCCGCACCGCGCGCGCCGGCCGGTCGGGCTCCGCGATCACCTTCTGCACGCGTGAGGATCGCCCGACGCTCACGCGCATCGAGCGCCTCACCGGCCAGCCTCTGGCGGTGATCGAGGCGCCGCGCCGCGAGGCGACCGCTGCCAGCCCGCACGTGCCTGCTCCGCGCATCGAGCGCGGGCCCATGGCGGCACGGCCTGCGGCGGCGCATGAGCGCCGCGACGAAGGCGAGCGCCGCACCGGTGGTCCGCGCCGCGACGACGCCGGCACGCCAGCCGCCGGCGGTCAGCGCGGCGGCTCACGCCGCAGCTTCGGCTCGCGCAACGCGCGTCCGCCGCGTTTCGGGCGCTGAGCGCGCTTACCGCTCTACTTCGCGAGCTCTTTGAGCTTGCCCGATAGGTCGCCGAGCTTGGCGCTGTTGCGCTTGCGCGCCGCGCCGATCTCCTCGATCGACTCGACATCCGAGTTGCCGGACCCCGACTCTCGGACCTGCTTGAAGCCGTCCTCCGTCGTCGCTTGCTCCGTGATCTCCGCGCCGAGCTCGGGATCCACCCCGGCGGCTTGCAGCACCTCTTCGGGGCTGACCTCACCTTCGCCGCCGCCTTGCTGCTGCGCGAGCGCCTGCATCGCGATCGCCGCTTGCGAGGCTCGCCTCATGCCCGGGGCGATGACGTTCGCCGTGATGCTGTATGAGCCCGCGAAGCTCGCCCCGTACGCGAGCGTCATGGCGATACCGGCGACGGCGTTGACCTGCGTCTCGCGCAGCCCGCGCATCATCCCGTAGAAGCCCAGGAACAAGAAGAACCCCGCGGACGCCCACGGCAGGAACCTGCGCGCTGCGGCGCCCACGACGCCGAGTGAGCTGCCCTCGGCCATGAAGAAGCCGGCCGCCAGCACCGCGCTGCACGCCACCACGACCTTGAGCGTGTACGTCACCGGCTTGAGCAGCATCGACTTCGTCTGGATCTGCAGCGCCCACGTCTGGATCAACACCACCACGGACAGCGCCGTGAACACCGCCATTCCGGTCTTCACGTGCGCGCCGAGCAGCGCGGCCGCGGTGTCCTTGTTGCCGACCAAGGCCGGCACGAAGCGCGCGAGCGCGATGCTGAACAACATCAGCAAGAAGCCGCCGAAGAAGCGCGAGCGACGTTCGCGCTTGGCCTCTTCTTGGGCGTGCAGCTGGCCGAGCGCGATCACCTCGGCCGCGGTCGGCCGCGCTGGATCGCGCTGGACGTTCTTGTGCGGCTGCGCAGCGTTGGCGTGCGCCGTGCCGCCGGTCACCGACTTGGCTTGGGCGGCGCTCACTTCCTTGGCGGCGGCCGAGAGCGCTTGCATGCGCCCGAAGCGGGCGTCGCGAGCGCGTTGTTCTTCGTCTTGAGCCTGCCGGAAGGCGCGGCCGAGCGCCGCTTCCTGCGTCTCGCCTTGCTCGATGCTCGGGCCGCCCTCGAGCGGCGAAAACGCGGCCGCGAGGCGCGCCGGTCCGGCGACCGCGATGTCAGGCTTGTCCTGCTTGTGCGTGAGCTGGGGGCTCGGCGCCTTCGGCTTGCCCTTGCCTCGGCTCTCGCGCGTGGACGCTGGGTCGTCGACCTCCGTCGCCATTTCCACCTGCGCCTTGCTCGGCTTGGCGGGTGCGGCCGAGAGCGGCGCCGAAGGCTGCACGGCAGCGGGCGGCGAGCTCGCCATCGGGAAGTCGATCGAGCTCTTTTCGAGCGCGGGCTGCGGCGCCGGCGACGCGTGGGCCTTGGCGGCGTGCAGCGCGCTTGCGGCGGGCGCGGGCGCGGCTGCGGGCTCGGCCTCGGGCTCGGCGCTCGGCTTGGCGGCGTCGAAGCACGTGGCCGCGACGGGATCGATGGCAGGCGCGGCCGGCGGCGGCGCGCTCATCGGCGCCGTCTCGGCGCGCTCCATGAGCACGCGCCGGCGCTCTTGTGTGGCGTCCGGCTTTTGGGCGGGCACCGGCTTCGCGGCCGGAGGGCTCGCTGGCTTCGCCGAACGCGGGGGCGCGGCTGCGGGTGCGGGCACCGGCGAATCTTTGAGCACCACGCGCTCGACGCTCACCGCGCTCGTGCGGTAGCCGCCGAGCTTTTGACGCAGTGGCGTGAGCTCGTCGCACAAAAGGCGAGCGTCGGCGGGCCGCTCGTCCGCGCTGGCGAGGCAGCGCTCGATGAGCTCGGTCAGCTCGAGCGGCAAGTGCGGTGCGAGCTCGTCGAGCGGCGCGCGGCGCTTATCGAACGCGGTCTGCCCCGACAGCGCTCGATAGAACAACGCGCCCAGCGCGTGCACGTCGTCGCTCGCCTTGCTGGCCTTGTCGTTCGCACCGAAGCCGAAGACCTTGGGCACCGTCGTGCCGCCGTGCTCGGCGAGCAGCACGTGCTTGGGGTCGAGCGCGCCATGCACGAGGCCTCGGCCGTGCGCGGCGGCGGTCGCCTCCACGATCGGCACGAGCAGGTTCATGGCTACGCCCAGCGGCATGCCGTCGGGAAACGCCTCGATCATCGAGGCCAGCGTGCGACCGGAGCGCGGCTCCTCGACCACGAACGGGATGCCCGTGACGTCGCTCTCGACCGACCACACGCGCATCACGTTTGGGTGGTCGAGCTGCGCCACCTGCTTGGGCGCGCGCACGAAGCGCTGCGCCACGCCGGCGCGCAGCGCGACCTCCGGCCGCAGCATCGCGATGTGGACCACGCGATCGTCTCGGGTATCGCGCGCGGTGTAGAGCTGATGGGTGTCGCAGGTCTCGACCAGATCGCTCAGCTCATAGCGATCGTTGAGCAGGTCCCCCGATCTGCTCGCGTTGACGGCAGCTGCCATGTCACGAGCATTCTCGCGTGACACCGTAGCTTAGCCAATAGAGGTCATCGGCCTGCACTGGTGACGGGCGTGCGCCCACAAGCTCGCTCTGCTCACTTGTGGGCGCTCATTCCAGCTGCACGAGATCGCGATCAGACCTGCTCGAGCACGGCCGCGGCGCCGAGGCCGCCGGCGGCGCAGATGCCGAGCAGCGCGGTCTGCTTGCCGGTAGCCGCGAGCTCGTTGGCCATCGTCGTCACCATGCGCGCGCCGGTCGCTCCGAAGGGGTGGCCGATCGAGATCGAGCCGCCGTGGACGTTGAGCTTTTCGACATCGATATCGCCCACCGCCTCGCTCTTGCCGAGCCGCTCGTTCGCGAAGGCCTTGCTGCTCAGCATCTTGAGCACGCTCAGCACCTGGGCCGCGAACGCCTCGTGGATGTCCACGAGATCGATCTCGGAGAGCTTCATGCCCGCGCGGTCCAGCGCCTTGGGCATACACAAGGCCGGCCCTATGAGCAGCTGATCCGAAGGATCCACGGCCACGTACGACCATGAGCGAATGGCCGCGAGCGGGCGGTACCCGAGCGCCTTGGCCTTCTCCTCGCTCATCAGGATGGTCGCCGCAGCGCCGTCCGTGAGCGGGCTGGCGTTGCCGGCCGTCACCGTGCCGCTGCCGTCCTTGGCGAACGCGGCCCGCAGCTTGCCCAGCTTCTCCATGCTCGTGTCGGCGCGCACCAGGTTATCGGTGTGCACGAAGCCGTCGGGCGTCTCGACGCGCGTGACCTCGTTGTCGAAGCGGCCGGTCGCGACCGCGCGCGCCGCCCGCTGGTGCGAGCGCAGCGCAAACTCGTCCTGCGCCTCGCGCGAGATCTCGTTGCGCTTGGCCATGCGCTCGGCGGACTCGCCCATCACCTCGCCCGTGGTGCGCTCGGCAATCTTCGGCACCTTGGGCAAGATCTCCGACAGCGGCATGAGCTGCGGGAGCACGCCGAGGTAATCCGCGGGCGTCGCCTTGCCGCCCAGCACCATCGGCCCGAGCACGTTCACGATCTTCGACGGGAACGCGATCGGCGCATTGCTCGTCGAGTCCGAGCCGCCGGCGATGATGACGTCGGCCTCACCGCGCTCGATCGACGCCGCCGCCGCGGTGATGGCCTGCAGGCCCGACGCGCACGCGCGCGTCACGGTGTGGCCCTCGATGGAGTAGGGCAGCTTGAGGTCGAGCACGATCTCGCGGCCGACGTTCACCGACAGGGGCGGCAGGATCACGCCGCCCCACGAGATGGCGTCGATCTCCTTCGGGTTCAGCTCGAGCTTCTTGAGCAAGCCCGAGACCGCCGCCGCGCCGAGCGCGATCGTGTCGAGCTTGGTGAGATCCGAGAACGCCTTGCAGAACGGGGTGCGCAAGCCGCCGACGACGACCGCACGACGACCCGACTTGACGGTGGATGACTTTGCCATGTTGCTCCTCACGCTCCGATCAGTGCGCCGCCGCAGACGCGCAGCACGTTGCCAGTAAGACCCGCCGCGCCAGGCGCGGCGAAGAAGGTGATCGCTTGGGCGACGTCCTCGGGCTGCCCGCCCTGGCCGAGCGCGGCCAGCCGCCGGCCGACCTCGCGCACTACCACCGGCATCTCCGCGGTCATGCGCGTCTCGATGAAGCCCGGCGCCACCGCGTTCACCGTGATGCCGCGCGACGCGAGCTGGCTGGCGAGGAAGCGTGTGAAGCCGATGACGCCAGCCTTGGACGCGCCGTAGTTGGTCTGGCCCATGTTGCCGGCGATGCCGCCGATGGAGGACAAGCTGATGATGCGGCCGCCGTCGTGCAGCGCGCCGTCGAGCAGCGTCTCGGTGATCTTCAGGATCGCGTCGAGGTTGATGCCGAGCACCATGTTCCAGCGGCCCTCGTCCATGCGCGCGAGCGTGCGATCGCGGGTGATGCCGGCGTTGTGCACGACGATGTCGACACCGCCGTGGGTCTCGATCAGGTACTGGCTGATGCGACGTGGCGCGTCCTCGTCGAGCACGTTGCACAAGAGCGTGCTGCCGCCGATCGCGGTCGCGACCTCGCTGAGCGGACCGTCGTCCTCGGGCCGATCGAGGCACACGACGTGCGCGCCTTCCGCCGCGAGCGCGCGCGCGGTGGCTTCGCCGATGCCGCGCGCGGCGCCGGTCACGAGGGCGACCTTGCCGGCGAGCGGCTGCGGGAACGGGTCCTCGCCCTCCCACACCGCCTTGGCGGTCACGCGCAGCGGCTGCGCGGTCACGAACGCCGACGCCGCCGACAGCAGGAAGCGCAGCGGCGCGTTCACGCGATCCTCGGCGCCGTCATCGACGTACAGCAGGTTCGCGGTCACGGCCTTGCCGCCGATCTCCTTGGCTAGGCTGCGCGTGAAGCCCTCGAGCGCCGCGCGGGCGGACGCCTGGCCCAGCGTGCGCGCGCTCTCGGGCGACCGGCCGATCACGACGCAGCGGCCGTTGTGGTCGAGCGCGCGCATGTAGCCGTGGAACACGTCGTACAGGACCTTGAGCTCGCTCGAGTGGTTCAGCGTGCTCGCGTCGAGCACGATCGCGTGGACGTGCTCCATGCTCTCCGCCTCGTCGAGCGCGACCACGCGGCTGTGTCGGCCGTACGCTTCGCTCGGTCCTGCGAACGCGTCGCGCAACGCCTCCGACGTGAGCAGCGGCATCGAGCCGGCCTTTGTGAGTGAGCGGGCGATGATCGAGGTGAGCTTGCTCGTGCCGCTGCCGGCGTAGAGCACGCGCTTGTCATCGAGGTAGCGCTCGACGGCGGCGCCCTTCGGGCGCTCGAGCTTCTCCGGCATCGGGATCGGCAGCTTGGCCTTCGAGATGAGGCTGCGCGCTAGCGGGTTCTGGCTTAGCTCCAGGATCGTGTCGGTCATAAAGATCAGCTCGCTTGGTTAAGAGGAATTTCAGTTTCCGGCGGAGTAGCGGCCGGTCATGTAGGCCGGACCGCCCGGGTTATCGCCGACGAAGAGGTCGTGGCCGACGGTGTACAGGCCGATCTCGTGCGGCAGCACGAGCGGGCGCGTGAAGCGGCCTTCGAACGAGGTGATGGCTCGTACATCTCCGCCCAGCACGCCGCGGATGATGCCCTCCCACGAGCGCGCGAACGTGCCGAAGCCATGGAGGATCACGTTGCGAAAGCCGGAGGCCTTGGCGTACGGCGGCAACCAGTGGATGGGATTGAAGTCGCCCGTGAGCTTCGCGAACGAGAGGCCCGCGTCGGCGCTGAGCAGCTCGCGTGCGACCTCGTGCGCGACGGGCGGTACGCGCGCCTTGTCTTTCTTGGCGCCATCTTTCTTGTCGGCGCCGTTGCTCAGCGGCACGACCGACGTGAAGTCGATCTTGAGCGCCTCGGGAACGCTCGTCGTGCCCGTGACGACCGCGATGCGCAGCACGGCGCGGCTGCCGTCGTCCTCGACGGCCGCGAGGTGTGCGCGCACCTTGATCGTCTCGTTATCCGGGATGGGTGCGAGCACCTGCACGCTGCAGCCGCCGTTCACGATCTTCAGGATCGGGTAGGGCAAGCCCTCGAGCGCGCGCGACAGCGCCGGGAAGCACCACTGCGGGAACAAGTGCGGCGGCACGATGCCGCGGTAGCTCTTCGGATCGCTGCCGAGGTGGCGCAAGTAGTCGTCGATGAGCTCGCGCGGCAGAGGCGGTCGCTCGATCACGATCTCGGGTCCGGGCACGACCAGGCTGCTCGCGCTCGGCTTGGGCGCTCGCTGTTGCTTGATCGCGAGCAATGCGGTGCGGCCGAGGGCCGCGAGGACTGCGCCTTGCTGCAGCACGTGTTTGGTTGCGACCGGCGGGCTGGAAGTGCGAGCCATAGAGCTTTCCCCCTGTTGTCTACCGAATGGTCGGACGGTCGTTACCACTCGGTAGCCGACTTGGCAACGCCTCCACGTCCACGGCCGGTGATCTCGGTCTTCGGACTTTGACGGCCAAGCTGTACGAAAATGACGCAGAAATGGCCTGATTGTTTGAACAGAACAGCTGGGCCTCACCATGATTCTCGACGACGCGCTTGCTCCCGTCTCTACCAAGTGGTAGACAGTCGAGCAGGGCAGCATGACGGCCGACAACGCAGAGCAAATCCGCTCGGTTGCCACGCAGCTTTTCGCGCGCCACGGCTACGAAGGCGTCTCGCTGCAAGCGATCGCCGAGCGCGTGGGTGTCACGAAGCAGACGCTGCTCTATCACTTCCCGTCCAAGGACGTGCTGCGCAAGGCCGTGCTCGACCAGGTGTTTTCACACTGGCGGGAGCGCCTGCCGCAGATGCTCGAGGCCGTGACCAGCGGCCACGGTCGCTTCGACGCGCTGACCCGCGAGCTGGTGCGCTTCTTCGAGACGGACGCCGATCGCGCGCGCTTGCTCGTGCGCGAGCTGCTCGACAACCCCGACGAGATGCGCCGCATGCTCGCCGAAAACCTGAGACCCTGGGTGCTCCTGGTCGCGCAGTACGTGCGCGAGGGCCAGCGCATCGGCTTGATCCACGCCGACGTGGATCCGGAGGCGTACGTGCTGACGGTGATCACGCTCGTGCTGGCGAACGTGAGCACGAACGGGATCGTCGAGGGCGTGCTCGGCGACTCGGGTGGCAGCGGCGTGCGCGCGGCACGCGAGCGCCAGCAGAACGAGCTGTTGCGCCTGACGAAGGCGGCGTTGTTCAAGCGATGAGGAACAAGATCATGAGCTTCGATCCGATTGGCCAGGCGCTGTCAGCGCTCAACAAGCTCGCGGGCAACGAGCTGCTCCACAAGTACGGCCTGTACCAGCCCACGCAGAAGATCGCGTACCGCGCCACGAAAGAGGGCTTTCGCGCGGCGGTGGCGATCGGGCGCCAGTGGAAGGAGGTGCAGAAGCTCTTGAAGCCGGAGCGCTTGCCGGCGGCGCAGCGCAAGAACGACCTGTTCGATCTCTCGATCAGCGAAGATCAACAGATCGTGCGCGACATGGCGCAGCGCTTCGCGCGCGAGGTCATGCGCGAGATCGCCGCGAAGTCGAACGACGCGGCCAAGGCGCCCGAAGACTTCGCCGCCCAATTTGCGGAGCTCGGCCTGGCCTCGTTCGCCGTGCCCGAGAACCTCGGCGGCGCAGCGGCGGAGAGCTCGGTCGTGACGCAGGTGCTGCTGGCAGAGGACCTCGCGTACGGCGACATGGGCCTCGCGGTCGCGGCGCTCGCGCCGATCGGCGTCGCCAACGCGCTGGCCGCGTACGGCTCGGCCGACCAGCAGGCCAAGTACCTCGCGCCGTTCGCGGGCGACAAGGCGCCCACTGCGGCGATCGCGATCTCGGAGCGCCGCCCGGCGTTCGAGCCGCGCGAGCTGCGCACGCGCGCCCGCGTCGAGGGGGACAAGTACGTCATCACGGGCGAGAAGACGCTGGTACCGCTCGCGACCAGCTGCGAGCTGTTCTTGGTCGCGGCGGAGCTCGTGGGGCGCGGGCCGCAGATCTTCATCGTCGAGGCGGCGGCGGAAGGCGTCACCGTGAAGGACGAGCCGAGCATGGGTATTCGGGCGGCTGGCCTCGGCGCGGTGCGCCTCGAAGAGGTGCGCGTCCCCAAGGCCGCGCTGCTCGGTGAGGAAGCGGGCTCCGTCGACTACGAGCAGTTCCTCGACCGCTCGCTGCTCGCATGGTGCGCGCTGTCGGTCGGCGCGGCGCAGGCGGTGCTCGACTACGTCGTGCCGTATTGCAACGACCGCAAGGCGTTCGGCGAGCCGATCAGTCATCGCCAGGCAGTCGCGTTCAAGGTCGCCGACATCGCGACCGAGCTGGATGCGATGCGCCTCTTGACCTGGCGCGCCGCGGCGCGGGCCGAAGAGGGCAAGCCGTTCCATCGCGAGGCGTACCTCGCGCACGTGCTGTGCTCCGAGAAGGGCATGCAGATCGGGACCGACGGCGTGCAGCTGCTCGGCGGCCACGGCTTCACCAAGGAACACCCCGCGGAGCGCTGGTACCGCGATCTGCGCGCGCTGGGCGTGATCGCCGGCGGCGTGTTCGTTTGATCAAACCCTGAAGAGACTCACGGAGAACCATCATGCAACTCGATATTCCGAAGAAGCTTCAGGCATTCGTCGAGCAAGCCCACGCCGTGGGCAAGGAAGTGTTCCGGCCGATCTCGCGCAAGTACGACCTCGCCGAGCACGAGTACCCTAAGGAGCTCGACCTGCTCGCGAGCGTGCTCGACGGTATGAACGAAGGCGACGGCGGCGGCGGCGCGGGCGCGGGCAAGCTCAAGCAAGAGGGTAAGCCCAAGCGCGAAGGCATCCGCAACGGCACGAACATGAGCACCGTGCTCGGCCTCATCGAGCTGTGCTGGGGCGACGTCGGCCTCGCGCTCACCATCCCGCGCCAGGGCCTCGGCAACGCGGCGCTGGCCGCGGTGGCCAACGAGGAGCAGCTCAAGCGCTACCACGGCAAGTGGGCGGCGATGGCGATCACCGAGCCCAACGCGGGCAGCGACTCGGCCGCGGTGCGCACCACCGCGATCAAGGACGGCGACCACTACGTGATCAACGGCGAGAAGATCTTCGTCACCGCCGGCGAGCGCGCGGACTGCGTCGTGGTGTGGGCGTCGCTCGATCCGAGCCTCGGTCGCGCCGCGATCAAGAGCTTCGTCGTCGACAAGGGCACGCCCGGGATGACCGTGGCGCGCCTCGATCACAAGCTGGGCATCAAGGCGTCGGACACGGCGACGATCCTGTTTCAGGACTGCCGCGTGCCGGCCGCGAACCTGCTCGGCAGCGCGGAGATCGACACGAGCAAGGGCTTCGGCGGCGTGATGCAGACGTTCGACAACACGCGCCCCGTCGTCGCTGCGATGGGCATCGGCTGTGCGCGAGCGGCGCTCGAGCGCGCCCGCGAGCTGCTCAAGGGCGAAGGCTACCAAGCCAACTACGGCCGCGCGCTGTGGAGCTCGTCGGCGATCGAAGCCGAGCTGTACCGCATGGAGGCCGATCTGGATGCGGCGCTGCTGCTCACGCTGCGCGCCGCGTGGATGGCCGACAACGGCCAGCCCAACTCCAAAGAAGCGTCGATGGCCAAGGCCAAGGCCGGCCGCACCGCAAACAGCGTCACCCTGCGCTGCGCCGAGCTGTGCAGCACGCTCGGCTACTCCGAAGGCGAGCTGGTCGAGAAGTGGGCCCGCGACTCGAAGATCCTGGACATCTTCGAAGGCACCCAACAAATCCAACAGCTCATCATCGCCCGCCGCGTCCTCGGCCTCAGCTCCACCCAGCTCAAGTAAGCCAACTAAGGGGACGGACCGAAAAACCGAAATAACTCCGCCGGCGCCCGCCACCGACTTATTTCGGTTTTTCGGTCCGTCCCCTTAGAACGCTGGCATGTCACTGCAGTGGTATCCGGGGCATATGACCAAGGCGCGGCGCGAGCTCGCTGCGCTGATGCCGTCGCAGGACGTGGTCATCGAGGTGCTCGACGCGCGCTTGCCGGCGTCAAGCTCGAATCCGCTCATCACCCAGCTGCGACGCGACAAGCCCTGCGTGAAGGTGCTGACGCGCAGCGACCTCGCGGACCCCGACGTCACGCAAGCTTGGCTCGCGCACTTTCGCGAGCAGCCCAACGTCTCCGCGATCGAGTCCACCACCGACCGCCCGAACGACACGCGCAAGCGCATCGCCGAGCTGATCGCGGGCACGGCGCTGCATCGCGGCGCGAACAAGCGCGTGCGCGCGCTCGTCGCGGGCGTACCGAACGTGGGCAAGTCCACGCTCATCAACACGCTGATGCACCGCAACGTCGCCGCCGTCGGCGACAAGCCCGCGGTGACGAAGCAGCAGCAAGCCGTGCTGCTCAAAGATGGCACGACGCTCACCGACAGCCCCGGCCTCCTGTGGCCCAAGATCGTGGACGAGCGCGACGCGTTTCGGCTGGCGCTCGCCGGCTCGATCCCGGACACAGCCATCGACTACATGACCATCGCGACGTTCGCGGCCGAGGCGCTGCTCGAGCGCTACCCGGAGTTGCTCCTCAAGCGCTACAAGCTGCCCGCTCTGCCCGCGTCGGGCGACGCGCTGCTCACGGAGATCGGCAAGCGCCGCGGCTGCCTGCGACCGGGCGGCGTCGTCGACCTCGACATGGCTGCGCAGCTCTTGGTGCGCGAGTTTCGCGCAGGGAGCATCGGTCGAATCACCCTCGAGTCGGTGACGGCATCGGACTGACAGCTGCAACCCCAGCGTCCTCGCGCTGCGCCGATCCGGCCTCCAGCGGAATCGTGAAATAGAACGCGCTGCCCTCCCCGAGCGCGCTCTGGGCCCAAATGCTCCCGCCGTGCCCTTGGACGATGCATTTCGAGATGTACAGCCCAAGGCCGACGCCGCGCCGGTCATGACGCTTGAGCTGAAGGAAGCGCTCGAAGACGGACTCGAGCTTGTCGGCAGGAATGCCGGCGCCGGTGTCGCGCACCGAGCAGATCAGCTCGCCGCTCGCCTGCTCTACGCGGATATCGACCTTGCCGCCAGGATCGGTGAATTTGAGCGCGTTGCTGATCAGGTTCGCGAGCACCTGCAGGATGCGCGCTGGGTCGAAGGATGCGAGCGGTAACGGTCTGGGGATCTCGATGGAGAGCGTGATGTGTCGCTCGGCGATCTGGGCCTGGAAGGTGTCGACCGCCTCGGTAACGACCTCGGCGAGGTCGCCGAACTCCGGCATGACGGCGAGAGCGCCTGCTTCGATGCTCGCAACATCCACCAAGTCGCCGACCAAACGGCTCATGCGAACGCAGGCCGACTGGATGCGCTGAGCCTGCTTGACCGCGGGTGGCGCGCCGTGACCAGGGGCGCTCTGTTCGGTGATCAGCGCCGCGGACAGCGTGATGGAGCTCAGCATGCTCCGCAGGTCGTGGCTCACCATGGCCAGGAAGTCGTCCCGCCTCGCGACGTCGAGATCGGAGCGCTCGCGCTCCTTCACGAGATCCTTGTCGGTTTCCTCCCGTCCGACCGACAGAGACCTGCCCGGCGCGGCGCGCTCGGCACGTAACGCGTCGTCCGCGGTGCGGCGCTCTTCACGTAGCTCGAGGTCTTCCTGCGCGCGCTCGTGCGCGAGTGCTCGCGGAGCCGGGGCCGGTGCCTCGGAGCGGGGCGCTCGGCGATCTGCGTTCGCTCGAGCCGCGGCGAGTAGCTCGTCCGCTCGGTCTCGCGCGCGGCGGATGATGGCATCGGCGACCGCGTCTACGGCGAGATGTGCTTCGCGGATCGCATGATCGGTGACCTCGCGCTCGACGCGCAGGCTTTCGTCGGTCTGTTCACGCTCGATGCTCGGCGGACCTGGCTTGGGCATGGCGGCATGCAGAAGCTACCTCCGCGTCTGAGCGATGTCGCGCATCGCGCGCACGATACGTTCGAGCTGGCGCGTGCCACCTCACACCGCGGCGCTCATGTTCATTCGAGCCGCTCGGGATCAAAGCGGGCGAGGCGCTTCGCCGCGACTTCCATAGCGTCCGGATTGTCGTCGACGAGCACGAACCCGCGGTCGTGCAGCGCGGCCGCCTCACCCGTTGTGCCGCTGCCGGCGAAGAAGTCCAGCACGGTGTCGCCGCGATTGGAGTGAACCTTGATGATGCGGTTCAGGATCCCGAGCGGCTTTTGCGTAGGGTAGCCGGTCTTCTCCTTGCCGACGGTCGGCACGATCGTGTGCCACCACACGTCCGTCGGCGTCTTGCCGCGTGCTGCCTTCTCGGGCGTGACCAGCTCGGGCGCGAGGTACGGGATGCGATCCATCGCGTCGAAGTTGAACACGTAGCGATCGGGATCGAGCGCGTACCACAAGATCGTGTCGTGCTTGCTCGGCCAGCGCGTCTTGCTGCGAGCGCCGTAGTCGTACGCCCAGATGATCTCGTTCATGAAGCGCTCGCGGCCGAGCAGCCGATCGAGCGCGACCTTGATGTAGTGGACCTCGCGCGCATCGAGGTGGATGAAGAGCGAGGCGTCCGGCGTGAGGCAGCGCAGCGCGAGCTCGACCCGCGGGATCAAGAACGCCTCGAAGTCATCGAAGCGATCGGAGTAGGCGCTGCTCGCGAGCTTCTCGACCTCGTAGCGCTTGCCCGCGAAGCCGGCGCGCGTGCCTTCACCCTCGGCGGCCGCGCGCACGCGCATGCGATCGCGCTTCTGCGCCTTGCCGGTATTGAACGGCGGGTCGATGTACAAGAGTCGCGCGAAGGCGTCGGGCAGCGTGGGCAAGACCAGCGCGTTGTCACCGAGGATGATCTGCCGTCGCGTCGTCATCGCAAATGCGACGGGGATGCTATCGTGCCGGCCGTGTCGCGTGGCTGCAGAATGTGGGGTGTCGCCTG
>Ga0190269_10000927_pt1 | contig 14463 bp, 7 predicted proteins | sample Popmic249IS_FD_133749 | JGI IMG/M metagenome (GOLD analysis project Ga0190269, IMG submission 133749) | Populus adjacent soil microbial communities from riparian zone of Blue River, Arizona, USA - 249 IS | ecosystem: Environmental > Terrestrial > Soil > Riparian zone | place: USA: Arizona...
CGGCCCGTCCTTCTCCGCCGGTTCTCTCGACTACAGTCTTTCCGGCAGCACCGCCAATGTTTGGTCCATTCTCTTTCGCAAACGCAACGGCGACTACTATCTCTGTCTCTGGCTCGGTCTCCCCTGTTACAATCCGGTAACCGCTACGACGCTCACCGTTTCGGCTCAATCGGTAGCCCTCAACATTCCGCCGTCCATCGCCAGTGCCCAGGTTTTTACGGTGGATGATGCTGGCGCGATGACATCTTCCGCGGCGGCAATCGCTAGTGGTTCGATCGCTCTAAGCGTCACGGACCGAGTCACAATTGTCCGGCTTAGCTCCTCCTCGACCGGCGGCGGCGCCTCTACTCCCGGCGGGGTCCGCGCAACTCCCGCGAGCGGGCAGGTCACACTCAAATGGGCGCCCGTCTTTGAAGCCACCGCTTATAGTGTGAAACGCGCGGCCTGTAGCAGTGGAACGTATAGCGTGCTCGCTTCCGGACTCGCCAACCCGACCTACACCGACACCGGACTGACTAACGGTACACCGGGGTACTACATCGTCACGGCGAGCAACGCGGGCGGCGAAAGTCTTCCCTCATCGCCCTTTTGCGTCGTACCGGCTGCCCCGGTCACTATCGACAATGCCGATGCCGCCGGCGTGTCGACCACCGGCACCTGGACCGCTTCAACTTCCACAGCTGGCTACTACGGCACCAACTTCGTCCATGACGCCAATGCTGGCGCAACCGGCGGCAAGAGCGTCCGTTTTACGCCCACACTCTCGGTAGCGGGTGATTACGATGTCTATCTCCGCTGGCCGGCTGCGGGTAACCGAGCCACAAATACACCCACCGAGATCGTCCACGCCGGTGGCACTCACACAACCGCCCTCAACCAGCAGCTGACTTCCAACACGTGGGTATTACTGGGTACATTCAACTTCTCCGCCGGCACATCCGGCAGCCTCGTCGTGAAAAACGACGGCGCCAACGGTTACGTCATTGCCGATGCCGTGCGTTTTGAACTCACGCGTCCCCGCCCACCCGCCGGCCTCACCGCCACTACTGGTTCCACTCCGGTTTCCCTCGCGTGGACTGCCCGCCCTGGCGCCGTCTCGTACACGGTGAAACGCGCACTCTCGCCCAGCGGTCCCTTTGTCGTAATCGCCAGCGCCCTGGCCAATCCAAGTCACGATGACACCACTGCCGTCGCCAATACCGTGTACTACTATGTCGTATCGACCGTAAACGCTGGAGGCGAAAGCGTGGACAGCGCCCCCGTCGCGGGTGCCACCGGACTGGAGGTTGTAACCGACAACGCCGACTCCATTGGTGTGACGCTCACCGGCACTTGGACCGCCTCGCCCTACACTGCCGGATACTATGGGCCAAACTACCTTCACGACAGCAACACGGGCGCGACCGGCGGCAAGGCCGTCACTTTCGCCCCCGCGATCCCGCTCGCCGGACGTTATCAAGTCTACCTGCGCTGGACTACGGAAGCCAACCGGGGCGACAACGTCCCCGTCGACATCGACCATCTCGCCGGCACCACTACTGCCAGCGTCAATCAGAAGGTCGGCGGTGGCACCTGGGTTCTTCTCGGCACCTACGATTTTGCGAACGGCTCGGCCGCAGTCACCATTCGCAATGACGGCGCCAACGGCTTTGTCGTCGCCGATGCAGTGAAGCTTGTTCTCGAATAAAATAAAAGTCGCGGCGGGACCCGCACACAAACGGGGGCCCCGTTTCACGCCGCACGCGATTTATTCCGCGGTCTGCACGTATTTCTTGATGACCGGTTCGATCGCATCCGCCCAAAGTTCATGTCCCTGGCGGCTCGGATGCAGAAAATCAGGCATGATTTCTTTCGACATCGTTCCGTCCGCCGCGAGAAACACCGAACCAATATCGAGGAAGGTGATCGACGGATCCGCCGCCAGCGGTGCGATGAGTTGGTTGACCGCAATTAGCTTCAGACGAGCAGGGCTGTCGGGCTTCTCGCTCCGTGGAAAAACTGCCAGCAATAGCAGATGCGATTCCGGGCAAGCCGCCCGGGTCGCGCGAACCACTTCGGTGATTCCTTCTGCAATCTGCGGCACAGTATCGCGGAGCACATTGTTGGTGCCGATCATCAAGACGATGAGCTTGGGCGAAAGACCCGCCAACTCACCTTGCTGGATACGCCACAACACATGCTCAGTTGCATCCCCCGCGATGCCGAAGCAAGCCGCCCGCAACTTGCCGTAGCGGGCGTTCCAGATGTCCTTCCCCTTGCCGTCCACCATCCAGCCTTCAGTGATGGAGTCGCCTTGGAACAAGAGGTCGATGCCACCTTCGCGAGCCCTCCGGCAGTTATTGGCAAACTTCACCATCCATGGATTTCGGGGAGCAGGAAAAACCGCCGGATTTACGCCCGGAGGCACGGTAGGAAGCGGCCAGTTCGACACGGGCGCATCCGCGCAATGGGCATAAGTGACAAGGCCGAGCAGGCCGGCCAGCGAATAGAGACGCAGGGGTTTTATCATGATTTTGTTTAGTGGATATAGGCATCACGCTCCAACAAGCATGCGGTCCTTGCGGGCATCCATGGCCTCGCGAATGAGTGCCGCTTCGATCTCGGGCAAAGGTGTTTTTTTGGGCGCAGCCAGCGCGACTGCGGTGCCCGCAGCCTCTCCGAGTCCCATGCAGGTGGGCATCACGCGAAAACTTCCCGCAGCTTCGTGCGTCGCACTGATGCATCGCCCCGCGGCGACTAATGTGTCCGTGGACTCCGGCAACAGACATCCCCATGGGATTCCATAGGAATGTCCCTTTGCCGTTTTTTCGAACTGTGTGCCCTCGCCGTCGGGATGGTGTACGTCGATCGGATACGCGCAGGTCACGACGGCGGAGGCCGGATGGAGCCCAGCGCGCACGTCGTCTTCGGTCAATACCGCGCGACCGACAATGCGCCGGCTTTCGCGGACACCGACCTGCGGACCAGTCTGCAGCAGATGCACATTCGCGCCGCCTGGCACGTAGTTTTTAAAAAGGTACAGAATGTCCCGTGCCTGCCGTCGTCCTTCTATCTCCGCGGCGGTGACGTCGAGAGGGTTGCACGCGCTGAGACCGTTGATCCGCGTTCCGTTGATTGCGATCCGCGTCGGATCCGCCGGCATCGACCAGAACATCGCGATCTCGGTGCGTGGGATATTCCAACGTCCCGCCGCTCGTGCCTTCAGGATTTCGGCTGCGAAACAGTCGCCCTCCATCGCGAATGATCCGCCCCCGACCATCCGACCGCCCGCTCGCGCCCATGCCGCCGGATCAAATCCACCGAGCTGGACCACCATCGTCATCGGCTGGGCCTTGCCATCACCACGTCGCCCATGCGTAACCGCCACGCCGGCTGAGGTGCAAACATCAGCATCGCCCGTCGTATCCACCAGGTAATCGCATTGCACGGCGAGGCGAGCGCCCTTGCAGAGAAAGAAAACTTTCCATCCACCGTCGTGCGGCTCCGCCGACTCGAAGAGACAGTGATAAAGCACGCGGGCTCCGGCGGCCATGAGCTGCCGCTCCATGATGGCCTTGCACCACTCCGGCTCGAAGAAGTCCGCTTGTGAATAGTCGTCGTGGTAGGTCGCACCATGGCCTCGCAGCGCCTGCAGTAACCCTCGGTAGACGCCGTCACTAAGATCGCGGCCTGCGCTGTGGTGATTGAGATAGCAGCTGAGCCCCGCCGAGGCTCCCATACCTCCGAGGAAACCATGGCGCTCCGCCAGGATTACGGCACAGCCGCCTTCACTTGCGGCCAGAGCGGCACCATAACCGGCGGGACCACCACCGACGACGAGGCAAGACGTGCGCAGATCGAGCTGAGGAATTTTCACGCCGACAAAAGTTCGCCGTCGTCGTCCTGGCAACGAGCTCACGCATCGGATCAAACGCGAAATGATTCCAGCAATGGAACGCCGCGAGGGGGCGCACTTGCGTTCCGTGTGCAGGAGTTATTTGGCTTGGTGGATGTCCCAGCCCTCCCCCGCAGTCGCCGTGACCCAGACTCCACTCACGCAGGGCATCGCCGTCGTCCGTCTCCTGCTTCAGAAGGGCTACGCACTCGGCGTCACTCAAATCGCGGCCGAGCTCGACATGCCAAAGTCCTCGCTGCACCGCCTCCTGCAGACCCTCTGCCAGATCGGGTTCGTGCAGCAGAACGAGAAAAATCACCGTTACGGCGTGAACCCCGAGATCTTCGCCTTCGTGCACGAGGTCGCTGCGCACTTCGGCCGCAACCTCAGTCTCGACGAAGAACTGCGCAAAGCTGCCGCGCGCTTCGATGCCAGCGTTTACCTCGACATGCTCGGAGGCCGCCAAGCCTGGGTCGTCTGCGCCGCTGGCGCTGAAGGCAACACCATGCGCCTCGGTCGTAGCGGCCTTGTGCATACGTCGTCCGCCGGTAAGGTGCTCGTGGCTCAGATGGACGAAAGCCTGTGGCCTGCTTATGCACCACGGCCCGACGATCAACTGATCACCCCTCACACCAACCTAAGCCCTGAGCGTTTTTTCGCGCAACTGCGCGACGCGAGGAAAAATGGGTACGCCTGGAATCATCGGGAAACGAGCCCCGATCACGTGTCGGTCGCCGCGGTCGTGCGCGAACCGCTGGTCAGTCCGCCGCGGCTGGCCGTGGCGCTCCTAATTCGCCACGAAGCCTACGTCCTGCGCGATCAGCACGAACTCGAGCGCTCCGTGCTCCAACTTGCGGAGACGCTCGGCCGCGTGCTGGCGATCAAACGCTGACTTCCTGCCCGGAGGCCCGAGATGTCTTTTCGCGCACGAGGAAAAACATGATCACCGCCGCCAACGGATGAAGCAGGCCCATCACGATGAACAGCGGCTCCATCCCAAAACGCCCCGCCGCCTGACCAATCAAATAGTTGAACAACACCGCGCCCGACGCGCCGAACGCACCTGAGATGCCGTAAACGCTAGCCACGTTTCCCAAGGGAAACAGTTGGGCGATCATCGGTGCAAGCGACCCCAACCAGGCGTTGCACAGGATTGCGATTACACAGAAGAGCGCGATGGTCATCCCGATCGGCGCCGAAGGAATCAGGAAACACAACGGGCCTGCCAACGCCGTGCACATCACCAAAACCTTGCGTCCGCGCAACCCATGCAGCCGCGCCCGGTGATCGGACAATGCCGTGAACGCCAAGCCTCCAATGTTTGCGCATAAAAACGGCAACCAGCCGATAATTCCCAACAGACCGATCGAGACGTGTTTCGACTCCTGTAAATAGCCCGGCATCCAGAAGAGGCAAAAATACCAGACGGGATCGCTTACCAGCCGCACCAGGACGATGCCCCACAGCGCTCGTTGCCGCCACAGCTGAGCCCAAGGCAGCGGCGGGCGCACCAAGACCGGCTCCCGCACGGCGAGCTCAACCGAACGCGTCGGCTCACGGTAGAGTTTCCACCAAGCCAAACCGACAACGACTCCAAGCACGCCCGGCAACACGAACGCCCAGCGCCAATGCAGGTGGATTGTCAGCCAGGCTATAATCGGCACCGCCGTGATGCCTCCGATGCTGTTTCCGATAGTGCCGAGCGCCATAAAGAAACCGCGGCCCTTATCCTCGGCCCACACAGTCGCAGCGCGAATAGTGACTGGGAACAAACCCGGCTCCGCCAAGCCGAGCAATCCACGCAACACGATCATCAGTCCAAAACTATGCGCCAGTCCGCACCCGACGGTCGCAAGCGACCAAATTAAAATAAAGAGCGCCAGCGAAAGTCTCGGACCAATCCGATCTACCACCCAACCGCTCCCAATATAGGCGGCCGCGTAGCAAACGGTAAACGCGTTCACCAATGTAGCATAACCGACATCATCTATTCCGAAATCCAGCTTCAGTGTCGCCTTGAGCACCGACACCGTTTGCCGGTCGAATTGGTTGAGATAGCCTGCGCAAAACAACAACGCCAAGATCACCCAGCGATAGCGCACCGAGACGGAGGAATTTTCTGCAGGGACGGTCATGATCGACAAAACGGCGCAATCTGGGTGGCGACCGAGATGATGCAACGCAGGACCAGCGACCAAGCCGGCGGTCCTGCATGCATCAGGTTAGAAGCGGAACGTCACCGAACCGGCCCACGTACGGGGCATGCCGTAACCAGTGTAGGTCACCAAGTATTCTTCGTCAGTCAGATTGTTGGCCTCTATACGAAAGATAACGGGAAGGGACTTCCGGAACTTGGTCTCGTATGTCAGGCTCGCGTTGATACGAGTGTAAGATGGAAGGCTGATTCCCACTTGATCCGGCAGAGTGGGATTTCCGCGACGATTACCGACATAAACCAATCCGGCACCTGCACCGATCCCTTTGAGGAAGCTCCGCTTAAACTTGTAGTGATTCCAAAGGGTGTACTGGTCCTGGGGAATGTTGGAGACTCGCCCGAGCCGTGTGGCGTTCAGGCCAGTCACCACCTTGGCGTCGATATAGGAGTAACCAGCGGTGATCTGCCAGGCATTGACCGGACGTGCTTGAATGCTCACTTCGAGGCCCTGGCTGGTCGTAACGCCTGAAGCCAGAAAGTAGCCTGAGTGGATTGGATCGGCGAGCGCGGCGTTTTCGCGATCGATGTCATATGCAACGATCGAGCCCGAGAGACGTCCCTCGATCATATCGAACTTGATACCGTAGTCCCACCCCGAGCCCTCGATCGGTTCAAGGACTTCGCCTGCAAACGTGAACACCGTCTGCGGGATAAACGATTCGCCGTAGCTCACGAAGGCACTGAGCTTCGGAAGCATCCGAACGGAGGCTCCGTAGCTTTGCACCCAGTTATCCTGATCGGTCTGCGCACGACTACCGTTCAGGATATTTTTGTTGATCGTGTTGATGGTGCTGTAGCGCAGCGACTGCATGGCAGTGACTCGGCCTTTCAAGAGGGTGAACACGTTGTTCATCGATGTCCCGGAGTAACGATTAAGCACGCGCCGGAAGTTGACCGGATTGTATTCGCTCCACGTTCCGATCGTGTAGTCGTTGTTCACCCCTCGTTCGATGAACGCATTGGACAGCAGATTCGGGGCGCGCTGGTAAATGTCGTTTTTCTGGTCGTTGTAGTAAAACTCTCCGCCCAGGATCAGCTTATGCTCGACGCCGTGATACTTGAAATTTCCGAGCGCATAAACCTGGGGAGAGAGCACGTAGCTGACCGCATCAGGCTGTGCTTCCGCCGTCGCGCGCTGCACGTAACGATTCGCTCCGGTGCCAAAAACTCGCGTGGAGCCGCCGATCAACAAGCGGTTTAGATCCTGAAAGGTGTACATCAAACCAGCGCGTAAAGACCACGTTTTGCTGAGCTCATAGGTGAAATCCGAGATGGCGCTCAGTTGCGCCAGATGAGATTTCGAATGTGGTCCATTGCGGTTGAACGAGCGGGGAACGTTCGGCTCAATCCAGTAAGTGGTTACTCCACCCGCTGTGCTTTGATTAAAATAAGGAATGTCCGCGCTAGGCGTGATGTTGTTCTTCACGAACTGCACATCGTTTTGCCAAGTCGCCTTGGGCGAAATCTTCCACAGCACAGTGCCGGCCGCGACGTAACGTTCTCGATCCGCGAAGTCCTGATAGCTTCTGCCGTTTTCGACGACACCCGCTACTCTGTAGGAAAGAGATTTGCTGTGATTGAGAGGGCCACCATTTACGATGTCGGCCCGATAACGCTCGAACGATTCGTAGCGCGTTGTCAGCGACGTGGTCTGTTTTGCTGGCGGCTTCCGCGTGATGTAGTTGCGTGTGCCGCCCGGTTCGATGGGGCCGGAAAACACCGAAGAGGGCCCTTTGATGATCTCGACTCGATCGAGCATGATCGGATCAACCACGAAAGATGACGGGAAGCCGTTGCGGTAGGAGGTGCCGGAAGAGAACCCACGAACGGAAAATGTGCCGCCGAAAATATCGTCTCCGCCTGGATTAACGTCTGCCGTTATGCCCGGCACATACTGAAGCGCATCGACCATATCCAATGCACCGATGTCTTTCATGAACTCGCTGGAGACCACATCCACCGCTTTCGGGAGATCTAGCAGGTTCGTGTTAAAGCGGGTTCCCGAAACCGCATTGGCTACCTTGTAGCCATCGTCGGCTTCAACTTTCACCTCAAAGGGCGAAAGCGTGATGATATCATCCGGCTCGATGATTTGCTCATTAGGAGCCGGTGATGTTTGAGATTGTGCCGTCAGTGCGAATGCCAGGCTGGCTGTAATCAGAAGCACGCGAGGGCTAGAATAGGTCAGGTTTTGCATTGGGGAGAAATGAGGCGGAAGAACATAAGTCCTCCTAGGGTAAGCTCGTTCCCGATGGCATGGATCGAGTGTGCAAATTACGGATTGCCCCTGCTACAGAGGACAACGGAAAAGCCGGTCGTGGACTCGTGCGGGTTCCATTAACGGAACATTCAGAACCCCCAGATTTCGATTTCGTCCAGCGTACCGCCGGCCGTCGACCACTCAGATCGGATTTTGATGTAGCGTGCATTAACTCCACCGAGATCCAGTGCGGTTTCCTCCGTCGGCCGCTCCAAAATCAAGTCTTGCCGCAGAGTGAAAACAACGCCGTCTTCGCTCGTGAAAACGGTCACCCGTTTTAACACCACGGGTTCTGGACCAGCGACGACAATCACACGCTGTAGGGAGTGTGGGTCTTTTAAATCAAACACTACCTCGCCTTCCGGCGTGGCATATTTGACGTAGTTTTTCTTCACGTACCCGCCTCGGTTGGAACTGTTGCGCTCGCCGCCGATGCTTCCAAAGCCGTTCGTCAAGGCACCGCCCTTCCCTTCTTGTGCGGGCGCTGCGGGATCCGCGATTTGCGCCGCCGGAGGAAGCATGTGCCGATACGTCGCGCCGGTGGCGGTTCGATATGGATAAGTCTCCGGGTAAGTGGCGTTGTCCGTGAGCAGGCGCCAAACGTGCGCGTCGTTCGGCGCTCCTTCGACTTGGGCCGTGATCAGCGCCCGGTCGGCTACTCCGTCACTCCACCGCGCGATCAGGGGGTACAAACGATCTGGCATAATGGCCGCGGCGTCCATTCCGGGTGTAACCTTGAATTCAACCGCGGCCGAACCACCGACTGCGAGTGATGGCGAGGCAGCTGTCGCAGGGACAACAGACCAACCCATCGGGACTTTTAGCGCCAAGGCGCCCGCCGCCAGGTCCGCGCCGGTGGTATTGGCGATCTGCACTGTGAGCGGAAAGGTCCGCCCCGGCGCCACCTGTGGTGCCTGCCCCTCCGCTGTTGGCGCTTCGGTTGGAATCCGCGCGACACCGAGTAACGGTGCGTGCTGTTTGAACAAATACAAGATACCGGCCGTTGCGATTGCGGGCAGACTCACGCGGTGTCGGCCATCCGCACCCGACTCGACCGATACGGCCACCATCGCTTCATCCTCGGCTGGAGCCCACCAAGCAGTCGTCCACGGACCACCCGGCAAGGGGAGCTCGATGGTCCCTGCCGGCAGCCGTTCCTGCGGATTAAGCTGAGCGCGGTTCCCGATGACCACAGCAACATTACCCGCCGCATCAACACTGGGCTGCTCAACCCGCACGACGCGGGCAACATCACGCTCGGAATAATTTGCAGTGTACGCCGGCTTCAATCCCGCCTGGGCAAGCAAACCGTTTAACCATTCCCCGACCAGAAACTCTCCCGCGTGGGCGTTGTACTGCTCCGCACCCGCGGTCGGCGCATGATCCGATTGGGTCGAGGCAACCGCTCCGTCTTTTCCACGCAGCGTGAGCGACCCGAGTTCGAACGGCAGCAGCAGAATCTGCCCTGATTGGAAGTCCTGCTGTGTCGCCAACGGCTGGCCAGCGGCATCCCGAGACAGAACTCGGGCGGTAACCGCCTCCGCGATGTAAGGCGACAGACCCACAACCCGACGTCCTTGAATTTCAAACACCACCTCCCGCGCTTTCTCCGAGCGTTGCACGCGCACTCCGGCAGGACGGGCGAACGCATTGAGCACGCGGTGGTGCTGATCGAAATATCCGGGCAACGTGTCTCCGACGAGCACACCGCCAGCGGCAACGTAGCGCGCCACTGTCTCACACTCGGTGCCGGTGAGATGTTCAGCGCCAACCAGGAAGAGCCCGGCATATGCCTTCAAGTAACGGTCGGTTAACTTTTCGTAGGGCAGCACGTCCACCCAATAGCCCTGTTCCCGTAACCAGCGGTAAACCATCCAGCGATGATTTCGCGGGTACGCGTACCGGCCCTCCGCCGGATTCCTCCCGGACTGCTCTGATAAAAGAATGTCGCGCTTCGGCACCAACATTGCGACGCGCGGCAAGCCAGGTGCTGGCACAGCCTCCGACCAAAACTTCTCGCTGCGGTGTACTGCCGCCGCCCAACGAGCCGCATAAAACCATTTGTCGCGCATTCGACCAGTAGCCCGATCGATCATGGCAAACGTATCCCAATCGCTGCCAACCGGCGCGCCGATGAATCCTGGCGTAAAGTACATCAGACTCTTTGCTCCATTCGCGAGTAGTCTCCACGCCGTGCTGGCAAATTGATGTCCCGGGCCACCGTGATTGTTGGTCTCCGCGAGCATGACTCCATAGCCGGGTGCCCGATCCTCGGGACGAATACAGTGGAAAAAGTAATTGGTCTCGTAGGCCTGCCGGTCGCCAGCACCATACATATCGATGCCGTACAAACCGCCGCTGTAAGGACGAATCAGCTCCGCAAACCGACCGTGGTCGAATAGGCGCAGACGGCTGGTCGCAGGCATCTCATGCGTGAGCTGCGTTGACTTGTGCACCACGCCGCGCCTCTGAGGATCCGCTTCGTGCATCGTCCGCGCCTGCTCAAGTAGCGCTTGCAGGAATGCCTCCGTAGAGAACGCGTACCAGTCGAGAAACGCTCCTGGTTTGGTTCGAAAATCGCCGGGCGCAGGCAGGTCGGCCACGACCTTGGCGTCAAAGGCAGTAAACTGTGTCCGCCACGCGGTATTGAGGCCCGTGATATCCCCCGCGTACGCATTCCTCAGCCATTCGAGGAAAAACCTACGCGCCGCCGGTGAATAGTTAGGCGGAGCTTCCCACTCGTTATCCAGACCCCAGCGCAGCACGGTGCTGTCGAGCGGCGATCGCACCCGTGAGTCTACATGAGCCTTCACATACTCTCGCAGGTAACGTCGTGTTGCCGGATCAAAGATGTCGACCAGATCGCGCACCTTGGCGAGGTCGCGGGTCTTAAGCTCCGGTAGCGAATAGGGCCGACCGTCTGGTCCGCACGCCAGCGTGAAAGTACCAAACCCCTTGCTTGGTGCCGTAGTGGTCTTTCCAGCACGAGCAGCCGAGGACAGCAGTGCTTCGAGACTATCCACAGGCAGGGCCAGGCTGTAATAGCGCTGGTGCCACGGTGTCTCCAAATATGCCGAAGGTGCTGGATATGCCGCACCCTGCACAAAATCCGGCACCATCGATGTCTCCTGCGCCTGGCTGTAACCCGCCGCTACTGTTCGCCATGGTTCACCGCGTACAAACCCGATTGGAAAATAACCGGGCGCCGGTCGACCGGTCGCAGGAAGCTCGAGCGAAAAATCCTCTGTTCGCGTCCCCTGATCTGCAGCTTTCAAAAGAGTCGTCGAGAAAACGCAGACGAGGAAAAATAAAACGAAACGACACATGGAGCAGCAAAGAGTGAACATAAGGGGAAGAAGCGAAAAGGCGGAATGCCCACGTGACCGGACCGATCTACGCCGCGGTCAGCGCACCGAAACCATCGATGACGACATCCGCGTCGCGCAGCACGGCAGGATCGCCAACACCGACGACGCGCATGCCTGCACGCCGTGCCGCTTCGACGCCGGCGGCGGCATCCTCGAAAACCACGCAATCTGCGGGTGAGAGCAACAACTCCGCGGCTGCGCGCAGAAATACCTCAGGGTCCGGTTTGGCTTGGGCGACTTTGTTGCCATCGATCACGGCGTCGAATAAGTCCGCGATACCGAGGCGACTAAGGATCAGCGGGGCGTTCTTGCTCGCAGATCCGAGAGCGATTCGCCGGCCCTCTTTGCGCAGACGGAGCAGATAGTCACGCGCCCCCGGCAACAAATCCGCCTCAGTTAGCTGAGTGATCGCGTCCACATACCAACCGTTCTTCCGCTCCATCCAGACGTGCTTCGAGCCCGCCCCCGCTGTAAGACCGCCGATCTCCAGCAAGATTTCCAGCGAGCGCGCACGACTCACGCCCTTGAGGCGCTCGTTGTCCGCCGGCGTGAAGATGAACCCGAGTTCGTCCGCAAGACGCCGCCACCCGAAATAGTGAAAGCGGGCCGTATCCACAATAACACCATCCAGATCAAAGATGGCGCCGCGGGCTTCACGCATGGGATCGTTCATGAAAGCAAAGCCCTCGTCCAAAAACCGCTCACGGTTGCACCTGGCACGCACATCTGAATATTGCCGGCAAGATCAACATCGGTAACGATGGAATTGCTCGCATCGGCGGTGACAGTCACACGGTCCGGTGTGATCTCGGAGGAAAACCAGTTTCCCCGCCACGCAAAGCGAAACGCCAGTCGCTGCCACGTTGCTGGAAGTTGGGGATACAGACGCGGTCCTTTCGGCGTGCACTCCAATCCTCCAAAACCTAGCACTGCAGCCATCCACGCCCCGCCGTTCGCCGCCGGATGTGTCCCGCCAATATAGAGCGTCCCGACGTACTGCTTCGAGTCGCCAGTGAGATCGACTGTCGCCGTTTTCAGGAAGTAGCGGTACGCCCAATCGACCTTGCCCAGCTTTGCTGCCACCAGCGCATAGACGCAGGCACTCAGGCTCGATCCGTGCTCGGTGCGCGGCTCGTAATGCTCCCAGTTCGCCCGGCGGATCGCCGCCGGGTAGCGGTCTGCAAAAAGATGCAGTAACAACACCGTATCCGCCTGCTTGATGACCTGCGTGTGTACGGCGACTCCGTTCCCCCCGCCCCAATATTCGTTGGGTCGGAGCACGCGACGCTTCACCTCCGCCAATGAAACATTCTCGAGTTTGTGGTACCCGGAAAATTGCTCGATCACGCCTGAGGCCGGATCTGGCTCCGGCACAAACAGCCGTGAATGCAGATCGCGCAGACGGACTGCATCCTCAACGTATTTCAGTCGCGTCACCAGTTCTTGATGACGTTGCGGATGCTCGTTCCCCATCCAAGCCAGCACCTCCAGCGCGATGCCGACCGTCTCTCGCGCCATCACGCTTGTGAAAGCGTTATTGTCTACCCGCTCGTGATATTCATCCGGCCCAACGACGTCACGAAGTTCATAGCGCTGCAGTTCTGAATTAAAACACGCGAACGAAAGAAAAAAGCGCGCGCACTCCAAAATCACCTCGGCGCCTCCTTCGAGTAGGAACAACGCATCGCCGGTCATCCGAAAATGCCTCCACGTAGCCAGCGCCACGTCGGCGCTGATATGCACCTGCTTGTCGCGAAAATATGTCCGCATGGGCCGACCCGTGAAGATGTCGGTAACATTGAAAAAAGTGCACGCGTCATCTCCCGTGTCTTGGCTTTCCCACGCGTAAAACGCGCCGCGTCCTCCCTGCTCCACCGCCTTGCGACGCGCGCCGTCGAGCGTGTGATAACGGTAGCGCAAAAGCGACCGCGCGAGCTCCGGTTGCGTGTGATCGAAGAACGGAAGCATGAATATTTCCGTGTCCCAAAACACACCACCCTTGTAGACCTGCCCCGACAAACCACGCGCCGGAATCGACGCGCGCTCCGTATGCGCCGGGGCGACGATGAGGAGTTGGTAGATGCTGTAACGTAGAGCGAGCTGCGCCGTTTCGTCACCCTCCACATGCACATCTGAGCGAGCCCAACGACGCGCCCATTCCGCCGCACTGGCCGCGAACAAGGCGACATGCCCGGCAGTCCTGGCGGTGCGCGCCCCGGCCGTAGTGGCTGAAGTGGCGCCTGGGCCCGTGTGAATGGCAATGTACCTTTCAACCGAATACGTTTCACCCGCCCGTAAAGAGAGGGTGAACCGCCGGAAAATCCCCGCGGCTGCCACTACCGGTTCAGAGTACTCTACTGCCCGTTGGAAATCGCCTGCCACCTCGAGAGCCACTGACACGGGCACGCCCTGCTCGCGGGTCTTGGCAAACAACGCGAGCTGCTCCGACTCGGCAGCAACAATGAACTCCTCAAGATGAGGACCGTTAAGGTCCCAGACAGCTCCATCAATCCCGACCTCAATCACCAATCGACAATCATGACTCGCGCTCAAGCGGTGCCATGCGACACCCGTGTGAACGTCCAACAAACTCATAAACCGCTCCGCCTCGACGCATACTTCCAGTCCCTCAGGTAGCTGATAGATCGTCTCACGCCGATGCACGGCGGTGCGAAGATCGATAGCCTGCCGATGCATCCGCGGAGCGAATTCGATCGGCGATAGCAAACACCCCTCATGCCAAACG
>Ga0190269_10000928_pt1 | contig 14454 bp, 2 predicted proteins | sample Popmic249IS_FD_133749 | JGI IMG/M metagenome (GOLD analysis project Ga0190269, IMG submission 133749) | Populus adjacent soil microbial communities from riparian zone of Blue River, Arizona, USA - 249 IS | ecosystem: Environmental > Terrestrial > Soil > Riparian zone | place: USA: Arizona...
CGCGCGCGTCGGCGAGCACGAGGGTCCCGCCGCTGACCACCCGCGCGAGGGTCGCCCACGGCTCCGGTGGGCCGGCGTCCGGGAGACGCGCGCCAGGTCCGAGCAACCGGGTCGCCGCGAGAACTTGCCTGCCGAGCTCGTTCAGCGTGACTCCGGGCGGCACCGCGCCCGGAGCGGCCACGGTGGGCACGGCGCCGAGCCGGACCGCGGCGAGCGACCGGACGACCCGCTCCACCGGGTCGGGGTCATCGACCACGACCTGCGTCGCCGGCTCGACACCGGCCGACCGCAGCCGCCGCGTCGCCACGTCCACGCGCTCGGCGAGCTCTCGATAGGACACCCTGCTCTCGCCGTGGCACACCACGACGGCGTCCGGTGTGGCCGTCGCGTTCGTGTCGAACCACTCGCCGATCCCGCCGGGCCGGTCCGGCACCGGCCCGGCGAGCACCGACTCGTCCTCGGTACGCGGATCGACCATCGCCACGTCCTCGACCCGCCGGTCCGGTCCGGCCAGGGCCTGCCGGAGCAGCCCGACGAAGAGCGCGGCAAGCCGCTCGGCCGTCGCCGCCTCGAACAGGTCGAGGCTGTACTCCAGCCGGCCGGAGATCCGGTCGCCGTCCTCGAACAGGTCGAGCATCAGATCGAACTCGGCCTTGGCCGCGGGCAGCCCGAGCGGCTCCAGCCGGACCGGACCGTCGGAACCCGCTGTGGCCGGCACGGTCTGGTACGAGATCAACACGGCGAAGATCGGGGTACTCGCCGGTGAGCGCTCGGGACGCAGTTCCTCCACCAACCGCTCGAACGGGATCGCCTGGTGGTCGAAGGCCGCCACGCAGAGCGCACCGGTGCGCGTGACCAGCTCCCGGACCGAGGGAGCGCCGGACAGGTCCACGCGCAACGCCACGGTGTTGACGAACAGGCCGACGAGCGGCTCCATCTCCACCAGCGGACGATTCGCGACCGGTGTGCCCAGCACCAGGTCGCGCTGCCCCGACAGACGGCTCAGCAGCAGGGCGTAGACCGCCGTGATCACCGCGAACGGAGTGACGCCCGCTTCACGGGCCAGGGTACGCACGCCCTCGACCAGCGTCCGCGGCAGCGCGACCGGCACGGACGCGCCCCGGTAGGACTTCTCCCGGGGACGCGGTGCGTCGGTCGGCAGCGCCAGCTCCGGTGGGGCTCCGGCCAGTCGCTCGGTCCAGTACGCCAGGTCGTCGGCCCACCTGCTCTCGACGCCGACGTCGTGCTGCCAGGCAGCGACGTCGGCGTAGTGCACGGTCAGCGGCGGCGACGGGAACGGCGTTCCGGCCAAGCGCGCCCGGTACGCGTCGGTCAGCTCGCGGAGCAGGACGGTCATCGACCAGCGATCGGAGACGATGTGGTGAACCGCGAGCAGGACGACGGTGTCGTCGGCGGCGAACCGCAGCACCCGTACCCGCACGAGTGGGCCGTGCGCGAGGTCGAACGGCTCGGCGAGCAGCTCGGCTTCCCGCTCCTCGACGGCCGCGCGGAGCGCCGCGCCGGTCGCCGGGGCGACGTCCTGGATCCGCACATCGGCGGGGAGCTCGTCCTTCACCAGCTGCTGGGGCTCCGCGTCCACCTCGAGGAACACGGTGCGCAGCGCCTCGTGGCGGCCGACGACGAGTTGGCACGCCTCGGCGAACCGCTCGGCGGAGAACGGTCCGCGGATCCGCAGAGCGGTCGAGATGACGTAGGCGGCGTCGTGCGCGGCGAATCGCTCGAGGAACCAGAACCGCCGTTGGGCGAACGTCAGCGGCACCGGCGCGGCCGGGTCGGGGCGCCGTGGGATCGTGGTCGCCGGCCCGCGGTCGATGCCCTCGGCGCGCAGCAGCGCCGCCAGCAGCTCCCGGCGCTGCGGCGACAGCTCGAAGCGGCTGTTCACCGGGCTCGCTCCGCGAGCGCACGGGCGACGTCGTCGTCGGACAGCCCGCTCAGCGACACCATCAGCTCCGCCGTGCGCTCCAGGGCGTCGGGATCGTGCGTGGCTTCCCGTAACGCCCGGCAGGTGCCGGCCACGGTCGGGTCGCTGAACATCCGGTGCAGTGGCACGTCGACCCCGAACGCGTCCCGCACCCTGGCCACCACCCTGGTGCTGAGCAGCGAGTGCCCGCCCAGGGCGAAGAAGTCGTCCTCGACCCCGACCCGCTCCACTCCGAGCGCGTCGGCCCACAGCCCGGCGACGACCTCTTCCAGCCTGGTTCGCGGCGCGACGTACTGCGCACCGGTGTCACGTCGTCCGGCGGCCGGTGCCGGTAGCGCGGACCGGTCGATCTTCCCGTTCGGCGTCAGCGGGAACGCGTCGAGGAACACGAACGTCGCCGGGACCATGTACTCGGGGAGCACGTCGGCCAGCGCGTCGCGCAGTACGGGCAGCAGCCGCGCCGCCCTGCGGCGGGCCGATCCGTTGACGTACCGGTGCCACGGGGGCTCGATGCCCGGATCGGGCCGGCCGTGCGACCGCACCGGCAGCGGCTGGCCGGCCAGCACCCGGGCGTCACCACGGCGGAACACCGCCCGGTAGGCCCCGTCCGGGCCGTGGTCCGTCCAGTCCAGATCGACGCGGTAACCGGTGGCCTCGGCGACGTCGCGCAGCTCCTGCGGGTCGACGGCGTCCGGGTCGTCGCAGGTCCGCCGGTTCGGTACGAGGTCGACGGCGAGCGTGTCCGGTCGCTCGTCGGTCAGCCGGGCGCGCAGACCGGCCACGGTGAACCCGTCCGCCCGCCACTCGTGGTCCGCGTGGGCCGGTGTCGGGGGCATCCGGCCGCCGACGACGAGCCGCACGTCGTAGCGGAAGCGGGTCAGTTCGTTGGAGACCCGGCCCCAGCGCGGTGCGATCCGCACCTCGGTGATCTCGGGAAGGACGGTCGGCAGCGCGGTGAAGAGACGGGGGTCGATGACCAGCTCGTCGTCCTCGGGCAGGTCCTGACCGGCCGCCTCGCGCAGGGCGGCGAGCAGCGGCAGGCTACGGACGTCACCGACGAGCACCGAGCCGCCCGGCGCTACCCGTCCCACGGCGGCGCGCAGCACGTCGAGCAGGTACCGCTCGTCGGGGAAGTACTGCACCACCGAGTTGAGTAGGACCGTGTCGAAGCGCTGGTCGGGCAGCCCGTCCAGCTCGTGCGCGGCGGCCCGGAACAGGCTCACCCGGCCGTCCAGGTTCGAGCCGGGAGCCGCCACCACCGACCGGAGCCGGTCGAGCACCGCGGGCGAGACGTCGAGGCCCCAGTACCGGGCGGTGTGCGGAGCGACCCGAAAGAGGATCAGGCCGGTGCCGCACCCGATGTCCAGCACGGAGCCGGGGCCGGTCTCCAGCACGCGCTCGGCGGTGGTCTCCGCCCACTCGCGCATCTGCGGCGCGGGGATCGGTGCTCCGGTGGCGCGCGAGGTCCAGCCGCGGAGGTCGAGCGTGGGGTCCTCGGCCTCCCCGGCCCGGTAGGTGGTGTTCCACACCTCCTGCCACTCCGCAACGACCTCGGCCGCGGCGCTACCGGTGCCGGCGCCCTCGACGAGCCCGTCCGCGGCGGGCTCGGGCACGACGTACGCGACCAGGCGCTGGTCTCCCCTGACGTCCTCCCGGACGGTCGCCACCGCCTGACGTACGAACGGCTGACCGGCGAGGACGGTCTCGATCTCACCGAGCTCGATCCGGAATCCGCGCACCTTGACCTGGTGGTCCAGGCGGCCGAGGAACTCCAGCGCCCCGTCCGCCCGGCGCCGCACCAGGTCGCCGGTCCGGTAGAGACGCTCGCCGCCCGAGCTGACGACGAACCGCTCCGCGGTCAGCTCGGGCCTTCCGAGGTACCCCCTGGCCAGTCCGGCACCGCCGATGTACAGCTCACCCGGCACACCGAGCGGCACGAGCCGGGCGCCGTCGTCGAGAACGTGCAGGGTGGTGTTCGCGATGGGGTCGCCCAGCGTGATCGGCCCCGGGCCGACCGCCGCCACCGACGACCAGATCGTGGTCTCGGTCGGTCCGTACATGTTCCACAGCTGGACGCCGGTGTCGAGGAGCCGGTCGGCCACGTCGGCCGGGAGCGCCTCCCCGCCGGCCAGCGCGCGCAGACCGGAGCCGGCCGACCATCCGGCGTCGAGCAGCATCCGCCAGGTCGACGGGGTCGCCTGCATCATCGTGACCCGGTGCCGCTGCAACGCTGCCGCCAAGCGTTCGCCGTCTGCCGCCGTCGGTCGGCCGGCCACGACGACGGTGGCACCCTCGACCAGCGGCAGGAGCAGCTCCAGCAGCGCGATGTCGAACGAGAGCGTGGTGACCGCGAGCAGGACGTCGTCCGGCGCGATGCCCGGCCGCTCCCCCATCGACCGGAGGAAGTTCGCGAGCGCGCCGTGGGAGATCTCGACGCCCTTCGGCCGGCCGGTCGAGCCGGAGGTGTAGAGCACGTAGGCCACATCGGTGGCGCGCGCGGCGTCGGCCGGCGCTTCGGTCGGCTCGTCGTCGAGCGAGAGCCGGTCCAGGCAGAGGGCCTCGGCCGACACCTCGCCGAGCGTCGGGAGCAGCGTGCTGGAGGTGAGCAGGACCGGTAGCGCCGAGTCGGCGAGCATGAAAGCCAGCCGGTCGGCGGGGAACGCGGGGTCGAGCGGGACGTAGGCTCCACCCGCCTTGAGCACGCCCAGCATCGCCACCAGCATGTCGGTGGACCGGTCCAGGCAGAGCCCGACGAGGTGCCCCCGGCCGATGCCCGACCGGCGCAAGCGGTGCGCGAGCTGATTGGCGCGCTGATCCAGTCGGCGGTAGCTCAGCGATCCGTCGTCCGCGCGCACGGCCGTCGAGTCCGGCACCCGCGCGGCCTGCGCGGCGAACCGATCGGGAACCAGGTACGGCGTCGGCCACTCGCGGACCGGGCCGGTACCCAGCCGACGCAGCGCCGTCTCTTCGGCCGGGGTCAGCAGCGCGAGGTCGGCGATCTGCCGGTCGGGGTCGGCGACGAGCGCCTCGACGAGCCGGGAGAGCTGTGCGGCCATCCGCTCGACGGTCGAGGCGTCGAAGAGGTCCCGGTTGTACTCGAACCAGCCGCTGAGCCCGTCCGGCCGGTCGAAGACCTGCAGCTCCAGGTCGAAGCGGGCGGTGACGCTGCCCACCTCGACCGGCTCCAGACGCAGTCCGTCGACGGCGAACTCCGGCATCGGGATGTTCTGGAACACGAACGAGACCCCGAAGACCGGCGACCGGGCCAGGTCCCGGACCGGCTGCAGCTCCTCCACCAGCCGCTCGAACGGCAGCTGCTGGTGGGCGAAGGCGCCGAGGCAGGCCTGGCGCACCCGGTGCAGGAGGGTCCGGAAGCTCGGGTTCCCGGACAGGTCGGTACGCAGCGGCAGCGTGTTGACGAGGAAGCCGACCAGCCGCTCCAGTTCCGGCCTGCCCCGGTTGGCCACCGGCACGCCCACGACGACGTCGGCCTGGCGGCTGTAGCGGTGCAGCAGGACCTGGAAGGCCGCGAGCAGCGTCATGAACGGGGTGGCGGCCTCCTCCCGGCTCAGCTCGCGGACACCTGCCCAGACCCGCGCGTCCAGCGCGAACGGGTGGGAGCCGCCGCGCGTCCCCTGGACGGGCGGCCGAGGCCGGTCGGTGGGCAGGTCGAGGCTGGGTGGCGCGCCGGCGAGCGTCTCCGTCCAGTAGTCGAGATCGGCCGTGACCGCGTCGCCGCCGAGACGGTCGCGCTGCCAGATCGCGTAGTCCGCGTACTGGATCTCCGGCTCGGGCAGCTCCGGACGGCGACCGGCGCGGTAGGCCGAGTAGAGGGCGACCATCTCGGCGATGACGATCGACATCGACCACAGGTCGGCGACGATGTGGTGCAGCGTCAGCAACAGCACGTGGTCGTCCGGCCCGATCCGGAGAAAGCGCACCCGCAGCAGCGGACCGGTGGTCAGGTCGAACGGCCGGGCGAACTCCTCCTGCGCCAGCGCGACGATGCCCGCGGCCCCCTCCGCACCGGACAGGTGCGGACAGTCGACGACCGTGAAGTCGGGTTCGCCCGCCGGCGCGACCACCTGCACCGGTTCCCCGTCGACCTCGGCGAACGTCGTACGCAGAGCCTGGTGACGCCGGGTCAGCTCGGTGCAGCTGCGCCTCCACGCCGCCAGGTCCAGGGGGCCGCGGATGCGCACGGAGCCCGGCACGTTGTACGCGGTTCCCCCCGGCGCCAGCTGGTCGAGGAACCAGAGCCGCTGCTGGGAGAACGACGTCGGGTAGCGGCGCGGCCCTGCGCTCTGCCGCAGCCGCTCGGCCAGCAGCGCGCGCTTCTGCGCCGTGGACAGTCCTTCGAGGTCGGTGCTCATCCCGTTCCCTCCTGCGGTGCGACGTCGGCGGCGAGCAGCTCGCGGAGCCGGGCGTCCACCTCGTCGTCGGTCAGGTCGTCGACCACGACGTCCTCGTCGCGGCTGCGTGCCTCGATCCGGTCGGCCGGCGTGCCCGCTCCGCCGTCGTCGATCACCGCAGCGGTCCGTGCCACCGTCGGGCCGTCGAAGAACGCAGGCAGGTCCAGTTCGACGCCGAATCGGTCGCGGAGCGTGACGCCGATCTGCACGGCGGCCAGCGAGTGCCCGCCGAGCGCGAAGAAGTCGTCGTCCGCCCCGACGCGGTCCAGACCGAGGACGTCCTGCCAGACACCGGCCACCGCTCGTTCGGAGTCGGTGCGCGGCTCGACGTAGGGCGTCGGCAGATCCGGCCGCGGGTGGCTGCCCCGCGGGGGGAGCACCACCTGTCCGGCCTCCTCGGCGAGCGTCCCCGGGGTCACCGACCGGGCCAGTCGCAGCAGGGCGGCGGGATCGCGTCCGGCGACGAGGACGTACTCGGGCAGCACCGGTGCCGCCAGCAGCCGGTCGAACGCCGCGACCGCGGCGGCTGGGCTCATGCCCTCCGCGAGCGTTCGCAGCACCGAGGGCAGCTGCGCTGCCTCCTCCGCCGGAACGGCCGAAGCGGCCGCCGCCACCTCGGCGTCGATGCTGCTCCGGAGCGCGTCGACGTCGTTGATCCGTTTGATCGTGAACTCGCGGACACCGACCAGAACCCGCCCCGCCGGGTCGAGCATCTCCAGGTCGCAGGTGAACGTCTCACCGGAGTCCGGGCTCGCGGCAGGCGTCACGACGCAGTGCACGGTCTGGGTCAGCGGACCGGACACCCGAAGCGTCCGGTAGGTGAACGGCAGGTAGTAGACATCCTTCGCGGAGATGCGTGCGGCCGCCCCGGCGACGTCGAGCAACGCCGGGTGCAGCGGATAGCCGTCGGACGGCCCTGGCGTGCCCGGCCCGTCCGCCACCAGGTCCTCGGCGAACGCGTCGGCGAGGCGCAGCGTCACGATCAGCTGCTCGGCGCCGACCTCGATCGTCCGCAGGCATCGCCAGCGCGGGCCGAAGTCGAAGCGCAACACGCCGTCTGCGGCCACCCGGTCGAGGTTGAGCCGCCGCGCGATCTCCTCCTCGGTGTCCAGCACCTGGTACGCCGCGCACGCCCGGCGGACAGCGTCGAGGTCGCGGGTGACCGGCTCCGCTGGGGCGAACGCCACCTCCCCGGTCGCGTGCTCCTGCCAGCCCGCGGCCGCGCGGGTCCGCACCGCGAAGCGCATCCCGTCGTCCCGCCGTTCGACGGTGGTGTAGAGCGTTCTGGACAGTCCGTCCGGTACCAGTACGGGCATCGTGAACAGCACGTTCCGCAGCTCGATGTCGCGCCCGGCAGCGTCGTCCGCGACCGCCGCGCGAACCAGCTCGAGGTAGGTCGTACCCGGCACCAGGCCGTGTCCCTGCAGCCGATGCTCGGCGACGACCCAGTGCTCGTCGGTGCGCAACGTCGTGGTGTAGGTGCGGGCGTCCGGCGCCTCGTGGAGCAGCCGCTGCAGCAGCGGGTGACCGGTCGCCCGGCCGCTCCCCAGGCGCAGCGACAGGTCGGCCGCCATCCCGGTCTCCTGCCAGGTGTCCCACGCCACGGCCGACACCGGAAGGTCCGTGGCCGTGCGCTGCTCCTGCGCCCAGGTGTCGAGGAACGCGTTCGCGCCCGCGTAGTCGCTCTGACCGGGGCCACCGAGCAGCGCGGTCAGCGAGGAGCAGAGCACCAGGAAGTCCAGCGGCTCGGCGGCGCAGGCGTCGGCGACCGTCGTGGTGCCGAGCGTCTTGGCCGCCGTCACCTCGTCGATGTCGGTCGGCGTCTTGCCGGCGACCAGGCCGCGGGAGGGCAGCCCGGCCGCGTGGACGACGCCGTTGAGCGGGCCGGAACGCCGCAGCGTGCCGACGGCGGCGCGAACCGCGTCCGGGTCGGTGACGTCGGCGCGGAGCAGCACCACCCGGGCGCCCTGCGCGCGCAGGTCACGCAGGCGGCGAATGCGGCGACTGGTCGGGTCCGCCGCCGCGTGCGCGGTCTCCCACGCGTCCCAGGCTTCCTCCGCGGGGAAGGAGGCACGGCTCAGCAGGCCCAGGACGGGGGCCTCCACCGAGCGCGCGAAGTGCTCGGCCAGCGCCATCCCGACCCCGCCGAGCCCCCCGGTGATCAGGTAGACCCCTCCGTCGCGGAGCCGGGAACGGCCGGTCCCGACCTCCAGCGGCGCGACGTCCGGCGTCCACCAGTACCGGCCGCGCAGCGCAGCGCGGCCCTCGTGCGGTGGCGCGACCGGGTACGCGGTCGCCACCGCGCTCGGGTCGGCGCCGGTGACGTCGAGGACCCGGCAGGTGAGGCCCTCGATCTCCTGCGGCAGCACGGTGGCGGCGCCCAGCAGTGGCGCGTGCTCCGGGTGGAGCTCCTCGTCCCCGGTGACGCCGAACACGCCGGCGGTCAGCACGTCCAGCCGGACCGGCAGCGCCCGCCCGCCGACCGCCTGGCCCACGGCTACCAGGCTGTCCAGGCCGCGACGTCGCCCCGACCCGATCCGCGCCCGGTCGAGTGGGCCGTCCGCGGCCTCCGTGGTGCACGCGTGAACCAGGCGCAGCGGCTCGACGGAGTCCCCGGCGACGGCGTCGAGCACCGTCGTCAGCTGGGCGCGATCAGCCAGGTCCGCCGTCCACCCGTCGTCGGATCGGCGCACCTGGGGACCGGCGTGCACCGGGACCACCGTGGCGCCCCGCGCCGCCAGCGACGCCGCGATCGCCCGTCCGGCCGGCACGTCGGCGCCGAGCACCACGATCGTTCCGGCGACGCGGTCGCCCGGTGACACCGTCGCGGACCGCTGCCACACCGGCACGTAGAGCCCGTCCGACGCGGCGCCGGGGGTACCTGCCGGATCGGTCCGGGAAGCGGGATCGACCCAGTACCGTCCGCGTTCGAAAGGGTAGGGCGGCAGGTCGGCCAGCGGCGGCGCCGCCGCGCGGCGTGGTGGTGTCACGGCCACGCCGGCGCACCACAGGGCCCCGGCGGCACCCAGGAAGTGGGTCCGTTCGTCCGGGCCGGTAGCGGAGGCCGGCAGCGATTCGACCGCCACGCGATCCGGTCCTCCGGCCGGGTGACGCCGGACCAGCTCGGCGCCGGAGCGGCCGGGTCCCGCCTCGACCACGGCGAGCGACGGATCGGCCAGCAGCGTGTCCAGCGCGTCGGCGAACCGCACGGTGGCGCGCAGGTGCCGTCCCCAGTAGGCGGGGTCGGTGGCCTCTTCTGGGGTGATCCATCCGCCGGTCACGTCGGAGCAGAACGGGATCGCCGGAGGCGCCAGCGGCCCCGCGGCCACCGCCTCCACCAGCGGCCCCACGGCGGCGTCCATGCTCGCGGAGTGGAAGGCATGGGACGTCGCCACGGCTCGGCAGCCCACACCGGCGGCCACCATTCGCCGCCGGAGATCCTCGACGGCTCCGACCGGCCCGGACACCACCGTGAGACCGCTCCCGTTCACCGCACCCAGGCACAGCGCGTCGTCGAGCCAGCCGCGCGTCTCGGTCTCCGGGAGGAACACGGCCAGCATCGCTCCGGGGGGCATCGACGCGACCAGCCGCCCGCGGACCGCGACGATCCGCGCGGCGTCGGCGAGCGTGAACACGCCGGCCAGGCACGCCGCCACGTACTCGCCGATGCTGTGTCCGGCCATCGCCGCCGGCTGCACGCCGTACGCCCGCCACAGCTGGGCCGTCGCGTACTCGACGGTGAACAGGGCCGGCTGCGTCAGCGCCGTCTGCCGCAGCTGCTCGTCGGTACCGCCGAAGATCACCTCGCGCAGATCCAGCCCCAGGTGGGGAGCGAAGAGCGACGCGCAGCGGTCGATCTCGGCCGCGAACGCGGGCTCGGTCCGGTAGAGATCCCGTCCCATGCCGGCGTACTGGGTGCCCTGACCGGGGAAGAGCATGGCGACCGGCACCCGGGGCCGGGAGGCGGCGGGCCGGATCCGGCGCAGCGCCGCTGCCAGCTCGGCCACGCCGGTGCCGACGACCGCTGCGCGCTGGTCGAAGCGCCTGCGTCGATGCGTGAGCGTGTCCGCGAGCCGCGCCGCGTCGACGTCGGGGTGACTCTCCAGATGGTCGGCGAGCCGTTCCGCGGCGACGGTGAGCGCCGCCGCCGAGGAGGCCGACAGCGGCAGCAGGACGGAGGGCTCCGCACCGTCCGCGGTGACCGCGCGGGTCGCCGGTGGTTGCTCGAGTACCACGTGGACGTTGGTGCCGCCGATCCCGAAAGAGCTCACGCCAGCGCGCCGCGGATGCTCGGCGGGTGGCCACGCACGGGCCTCCGCGTCGACGACGAACGGGCTGGCTTCCAGTGCCAGCTCCGGATTGGCGGTGCGGTAGTGCAGCGTCGGGGGCAGGACGCCCCGGGAGACCGCCAGCGCGGCCGTGATCAGCCCGGTGACACCGGCGGCGGCATCCAGGTGCCCGACGCTGCTCTTCACCGAGCTCAGCGCACAGAAACCGGTGTCATCGGTCGACTCGCGGAACACCCGACGCAGCGCGGCGACCTCGATCGGGTCTCCGAAGCGCGTGCCGGTGCCGTGCGCTTGCAGGTGCCCGATCGTGCGCGCGTCGACGTCGGCCACCGCGAGTGCCTCGGCGATGACGGCGGCTTGACCGTCGACGCTCGGCGCGGTGTAGCCGACTTTCATCGCACCGTCGTTGTTGATCGCGGTACCGCGGATGACCGCGTCGATCCGGTCTCCGGCGTCGATCGCGTCCGGGAGCCGCCGCAGCGCCACCAGGGCCACGCCGTTCCCGGCCACGGTGCCTGCGGCCTCGGCGTCGAAGGGGCGGCAGTGCCCGTCCGGGGAGAGGATCCCGCCCGTCGCGTACAGGTATCCCGCCTGGAGCGGCACGCTCACCGACACGCCACCGGCCAGTGCGACGTCGCACTCGCCGCCGAGCAGGCTCTGGCACGCCAGGTGCACGGCGGTCAGCGACGTCGAGCAGGCGGTCTGAACGGTGATGCTGGGCCCGGTCAGCCCCAGCTTGTAGGAGGCGCGGGTGGCCAGGAAGTCCTTGTCGCTGGCGAGCAGCGTCTGGTAGTCGTCCACCGGGTCGGTCGCCCGGCGGCCGGTGGCCAGGTTGAACAGCAGGTAGGAGTTGAGGCTGGCGCCGGCGAACACCCCGATCCGGCCGTCGAAGGTCGCGGGGTCGATCCCGGCCGACTCGAGCGTGTGCCAGGCCGTCTCCAGGAAGACCCGGTGCTGGGGGTCGAGCTTCTCCGCCTCGCGCGGGCTGTAGCCGAAGAAGCCGGCGTCGAATCGGTCGGCGTCGGCGAGCACGCCCTTCGCCGGCACGTACTCCGAGCGGCCGGCGAGCCGGGGGTCGACGCCGGCGTCGCGCAGTTCCTCGGGGGACAACGCGGACACGCCCTCGCGGCCCGTGAGGAGGTTGGCCCAGAGCGTCTCGACGTCCGGTGCGCCCGGGAAGCGGCCCGCCATGCCGATGATCGCGACGGAGTCCGGATGGCTGGTCAGGTCGGTCACGGTTCTGCCCTCTCCTGCCGGGCGCCTGCTCGCCGGGCGGCGGAGCTGCGACGCCTGTCCTGCGCTCCCCGTCGGTGAGCCGCACGGTCCTCGATGTCCGTCGCCGGACCCGCCGGCCGCTGCAGGCGTCCGACGAGGGATCCGACGGTCGGGTACTGGAAGAACTCCACGAGCGTCAGGTCGTGGCCCAGCTCGTCGGCCAGGCGTGCCCGCAGCTCGGGGACGAGCAGGGAGTGGCCACCCAGCTCGAAGAAGTTGTCGTCGACGCCGACCCGGTCCACGCGCAGCACGTCGCGCCAGAGTTCGGCCACCGCGTTCTCGAGGCCGTCCCGCGGTGCCACGAACCGGGCGGCGACGGCTGATCGGTCGTGCGCCGGCTCGGGCAGCGCGGCGGCGTCCAGCTTGCCGTTCGCGGTGACCGGCAGTGCGGTGAGTTCGACGACCACCGAGGGCACCATGTACTCCGGCAGCCAGCCGCGGACCGCCGTCCGCAGCGCGGCGGCGTCCACGTCGTCACCGACCACGTAGGCGACGAGACGATCGTCCCGAACACGCACCACCGCCTGGTCGACCCCGGGCTGCTCGCAGAGGACCGACTCGACCTCACCCGGCTCGACCCGGAAGCCGCGGACCTTGAGCTGCGTGTCGGCCCGCCCGAGGTACTCGATCACCCCGTCGCGACGCATCCGGCCCAGGTCACCGGTCCGGTACAGGCGACGGCCACCCCCGACCGGGTCCGGCACGAACCGCTCGGCGGTCAGCGCGGGCCTGCCGACGTAGCCCAGCGCCACGTTGCGCCCGCCGATGCACAGCTCACCGACGACGCCGGCCGGCACCGGACGAAGCGCCTCGTCGAGCACGAGGACCCAGGTGTTGGCGATCGGGGTGCCGATCGGCACCACCGGACCGTCGCTCGGATCGCACCGCCACGCCGTCACGTCGACCGCCGCCTCGGTGGGCCCGTAGAGGTTGTGCAGCTCGGCGCCGGAGACCTCGGCGAACCGGTCGCGCACGTCGGCGGGGAGCGCTTCCCCGCTGCAGATCACCCTCCGCAGGGCGCTCGCGCCGGCGACAGCGGGCTCGCGGAGGAACGTCCGGAGCATCGAGGGGACGAAGTGGATCGTCGTGACGCGTTCGGCGGTGATCGTCTCGAGCAGGTAGCCGGGGTCGCGATGGCCGCCGGGCCGGGCCACCACCAGGGTGGCGCCGACCATCAGCGGCCAGAAGAATTCCCACACCGAGACGTCGAACGAGAACGGCGTCTTCTGCAGCACCCGGTCGTCGGGCCGGAGCCGGTACGCGTCCTGCATCCACTCCAGCCGGTTGCGGATGCCCGCGACCGTGTTCGCGACGCCCTTCGGCGCCCCGGTCGACCCGGAGGTGTAGATGACGTAGGCGGGATCTTCGGGGCCGACCCGGACGCCCGGCGAGTCCTGCCGGCGGCCGCCGCCCGCCACGTGCAGCACCGTCGCGTCGGTCTCGGCACCCGGCCACGCCGAGAGGTCGGTGAGCACTACCCGGGCGCCGGAGTCCCGGACGAGGAACTCCAGCCGGCGCAGCGGGAGCTCGGGGTCGACGGGAACGTAGGCGCCGCCTGCCTTCCACACCGCCAGCAGTGCGACGACCAGGTCGACCGACCGCCACAGGCAGACCCCCACCCGGGTACCCGGACGCACGCCTTCGGCCACCAGCCGATGAGCGACTCCGTTCGCGAGCGCGTCCAGCTCGCCGTAGCTCACCGATCGGCCCTCGAACCGCAGCGCGACGGCGTCCGGCGCGGCCGCTGCCCGCCACTCGATCTGTTCGTGCACCCACCCTGAGTGCCAGTGCCGTTCCGGGCCGGTACCGGCGGCGACGACCGTGGCCCGCTCGGCGTCGTCGAGGAGCGGAACGTCCCCCACCGGCTGCTCCGGCCGGTCCAGAACAGCGTCGAGGACACGCTCGAGGTGGCGGACGAGTGCGGCGGCGGTGGCCTCGTCGAACAGGTCGCGGTCGTACTCGAGCCAGCCGTGGACGCCGCCCTCGTCGGTGAACAGCTGGAACTCCAGGTCGAAACGCGCGCCGCCGGCACGCAGCGGGATGCGGGTGAACTCCAGCCCGGCCACCGCGAGGGTGGGCAGCGGATCGGACTGGTAGGAGAGCGCCACGCTGAACAGCGGGGTGCGGCTCAGGTCCCGGGCCGGCCGCAGATCCTCCACGATGCGCTCCAGCGGAACCGCCTGGTGAGCGTAGGCGCCCAGACACGCGCCGCGTACCTGCTCCAGCACCGCGCTGAACGGCGGGTTGCCGTCCAGCCGGGTCCGCACCGGCAGCGTGTGGACGAAGAAGCCGATGAGTGGCTCGAGCTCGGCGCGGTCCCGATTGGCACTCGGCACGCCCACCACGACGTCGTCCTGCCTGCTGTAGCGGTGGAGAAGCACGGCGAACGCGGCGAGCAGCGTCATGTAGGGCGTGGCACCGTGGCGCCGGCCGAGCGCGACGATCCGACCGAGCACGGCGGGCGGTACGGAGACCGGCACCGACCCGCCGCGGAACCCCTGCACCGGCGGCCTCGGCCGGTCGGTCGGGAGTGTCA
>Ga0190269_10000929_pt1 | contig 14452 bp, 12 predicted proteins | sample Popmic249IS_FD_133749 | JGI IMG/M metagenome (GOLD analysis project Ga0190269, IMG submission 133749) | Populus adjacent soil microbial communities from riparian zone of Blue River, Arizona, USA - 249 IS | ecosystem: Environmental > Terrestrial > Soil > Riparian zone | place: USA: Arizona...
CTGCACGGCTTCGGCGGCGGCCTGGAGATGAAGCGGCAGCTCCTGGCTCTCGAGGGTGCCGTCCCCGACACGTTGTTCTGATCGGCCGGCGCTCAGGCGTCGCCGAGCAGCTCCCGCAGGTCGACGACGACCGTGCCGACTCCGAAGGACAGCTCGGTGGGAGCCGGTGCGCCCTCGAGGTCGAGGTGGGCGACGTGGCGGTACAGGCCACTCTCGTCCAGGGCGTAGGCGTCCAGCGCGCGGTCTCGTGGGTCGACGATCCAGTAGTGCGGCAGGCCGGCGGCGGCGTACTTCCGCGTCTTCACCACCAGGTCGTACTCGTCCCAGGGCATGGGCTGACCGAGCGGAACGGCCCGGGCCGCGTGCACCACGGCGCCTGCCCTCGGACTCAGCCAGCCACCAGAAACCATTGTCAATGGAGGTTTTCACGCGCCCGCACGCACAAGAACTGACATCGACGCACCTCGCCCCCACCACCCTAACCGCCGTTGCCCGACGAGGGCCGGGACGACGGTGAGCGGCCGCCGAACCCGGTAAGGGTGAGCGGCCGCCGAACCCGGTAAGGCCGTAGGACCCAGTAAGGCCGTATCACCCAGCGTAGCGATAAGTCGTTAAGCTTCATTTATGTCCGTTTATCCGGCCGTGGTCGGCAGGCATGCCCGGCTTCCGCACTGGGCCTCCCTGCCCGCGATCGTGGCCGTGCTGGGCGTGAGCGTGACGCTGCTGGTCACCGGTGTCCTGAACCAGGCCGAGCAGCGCCGGGCGGCGGCGCTGCTGGAGCGCCAGGCCGAAGAGGTCGAGGCCGCGGTCACCGCCGAGGCGAACCGGTACGTCGACACGCTGACGGATCTCACCGCCGCGATCGGCGCGCAGAGCACGCTGAGCGCCGCCGACTTCGCCGCGATCATGTCCGGGCTGAGTGCGGAGCGGCTCCACGGCGCCTCGGGGGTGTCGCTGGTGATGCCGTCGGCCGGCACCGAGCTGCCCGATCCCGCCGAGGTCTGGCGGCCGGGCGGGCGGGCCGACGGGAGCGCCGACGCGCTGGCGCCCGGTGCGGTGCCGGACGCGCTCTCCTCGCCGCACCGGTACGTCGTCCTCAACCGCTCGCTGGACGGCTCGGTGGCCCGCGTCGGCCGGGATCTGGCCACGATCGCCCCCGCGCGGGAGGCGATGGACGTCGCGATCCGGACCGGGAAGCCGACCGCGAGCCGCACGTACGTCTTCACCCGGGACGCCGCGCTCCCGGCCGGGCAGCGCCAGTCGTCGTTCGCGGTGGCCGCGCCGATCCGGCTGATCGGTAACGCCGGTGCCGGGCAGGTCCGCGGCTGGCTGCTGATGGGCCTGCGCGGCCAGGACTTCCTCGAGCAGACGCTGGAGCGCGGGTCGGCCGGGCAGGTGCGCGTCGAGCTGCGCGACGTCGAGGGTGACACCACCCGGCGGGTCGCCGGGTGGCCGCGGGGAGGGTCGGCGCTGCTCGCCGACGGCGGCGGCGCCGGCCGGGCGAAGGCCGCCGGGGGAGTACCGGCTCCGGCGCCGACGAGCTGGCGGACGGCCGGCGTCGAGCACCGCTGGGTGGAGGTGGCCGGGCGGACGTGGCTGCTCTCGGTCGCGCCGCTCGACGGCTTCGTCCACGCCGGGGGTGCGCTGGACACCGTGGTGCTGGTCGCCGGAACCGTCATCGGGCTGCTGCTGGCCGCGCTCGTCGGGGTGCTCACCCGCTCGCGTGACCGGGCGCTCGCCGATGTCGACCGGGCCACCGCCGCGCTGCGGGCCGACGTCGCCAGGCGGGAAGAGGTGGAGGTCGAGCTGCGCCGCCGGGAGCGGGAGCTCGCCGGGTTCGCCGGGGTGGCCGCACACGACCTGCGGAGCCCGCTGGCCGCGGCATCGGCCTACCTGGAGGTGCTCGCCGACGAGGACGGGGCCGCGCTCGAGCCGCAGGGGCAGGAGTTCCTCGGGCGGGCCCGCTCGGCGGTCGCGCGTACCGACCGGATGCTCACTGAGCTGCTCAACTACGCCACCGCGGAGGAGTCGGAGCTGCATCGCGCGCGGGTGGACCTCGGTGCGGTCGCCGCCGAGGTGATCGCCGATCGGACCGATCGGCTCGACCCGGACCCGCACCGGGTGACGCTCGGCCCGCTGCCGGTGGTCTCCGGCGACCCGGGGATGCTCCGGCAGGTGTTCGACAACCTCGTCGGCAACGCCTTGAAGTACACCGCGCCCGGAGAGCCCCCGCGGGTGACGGTCGGCGCCGGCCGCACCGACGTGGGCTGGCGAATCGAGGTGGCGGACCGGGGGATCGGCATCCCGCCCGACGAGCGCGACGGGGTGTTCGACGCGTTCCACCGTGGCGCTGCGGCCGGTGGCTTCTCCGGGAGCGGTCTGGGGCTGGCGATCTGCCGCCGGATCGTCGAGCGGCACGGCGGGATGATCGGCGTCCGGGACAACCCGGGCGGCGGCAGCGTCTTCTGGTTCACCCTCCCGGAGACGTGAGCGGCCGGCGGCGAACGACGCAGGCGGCCGCGCGGGACGCCCGCCCCGGTCCACCGCGAGCCGGGCGACGTCAGCGGAACAGGATGCGGTTGACCTCGGAGACGGTCTCCACGCCGCTGGCGTAGGTGCCGCGGGAGCGCTGGTCGGCCATCACCGCGACCAGGTACCGCTGGCGCCGCCCGACGAACCCGGCCGAGTTGATCACCCACCCGGCGCGGTAGCGGTACCACCCGTTCTTGTTGCCCCGCACCCAGCCGGACCCGGCCGACCACACGCCCCACTGCTGGTTGCCCGCGACCCCGCGCATCCGCGCGATCAGGTAGATCCGCACCTCGCTCGGCGCCTCGCGGACGATGTACCGGACCAGCCGGCGCAGGTCGGCGGCGGTCGTCTTCATCGCACCCCAGTGCCGGGCCAGGCCGGGCACGAACCCGGTCTCGATCATCCCGTACTCCTGCCAGTGCTCGACCATCGACGGACCGCCGTACCGTCGCCACAGGCGGTTGGCCGCCGCGTTGTCGCTGGCCACCAGCGAGGTGTAGAGCGACTTCCAGTCGTTGGTGGACAGCGTCACCTCGCCGCGGTGGCGGCGCATCAGGATGTCCAGCGCGATCGCCAGCTTCGCGGTCGACGCCGCGAAGACCGGGCGGTCGGCGTACTCGTTGCGCCACACCCGGTCACGCCGTCCGTCGGAGACCGCGAGGCCGGTGTAGCCGGGCCGGGTCGCGAGGTAGGAGTTCGCCCGCTGGAGCCGCGCGGCGAACTCGCAGTCGAAGCCGGTGGCCTCGTCGACGCAGCCGGCGGCGTACGCGGCGCGCTCGGCGGCGGGGGTGAGCAACAGGCTTCCTACCAGCGCCGTCGCGAGGAGACAGAGCGAGAGACGTACGTGCACGGTTACCCTCCGGGGCCCGGTGGATGCTCGGCGATCCGGACGCCAGGAACGGAGGTGATAGCCAGTCCCGTACGTCCTTAAAAGTGACATTAGTGCCGATTTGTCCCTGCGCTGAGGACCACTCTCGGCGGGTCGTCCGGGTCGCACCCGTGAGGGGTGGTCGGCGCCGCAAAACGCGGTACGGCCGCTTCGCCCCGGGTACAGCAGCCCTAGAAGCGTCGAAGCCAGGAGGTGGTCCCGTGCCGATCGCGACGATCGACCCGACCGACGGTCGGGTCCTGAAGACTTTCGAACCACTCAGCGAGGCGCGGATCGAGGCGGCCCTGATCCGTGCCACCGACGGCTTCGCGGCGCTGCGCGCGGCGTCGTTCGAGCAGCGTGCGACGTGGCTGCGCGCCGCCGCCGACATCCTCGACGCCGAGCGCGACGAGATCGCCCGCACGATGACCGTCGAGATGGGCAAGACGCTCGTCGCGGCGAAGGCGGAGGTGGCCAAGTGCGCGGTCGCCTGCCGGTACTACGCGAAGAACGCGGCGGCGTTCCTCGCCGACGAGCCGACCGACCCGGCCGCCGTCAAGGCGCGGCAGGCGTTCGTGCGGTATCAGCCGCTCGGCCCGGTGCTGGCGGTGATGCCGTGGAACTTCCCGCTCTGGCAGGCCATGCGGTTCGCTGCGCCGGCGCTGATGGCGGGCAATGCCGGCCTGCTCAAGCACGCGTCCAACGTTCCGCAGACCGCGCTCTTCATGGAGCAGCTGTTCCGCCGGGCGGGCTTCCCGGAGGGCTCCTTCCAGACGCTGCTGATCGGGTCCGGCCAGGTGGAGGCGGTGCTCAGCGACTCGCGCGTCGTCGCGGCGACGCTCACCGGGAGTGAGGGCGCGGGCCGGTCGATCGCCGCGATCGCCGGTCGGGAGCTCAAGAAGACCGTGCTCGAGCTGGGCGGCAGCGACCCGTTCGTCGTGCTGCCGTCGGCCGACATCGCGCGCGCGGCGGCGGTGGCGGTGACCGCACGCTGCCAGAACAACGGCCAGTCGTGCATCGCCGCCAAGCGGTTCATCGTCCACACGGACGTCTACGAGGCGTTCGCCACCGCGTTCGTCGAGCGGATGGCGGCGCTCACCGTCGGGGATCCGATGGACGAGAAGACCGACGTCGGGCCGCTCGCCACCGAACAGGGGCGCGCCGACGTCGTCGAACTCGTGCAGGACGCCGTCGAGCGGGGCGCGACCGTGCTGTGCGGCGGGACCGTCCCCGACCAGCCCGGCTGGTGGTACCCGCCGACCGTCGTCGCGGACCTCACCCCGGAGATGCGGATGTACCGCGAAGAGGTGTTCGGGCCGGTCGCCGGCCTCTACCGGGTGGACTCCTACGAGGAGGCGATCGAGGTCGCCAACGGCACCGACTTCGGCCTGGGCTCCAACGTGTGGACGACCGACCCGGCCGAGCAGGAGCGGGCCATCGGCGACCTGGAGGCCGGTGCGGTCTTCGTGAACGGAATGGTGACGTCCTACCCGGAGCTGCCGTTCGGCGGCATCAAGACCTCCGGCTACGGCCGTGAGCTCTCCGCCCAGGGCATCCGCGAGTTCTGCAACGTCAAGACCGTCTGGGTCGGCAGCGAGCCGAGCGCCGCCGCGTCCGCCCCGCACACCGAGTAGGTCACCCCGCGTCGGACGGCTCGGCGACCCACGCGGAGAACACCGGGACGCCGTGCCAGGGCCCCCGGCCACCATCGACCACCGCCACCACGGCGTAGGGCCGCCCGAACCGCAGGTCCGCCGTCCGCCGGACGCCGGGCCGCGGCTCCGGCGGCAGGCCCATCGCCCGCATCCCCAGCGCGGTCACGGCCGCGGCCCTGAACCCGGTCCGCGAGTAGGCGGCCATCGCGCTCTGCACGGCCTCGACCTCGACGCCGTCCGGCTGCGGTGGCAGCAGCGGGAGCAGGGCCGCGGCGGCGTCGGCGAACCCGGTGCGCGGATCGCGCATCAGGTCGTGGGTGCTCCGGGCCTCCCAGGCGGGGAGGGTGGCCGTGCACCACTCCTCCCGGCCGGAGCGCGCGAGCGTCCGAGCCGGCTCCTCGGTGATCGTCCAGGCGTGGCCCGCGCCGAGCGGCAGGTCGAAGAGCGAGCGGCGGGTGGTCGGCCGGTCGGCGTGCTCGGTCGCGATGCGGTGTGCCGTGTGCAGCACGGTCGGCGCCGGGACGTCCGGCGCGGCGATCACCGACACCACCGCGAGCGGCTCGTCGTCCGCGCTCTGCGCGACGTGGACGGCGACGTCGCCCGCCTCCGGCGTGGACGTGATGAGGCACTCGTGTGCGGCAGGCGCCCGCAGTGCGGTCGTGACGCGCTCGGCCCACGCGGTGCCCAGCGACGCCCCCGCGACCGTGGTGAACGGCACCTGCCAGGACACGTCGGTGGCGAGCGCCGAGGCGAGCACCAGCAGCGTGTCGGCGTCGACACCGACCGGGAACCTCTCGATCAAGCCGCCGGTGCGATCGGCTGCCCACTGGTCGGCGCCCTCCTGCGAGGGCACCGCGCCGCGCTCGACGGCCGGGCTGAGCGCGGACTCCCACGCCCGCACGGCCGGGGTGCGCTGATCGGCGCGCGTCCACAGCGCGGCGGCGGCCGCGACGGCCGGGTGCGGCTGCTCGAGCAGCTGACCGGCGCGGGCGGCGGCGGCGTCGGCCGGCTCGCCGAGCAGCTCCTCCAGCGCATTCCGGACGGGGCCGCTCGCCGCCGGGGCGGCGAGCGCGAGCACCAGCCAGGCGCCGAGCGGCGAGGCGACGTGATGGCCGGAGCCGAGCACGGAGTGCATCCGGTCGGCGTAGCGGGCGACGAGCTGCGGGAATCCGGTGAGCTGCTGGGGCATCGCCTCATTCTGGCCCTTGACGGCTACCTCGCCGAAGTGGTCTAGTCCGGGCTGGACCACGACTGGACCAGACCGGAGGCCATGCTGAGCGCCGTGAACACTCCCGCCGATGTGCCCAACACCATCGATGCGCGCAGCCCGGTGCCGAAGTACTACCAGCTGCGGGAGATCCTGCTCGACCAGATCGAGCGGGAGTTGACCGTCGACGCCCCGGTCCCCTCGGAGCGGGAACTCGCCGCCCGGTACGGCCTGTCCAGGATGACCGCCAGGCAGGCGATCGAGCACCTGGTCAGCGAAGGCAAGCTCTACCGCGTCCAGGGGCGTGGGACGTTCGTGGCGCGGCCGAAGATCGTCATGCCGCTGCGGCTGACGTCGTTCAGCGAGGACATGCGCGCGCGGGGCATGATCCCCGGCGCCCGCGACCTGGGCCGCCGCTCGATCGAGGCGCCCGCGGCCGTCGCCCGCGAACTCGGCCTCGAGGCCGGTGCGCCGCTCTACGTCGTGGAGCGGCTGCGCACCGCGGACGGTGTCCCGATGGCGCTGGAACGATCGCACCTGCCGACCCGGCTGGTGCCCGGGCTGCTGGACCAGTCGCTGCAGGACCGGTCGCTCTACCAGCTGCTCGCTCAGGAGTACGGTCTCGCGCTCGACCGCGGCGACCAGGTGATCGAGGCGGGTATCGCCGACCGCGGCGACGCCGAGCTGCTCGGACTCGCGCCCGGCAGCGCGGTGCTGCGGCTCCAGCGCCGGTCCTGGGCAGGCGCCGTGCCGGTCGAGTACGTGGTCTCCACCTACCGTGCGGACCGCTACCAGCTCCGCGCGTCCCTGGACATCGACCCACCCGGAGGAACGCCGTGACCGACCCCGTCGTCGAAAAGCTGGTCGACCGGGTCCTGCTGCCCGGGTTCGAGGAGCCCGAGCCGCCGGAGTGGCTCCGCCGGGCCGCGCCCGACCTCGGGGGAGTGGTCCTCTACGGACAGAACCTCCTGCGCGACACGGACGCCGCCCGCCTGGCGGCCCTGCTGCACGCCGAGTCCGACGTCGTCCTCGCGGTCGACGAGGAGGGCGGCGACGTCACGCGCCTGCACTACCGCAACGGCAGCCCGACGCCGGGCAACTACGCGCTCGGCGCCGCGGACGACGTGGAGCTGACCGCCGCCGTCGCGACCGGCATCGGCCTGGGGTTACGCGAGGCCGGCGTCCGCTGGAACCTCGCGCCCGACGCCGACGTGAACTCCGCGCCGGAGAACCCGGTGATCGGCGTCCGCTCGTTCGGCGCGGAGCCGGGCCTGGTCAGCAGGCACACGGCAGCGTGGATCCGGGCGCTGGAGGCCACCGGGGTCGCGTCCTGCGCCAAGCACTTCCCCGGCCACGGCGACACCCGCTCGGACTCCCACCACGGCCTGCCGGTGGTCGAGTGCGACGAGACCGAGTGGCGCCGCGTCCACCTGCCGCCGTTCGTGGCCGCGATCGAGGCCGGCGCGCGCTCGCTGATGACCGCGCACGTCGTCCTGCGTGCCCTCGACGAGGTCCCGGCGACGATGAGCCGCCGGCTGCTGACCGACGTCCTCCGCGGCGAGCTGGGCTACCAGGGTGTCCTGGTCACCGACGCGCTCGACATGGGCGCGATCCGGGACGGCGTCGGCACGGCCGCCGGTGCCGTCGCCGCGCTGCGAGCGGGCGCGGACGCACTCTGCCTCGGCGCGATCGGCGGGGAAGGGCTCTACCGGCAGGTCCGCACGGCGATCCTGGCCGCCGTCGACGACGGTGCGCTGGCCCGGACCCGGCTCGAGGAGGCCGCCGGTCGCGTCGAGGCCCTGCGGGCCTGGCTGCGGGACGCCCCGCCGCCCGGCGACCCCGCCGGCGCCCCGGCGTCGGCGGTGGCGTCCGGACGCCCCGATCCGGCCCTGGAGGTCGCCCGCCGCGCCGCCGTGGGCAAGGTCCCGCCGCTCACCGCGTCGCCCGTCGTCGTCGAGTTCCGCGGCGCACCGAACCTCGCCGTCGGCGAGGCCCACTGGGACCTGGCCGCGCCGCTGACGGCGCTGGGGCGGCCACCGCACGCCGTGCACCGGCTCGCCGACGACGAGCCGGTGCGCCTCTCGGCCGTGCTCGCCGCGGCCCAGGGGCATCCGCTCGTCGTGGTCGGGCGCGACGTTCCGCGCCAGGCGTGGCAGCGCGCAGCCTGGCGAGTGCTCTCGGCGCAGCGTCCGGATGCCGTCCTGGTCGAGATCGGACTGCCTCGTCCGGACGCGTTGACGGACGGACAGTGCGTGTTCGTCGGCGGTGCCGGTCGGCCGAATCTGCAGGTCGCCGCAGAGCTGCTCACGGGCGCCGTTCACCGTCCGTAGCGTTACCGAACTGATTCCTTGACGGCCCCTATGGGCTGTGCCACAGTCCCGGGCTAGACCGGTATGGACCACTGGCCGGACCGAATCCAGAATGAGGAGGCGACGTGCGCGTTCGCCGAGCGTTGACCGTGGGGATCACCACCCTGGTCGCCGCGTCCCTGGCGTTGTCGGGTTGCAGCAGCAGCGACGACGGCGGTAGCGACGGCGGCACCAAGAAGCTCACCGTCTGGCTGATGTCCGGCTCCGCGCCGGACGCGTTGGTCGACGAGATCAACAGCGACTTCACCAAGTCGCACGAGGGCTGGACCGTGGACTACCAGGTCCAGCAGTGGGACGGCATCCAGGACAAGCTCACCACCGCGCTCGCGAGCAACACCCCGCCGGACGTCGTGGAGCTGGGCAACACCCAGTCGCCGCGCTTCGTCGAGTCCGGGGCGCTCGCCGACCTGACCGACGCCAAGGACGACCTCAACGGCAAGAACTGGCTCGAGGGCCTGGCCGCGACCGGTGAGAAGGACGGCAAGACGTTCGCGACGCCGTTCTACGCCGCGAACCGGATCGTCGTCTACCGCAAGAGCATGTTCGCCAAGGCCGGTATCACGGCGCCGCCGAAGACGATCGACGAGCTGATCGCGGCCGGCAAGAAGCTGCAGACGGCGAACGCCTCGAACAAGCAGTTCCAGGCGCTCTACCTCCCGGGCCAGTCCTGGTACACGCTCCTGAGCTGGGTGTGGGCGAACGGCGGTGACGTCGCCAAGAACGACAGTGGCAAGTGGACCGGCACGCTGGACACCCCGCAGGCCCAGAAGGGCTTCGAGGACTACTCGCGGATCTACAAGGCGCTGTCGAAGGCCCCGGCCGACCAGGACGAGGCCAACCCGCAGCAGTCGACGGTGTTCGCCAAGGGCAACGTCGCGATGTTCATCGGCCTCCCGTGGGAGATCGGCACCGCCACCGCTCCCGAGGGCGGCGACCCGAAGCTCAAGGACGACATCGGCACGTTCCAGATCCCCGGCCCGACGGGTCCGGCCCCGGTCTTCCTCGGTGGCTCGAACCTCGGTGTGGCGGCGGCCAGCCCCAACGTGGACGCGGCCACCGACTGGCTCGAGCTGATGCTCGCCGACAAGTACCAGACCAAGCTCGCCGCGGCCGGCGTCGTCCCGGCGCTGACCAACCTCGGTGACTCGGTCTACGGCGACAACGAGGCGGCCAAGGTGATGGCCGCCGCGGCGACCGCCGGTGGCAAGGTCACGCCGGTCACCCCGGCCTGGGCCGCGGTGGAGAGCGGCACCAACCCGATCAAGAACGCGATGACCAAGGTGCTGCGCGGCACCGACGTGGCCACCGCGTCGAAGGAAGCCAGCACGTCGATCACCGACACGATGGCGAAGGCCAAGTGACCTCTCGCTGATCCGCCGTTCCGCCGGGTCCACGGGGCCCGGCGGAACGGCCCTGTTCCGAGAACCGAAGGAGTGCAGCCGGTGGGCACTGTTCCGCTTGACGGTGGACGGGCGGGGGGTGAAGGGGTGGCGACGGTCCCGACGCCGACCGCGGCCCGGCCGGCTCCCGGCACCGCCGACCCGGCGCCGCCGACCCCGAGACCCGCCTCCCGCGGCCGGCGCGAGCCGCTGCCGTACATCCTGGTGATCCCGAGCCTCGTCGCACTGGGTGCGCTCTTCGCCTACCCGGTGTTCCTGTTGTTCCGCATGTCGTTCCAGCAGCTCGGCTTCGGCGAGCTGGTGCGCCGGGTGACGATCTGGACCGGCGTCGACAACTACACCGAGCTGCTCGGTGACGGGGAGTTCTGGCAGGTCGTCTGGCGGACGCTCGCGTTCACCGCGGTGTGCGTGCTGCTCACGATGGCCCTGGGCACCGGCATCGGCCTGCTGCTGGTGAAGCTCGGCAAGCGGATGCGGATCGGGGTGTCGATCTCGCTGGTGCTGGCCTGGGCCATCCCGATCGTCACCGCGACCACGCTCTGGCAGTGGATGTTCGACTCGACGTACGGGGTCGTGAACTGGGCGCTCGGCACGCCGGGCCACGACTGGTTCGCCACCGGCCTCTCGACGTTCGGCGTCATCGTCATCATCATCGTCTGGCAGGCCGTTCCGTTCGTCGCCTTCACCGTGCAGGCGGGCGTGCTGACGATCCCGGAGGAGTACTACGAGGCGGCCCGGATGGACGGCGCCGGACCGGTGCGGGCGTTCCGCGCGGTCACCGTCCCGATCCTCCGGCCGATCCTGACCGTGCTGGCGTTCCTCTCCACGATCTGGGACTTCAAGGTGTTCACCCAGGTCTGGGCCGTCCGCCAGGGCGGGCCGGACGGAGCGACGGTCACCCTGCCGATCTACCTCTACGACGTGGGCATCGCCTCCAGCCGGTACGGCCTGGCCGCCGCCGGCGCGGTCGTCATGGTCGCGATCCTCGCCGTCGCGATGGTGCTCTACCTGCGACACATGCTGAAGACGGAGTTGGACGGATGATCCGGACCTGGTCCAAGGTGTGGCCGAACGCGCTGGCGCTGCTCGTCATCCTGTTCTTCGCGTTCCCGGCCTACTGGATGCTCCGGACGGCGTTCCTGCCGACGATCGACATCCAGAGCGATCCGCCGGTGTTCGTCCCGACGAGCCCGACGTTCGACCACTTCGTCACCGCGGTGGAGCGGCCCGGCTTCTGGCTCTACGTCCGCAACAGCCTGTTCGTGACGCTGACCGCGGTGGTGCTCTCCACCGTGACCGCGCTGCTGGCCGCCGTCGCGGTGGCGCGCTTCCGGTTCCGCGGGCGCAAGGCCTACCTGGTGCTGATCCTGGCCGTGCAGCTCGCGCCGTTCGAGGCGCTGTTCATCCCGTACTTCCTGGTCTTCCGTCAGTTCGACCTGCTCGACCGGCTACCGGCGCTGATCCTGGTGTACTTCGTCTCGATCCTGCCGTTCACGATCTGGACGCTGCGCGGGTTCGTGGCCGCGGTGCCGGCGGAGCTGGAGGAGGCGGCGCTCGTCGACGGCTGCACGCGCTGGCAGGCGTTCCGCCGGGTGGTGCTGCCGCTGCTCGGCCCCGGCCTGGTCGCGACGTCGATCTTCGGCTTCATCACTGCCTGGAACGAGTACCTGTACGCGTTCGTGTTCATGCGCAACGAGGACAACTACACGCTGCCGGTCTGGCTGGCGACGTTCCGCACCGCGTTCGGTGACGACTGGGGCGGAGCGATGGCGGGCTCGGTCCTCTTCACGCTGCCCGTGCTCATCTTCTTCCTGATCGTCCAGCGTCGGATGGTCGGTGGGCTGACGGCGGGCGCGGTGAAAGGATGACGCAGGTGACGAACGACAACAATGCGGAAGTTTCATCCGGAGCAGAGCCGACGGGCGGGCCCACCGCGGCCGCCTCCGGGATCGATCCAGGAGCCCCGGGTGCGCCCGGTGCGCTGATGGCGGCCGAGATCGCCGAGCAGCCGGCGATCTTCGCCGGGCTGCTGCGGGCGGCCGACGCGATCGCCGAGGTGGCCGACGTGGTGCGCGCCCGCTCCCCGCGGTTCGTGCTGCTGGCGGCGCGGGGCACCAGCGATCACGCCGCGCTCTACGCGAAGTACCTGGTGGAGACGCGGCTGGGGCTACCGGCCGGGCTGGCGTCCCCCTCCACGATGACGCTCTACGGCAGCCGCCCCGACCTGCGGGACGTGCTGTTCCTCGGCGTCAGCCAGTCCGGTGCCTCGCCGGACCTGGTCGACTCGCTCACCGTGGCGGGCGAGTGCGGGGCCACCACGGTCGCGGTCACGAACGACCCCCGATCGGCGCTCGCGTCGGCAGCGGAGTTCGACGTCGACGTGCGGGCCGGCGTGGAGAAGGCCGTCGCCGCCACCAAGACCTACACCGCCGAGCTGCTCGCGCTCTACCTGCTGCTCGGCGGCTCGGCGGAGGCCGCTGCCGCGCTGCCCGACGCGGCCACCGCCACCCTGGCCCTCGATGACGCCGTTCCGGTCGCCGCCGCCCGGTACCGCTTCGCCGAGCGGCTGGTCACCACCGGCCGTGGGTTCGGCTACCCGACCGCTCGGGAGTCCGCGCTCAAGCTGATGGAGACCAGCTACCTCTCCGCGCAGGCCTTCTCCACCGCCGACCTGCTGCACGGGCCGCTGGCGATGATCGACTCCGGTGTACCGGTGATCGCCGTCGCGACGCCGGACGCGGGTGGCGAGGCCGTCACCCCGGTCGTGGAGCAGCTGCGCGGATCCGGCGCCGACGTGCTGGTCGTCGGCGAGAAGCAAGAGCTACCGGTCGTGCGTGACGGCGTCCCCGCGGAACTCGCCCCGGTGCTCGACATCCTGCCGCTGCAGCGGCTCGCCCGGCAGATCGCCCTCGATCGGGGCGAGAACCCGGACCGCCCGCGCGGCCTGTCGAAAGTGACACACACCCGATGAGTAGTGACACACCCCCGCTCGACCAGCTCTCCGCACAGGGCGTGGCCGAGCGGCTCTTCGACGCGGAGTCGCGGGTACTGCCCGCGGTCCGCGCGGCGGCACCCCAGGTGGCCGACGCCGCCGAGCTGATCGCGGCCCGGATGGCCGACGGCGGCCGGCTGGTGCTGATCGGCGCCGGCACCTCCGGCCGGCTGGCCGTGCTCGAGGCCGCCGAGCTGCCGGGCACGTTCGGCCTCTCCCGCGACCGGGTCGCGGCCCGGACGGCCGGTGGCGGACCGGGCGGGCTGACCGGCACCGACGGCGACGAGGACGACGTCGACGCCGGCCGGGCCGACCTCACGTCCACCCTGTTCGCCGCGGGCGACGTCCTGGTCGCCGTCGCCGCGAGCGGCCGGACGCCGTACACCCTGGCCGCGGTGGAGCTGGCCAGGCAGCTGGGCGGCGCGGTGGTCTCGGTGACGACCGTGACGCCGTCCCCGCTGGCGGCCGCCGCCGACGTCGCGATCGAGGTGCCGATCGGGCCCGAGGTGCTGCGCGGCTCCACCCGGCTGACCGCGGGCACCGCGCAGAAGCTCGTGCTGGACGCGGTGACCACGGCCGCGATGGTCCGCCTCGGGCGCGTCCACGGCGACGTGATGATCGACGTCGTACCGGCGAACGAGAAGCTGCGGGCCCGCAGCGCCGGACTGGTCGCCGAGATCGTCGGATGCCCGCCCGACCAGGCGCTCGGCGTGCTCGACGAGTGCGACGGGAACGCCAGGGCGGCGGTGCTCCGGTTGTCGGCGGGCCTGTCGCCGGCCGAAGCCGCGGCGCTCGCCGCCGGGCACCGGACCCTGCGCGCGGCCCTGGCGGCGTCCCGGTGACCGGGGCGTCGGAGGGTTCCGCGCCGTCCCCGGCGGTGGTGTTGACCGGCGCCCGCGTCGTGACGCCGACCGGTGTGCGCGACCCGGGCTGGGTGGCGCTGAGCGGCTCCGCGATCGCCGCGGTCGGCGCCGGCTCGCCACCGGAGAGCACCGGTCCGGCCGTGGACCTGGGCGGGGGTTGGCTGCTGCCCGGCTTCATCGACCTGCACGTCCACGGCGGCGGGGGGCACGACTTCAGCGCGTCGCCGGCGGACCTCGCGGCCGGCGTGGCGTTCCACGCCTCCCGCGGCACCACCCGCACGCTCGTCTCGCTGGTCACCGCCCCGCTCGACGCGCTGGCCACGCAGCTGGGCTGGGTGGCCGACGCGGTCGCGGCTGACACCGGTGTCATCGGTGCCCACCTGGAGGGCCCGTTCCTCGCGAGCGCCCGCTGCGGTGCGCAGAACCCGGCGCACCTGATCGATCCGACGCCGGCGGCGGCGCAGCGGCTGCTCGACGCCGGCCGGGGCGCCGTCCGGGTGGTCACCGTCGCACCCGAGCGACCCGGGGGGCTGGAGCTGATCGACCGGCTGGTCGCCGCGGGCGTC
>Ga0190269_10000930_pt1 | contig 14423 bp, 10 predicted proteins | sample Popmic249IS_FD_133749 | JGI IMG/M metagenome (GOLD analysis project Ga0190269, IMG submission 133749) | Populus adjacent soil microbial communities from riparian zone of Blue River, Arizona, USA - 249 IS | ecosystem: Environmental > Terrestrial > Soil > Riparian zone | place: USA: Arizona...
CCGTCGCCGAGGTCCACGAGGCTCGCGCCGCGGTTCCCGCGCAGCACGCGCCGCCTATCAGACTTCAAGCGCGCGAGATTGATTTTCAGCTCGTCGGCCGGCTCTTCGACGTAGCCCCCGCGCACGGGGTCGTAGTAGCTCAAAAACCTGCCTTCAAAATGGTAGAAGGTTTCGTGACCGGATTCGAGCATCCCGCGGACCCAGGGCGCTATGACGGCGCCCTCGCGCTCCATCGCGTCGGCCGTCTCGCGCACGCCGAGCGCGTCCCAAAGCTCGAACGGCCCCAACTCGTGCGAGTAGCCCCAGCGCATCGCGCGGTCGATGTCAACGATCCGGTCGGTGATTTCGGGCACGCGGCGCGAGGCGTAGGCGAGCGTCTGGTAGACGGCGTGCCGGGCCAGCGCGCCCGCCTTGTCGTCCTGCGCCAGCACGAAGGCCAGCCGCTCGGGAAGTCGTTTTATCTTCAGCGCCTCTTTGACGGAAGGGATTTCCGGCTCGCGCCGCTCGCGGTATTCGAGCGTTTCGAGGTCGAGCGAGAGGATGTCGCCGCGCGCCCCCTTCGGCGGCTTCTTGTAAAAGCCCTGACCCGACTTGTCGCCGAGGCGCCCGCGCTCAAGCTGGGTGGTGCGCAGCGTGCCGAGGTTCTGGTTGCGCAAGACTTCGCGCGTCTCGTCTTCGGGGATGAGGCCGTAGAGGTTCTCGCCGACGGCGCTCGACACGTCGAGGCCGACGAGGTCCTGCAACCTGAAGAGGCCCGTCTTCGGGCGGCCGATGAGCGGGCTCAGGATAGCGTCGGCCTCTTCTACCGTGTAGCCGCGCTCAAGGACGAAGCCGAACGCCTGCGCGCCGAGCACCGAGGCGAGCCGGTTGGCGATGAAGTTCGGCGTGTCTTTGCAGACGACGACGCCCTTGCCTAAACGGCGCTCGGCGAAGTCCTTCACGAACGCGACTACTTCGGGCTTCGTGTCGGCCGTCGGGATGACTTCGAGCAGCTTCATGTAGCGCGGCGGGTTGAAGAAGTGCGTGCCGAGAAAGTGCGCCCGGAAGTCTGCCGTGAGGCCGTCGGCGAGCGAAGCGATGGGGAGCCCCGAGGTGTTGGAAGAAACGATGCTGCCCGGCTTCCTCGCGCGTTCGATGCGCGACAAAAGCTCGCGCTTCACGTCCAACTGCTCGACGACCGCTTCGACAATCCAGTCGGCCTCGCCGACGGTACGGAAGTCGTCTTCGAGGTTGCCGGCCGTGACCAACTCGGCCGCCTCCGGCGTGAAAAAGGCCGGCGGCTTCGACTTCTTCAGCCGTTCGAGCGAGCCGGCGGCCAGACGGTTTCGCACCGCCGGGCTCTCTAACGTGAGGCCGCGCTTCTCTTCTTCGGGCAGCAGCTCGCGCGGCGCCACGTCGAGCAGTTGGACGCGCAGGCCGGCGTTGGCCGCGTGCGCCGCGATACCGCCGCCCATCGTCCCCGACCCGATGACGACGACGCGCCTAATCGTGTAGCTCATCGTTTCTCCCGTCAGCCTCTCATCCGAATCAATGCTTGTGCCCTTCAGTTTTACCCGCCGCGCGCCTGCTATGCAACGACCCGTCGCATCATTCATAATCCGCGCATGTCAACACGCGGAGGCGCATACCCGCCCGGCCCGAAGGGCGCGCTCCCCTTTCTCAACCTCATCTCGTTCGTGCGCGACCCGCTCAACTTTTTGTCGGGCGCGGCCCGCGCCTACGGCGACATCGCTTACTTCGGCGGGGCGACGCAGAAGTTCTACCTCCTGAACCACCCCGACCACATCCGCGACGTGCTCGTCACGCACAACGCGACGTTTATGAAGGGGCGCGGCCTACAGCGCGCGAAGCTCCTTCTGGGCGAAGGGCTTTTGACGAGCGAGCCGCCGCTCCACCGCCGGCAGCGCCGCCTCGCGCAGCCCGCCTTCCACAAGCAGCGCGTGGGCGCTTACGCTTCGCTGATGGTGGACTACGCGGTGCGCATGGGGCGCGAGCGCTGGCACGACGGGCAAACGCTCGACGTGGCGCAGGAGATGATGCATTTGACGCTGGCCGTCGTCGGCAAGACGCTCTTCGGCACCGAGACCGAGGCCGAGGCCGAAGAGGTGCGCGAGGCGCTCTCGGCCGTGATGGTCCGGTTCCGCCGCATGCTGCTGCCCTTCTCCGAGTTGCTCGACCATTTGCCACTGCCCTCGCGCCGCCGCTTTGAGCAGGCCCGCGCGAGCCTCGACGCCGTTATCTTTCGCATCATCGACGAGCGGCGACGCAGCGGCGAGGACCGCGGCGACCTGCTCTCGATGCTCCTGCACGCGCAGGACGAGGAGGGCGACGGCCGAGGGATGACCGACGAGCAGTTGCGCGACGAGGCGTTGACGATTTTTCTCGCCGGCCACGAGACGACGGCCAACGCGCTCACGTGGACATGGTATCTGCTCTCGCAAAACCCGGAGGTCGAAGCGAGGCTGCACGCGGAGTTGGACAGCGTGCTCGGCGCGGGGCCGCCGACGGTCGAAGACCTGCCGCGCCTCGTCTACACGGAGATGGTTCTCGCGGAGTCGATGCGCCTTTACCCGCCGGCTTGGGTAATCGGGCGGCGCGCGCTTGAGGATTACGAGGTCGGCGGCTACCGTCTGCCGGCCGGCGCGCTCGTCCTTTTGAGCCAGTACGTGACGCACCGCGACCCGCGTTTCTACCCGGACCCCGAACGCTTCGACCCCGAACGCTTTACGCCCGAGGCGAAGGCCGCGCGCCCGCCGTTCGCATACTTCCCCTTCGGCGGCGGCCCCCGCCGCTGTATCGGCGAGGGGTTCGCGTGGATGGAAAGCGTGTTGGTCCTTGCGGCGCTCGCGCGGGAGTGGCGGCTGCGGCTCGTGCCGGGCCACCCCGTCGAGCTGCATCCGGTCATCACTCTACGACCGAAACACGGGATGCTCATGACGCTTGAGCGGCGCGCGGGCGCGATTCAAACTCGCTGACGAAAGGGGCACGCTTGGGCGACATCTATTTCGTAAGGCACGGGCAGGCGGGCACGCGCGAAGAATACGACTCGCTCTCGAACCTCGGCCGAAGGCAGGCGCGTCTGCTCGGCGAACACTTCGTCTCGCAGGGGATGAGCTTCGCGCGCGCCTACGCCGGCACGCTCCGGCGCCAGCAGGAGACGGCCGCCGAAGTCCGCGCCGCCTACGAAGACGCGGGAGTCGCCTTCCCCCCTCTCGCCGTCGAGACGGGCTGGGACGAGTTCGACTTTCATCACATCTACGAAGAACTGGCGCCGCTGATGTGTGCCGACGACCCGGAGTTCCGGCGCGAGTTCGAGGAGGTCAGCGAGCAGAGGCGCGCGAGCGCGGGCGCGCACGACGCCGAGGTCCACAGGCGTTGGCGGCCCTCGGACACGAAGGTCGTCGAGGCCTGGGCCGGCGCGCGCTACCCATACGGCGGCGAGTCCTGGGAGCAGTTCTGTTCGCGCGTCGCGGCCTGCCGTCCCGCCGCGGAAGAAGCGGGCGGAAACGTCCTCGTCTTCACTTCGGCCACGCCGACGGCCGTCTGGACGGGTCTCGCGCTCGGCATCGACGGCACGCGCGTGCGCCGCCTCGCGGGCGTCCTTTTGAACACCTCTTACACGGCCCTCAAGCTCCGCGGCGAAGAGATGCTTTTGTTGACCTTCAACGCCGCGCCCCACCTGACTTCCGCGGAGCTTCGCACGCGCCGCTGACGCCGCACGACGCATGTCCCGGAAGCTCTGGCACATGAACGCCGACTTCGAGGTCGAACTGGCGGCGCCCGCCGGCCGCTACCGGCGCACGCACGCCTTTGAAGCACTTAACCGGCGCCTCTCCCCGAAGCTGTTACGGCTGGCGCGCGAGGGCGACGGCCTGCTCGCTCCGGAGCCCTGGCCGGACGGTCTTCGCGCGGAGGCCGAAGCGCGCGGCGTCGAGCTTGTCTCCACTTCTGCCGCGGGCGGCCAAGGTCAACGCGTCTTTACGCCCTGGGGTTGGACGCCGAGCGCGGCGGCGGCAGGCGAGCGCGCGGGCGCGTTGACGATGCCCGTGCCCTTCGAAACGGTCAGGCGCGTCAACTCGAAGCTCTGGAGCCACGCGCTCGAAGTCGAGCTTGGCCTCGCGCTGCCCGGCGCGGCCTTGGCGCGCACGTTCGAGGAGCTTGAAGCGGCGTTGGCACGCGCGTGCCCCGGCCCCTCGGACAAGTGGGTCGTTAAAAGCCCCTTCGGCTTCGCCGCGCGCGAGAGGGTCTTGGGCCGCGGGCCGAGGATGGAAGAGCCGCAGGCCAAGTGGTCGCGGCGGCGACTGTTGGCGGGAGAGACACTCATCGTCCAGCCCTGGCTCGAAGTCGTGCGCGAGTACGGCGTCGTGTTGGAGATAAGCGAGCGGGGCGACGTGGAAATCCAAGGCGTCAGCGACTTGCAGACGAACGGCGCGGGCACGGGCACGGGCTACGTCCTCGGCCGCCCGCCCGCGCCACGGCGGCGCGAGGAGCTTGAGCGGGTCGCGCGCGTCGTAGGCCGACGCCTCTACGCCGAAGGCTACACGGGGCCGGCCGGCGTCGATGCGCTCGAACACGCGGGCGGCCTCCACCCGCTGCTCGAAATCAACGCGCGCTATACAATGGGCTTCGTGGCGCTGGCCGTCGAGCGCGAGCTGCGGCCCGCCGAGCCCCTGTTCTGGAGCACGAAGTAGAGACCCTTGATGCACATTCTTTCCGTCGAATCCGTCAGCAAGACTTACGGCCTGCGGCCCCTCTTCGAGAACGTCAACCTGGGGCTCAACGCGGACGACCGCGTCGGCGTCGTCGGCACGAACGGCTCGGGCAAGACGACGCTGCTGCGCGTCATCGCGGGCACGGAGGCGCCGGACACCGGCCGCGTCGTCTTCACCGAAGGCATCACCATCGGCCACCTGCCGCAAAACCCTCCGTTCGAGCCCGAGCAGACCGTCCTAGACGCCGTCTTCGCCGCGAGCGACGCGCGGATGAAGCTGCTTCACGACTACGAGCACGCCTGCCAGCAACTTTCGGCCGGCGGCCGACACGAGCAACGCCTGCTCGACCGCGTCGCCGAACTTGCGCACGAGCTTGAGGCTTCGGGCGCCTGGGAGCTTGAGACGAACGCGCGAACCGTGCTCAGCCGTCTGGGCATCAACGACACGGCCGCCCTGATGGGCACGCTCTCGGGCGGGCAGCGCAAGCGCGTCGCGCTCGCGCACGCGCTCATCACAAACCCCCGACTGCTCATCCTCGACGAGCCCACCAACCACCTCGACGCCGAGACCATCACCTGGCTCGAAGGCTATCTCGAACGCTACAACGGCGCGCTCCTGCTCGTCACACACGACCGCTACTTCCTCGACCGCGTCACGCGCCGCATCCTCGAAGTTGACCGCGGCGCCGTGCAGGCGTTCGAGGGGAACTACGCCTACTACCTTGAGAAGAAGGAGGAGCAGGAGGCCGCGCGCGCCTCTGAGGGACACAAGCGCGAGATGCTCATCCGGCGCGAGCTTGCGTGGCTGCGGCGCGGCGCGAAGGCCCGCACGAGCAAGTCGAAAGCGCGCATCGACCGCGCCGAGAGCCTCATAGCGCAGCCCAAAGAGACGCAGCGCGCCGAGCTGGACATCTCAGTCACTTCGAGCCGTCTCGGGAAGAAGGTGCTGGAGCTGCGGGGCGTGTCGAAGGCTTTCGACGGCCGCGCGCTGATTGAAGATTTCAGCCACATCTTCAAGCCCGGCGACCGCGTCGGCGTCATCGGCCCGAACGGCGCGGGCAAGACCACGCTGCTTGAGATCATCGCCGGCCGCCTCCTTCCGGACGCGGGCGCGGTCGAGACGGGGCAGACGGTCCGCCTCGGCTATTACGACCAGGAGAACCGCGCGCTGGACGAAACGGCGCGCGTCATCGACTACGTGCGCGAGGTGGCGGAAAGAATCGAGACGGCCGACGGAGCCTTCATCACCGCCGGGCAGATGTTGGAAAAATTTCTCTTCCCCGGCGCCGCGCAGTACGCGCCCATCGCGAAGCTCTCGGGAGGCGAGCGCCGCCGCCTCTACCTCCTGCGCGTGCTGATGGGCTCGCCGAACGTCTTACTTTTGGACGAGCCGACGAACGACCTCGACATCCGCACGCTCGTCACGCTCGAAGACCATTTGGACAACTTCGCCGGCTGCCTCGTCGTCGTCAGCCACGACCGATACTTCCTCGACCGCACCGTCGAACACATCTTCCGCTTCGAGGGCGACGGTCGCCTGCGCCAGTATCCCGGCAACTACTCGGCCTTCCTCGAAGCGCGCCGCGACGAAGGGCGAGAGGCCGCGCCGCCCGCGCGCGAGGCGACTTCGCCCAAGTCGCCTAAACGTGAAAGCGCGGACGCGAGCGGCAAGCGCAAGCTCACGTTCAAGGAGCGCAGGGAACTGGAGGAGACGGAGGCGCGCATCGCCGAGGCCGAACGCAGGCAGGCGGAGATTGAGACGGAGCTTGCGGCCAACGCCAGCGACGCCTACACCGTCAACCGTCTCTATGAAGAGCGCGAGAAGCTTTCCGCCCAGTTGGCCCACGACCTCGACCGCTGGGCCGAGCTTGCAGAGTTAGCTTGAAAGCACCGCCTTCATTCACTCACTTAATCGGCAGCCCGCCACGCGACACCCAGCCGCCGTTGCGAAAGACCGCGTCGGGCGGGAAGCGCGTTTCGAGGTCGGCCGCATCCCAATCGACTTTGCCGGCGCGGCTCTTGAGGTAGAAGAGTAGCGTGGCCTCCGCGCCGGTCCGCAACTCGCCCCGCGGGTCGATGACGTAATAGTCGCGCGCGTCCACCTCTTCGAGCCCGCGGAAGTCCGCGAGGTCGCCAACGTCCTGCACGGAAGCGCGCGTGGGCCGCGCCGCGTCGCCCCTCCCGCGCTCGACGTTGACGGCGAGGTCGGCCGCGTACGGCGGGACGCGCAAGGCCCCTTCGCGCGTTCGGCCCGTCACCGTCGCGCCGCGCACGAGGAGGTCGTAGATGGGGCCGATGTCGTTGAAGCGCAGCGAGTCGTAGACGGCCGGGTTAGCCTGCTCGACGCTCCCGTCGGCAAGCGCCTTGAGCGCGACCGAGAGCGCGACGAAGTTGAGGCCGGCGAGGTCGTGCCCGCTCATCCCCTTGAGCGCGCCCGTCTCGACGAGGATGACGGGCGTGCCCCACTGGCTGATGAGGTCGCCGAAGGCGCGCGGGTTGAAAGTGTCGTCGTAGCGCCCGATGTGCCCGTAGATGAACTGGCCGAGCGCCTCCGTCATCAGCGCGCAGAGCTTCTTGTTGCGGACGCGGCCGGGCGTGTCGGAGCGCGCCGCGTCAGACGCGACGGCGAGCAGCGAGACGGCCGCCTGCCGGCCCGTGTCGCCGACGGAGGTGCGCGGGTTCTGGTTGTGCAGGTTGAAGCCGATCTCGGGCCGCCACTCGTCGCGCAAACGCTTGAGCAGGCGGCCCTCGGGCGTCACGAGCGAGCGGGCGTCGCGGTTGATGTCGATGGATTGCAGGTTGCGGCGTCGCCAAAGCTCGGCGCCGTCGGGGTTGAGCATCGGCACGGCGCGCAGGCTCACGCGCTCCTCCAACTGCTTGACCCAAGCCGCGCCGCGGTTCCTGTAGAGGTACGCGAAGAGGTCTACGAGCGTGCTCGTCGCCGTCGGCTCGTCGCCGTGCATCTGCGACCACATGAAGACCTTCAGCGGGCCGCGCCCGAACTCCATTTGAAATATCTCGCGCCCGGCCACCGAGCGCCCGACCGCCTGCACGGGCACGCCGTAGGTCTTCAGCTCCGACAGATACTTTAAGAGGTCCGCGTGTTTGACGAGCGCCGGGTCGAGGTTGGTTATCCGCTGGCGCTGCCACTCCGAGAAAAGCTCGCGCGGCGTCTGTGCCGGCGCCCGCGACGCGGACAGAAGCAACAGCGCGGCAAGGGCCGCGGCCGCGCGCGCGCCCCGCGTCGTGTTAAGACGAATCAATCGCATCCTCTTCGTTCACCCCGCTTCCGCAACGTCTGGCAAAGTCGCCGTGCATCTTAACAAAACGTGGACGCGCTTTGTCGTTTGCGGTTAGATTAGCCGCCCCGAACGTTTCGAGGCGGTGAAACAGATGACCCGCATCGTCGCAGTCATCCCGGCGCGGATGGGCTCGAAGAGGTTTCCCGGCAAGCCTCTGGCGCCCATCCTCGGCCTGCCGATGGTGGAGCACGTTTACAGGCGGGCCGCGATGTGCGCGCGGCTCGGGGCCGTCTACGTCGCGACGTGCGACCGCGAGATTGCAGCGGCGGTCGAAGCCTTCGGCGGCAACGTCCGTTTCACTTCCGACGCGCACGAGCGCGCCAGCGACCGCACGGCCGAGGCCGCCGAGAGTTTTGACAGCGATGTCGTCGTGATGATTCAGGGCGACGAGCCGCTCGTGACGCCCGCGATGATCGAGGCGGCCGTCGCGCCCCTGCTCGAAGACGCGGGCGTGCGATGCGTCAACCTCGCGCGCCGCATCCGGAGCCGCGAAGAGTACCTCGACCGCAACACCATCAAGGTCGTGATGAACACGCGCGGCGACGCGCTCTACTTCTCGCGCGCGCCCATCCCCGAAGTTGACTTCGACTCGCCCGCGCGCCCGCACGTCTTCAAGCAGGTCTGCGTGATTCCTTTCCGCCGGGACTTTCTCAAGGAGTTCGCGCGCCTACAGCCGACGCCGCTCGAACGCGCCGAGTCGATAGACATGCTGCGCGTCCTTGAGCACGGCGGGCGCGTGCGGATGGTCGAGACCGACGCCGACACGCGCGCCGTTGACACGCCCGCCGACCTCCGGCTGGTCGAGGCGCTGATGCGCGAAGACCCCCTCTTCGCGCGTTACGGCGCGGGCGCGAAGTGAGTGTTATGAAGTGGCGAGTGCTCATCAGCGCGCCCTACATGCTCCCGGCCGTCGGCGAGTTCCGCCCGCTGCTGGAGCGCGAAGGCGTCGAGGTCTTGGTCGCGCGCGTCCGCGAGCGCCTGTGTGAAGAAGAGTTATTGACTTTAGTCGGCGACGTGGACGGCGTCATCTGCGGCGACGACCAGTTCACCGAGCGGGTCCTTCGGCGCGCGGCGCCGAGGCTGAAGGTCATCTCGAAGTGGGGCACAGGCGTTGACTCGATTGACGCGCGGGCCGCCGCCGCGCTCGGCGTCCGCGTCTGCAACACGCCGGGCGCGTTCACGGACGCCGTGGCCGACACGGCGCTCGGCTACGTGCTCTGCTTCGCGCGCCGCCTCTTCGAGATGGACCGCGACGTGCGCCGCGGCCTCTGGTCGAAGCCCGGGGCCGTGTCGCTCAGTGAATGCACGCTCGGCGTCGTGGGCGTGGGCGACATCGGCCGGGCGGTCGCGCGGCGGGCGCGCGCGTTCGGGATGCGCGTGTTAGGCCACGACACGGCGGCGGTCCCGGCCGCGTTCGTCGCGGAGACGGGCATGTGCGTGGCGACGCTCGGCGAACTGCTTTCGTCGTCGGATTTCGTCTCGCTCCACTGCGACCTTAACCCGACATCGTTTCACCTCGTCGGCCGCGCGGAGCTTGCGACCATGCGCGCGAGCGCCTACCTCGTCAACACGGCGCGCGGCCCCTTGATTGACGAGCCGGCGCTCGCCGACGCGCTGCGCGGGCGGAGGCTGGCGGGCGCCGCGCTCGACGTGTTCGAGGTCGAGCCGCTGCCCCTTGACAGCCCGCTCCGCGGACTGGACAACTGCCTGCTCGCGCCGCACAACGCGAACTCAAGCCCCTCCGCGCGCAGGCGCGTTCACCTCAACACCATCGACAACCTTTTGCGCGCGCTTCGGGAGTTGGAGTGAGCCGGGCGCGCGTCTCAAGCGACGAAGGCGTGCGCCTGCTGCTCGGCGGCCTGAAGAGCCTCCTGCGTTGCGACGGCGCCGAGGTGGTCGAAGGCATTGCGCGTTTCGTCATGTCGCAGCACGGCGGCTTGCGCGCGAGCTCGTCGCTGATGCGGAGGACGGAGGGGACGCCGCTGCCGGCCGCGGCGGCGCTGCTCGGCGGCCTGAACAGGTTTCTTGAGGTGCGGGCGGGCGACGAAGGCGCGGATGCGGTCTGGGTCGCGCGGCTCGGCAACGAGCGGCGCGCGCTCGAAGCGTTGCCGGCGCTGCTGCCGGAGTTGAAGTGGGCCGAGTGGAAGTTTCGGAGACGGCCGCGCGCCGAGGCGCTGGCCGCGCTTCCGTCTTTCGTCGCGTCGGCGTCGGCGCTCGTCCGGATGGCGCGCAGGCTTCAACGCCGGCACGAATTCTTTAAGGTGCTGCGCGCGGCCGAACTGGTCGGCTATTACGTGCGATACGTCGGCCTCTTCAGGCGCGGGCGCTACCGTCTGGCTTTGATGTCGAGCCACAGCAACCCGCACGGCATCGCCTTCAACCTCGCCGCGCGAAGGTGCGGCGTGCCGGTCGTGCTCGTGACGCACGGGATGCCGGTCAGGCCGGTCGCGCGGCTCAGGTTCGACTCGTCAATCGTCCACTGCGAGGCGGCGCGGCGGATTTACGCGGAAGAGGGCTGCGCGCTGGGACGCGTCTTCACGCACGGGCGGAGGCAGGATTTCGCGCCGATGCCGGCGGGGCCGCCCGGCGGGCAACTGTCGGTCGGAATCTTTCTCTGCAAGGACGTGAACGAAGGGCGGCTGCGCGCGCTCGTCGCGCGACTGCTGGCGGACGCCCGTGTCGCGCGCGTGCTCTTGCGCCCGCATCCGAAAAATCTTTGGCGCGGGCTGGGCGGGTGGGTCGCTTCGACGGGCGAGCCGCGGCTCCGGCTCGGCTCCGGCGTCGCGGTCTCGCAAGACCTCGAAGCGGTTGACATCGTGCTCGCCGGCAACTCAAGCGTGCTGGTTGACGCGGTGACGGCGGGGCGGCCCGCGGCCTTCGTGTCGCGCCTCGACCACGCGGCGGAAGACATGCACGCCTTCGTCCGTGAGGGCCTGATTTATCGTCTGAACGACGCGCCAGGCATCGACTTCGACGCGCTGCTCGACTTCTACCGCCGCCCCGAATGGCCCGGCGTGCTCAGGCTCTTCGCGAACGTGGACGAGGACGGGCGGGCCGTCTTCGCGCGCTTTGCAAGTGCCGTTAGAGAGCTTGTGAGTTTGAAGCGTTGAAGGTTAGAAGAGGCCGGCGGCGGCCGACCTGTAGGCGGCGAGGACTTCCGTAGGGACTCCGTCGGGCGGGTCGATGCGGCGCCAGCCCGCGGGGTCGAGGAAGCTGCCGGGCGCGAACTCGCCCCAGGCGTTGCGGCCGTGGCGGACGTAGACGAAGAGGCCGTCGTTGTCGAGCCTTGAGAGGCGCATCCCGCGCCGCACGGCCTGCCGGAGCAGCGCCGCGTCCTCCGCCAGGTTCGACTCCGGATAACGCACGCCTCGCTCCAGCAGCGAACGGCGGAAGGCGAGCGTGCCGCCGTGCACGTCGCCGACGAACATCGTCGCGTGAAGGTTCGGCTGAATCGTCCAGAACTGGCAGTCGGGCAGCTCCATCACGAGGCTGCCGACGAGGCCCGTCAAGTCCGTCTCCCCGCTCAGTATCGGCTCGGCCTGATAGCGCAGGCGGTCGGGCGCGTACCAGTCGTCGTCGTCCCAGTGGGCGATGACTTCGCCCCTCGCCTCGCCGCACGCGACGTTGCGCTTGGCGCCGATTGAAGCCCGGCGCCGCAGCCGGATGTAGCGCACGCGCGGGACGCCCGTGCAAAGGTCGCCTACGGCGTCCTCGCCGTCGTCAACGACGATTAACTCCGTGTTCGGGTAGCTCTGCCGGCGGAACGATTCGAGCGCGAGCGGGACGAAGGGGCGCCGGTTGTAGGTCGGCATGATGCAGGAGACCAGCGGCGGCTCCGGCGGCGAGGGCGGGGCGGACGCGGCGACGTAGAAGGCCAGGTCTTCGCCGAGCAGCGCGTGGACGCGCTGGCAAGGCTCGGGGTGCCAGAAGGAGCCGCCCGTCTCCTTGCGGCCTGTGTTGGCGTCGTGGATGAGCGCGACGCAGAGGCCCGTGTCGTTGAGGTCGAGCACGGCGCTCGGGGGCGCGTCCCAGACGAAGCGCGTGTCCTCGCCGACCCTGACCTCGGGGAAGTTGCGACGCGCCCAGAAGCTCTTGCGATAGACGAGGCTGCTGCCCGCGACCCACGAAGGCCGCCCCTTGTAGCGATACTCGAAGGCGCGGCCCCGCGCGGCGTCGTAGAAGAGCAGGACGCTCGTGCCGCAGATTTGCGCGTCCGAGCCGAGGAGCGCGCCGACCTGCTCCGAGATGCGGCGCGGCGCGTACCAGTCGTCGTCGTCCCAGTGGGCTATCAACTCGCCGCGCGCGTGCTCGCACGCGAAGTTGCGTTTCGCGCCTATCGTCATCTTGCCGCGGACGCGGACGTAGCGGATGCGCGGGTCTTCGGGCACGCAGTCGGCGACGGGGTCGTCGCCGTCGTCAACGACGAGCAGTTCAAGGTTCGGATAATCCTGACGCAGAAAATATTTGACGGCCTGCGGCACGAAGGCCCGGCGGTCGCTCGTCGGCATGATGCAGGTGACGAGCGGCAGCGCGGGCTCTGAAGTGACGGGCACGAAGGCCGCGGCCGCCTCTTCCGCAGGTTGCTCTGCTGCGACGGCGGTCGCGGCGGGCGGCGCCGGGAGGGGCGCGGCAAGGCCGGGCCTGCGTATTTCGACGAGCGCGTGCGGGGCGAAGTTGGGGCACTCGTCGCCGCGGCAGTGTTGCCTGTAGGAAGCCTTTTCTCCGCGCAGGCGCGCGCCGCAGAACTTGTCCTGATAGCGCCGCTTGTTCTCCTCGAAGAGCAACGCTTCGTCGAGCTTGCGCCGCGGGCCGGCGGGCGCGCGCCAGACGTAGGCGCCGCACGCCCAGACGCCGCGGAAGCCCGCGCGCTCGGCCCGCACGTTGTAGTCCATCTCCCAGCAGGGGCCGCGCCCATAACTTTCGTCGGCCGCACCCACGGCCTCGACGACTTCGCGCCGCACGGCGTAGCAGAAGTCCGAGAGGCTGTAGAGCGGCCCGAGAGCGCGCACGCGCGAGCCGAAGCGCGACGCCACCGAGCGCGCCACCTCCGCGACCTCCTGCGGCGAGCCGTCGCACGCGCGGCCTAAGCCCTGCTCGTTCCAACTGCGGTTGGTCGAAGGCCCAGCCAGTCCGTTGCTCTCGTCGGCGTCGAGGGCTTCGACTAGCGCCGCGAGCCAGCCAGGCCCGACGACCGCGCCCGCCTCAAGCAGCACGTAGATGTCGGCCGGGGCGGACGAGACGAGGCGGTTGAAGCAGGCCGGCGCGCCGAGCGCCTCTCCGGTGTTCGACTGCGGCAGGTGCGAGAGCCGCGCGAGCAGGCTGGCCGTCGCCCAGTCGGGCCCGTCGCCGAGCAGCAGGACGCGCACGCCGGCCGCGATGTCCGCGCGCAGGCTCTCAAGCGTCGCGCGCAGACGCGCGGGGCCTTCGTAAGTGTGTACGCCTATGAGGACGTTCGGCATCGGCTCTCTCGGTCAGGAGTTCGGGGCGAGCGAGACGCGGGGCGCGCGGCCCTGAAAGGCTTCGCGCGCGCCGGACTCCGGCTCCTGTTCGCGGCCCCCGGCAAGGAGCTTTGATAACACTTCAGGCTTCAGCCCCCAAGTCTCCGCGCCGAGGTCTTTGCGCATCTCCAACAGCATCTTTGTCAACAGAGCCCTCGGCGCGTCGCCGTCGCGTGCCGCCGCGCGCAACGCCGCGTGCGCCTTGATGACGGCGGCGCTCCCGTACAGGGCCAGCATCCTGTCGGCGGCCCTTAACTCTTCCGCGGAAGCGGCCGTGCCCTGCTCTGTCGGCCCTTCTGCAAGCACGCGCTCCCAGAGGGCGACGGAGAGTTGATACGTCGCGGCCTTCGGCCCGAGAAGCTGACCCGCCGCGCTCCTTCTACTCGCCCCGCGGATGCTCCCCGCGACGACGAGCGCAGCCACGAATATGACGACAAGCGTCGTCGCCGTCGTCGCGGAGATGTCAGCCTCCAGAGTGCCTGCGAGCCTCAGCAGGAACTTGAGCGCGACGAACGCCGCGCCGCCGAGCACCGACAGCAAGGCGAGGGCGCAAAGGACCGAAACTGTCTTGTTGAAAAGTCTCATCACTTAAACCTTCCGCGACCGCGGGGGTCAGGGCCTGTTGGACTGCGTGAAGACCCACGTCGCCTGCCAGGGGGCGGTCTTCTTCCTTTTACGTTCCGCCGGGGGCGGCAGCTTGCCGCCGGCCTTCTGGCCTTCGACGCGGCTGATGATGATGGGGTTCGAGCGCGTCGCGGTGATGCCGCCCCTGCCGCGCTCGGCGGGGGTGGTGATGGTCGCCGCCCCGGGCGGCACGTTCGCCGTCGCCGGGTCGCTCGTGTCCGGCGCGCCGCCCATCAGCGTGGCGGTCAATTGAAAGCGGGTCGGTATCCGCGCCGCGAACGAGACACG
>Ga0190269_10000931_pt1 | contig 14418 bp, 13 predicted proteins | sample Popmic249IS_FD_133749 | JGI IMG/M metagenome (GOLD analysis project Ga0190269, IMG submission 133749) | Populus adjacent soil microbial communities from riparian zone of Blue River, Arizona, USA - 249 IS | ecosystem: Environmental > Terrestrial > Soil > Riparian zone | place: USA: Arizona...
CGATGACCTGCACGACGCCGCGCTGCAGGTTGAGCTGGTGCGTCGGCAGCTTGACCAGCTCGCTGACGCGCAGGCCGCTGGCGTACATCAGCTCGAGCATCGCGCGGTCGCGCAGCCCCAGCGTGTCGGAGGTGACCGGCGCCGCCAGCAGTTTCTCGACGTCGCCGGCCGACAGCGACTTCGGCAGCGGCCGCCCGAGCCGCGGCGCGCCGATCAGCGCAGTGGGATCGTCGGGGCGCAAGCGCTCGCGCACGAGGAAGCGGTAGTAGCGCCGCAGTGCCGACAGCAACCGCGCCTGCGAACGCGCCGAGAACGGCTTGCCCGACCCGCCGGCCCGGTGCCGCGCGGCGAGGTATTCCTGGATGTCACCGGAGCCGGCTGCCGGCAGCGCGCGGCCGTCGCGCGCCAGGGCCCGGGCGAACAGCGCGAGGTCGGAGCGGTACGCCGCGAGCGTGTTGCGCGCCACGCCCCGCTCGATCCACAGCGTGTCGAGGAATCGTTCGATGGTCGGCTCGTCCACGACCCTATAATGCCGAATGCGGAGTGCGGAATGCGGAATGCGGAGTTCAGGGATCGCCAGCTCATTCCGCATTCCGCATTCCACATTCCGCATTTCGAACTCCGGACTCCACACTTCCTGATGCGACGCCTGCTCGAGCTGGGCTACGGGACCTATGCGGCCCTTGTTCTGGCGGCCTGCATCCTGCTGACCCTGCCGTTCGTGCTGCTAATGCCGACGCTCGCGCTGCGGCGCGTCTGCGGGCGCATCGGCACCCGGCTCGCGCTGATGCTGTGCTTCGTGCCGGTGCGCATCCGCGGCCTGGAGCACCTGCCGGCGGGCCCATGCCTGGTCGTGTCGAACCACGCCAGCTACCTCGACGGGCCGCTGATGACCGCGGCGCTGCCCTCGCGCTTCACCTTCGTCGTGCAGCACGGCGCCGCCAGCTGGCCGGTGTTCGGCCGCATCATTCGCGGCATGGGCGTGACCTTCGTCAACCGCGGCGAGGCGCGTACCGGCGCGAGCCAGACGCGTGGCCTGATCCGCCGGCTGCAGAACGGCGAATCGCTGACGGTGTTCCCGGAGGGCACGTTCAAGGGCGAGCCCGGCCTGCTGCCGTTTCGCAAGGGCGCCTTCCTGATGGCGGTGCATGCCGGCGTGCCGGTGGTGCCGGCCGCGATCCACGGCACGCGCCGGGTGTTCGGCGACGGCCACTGGCTGCTGCGCTGGGGCCGGATCGAGGTCGAGGTGTTCGCGCCGCTGGCGCCCGCCGGCGATCACCGTCACGCGATCGAGCACCTGCGCGACGAAGCGCGGCGCGTGATCCTCGCCCACTGCGGCGAACCCGACTGCGCCGGCGCGGCGCAGGATGCCGATGACTAGGCCGCCGGCGCCGCGCGACCGCTACGCGCGCGACCTCGCGCGCCCGGGGTTCGTCGCCGATCCGCAGCAGGCGCGCGCGGTCGACGCCCTGCAGCAGATCCACGAGGAACTGCTGGCCAAGCCGCCGAAGCGCCGCCTCGGCACGTTGCGCTGGCCCGCCGTGCGCGGCCTGTACCTGTGGGGCAGCGTCGGCCGCGGCAAGACCTGGCTGATGGACGCGTTCCACGAGTCGCTGCCGTTCACGCGCAAGCGCCGCACGCACTTCCATCGCTTCATTCTCGAGGTGCACGAACGGCGCAAGCAGCACGCCGACGAGCAGGACCCGATCGGCAAGGTCGCCGGCGACATCGCCGGCGAGGCGCGCGTGCTGTGCTTCGACGAGTTCTTCGTCTCCGACATCGCCGACGCGATGATCCTCGGCCGCCTGACCGAGGTGCTGTTCGAGCGCGGCGTGACGCTGGTGGCGACCTCCAACGTGCCGCCCCAGGGGCTGTACAAGGACGGCCTGCAGCGCGAGCGCTTCCTGCCGGCCATCGAGCGCATCCAGCAGCATTGCGCCGTGCTGCACCTCGACAGCCCGACCGACTATCGCCTGCGCGCGCTGACGCACGCCGAGATCTATCACTCGCCGTCCGACGCCGCCGCCGAGGCCAACCTCGCGGCCTGGTTTGACGAGCTCGCCGGCGAGGCCGGGCGGCCGGGAACGCTGACGATCGAAGGCCGGCCGGTCCCTGCGCGCAAGCTGGCCGAGGGCGTGGCCTGGTTCGATTTCGCCGCGGTGTGCCAGACCGCGCGCTCGGCGGCGGATTACATCGAGATCGCACGCACCCACCACAGCGTGCTGCTGTCGCGCGTGCCGCGCCTGACCGCCGACGACGAGGACGCGGCGCGCCGCTTCATCATGCTGGTCGACGAGTTCTACGACCGCAACGTCAAGCTGATCCTCGCCGCCGACGTGCCGCAGCAACAGCTCTATGCGGGCAGGAAGCTGGCGTTCGAGTTCCAGCGCGCGCTGTCACGCCTGACCGAGATGCAGTCGCAGGAATACCTGGCGCGCCCGCACCTGCCTTAGTGTCGGCAAAGGATTGCCGACCTACGTGCTGGTGTCGATTGCCGACCTACGTGCTGGTGTCGATTGCCGACCTACGTAGGGCGGCATTCCCATGCCGCCGGTTCACGACGGCTGCGGAGCGGGCTTCCGGCGTGGCGCCGGCGACTTGCCGCCGAACTCGAGCTGGTACTTGAAACCCGTGTTGGAGATCGAATCGTCGTTGCCGGCATCCACGCTCGCCCGCGAATATTCGAGCAGCCAGCTGTGGTTTCGGCCCGCAAACAGGCTGATGCCGATGTGCCAGCCCGTCGCAGTGATGGTGCCGCCCGAGCTCTGCGGCGCCGCGTCCGGCCGTTCATGGTCGATGCTGAAGTTCGTCCGCAGCCGGTAGGGTCCGCCATAGAGCAGCACCGACCGGCCCGTGCGCACGCCGGCGACCAGGCCGAGGTCGCGCTGCTTGCGGTTCCAGTGCGACCGGTAGGTGTCGCCGTTGGACTGCTCGGTCGTTTCGCCGGCGTCGTCCTGGCCCCACGCGCCAGTCAGCGCGAGCGAGAAATCGCCGGCGCGCGCGCGCTCGCGTTCCGGCCCGGCCAGGTACAGCGTGGCGTGGCCCATCGGCGGGCCTTTCTCGCGCCGCGAGTAGCCGAACGACAGGCGCTTGGCGAGACACACGTCGACGCGGCCGAACAAGCCGAGGCTCTCCTCGTCGCACGGGTCCCCCGGGTAGTTCTCCGTGACTTCCGACCGCTCGACCGCGGGAGCATCGGCGAGGTGGTCGCGGGACAGCACGTACCACGTGCTCTCGGCGCCGCCGACCGACAGCCGCACGATTTTCGTCGGCCGCTCCGGCAGCTCGAGCCTGGCCAGCGTCGTCTCGGCGAAGATCGGTGTCTGTCCACTCGGGGTGCAGCAGCCGGCCGCGAGCAGCACGGCCAATGCCAGCAGGTGCCTCATGAGCGCGTTCCTCCCTGGATTGCTGCTCTCTTACAGACTCCTATCGCAATCCAGTGCCCTCACCCGCCAGCGATGCCAGTCCTTGTTCCAGGGTCACGGCGCCGCGGTAGCCCAGCTCGCGCCGCGCCTTGGTGTCGTTGACCGTCACCGGCTCGCCGAACAGGTGCACCGCCATCCGGGTGGCCGGAGGCTCGCCCTTCAGGCCGAACGTTTCCCATACCCATTCGCCGATGCGGGCGATCAGCAGCACCACGCCCTTCGGCACGCTCTTGTCGCCGGGATCCACGCCCCGCGTGGCGAGCATCTGCGTGACGAAGCCCCGCAGCTCGACCGGCGCGCCGTCGGTGACGAAATACGCCTCGCCGCCGCGGCCTTTTTCCGCCGCGAGCAGCAGGCCTTCGCAGACGTTGTCGACGTGCGCGGTCGAGGTCGGATAGCGGCCGCCGTCCATCCACATGAAGCGGCCGGCCTTCACCGCCGCTGCCAGCGCGGCCAGCACCGAGGTGTCGTCGTTGCCCCAGATCAGGCGCGGGCGCACGACCACCGTCCGGAAGCCGGGCGCATTGGCCGCGCGCACCAGCTTCTCGGCCTCGGCCTTGGTCTGCGGATAGCGCGGCAGCGGCCGCTCGGGCAGCGGCCGCGTCTCGTCGAGGTCCAGCAACGGGCTGCCGTCGCACAGCGCGGCCTCGGTGCCGACGTGCACGAAGCAGCCGACGCCGGCGGCTTTCGCCGCCGCCAGCGCGTTGCGCGTGCCGTCGACGTTGGCGCGCTGGAAGTCCTCGCGCCGGCCCCACTCCGCGGCCAGCGCGGCGGAATGGAACACGACGTCGCAGCCCGCCATGCCGCGCGCCATGGCCTCGAGCCCGTCGAGGTCGCCCTCGACGGCGGTCGCGCCGAGCGCGGTGACGGCCTGGATCGCAGCGCCGGATCGCGCCAGCGCGCGCACCTCGTCGCCCCGCCGGCGCAAGTGCCGGATCAGGTTGCGACCGACGAAACCCGAGCCGCCGGTGACGAAGGCCTTCATGGTGTGGGAGCGGCTTCAGCCGCGACGGTCGCGGCTACAGGTTCAAGCACCGGGGGCCGGTACGCCGAGTCCGCGCGCCAGCGCCGCCACACCGATTCGTCGACGGTTTCGTTGACCCCGGCGCCGAAGCGCCGCGGGTGGCGCTTCCGGAACAGCCGGTAGAGGCCGAACATGAACTTGCCGAACGAGTCGTCCACCGGGCCGAGGTGATCGCGCGGGCCCGGCTCGACCTTCGCCTTCAGCGCGAGGCCGGCTTCCTCGGCCGCGTCCTGCAGCCAGCGCAGCGCGAGGTTCGGCAGCGTGCCGCCCTCGCCGCCGCCGACGTCGGAATGCGCGCCGGCGAACCAGCGCTGCTCGACCCGGACGTTCTCGGGCTTGAGCCTGGTCCACAGCGTGGCGTCGAAATCCTTGCGGTGCTCGTCGAGCGCGACTGCATGCATCGCGTAATCGACGATCTTCGACAGCTCGGTGTCGTGCCACTGGTAATAGTCGCGCGAGAACGGCACCTGCGAGATCGGCACGCCGAGCGCGCCGACCGTGTCCCACACGCCGATGAAGCGCACGCGCGTCTCGCGCGAATGCTGCTGGCGGAAGGCCACGGCCTGCGGGTCGTCCGGCGCGACGGACTTGTCGCGGTACAGCGCGTAGGCGGCGGCCACCGCCTGCGGGCCGGCCCGGTTCAGCAGGCCGCACTTGCGGATCAGGCCGACCAGGCTGCGGGCCGCGTATGCACCGCGCGAAAAGCCGAACACGAAGATCGCGTCGCCGGGCCGGTGCGTGCGCGACAGCCAGGCATGGCCTTCCTGGATGTTTTCGGAAAGGCCGCGACCGAAGGCGCCGCCGGTGAGGCGGTTGTGCCACTGGGTGCCGACGCCCTCGTCGTAGAGGCACGGCTGCTCGGGATCCTCGCGGCCGCGCGTGCCGATGCTGTTGCGCATCCGGCTGACGTTCGTATGGGTGCTGCGCTTGTTCCAGGTGCCGTCGAACAGCAGGACGATATTGCGCGCCATCGGGCTCTCCTCCCCTCAGGTGTCGGCATTCTGCCACGCGCAGACCCGGCATTTTTGCGGTCAAACGGGTAACGGCAAGTGGGGGATTGCGCCGGCCGTCGCTTCATCTACGGAGCAATCACATGTTGAAGAAATTACTTCTGACCATGGGCCTGCTGCTGACGGCCCCGTTCGCGCTGGTCAATTGCGCTGCATCAGGCGCCGGCAGCGTCGGTGACGACGGAGCCTCTGGCAGCGCCAGCGGCAGCGTCGGCGACGACGATGCCAGCTCGTCCAGCCGCACGCGCACGGACTGACCGGCCGTAGTCGTACGCCGACACCGCGCCCACCCGCGGTGTCGGCGTTTTTCCACGCGCCACAGTCAACCAATGCGCGGCGCGCGCGGTCCAAGGCGGACGGCTAGCGGGGGCTGCGCCGGCCGTCGCATCTGCCTGGAGTGAACTGACATGTTGAAGAAACTGTTTCTCGCGATGACCCTCGCCATCACGGCGCCCTTCGCCTTCGTTGGCTGCGCGGCTTCCGGTTCCGGCAGCGTCACCCCGGACGACGATGCCAGCTCGACGAGCAAGAGCGGCAGCGACGACGGCAGCAGCACCAGCACGACCCGCACGCGGTAGCGCGGTGTGGCAGCGACGGCGGAGGCGCAAGCCTCCGCCGTGTTTCTTTTACCGACGGTCGCCGACCTTCTTGGCGCGCGCGCGGTCAAAACCTCAACGGTTAGCGGGGGCTAGCGCCGGCCGTCGCCATTACCCCGGAGTACCTGACATGTCCAAGAAATTCATCCTGGCCCTCGGCATCCTGGTGACCGCCCCGTTTGCGCTGCTGAACTGCGCTGCTTCCGGCTCGGGCAGCGTCGGCGACGGCGACGGCTCGGCGAGCTCGAGCGCGGGCGACCGCGACGGCGCCCGCAGCGAACCGGTCGAGAGCGAGACCACCACGACGCGCACGACCACGACGACCACGGAAAGCCGTGACTAGGACGGTCGCCTCAGTCGTCAACAGTGCGCCGCAGCGCCTTGACGTGGCTGCGGCGCTTCTTCGACTCGATCCGGCGCCGCTTCGATCCGCGCGTCGGCTTCGTCGCGCGCCGCAGCTTCGGCCGCGCGGCAGCCTGCTGCACCAGCGCGTGCAGCCGCTCGATCGCCTCGGAGCGGTTCTGCTCCTGGCGGCGGTGCTGCTGCGCCTTGATCACGACGACGCCGTCGTCGGTGATGCGGCCGTCGCGCAGGGCCAGCAGCCGCTCCTTGACGTCGTCCGGCAGGGACGACGCGCGGATGTCGAAGCGCAGGTGGATGGCGCTCGACACCTTGTTGACGTTCTGGCCGCCGGCGCCCTGCGACCGAACGGCGGTCAGGTGCATCTCTGATTCGGGAATGACCAGGTCGGAACTCATCGCGGCCGATTATCCACCAGCGGGGGTAGGCAATGGGATTGACTCGCAGGCAGTTCGTGCTGGCGGCGGCGGCCATCGGCTGTCGCCCGGCCTGGGCCGACCGGCAGCCGGCGCCATCACCGCGGCGATGGCAGGAAAGGCGCGACCTCTACCCCCAGGGCGTGGCATCCGGAGATCCGCAGGCGGACAGCGTGATCCTGTGGACGCGCCGGCCTTTCGCGCGTGGCGCGGGGTCCGCCGAGCTCACGGTCGAGCTTGCGCTGGACCGTGAATTCACCAAGGTCGTCGCGAGCGCAGCGACGCCCGTGCACGAGGACGCGGACTGGACCTGCCGGGTGCTCGTCGGCAACCTCGGTCCCCGCACCGTGTACTGGTACCGCTTCACGGACGGCGACGGCAACGGCAGCCGGGTCGGCCGCACGATCACCGCGCCGCGCGAACGCGATGCGCAGCCGGTGAAGTTCGCGTTCGTGTCGTGCCAGTCGATCAACGAAGGCGCGCAGAACGCGTACAAGCGCATGCTGTACGAGGATCGGCGCGCCGCGCCGGCGGACCAACTGGGCTTCGTGCTGCACCTGGGCGACTTCATCTACGAAATGGTGATGTACCCGAACGACAAGCTGAAGACGCGCTACGACCGCACGATCTACGACATCGGCCGCATCCCGGATTCGCGCCCCGTCGCCGGCATCTTCAACGTGCCGACCACGCTCGAGGGCTATCGCTTCGTCTACCACGCCTACCTGAAGGACCCGGACATCCAGGATGCGCGCGCGTATTTGCCGTTCGTGTGCATGTGGGACAACCACGAATTCTCCTGGCAGGCCTGGCAAAGCTTCGTGAAGTTCGGCCCCGAGTTCGAGCCGAAGCAGTCGTTGAAGGTCGCCGCGATGCAGGCCTGGTTCGAATACCAGCCCGCGCGCGTGCTGAAGTCCGGGGGCCCGTCGCTCGAGCGCTTCGACGGCCCCAAGGTGCTCGATGCGCCGATCACGCAATTCGATGCCGCCGGCCTGGGCCAGGAACCCAACAACCTGGCCGCGATCAACAGCCTGATCGGCTACCGCGCCTTCCGCTACGGCCGCAACGTCGAGGTGTTCATCACCGACAACCGCAGCTTCAGGATGGCGGACCCGACCGACGATCCCAGAATCAACGCGCTGCCGGTGCCGGATTTCGCCGGCATGTACCCCGAGCATGTCGTCCAGGTCGTCGAGGGCGGCCGCGCGTACGACGGCGGCAAGCCGCCGGCGAAGGTGAAGTTCGGCGAAGCCGAGATCGACAACTACCGCAAAAGCGACCCGCCGTGGACGATCCTCGGCGAGACGCAGAAGCGCTGGTTCATCAAGGGGTTGAAGCAGTCGCGGGCGACCTGGAAGGTCTGGGGCACGTCCTTCGGCACGCTCGAATCGCGCATCGATCCACAAAACCTGCCCGAGGGGATCACGAAGGACAAATGGCCGGGCGGCTATGCGATCAACAGCGGCGGCGACTTCAGCGCCGCCTATGTCGAGCGCGGCGAAATCTACGACACGCTCGCGCGCGAGAAGATCACCGGCTTCGTCTCGGTTGCCGGCGACCGGCACAGCTTCTGGGCGGGCTACTCCGCCAAGGCGCTGCCGCCGGGCAAGTTCGAGCCGGTGGGCCTCGCGTTCGTCACCGGCTCGATCTCGGCGCCGGGGATGGTCGAGTCCCTCGAGCACAAATTCCCGAAGGACCATCCGCTGCGTCCGCTGTTCCTCGCCGACGGCGCCCCCGGCACCCGGCCGGAGCCGACCGTCAACATGACGTATCGGCTCGGTGTGCGCGCCTCGCTCGAGTACGCCAAGTCGAAGAACCTGGCGAGTGCGCGGGCGCTGACGAACCCGGATAACGCGCCGCATCTTTCCTTCATCGACATGGGCGGCCACGGCTATTCGACCGTGCGGGTGACCTCCCGGGACATCGAAACGGAATTCGTCTGCATCCCGCGGCCGATCCGGCGCAGCGAGTCCGAAGATGGCGGGCCGCTGCGGTATCGCGTCGTGCACCGGGCCGCGCTGTGGCGCCCCGGCAAGCGGCCGCTGCTCGAGCAAGCCGTGCGCGAGGGAGACCCGAAGCTGTCCCTGTAAGCGCCCGCCGGCGAATTTGCCGGCCAGCCGACACATTTCCCGTCCCGGCCGCGCCAACGTACGGCGTATGGCGCTTGTTGCTGCCTGTTTCCGATTATTCAGGCAACCGGGAGAGCATTCATGAGAGCAATGGTCGCGGCACTGCTGGTGGCAGCTGCAACCCTGACGGCGTGCGGCGAGGGAGCGGATCTCGCGGGCGATGAGCCCGGAGAAAAGCGCAGCTCCGGCGCGAATGCCGGCTGGCGTACCGCGCGCGACCCGCTGCCGCCGCCCGCGAACCAGCCGCCCGCGGACTCGCCACAATTCGCGGCGCGCGCGCTCGAGGACTACGTCTACGCCACCGGCCGGGGCCGCGACCAGTCGTCCCACCCCGACTACATCGCCATCACCGCGCCGTGGATCCCGGAGTACTTCGCCGGCGACCAGAGAATCCTTCACGACCCGTACCGGCTGGACTGGGCCAGCACGCGCGGCATGGCGCAGGACGTCGAGTTCAAGAACCGGTATGGCGCGCGCATGCGCGGCAAGCTGTTCGGGCCGCGGCTGCCGTACACCGATCCGCACAGTGGCGGTACCCACTCCGGGCCGTTCCCCGCGGTGCTGTTCATTCCAGGCCATGCCCCGCCCAAGGCGGACAGCATCTACGAGGGCTTCGCGGGCTACGAAGGGCAGCTGCAGCAACTCGCCGAGAACGGCTACATCGTCTTCGCGGTCGGGCCGCAGGGCCAGGAAGGCTCGGAATATTTCACGCCACCGCATCCGATGTGCGATCCCGACGGCGCCTGGCGTGAGCCGCAGGAGATCGGCCTGACCGAGCCCGGCGAGTGCGCCGGGCAGGACGGCGCCTGGCTGCCCATGACCGGCGATTACGCCGCCGTCTATGGGCCGCTCGAGGGCAACGGCGATGCGGGGGCATTCGCAGCCTTCCTCCTGCAAACGCGGCTCGAGGAAGATGCGGCCGCCCAGACCACGATCGACACCTACGATGTCTTTCGCCCGCGCTTCGTGTTCGCGGCCCTCGACGGCGTGAAGTGGCTGCTGTCGGAGGACAATCCGTGGGGCCACCTGGTCGATCGCAAGAGAATCGGGATCACCGGGCACTCCGCCGGGGCGGACGCGGCGCTGGTCGCCGCGAACGGCGATCCGAAGCGGCGCTTCGCCGCGGCGGTCACCTTCGACACCCACGGCCTGCCGCCGGACGCAACCCCGGCGCGCGTGCCGACGCTGCTGCAGCAGGCGGAGAACATGAACACCAACGGGCCGTGGACGGCCGCGCCCGCCGAACGGTATTCCGCGTCGTTCCGCAGCTACGCGACGCTGACCGAGAACCGCGTGCCCGCGATGCTGGTCACGCTGCGGGGCTCGACGCACGTCGAGTGGTCGTACATCCCGTATCGCCAGCACAACCCCGTGGTCACCATCGCCGCGCCTTTCATCAACGCCTCGTCGGAGGGCGATGCGGTGGGCCACTACTATGCCCTCGCCTGGTTCGACCGCTGGCTGTATCCCGAGCGCGCCGAGGGCGCGCGCAACCGCCTGCTCGCGCGCAACTTCGACGATTCCGCCGACCGCACCTCGATCGGCAGCGGCACCTACGACCTGCTCACGCAGGGCAACGTGCCGTATCGCCTGCAGGGCGAGGCGGTCGCCGACCACCTTTCGGTGTGGTTCGTATCGGGCGTGGCGTTCGACGGCACGAGCTGCGACGACTGGCAGGCGGGGTGCCCTTAGCGCGTTGCGGCTTCCTCAGCCCTCTCCCACGCCCTCAGGTACGCCTCCGCCGAGCGGAACACATACTTGAGCGCTTCCTCGCCGCCGGGCTGCATCTGCAGGTCGGCGATGAAGTCCGGATAGAGGCCGTAATGGGCAACCCCGTCGACGTTGAGGTCGAACGCGCGCTCGCCGGTGACCTGGCGCTCGAACGTCACGCGGCCGTCGTACGACTTGAACGGATACTGCAGCGGCCGTTCCGCCGCGTCCGGGCGCGGCGGCGGCTGGTTGTGGATGCCGTTGATGTCGGAGCCGAAGCCCGTGGCGAGGCCCTCGGTGGTGCCGTGCACGTCGCGGTAGAGCGCGATCAGGTCGTGGATGAACGCGACCGTCACCGGTGAAGGCTCGTCGGGCAGGTTCGAGATCACGCCGCCGATCTCGAGGATGCGGCGGCTGTCCTTGACGTCGCTGACCTCGCCGGTGTGGCCGGACAGCACGCCGACGCCGCGCGACGCGGCCACGTCGAACATGCGGCGGCGCGCGAGCTCGCCGGTGTGGTCGGTCTCGATCATGATGCCGCGGTCGATCAGCGCATTGACGAAGTAGTCGCCGAGCTGGGTCAACCCGCGCGCATTGCGCACGCAGCCGGTCGCGGGCGGCACCGGCGGCGGCCCCATCAGCTGCAGCAGCAGCGTGTCGAAGATGCCGCGGCCTTCGTCGACCGGCGCCTCGCCGTGCGGCGCACGCTCGTCCACCTGGTCGCACGGCATCGTCGCGTACGGATGACCGGTCGCGACGATGTTGGCGGCCTGGTACAGCCCGGACAACGCGGGATCGTCGCTCAGCCGCGTGCCGCCGAAGGCGTTGTCGAGCAGGTGGATCGGGAAGATCGAGCGGATGCCCTTGGCGTGCCACTCGTCGAGCTGCGCGTCGATGTGCTCTTGCGTGCACAGCGGCTGGTCCAGGTATTCGCCGCAGTCGAAAACCTTCTCGTTCTCGGTGCCGAGCACGACGGCGAGCTTGCCGTCCTCGATCGCGCGGCGCGCTTCCCTGGCGCTCGTGACGATCCGGAAGAAGCCCTTGCCGGGACCGCCGGACTGCGCGTCGATGTAGTCCTGCAGCTCGTGCACGAGGTCGTACTGCAGCTGGATGCTCTCCATCTCGTTGCAGTCGTACTGCCGGTAAGGCCAGAGCTGGCACAGCTCCTCGTTCGCGACGAAGTGGTTGACCATCAGCCGCAGGCCGCCCATCCATGCGCGCTGCAGCCACACGTAATAGGTCTGGTGATGCGTCTGCCCGCCCCAGCTCGGCCAATCCTTGTAGGTCGGCCAGCCGACGGTGTCGTGCGGCGGCATGAAGTTCTTTTCCGTGTTCACGAACGAATCGAGCGCGTCCAGCGCGCCGTTCTCGCCGTGGTCCTCCTTGCAATTGCCGAGCGCGTGCTCGATGCCGAACTTGTGGAACGGCGCGCCGTAGCTCATGCGGCCGCCGAGCATGTGCGAGCCGCCCAGGTGCATGTGCGTCTCCGCGTAGCCGAACACGGTGCCGTCCGGGTTGCGGCCCTTGAACGGCTCGCCGCTCGCGCCGAGCTCGGCTTCCGGATAGCTCGCGCAACCCGTGGCCGGCTCGAACTCGAACAGCGCGGCATCGCCGCCGAGGCGCTCGCCGCTCAGCGTGAGGGACACCGTGAAGCGCTTGCCGGCGCCGTCGACGGTCCATTCCGACGCATCCGTCGGCGTCGCGAGCATGGCCAGGGTGCGCGTGCCGCGCAGCGCGTCGCCCGCGTCCGGGGCAGCCGCCGCGATGGCGTCGCCCGCGCCGTCGAGCGTGTTGCCGGCCGCATCGGCCTGCGGTGGCAGCCACAGCGCCTGGTCGCCCGCACCCGCCAGCTGCCAGCCCACCTGCCGCGCGACGCCGGCGGCTGCGTCGGCGGCCATGTCGTTGGCGCCGGGCATCGACAGGTACGTGCGGTCCGGGGCGTAGAACGCGTAGCGCCCCAGTCCGGTCGCCTTCAGGAAGAAGACCGTCGCATCGGCGCGGGCCGCGGCGAGATCCACGACGCCGGCCCCGCCCCGGACATATCCGGATGCCGAGCGCACCAGGAAGCAGCCATTCGCCAACGCATGGCGATCGGCCTTCGCGGCACGTTCCGTGACTTCCGGGGGCGCGCTCTCGCCGGAACAGGCGACAAGCAGGGCACATGCCAGCAGGGACAGCAGGGGGCGGATGGACATGGCTGCCGCACTTTAGCGACGCCGCCGCCGGTCTCCAGTAGGAAAAACCGCTCTGCCCTTGGGCGGGCGCACCGATCCCGGTATGATATGAGACTCTGTCTCACTTGATACGCCGTATCCCTAATGTCGACCCCCGCCCCCAAGACCCAGTCGGTGTCCCTGCGCGACCGCAACAAGCAGCGCGTCCGCCGCCGCATCCTCGAATCCGCCATGAGCCTCGTCACCGCTCGCGGCCTGGACGCCGTCACCGCCGACGACATCTCGGCGCAGGCCGAGATCGGCCGCGCCACGTTCTTCCGCTACTTCGGCTCCAAGGAGGCGGCGGTGATCGTCGGCTTCTACGAGCAGCGGCTGATGGCGCTGGTCGAGGTGCTCGGCGCCGCTCCCGCGAAGCTCGGTCCGATGGACGCGGTGCTGTGGACCTTCCGCGAGCTCGGCAAGCGACCCGACAAGCAGTTGAAACTCGTGCGCCTGCACGCGCGCCTGGTGCTGTCCTCGCCGGTGCTGCGCGCCAAGGCCTTCGAATTCCAGACCCGCTACGAATCCGCCATCGCCGAAGCCGTCGCCGGCCGCTTCCGGCGCCCGCGGGCCGATGACCCCCGCCCGCGGCAGCTCGCCGCCGCTGCGCTCGCGGTGATCCAGGCCTGCGTCGAGCACTGGGCCGCGCGCCGCGAGAGCCTCGACCTGACCGAGCTTGTCATCGAAGGCCTCGAGCAGCTCAAGGCCGGTTTCGCGGAGGCCGCATGAAAATGTCGAATGTCGAATGTCGAATGTCGACTGTGGCGCTCCTCGGACTTGCCCTCACCGCCTGCGGTGAGCCGTCCGCCGAAGCCCCCGTCGAAGCCAAGCCCACCCTCACCGTGCAGGTCGTCAGCCCGCGCATCGATTCCTGGCCCGGCACGGTCGCGGCCAGTGGCCCGATCGCGCCGTGGCAGGAAGCCAGCGTCGGCACCGAGCTTGGCGGCGTGCGGCTCGACGAGGTGCTGGTCAACGTCGGCGACCGCGTGGAGAAGGGCCAGGTGCTCGCGCGCTTCAGCGAGGACTCGCTGCAGGCCGAGCTGGCGCGCCTCAACGCGCTGGTCCAGGAAGCCCACGCCGCGCTCGAGAAGGCGCGCCTCGATGCCGAGAGCGCCGACCGGCTGGAGCCCTCGGGCGCGATCTCGAAGCAGCAGGCCCGCGGCCTGCGAACACAGGCGACCATCGCCGAGGCGCAGCTGGCCTCCGCCAAGGCCGGGCGCGATGCGCAGGCGCTGCGCCTGCGCTACGCCCGCGTGCTGGCGCCGGACAACGGCATCATCTCGGCCCGCACCGCCACGGTCGGCGCGGTCGTCAATCCCGGCACCGAGCTGTTCCGCCTGATCCGCGGCGGCCGCCTGGAGTGGCGCGCCGAAGTGCGCGCGGACGCGCTCGCGCAACTGAAGAAGGGCATCACGGCTTCGATCACGCTGCCGCAGGGCGGCGTCGTCGCCGGCAAGGTGCGCCAGATCGCGCCCACGGTCAGCCCCGACACGCTCAGCGGCATCGTCTATGTCGACCTGCCCGCCAACCCGGGC
>Ga0190269_10000932_pt1 | contig 14418 bp, 13 predicted proteins | sample Popmic249IS_FD_133749 | JGI IMG/M metagenome (GOLD analysis project Ga0190269, IMG submission 133749) | Populus adjacent soil microbial communities from riparian zone of Blue River, Arizona, USA - 249 IS | ecosystem: Environmental > Terrestrial > Soil > Riparian zone | place: USA: Arizona...
GACCCACCGCCGCTCAACGCGCAAGCGGAGCGCGCGCTCCTCGAGTACGACTTTCCTGGCAATATTCGCGAGCTGCAGAACATCCTGGAGCGCGCGGCTGTGCTGCAGCACAGCGAGGGCGGCGAGCTGGAGCTTTCGCTGGGCGGCCGCTCACGGCGGCAGAGCATGCCACCGCTCCCGGTCCCTGCCAGCACTGCTCCTGCGGTCGACGCGCCCGATGTCATCCCCGTCGCGCAGCTGCGCGAGCTCGAGCGCCGCAACATCGTGGCCGCGCTCGAGAAGTGCGCGTGGAAGATCGCGGGCGATCAGGGCGCCGCGCGCTTGCTCGGGTTGAAGCCGAGCACGCTCGCCTATCAGATGAAGACCCTCGGCATCGGGCGCATCGGGCGCGAGACTCTCAGAAACCTGTGAGTTGCTCCGAAAAGCTTGGCGCTCACAGGTTCTTGCGATCGACGCGCATGTCCGCGCGGTAACCGAAGCGTTGCAGCTCGCTCCAGCTGCAGCCCACAGCCGCACGGCAAACGCACGCGCGTTTGCGGCACGACCTTCGCATTGCAGCCCTTCCAACACACGTGACGCAACGCGTCACACATGAAGGAGACAGCATGCCGAAAGTCCAACAGCCCGCGCACAAGTCCGGCGACTTCTTTGTCGACTACGAAGAGAAAGTCTTCGAGGACGTCAAAGCCAAGCCCGGAGAAAAAGCGCTCGTGACCTTCCACACCGTCGCGTTCGAGGGCTCGATCGGGCTCGTGAACTTGCTGCAGGCGACGCGTCTCCTGCGCAAAGGCTTCGAGACCTCGGTGCTGTTGTACGGCCCGGGCGTGACCCTCGGCGTGCAGCGTGGCTTTCCAAAGATCGGCGATGAAGCGTTTCCCGGGCACATGGCGATCAACGGACAGCTGATCAAGTTCATGAAGGAAGGCGGCAAGGTGTACGCGTGCCGCTTTGCGCTGCAGGCGCTGTACGGTCATGGTGAGCCCGCCCTGATCGAAGGCATCAGGCCGATCAATCCGCTCGACGTGCTGGATCTCATGCTCCTGCATCGTCGCGATGATGCATTCACGATGCACAGCTGGACGCTGTGAACATGCCGGGCTCCAAGCTACTTGCCGCCGCAGTCCAGCTCAGTCCCGTGCTGGGCAGTCGCGAGGCGACGATCGACAAGGTCTGCGATGCGATCGCAGCCTGTGCGAAGCGCGGTGCGGAATTCATCGTTTTTCCGGAGACGGTGGTGCCCTATTACCCGTACTTCTCGTTCATTCGTCCGCCGGTCAGCTCCGGCGCGGAGCACATGGAGCTGTACGAGCAGTCGGTGGTCGTGCCGTCTCTTGCGACTGACAAGGTCGCGGCGGCGGCGCGCGCTGCGGGCGCAGTGGTCGCGCTTGGTGTCAATGAGCGCGATCACGGGAGCCTGTACAATACCCAGCTGATCTTCGACGCAGATGGGACGCTCGTGCTGAAACGGCGTAAGATCACGCCGACCTTCCATGAGCGCATGTTGTGGGGCCAGGGCGATGGCTCGGGGCTGCGCGCCGTCGACACGCGTGTGGGTCGCGTGGGCGCACTCGCTTGCTGGGAGCACTACAACCCGCTCGCGCGCTATGCGCTCATGGCCGATCACGAACAGATCCATGCCGCGATGTTTCCTGGATCGCTCGTGGGACAGATCTTCGCCGATCAGATCGCGGTGACTATCAGACATCACGCGCTGGAGAGCGGCTGTTTCGTGGTGAACGCCACCGGCTATCTCGACGAGAGTCAGGTGGCGCGCATCGCGAAGAATAGCGGCTTGGAGGGCGCGCTCCGCGGTGGTTGCTACACGGCCATCGTGGCGCCGGACGGGTCACTGTTGTGCGAGCCTCTAACAGATGGCGAGGGCGCGGTGTACGCGGCGCTCAACTTCGATCTGATTGTCAAACGCAAACGTATGATGGACAGCGTGGGTCACTACGCGCGCCCGGAGCTTCTGTCACTCGCGCTCGACGCGCGCGAGAAGCCGCACGTGCATGAGGCTTCGAACAGCACCCGCACTGAAGGAGAGTTGTATGCTGCGACTGCGAGTCTGGGAGCCCCCAACAGTTGATCTGTTCGAGCTGTCAACCGAGCTGCAGGCGAGCGGCATGCGCTGGCTCGCCGAAGGTGGCTTTGGGCTGCATCGTCGCGGCGGGGCAGGGCCATCTGATCACAAAGCGGTGAAGCTCGACGGCCAGCTGGTGATGGTGCCGATCCACACCGGCAGCGCGCTCGACTCGCGCTTCGAAGCGCGTGGCGGCGCGGGGGAGACGCCGTTCTTGTTCCGCGATGGCCAGCCGCTCATGCCGATCGAGGTCGCGCCCGTGCCGCGCTTTTACGCCGAACACACGGCGGACGGTGTGCCGTATTGGAAGATCGCCACCTTGCACGCGGACAACGTGCTCGCGAGCACGTTGCTCCAGAAGTGTGTGCGCTACGGCAACGGGGAGACGCGTTGTCAGTTCTGTGCGATCGGGCAGTCGCTCGCGAGCGGCGCCACGGTCGTGGAAAAGACGCCCGCGCAGCTCGCTGAAGTCGCAAAGGCCGCCGTGGAGCTGGATGGTGTCGAGCACATGGTGCTGACGACCGGCACGCCAAAGACCGACGACCGCGGTGCGGCGCTCCTCGCGCGTGCGGTCGCAGCCATCCGCGGCGCGGTCGAGCTGCCCGTGCAAGCGCAGTGTGAGCCGCCGGCAGACTTCGGCTGGTTTGTGCGTTTGCGTGACGCGGGCGTGGCCACGCTCGGCATGCACCTCGAAGCGGTGAGCGAGCCGGTGCGGCAGCGCATCATGCCTGGCAAAGCAGAGGTGCCTGTTTCGGTGTATCTCGAAGCGTTCGTGGAAGCTGTAAAGGTGTTTGGTCGCGGGCAAGTCACGACTTACATCCTCGCCGGCCTCGGCGACACAGAAGACGACATCGCGGCGATGTGCGAGCTGCTCGCGTCGCTCGGCGTGTACCCGTTCGTCGTGCCGTTTGTGCCGATCGCGGGCACTCGGCTGGCAAAACATCCGCCGCCAAGCGCTGCGATGATGTCGCGCTTGCTAAAGCGCGTGGCGAGCAGCGTCACACGGCACGGCCTGCGCAGCGAGCAGATCTCTGCGGGTTGTGGGCGTTGTGGCGCGTGCTCGACGCTGCGCACGGCGGAGGCGGCGCATGCTTGAGCTGACGCGTCCGTACGGTGCGCCCGTACGTGGGTTTGTGTCCGCCTACATTACGCACGGCGTGGCGCGGGAGCCTTGGCAGTTGGCCGCCTACTGGCAGCTGAGGCGGCAGGTGTTCTGCAACGAGCTGGCGATCTTTGCCGGTGCGGCGGACGAGCGCGATGAGCACGATGCACACGCGATTCCGATCGTCGCGCTCGCGCACAGCGCAGGAAGCCCCGAGAGTGTTGTCGGCGTGGTCCGGATCTATGCAGCTAACAGCGGCGTATGGTTCGGAGGGCGGCTCGGGGTGGATGCGGCGTATCGCGTGCAGCGGCAGGTCGGGGTGGGTTTGATTCGCGCCGCAGTGGAGACGGCGGATGCGCTCGGTTGCGAGCGCTTCTTCGCTCATGTGCTCGCGACCAATGTGCCGTATTTTATGCGGCAGCGTTTTCGCCCGCTGTGCGAGGTCGAGCTGCATGGGCAGCGGCATGTGTTGATGGAGGCGCAGCTTCCAAGGCGCAGCACGCTCCAGCAGGCCTTTGTATGAGGCTCGAGGGCAGGAGCTTGGAGGCGTTGGTCGCTGCGTTGCGCGAGTCGCCCGGCTTACGCAGCAAGCGCGAGATCCAGGCAGCTGCAGCGGCGTTCGCGGTGAATGAGCTGGGTGTGTTGAACGGCGATGACGCCGCTGCGCTGCCGGACCCCGACGGTGGTTACACGCTCATGGCTGCGGAGGGAATGCAGCCCAGCTTCGTGCAGCGCGAGCCGTTCTTTGCGGGGCTGTGTGCTGTGCTCTGCAACATCAACGACATTGCCGCTATGGGCGGCAGACCGCGCGCGTTGGTCGACGTGGTGCTCGCGGGCAGCGATCGCGCGCATACCGCGCTTGTATACGAAGGGCTGCGAGCTGGCGCTGAGCTCTTTCAGGTGCCGATCGTGGGTGGCCACTCTGGACGCAGCGCGGGGGCACCTTGTCTGAGCGCTGCTGTGCTGGGAAAGGCGCAACGTCTCATCACCAGCTTCGATGCGCGGCCCGGGCAGGTATTGATGGTGTGCATCGATCTCGGCGGGCAGTTTCGCGCGGACCAGCCGCACTTCGATGGACTCACTGGCTGTGACCCTACGCTGGCTCGGGCGCGGCTAGCTGTGCTGCCGCAGCTGGCAGAGGCGGGCCTCGTAGGCGCAGGCAAAGACATCAGCATGGCAGGCTTGCTCGGTACGCTGCTGATGTTGCTCGAGACCTCGGGGTGTGGTGCGAGGGTAGACCTCGAAGCGGTGCCTGCACCAGCGTGTGCGCTCGCCGAGCCGCAGCGCTGGCTGGAGAGCTTTCCGAGCTTTGGCTTCGTGCTGAGTGTGGAGCCGGAGCACGTCGCTGCGGTGCGCGAGCGCTTCGCGCAGGTCTCGGTGACCGCAGTGGTCATCGGCACAGTGGAGGCGACGCGCACACTCGACATCGCATGCGGCTCGCAGCGTGCGCGCCTCTGGGACCTCGCCAGCGACTCGCTGATGGGCTTCGATCAACGTGCGGTACGTCCCGCTCCGCCGCGGTAGGCCGCAGGTGTAGTGGACGTCCAGCGCTTGAACGCGCGGTAAAACGCGCTCACATCTGCAAAGCCGAGGCGTGCGCCAGTCTCCTCGAAGCTTTCTTGGGTGCGCGCGACGTAGTGGCAGGCGAGCTCGCGGCGCAGCTCGTCGAGCAGGTTCTTGTAGCTCGTACCGTGTTCTTCGAGCCTGCGTCTCAGGGTGCGCTCGCTCATGTGGAGTTTGCGCGCGAGCTGATCGAGCGAGATGTCAGCTTGACGCTGCAGCGCTTCGCCTAACAGGCGGCGCGCGCGCTGCACAAAAGCGTCCTCAGTGGGCACGCGCTCGAGCACGTGGGTCAGGTGCTCTTCGAGCACGCGCGAGAGCGCAGGATCCGCGGTCGGGACTGGCACATCGAGCGCAGCTTTGCGGATCACCAGCTCATAGTGCGGTGCTTCGAACGTCACAGCGCAGCCGAAGAAAGATTGATAGACGAGCGGATCGCCATGCGCTGCGTGTGCGAAGCGAACGCCTAACACCGGGATGTCTGGCGTGAGTGTCCTGCCAAGGCGCACGATCGCACCAAACAGACACTCACTGCCATAGCTACAGTGCGGCCAGCCGCCCGCGCGGCAGTACCGGATCGCTGCCTCGTGCTCCGACTCGATGATGCGTACACGTGTGAGATCGTCCAACACGCGTTCGAACTTGTTCGCTTGCTCGACCGCAGCCCGGATCGTCTGGCTGGTGCGAAGCAGGTATTCGTATCCGCCGAGCGCACCCACTTGAATGTGCTCAGCGAGGCGCAATCCGATCGTGTGATCTTGCGTGTGCTCCACGATCGCATCCCAGAAAGTAAACTCGAACGTCGCCGGAACGCGTGTGTTAGGCGCGCGCATCTCCTTGCTGGTCGTGCCTGCCAGAGCGAGCACACGCGTGCTGTCGACACCGATCCGCTCGAGTGCATCCAACACCGGGATGACGTTGAGCGTGGACATCGTGCCCGCGGCGGTAGATTGGCGTTGCACCGCATCACGATAGCACTGGATCTGCGAAACGCGATCTGTGGCCAGGCAGGCCAGTAGCTTGACCACGCCGGACAAGGCGGTCGGCCGCGACCAGCGGCAGATTGGGGTGAGTCATGAAGGAGAATACTTCGATGAACACAGCCACTTCGGCCATGTCCTTGCACTCGCTGCGCGGCGCCAAGAGCTACGGCGCGACCGTACAGCGCCTGTCGGAGGTGAGCGTCAAAAAAGCCCACGATCCGTACCTCGATATCCCATGGTCAGCACCCGAGTGCGCGATCGAGCCGGACGATCCCCGCTTGTGCATCGATCCGCGCCATCCGCTGGCACAGACGTCCTGGTACGAGCAGCTCGATCTCGCTACACGCGTGCGCTTCGGCACTGAGTGGCTCGCGCAGGTGCTCAAGTACGCCATCGGCTTCGAAGCCGTGCTCAGCCGCGGGCTCCTGATGTTTGCTCAAACACTCGACAAGCGCAGCCCAGACTATCGTTATGTCATGCACGAAGTCATCGAAGAATCCAGACATTCACAGATGTTCCAGGAGCTGCTCGACCGCCTCGACGCGGATCCCATTCAGGTGTCAGCCGTCGAGCGCTTCTTCGACGATCGCGTTTCCGGGACTGCCCGCTACTTTCCTGAGCTGTTCTTCATCGCGGTGTTAGGTGGTGAGATCTTTATCGATCGCCAGAACCGCGATGAGCTCCGGCGACCCAGAGCAGAGATCCATCCGTTGATCCGCCGGATCATCCAGATCCATGTCACCGAAGAAGCGCGCCATGTTTGCTTCGCGGAGCAGTATCTCGAAGCGCATCTGCCGCAGCTCAGCATGCAGAAGCGTACGACGTTGAAGCCCCTCACACCGCTCTTGTTGAGCTCACCAGCACAGATGATGTTAGTGCCAAGCTCGCGCCTCGTGCAAAGGTTTCAGATCTCTCGCGCTGCCCTGGAGCAAGCATTCGGAGCGAGGTCCGAGCACCGGCGCCAGATCCAACGCACCGTCGAGCCTGTGCGCGCGCTCGCCGAACGACACGGCTTCTTGTTGGGCAAAGCATGGCAACGCTGCGGGCTCCTGATGTGAGCCTCGTGCGATACTAATTGCAATTGAGTTGCAATTGCGCGCGCCGGTGTCTTACGTTCGCGGCTGCTGGCAGGAACGACGCTGCGCGCGTTTGCGCGCGGCGGTGTGCTGCTACGCCAACACCTCAACTCGCAGGAGACACTGGTATGCAACGACAATCCGGTTGGCGCGCGCTGCGCGCTCTGTCGCTCGTGCTCGCGAGCGCGCCGTCGCTCGCAGCGGCGCAAGCGCCTGATGAAGAGAGCTCGCAGTCATGTGAAGACGTGCGCGAACGCATCCGCTTGGCTCGCGCCCCCGTGGGCAGGCTGGCCGCGACCTACGACGGCGGAGTGCTGGTGCTCGACGGCAGGACGCTCAACGTGGTGGCCGACATCCCCCTCGCAGGCTTCTTGCGCCTGGGCGCAGCAGGCGACGATCGTCACATCGTCGTCTCCACTGACGATGCGTTTCGCTTTCTCGACACGGGCGTAGTGCCTGGCCGCCGCGAGCGGCCCAGCGCACCCAAGCTGCACGACTATCAGATCGACAGTGATCATCCAGGTCACGTGACAGTCAACGCAGGTCTGACTGTACTGTTCAGCGATGGCAGTGGCATCGCGCAGATCTTCCCGCCGGATGCCTTGGGCGATGCGCTCCCGAGCTTCGAAGAGTGGGTCGCGCCGGCGCCGCATCACGGCGTGGTCGTCGCGCTCGAAGGTCCGGATGGCAAGTTGCTGGTGACCGTAGGTACGGAAGAAGCACGCAGCGGCGCGGCGGTTCTGAATGACAAGCACGAGGTGATCGCGAGCTCTGACCGCTGCCCGGGTGTACACGGCGAGAGCGTCGCCGCTGACGGCGTCGTAGCTCTCGGCTGCGAGGATGGCGTCCTCTTGTACCGTGACGGTGCGTTTCACAAGTTGCAGAGCCCAGATGCTTACGGCCGCATCGGTAACCAGGCGGGCGATGAGCACTCCAAGTACATCCTCGGCGACTACAAGACCGATCCCGAGGCTGAGCTCGAACGGCCGCTGCGCGTCAGCATCATCGACACGGAGGCGCTCAGCTTGAAGCTCGTGGATCTGCCCGCGAGCTACACGTTCCGCTCGCTCGGTCGCGGCCCGAACGGGGAGGCTATCGTGCTCGGCACGGATGGTGCGCTGCACGTGATCGATCCGGAGGCAGCTGCCGTCGTGGATTCGTTCCCTGTGATCGGCGCGTGGGAGGAGTCGCTCGAGTGGCAGGATCCGCGGCCCACCTTGCGGGTCATCGACCACTACGCCTATGTTACGGAGCCGAGCCAGAGCGCCCTGCACATCGTCGATCTCGACACTGGGAGCGTCGTGCATAGCGCCGAGCTGCCGCATGTACCGAACGAGCTGAGTGGCGTGACGCACTGAGCCGCGCAGAGGGCCGCCGTGAGCTGCTCACGGCGGCCGATCTTTGCTCAGTGATCGTGATCGCCGTGCTCGTGCTCTACGCCATCGATCGGACACTCGCCTTCGCCGTTCAAGTGACCTTGTGTCTTGAGCTGACTGCTGACGTATTCGTACATGTTGGTCAGCGGTGAGATCGGTGAGCCGCCGAGCTGGAAGCGATCGTCGAGCTCTGGAAGTTGCGCAGGATCGATCTGCTCGAGCTCCTCGCGCGTCACAGTGCCGTCGAGGTTCAGGTCGCAGTCCGCGAGCCATTGCGCGAGGCGGGTGACGCCACCTTCACCACCCTCGGGGAACCCGTTGAAGAACAGGTGATCGCCGTGAATCGTTATACTGACTGTTTGACGATCGCCTGCCGCGATCGAGAAGCCTGGTACGCCGTCCGTCTCACATGGACCGAACACTGTCTCGGCTTCCACGCCGAACGCGAACTTGACCTCACTCGCGGCGTAACACGGATCGTCCCCTGACTTTTCGCCGTTAGACTCCTTGTCGCCCGGGTCAGCGAGCGCGGCGGGCGGGCAGCTCTGACCGTCTGCTTTGCTCAGCGTGCCCTCGATGAGATAGGTGTAGTCGTTGTCGACCATGTCACTGAAGTCCGCCTCTTCGACACTGTCGTGTCGCTCGGCTCCGTGGGCTGACTGTTCGAAGAACAGCTCCCAGCGACCGCGCTGCAGAGCATCGAGCTCCCACAGCTCTAAGCCTGCTGTCGGCAGCGTGGTGAGGTCGACGGCAAATACAGACTCGTCTTCCGCTGTCACGTCGTCATCGGTCGCGAGGTGCGCGTCGATGTGTCCGACCGAGAGCACGTACTTATCGAACTCGACTGACCAGCCGTCGCGAATGTTGTCAGGACTGTCGCCGGCTTCGAGGCCGCGGATGATCACATCCTCTGGCTCCAAGAGGACGGAGAGCGTGCCGCTACCAGCGTCATCCGAGTCGTCTGTGCAGGCTGCGATCGCGCAGGCTGCGAGTAAGCAGGAACGTTGCGAAAAGCGATAGAACGAAAGCACGGTGTATCCTCGGGTGGCTGCGCGATCTCGCGCGCGGTTTTTGGATCGTGTAGACCATTTCGTGCGTTGATGCAATCGTATTGCAATAACCGCGGGCTGGCCGGTCCGACGCGCGCTGCGGTCCAAAGACACGTAGTACGCCTCGGATTCGGATGAGAGGCCAGCTATCCGATGCTGGCAAATGCAGGCTGACACGATCGCGAGCTGCAGGCCCTGGTGGTAAAGCTCGACCGGAGGTCGAGATGCTTCGCTGGAGCGGTCTGAACGTGGCGCGTGTGCAAGTTGTGGCGTGCGCGCAGCTCGCGTTGTTTGCCGGCTGTTCGTCACGCGCTGCGCCCGTGGCCAGCGAGCGCGCGCCTGAGCAGAGCGCGCCCACTGTCGCGACCGCTGGGGGTGCTGACGGCCATGAGACAGCTGCCGACGCCGGAACGTCCGGTTCGCGCGCGGCGCCGGCGATCGCCGGCAGGCAGACGGACAGCGCAGGCATGCGCGCCGTAGAGCAGCCGCCCTCGCCACCTGCCGCTGGTGGCGGCGCTGGCAGTGCGGGTGCTGCGGGCGCGGGGGGAGACGCTGGCAGAAGCGCGACAGTCTCGCAGCTGTGCGCGGCCATGATCACAAGCGCACAAGCCTTTATCGCGACGCTCGACACCGACGCGCTGAAGACCGCTGTGCTGCAGCCGTTCGACGAGCGCCACAAGCTCGCCTACGAGCCGCAGGTCGCGGAGCGACCCGGCGCGTCGTTCATGATGTTGAGCGAGTCGCAAAAAGAAAAGGCACTTGCGCTGGTGCGCGCGGGTTTGAGCGAAGAAGGCTTCGAAAAAGCTGAGACCGTGCGCGCGCTGGAGAACAACAAGGCCGCAACTGGCTTCCAGATCAACATGCGCGATCCCGAGTACTACTGGCTCGCGATCTACGGCGAGCCGAGCGAGACCGGCGCGTGGGGCTGGCAGCTCGAGGGGCATCACCTCGCGCTGCACTTCACGCTCAAAGCTTGCGCGATCTCGGATACGCCGATGTTCATGGGTGCCTGGCCCGCGGAGGTCGCTGTCGTGGCGGCTGGCGGTCCGCCGGTGGGATCGCGCAACCTGGCACAAGAAGAGGAACTCGGACGCGTGCTCGCCAAGTCGCTCGACGCCGATGCGACCAAGCGCGCGCAAGCATTTCAAGCGTCCGCCTATCGTCAGATGTTGCCTCAGGGCCCTAACAGGGCCGAACCGATGATGCCGGCAGGGTTGCCCGGCTCCGCGATGAACGAGACCGAGCTGATGCAACTCAAAGCCATCGTCAGCTACTACGCCAGCGTGGTGCATCCCGAGTTGGCCGCTGCGCGTCTGCAGCGCATCGAGCAGCATGGCGGTTTCGAAAAGGTCAGCTTCGTTTGGACTGGCGCGCTCGAGCCGAAGCAGCGGCACTTCTACCGCATCCAAGGCGAAAGTTTCTTCATCGAATACCGCAACGACGACGGTAACCACATCCACAGCGCGTGGCGCGATTTCGAGGGCGACTGGGGCGACGACCTGCCTTAGACATGTTCTCGCAATCCTGCGAAACATTCGCACGGTCATGTAGCGAGTTTGTCTCAGGTGCTTCAACTGCTTGCGGTTTCGGCAACAAGCGGGTTAGACGTCGTGCGAGCCGTGTGGGCGGGAGGCGTTTGGCTCGCCATGGAGTCGCGGTGGAAGAACGTATGATTTGGCGATTTGGGCTGTTGTGCTGGCTCACAGGTTGTTCGCTATACGAACCAATTGCTGCCGAGCCGTCTCACAATGCCTCAGCTTCCATGAAATCCGCTGCTCCCTGGCAGCCGATGGCGGCCGCTCCGCCTGTAACAAGTTCGGACACACTCCTCGCCGTGAGCCAGATGGACGCAGCTGCGCCTGAGACGCAGCCCGATCTTTCTCTTGTGTCGTCGCCGACGCGCGAGGTGAGCCCGGACCCGGAAGACGCCGGCGAGGACCTGGAAGTCGCGCGCGATGCCGGCGCCTCGGTCAGCGACGCGGGCGCGCAGCCCGCGCGTGACGCCGGGGATGTGCAGCAGACGACCGATGAGAGCACGCGAGCCAGCGATGCGAGCCTTCCTACAGGCGAGCCTTGCAGCCGTGAGCAGCTCGCCGACGGCGCAGACGGCTTCCTCGCAGCGCTGGCGAGCCGCGACCTCAGTCGGCTCGCGTTGCATCCGCGCGTCCGCTACACGGAGAACGGCGCTGAGCAGGCGCTGGGGTTAGGGCTGTGGCTGGGCGCACCGCGCACCGAGTTTGCGCGGCATGCGCTCGACGTGAGCGCGTGCAGCAGCGCGACCGAAGCGGTGGTGCGCGATGTGTCGGGGCGCATCGTGCTCGGGCTGAGGTTGCGCTACGTGGACGCCCAGCTGCTCGAGGTCGAAGCGCATGTCGTGCCGCGCAACGATCAGTACTACGCACCCGAGCAGATTATCCCGCGCGGCGATGATCCGTGGATGCAGCCGATCCCGAGTGAGGAGCGGAGCTCGGGACAGGAGCTGGCACGCGTGGCGATGGACTACTTCGACTCGACCGCTGACGTGCGGCTCTTGCCGCCGAGCGCGGCAACTTGCGAACGGCGCCAGAACGGCGAGCTGATGCCTGACAACGGCAGCTGCCGGATCCCCCCGGGCAATCGACGCTTCCAGCAGCAGCGCTTCGAGGTGATCGACGAAACCACTGGCGTCGTCATGGCGGTGACGAAATACGAAAGTTTCATCGGCATGTACTGGCTCAAAGTGCAGTCCGGCACGATCTTAGACATCGAGGTCATCGGTGGCGCGAACAGCGCGAGCACCGGCTGGTAGCCGCTCCCTGCGCGGTGACTCACACACGCACGCATCCAACTTGCCTGCGACGTCGATGGCAGGCAATCTCGCCCGATGCCGAGAGCCCGGCAGACATCGCGCGCGGCGATGATCGACCAGTTGTTGAGCTCCGACGAGCCTTCGCTGCGTTGGAAAACGCGCGTGCACGTGCTGGGCGAAGATCCGAGCAGCAAAAAGCTGCGTGCGCTCAGTGCCGAGGTGCGTGAGTCACCACGCGTGCAGGCACTCTTGAAGCATCGCGATGCACAAGGGCGCATCACAAGTGGCCGTACTGTGTACGCGAAGTGGCAAGGAGCGCATTGGATCCTCACACATCTTGCAGATCTCGGTTATCCGACGGGCGACCCAGCGCTGCACCCCATTCGCGACCAGATTCTAGATCAGTGGCTGGCTCCGGAGTTCTACGAAGAGTTTACGGCGGGGAAAAAAACGGACGCGTACAAGCACGCGGGCGTGCCGGTCATGCATGGCCGCCATCGTCGCTGCGCATCGCAGCAAGGTTATGCGCTGTATTTTCTGCTCAAGCTCGGTCTAACGCATACGCGCATTCCCGATCTGGTCGAGCGGCTCTTACACTGGCGTTGGCCGGACGGAGGCTGGAACTGCGACAAGGATCCGAGCGCGGCCAAGTCGACGTTCATCCACACCATTCACTGTATGCGCGGCTTGCATCTGTACGCAGAGCGCTATGAAGACAAGGCCGCGCGCTCCGCAGCGAACAAGGCTTCCGAGATCTTTCTTCGGCGCCGATTATACAAGCGCCTCGCAGATGACCGCGTGATCAAGGAAGAGTTCGTCAAGCTCCACTACCCGCTGTACTGGCACTACGACATCTTGTTTGCGTTGAAGGTCATGACCGAGACCGGGCACGTGCGCGATCCGCGCTGCAGTGATGCGCTCGATCTTTTGGAGCGTAAAGAGTTGCCTTCGGGTGGATGGCCTGCCGAGAGCCGCTACTACAGTGTCTCGAACAATATCCAGCTGAATGCTGATTTCGTCGATTGGGGCGGCGTCAGCCGGTCTCGGCCCAACTTGTGGGTGACTGTCGACGCTCTCTCGGTATTGCGTCACAGCGGACGCTGGTGCCCCTAAGCGGAAGGCCGGTCCGATCGGCTGTCTACTCGATGACCTTCGAGCCGATTAGAGCATAAGTTGCTGTGCAGTCGGCGGCCGCGGTGTCAACCGCGATGGTCGCCATGCCTTCGATGCGGACCGCGCTGGTCTGCGTGAACGCTGTGACGAGCGTTGCGGTGCCGATGGTCCCACCGTTCTCGCTGAGCACCTGACAGACAGCATCCTCCTCACGGTCACAGTCATCCTCACTGGTGCTGACTGTTGCCTCACAGTCGTCACTCAGGGCGGAGATGCTCTCACGACCGTCGAAGAACGCGAGTTGCTCCGGCAGATCGGCGCAATCGCCAGAGCGCCTTGCGTAGACGACGCGATAGGTACCTGCGAGTGGCGTGCAGGCATACGGCTCGATCACGACTTCGGCCGGTTCGGGCGGTGGCTCCGACCCGTTTTCACCTGCAGCACAAGCAAAGCCCCCTGACACACTCAACACGCAAACAACATACATCCACGTCTTCACTCGGACCCCCGATCGTTCCCCACTCAGCAGAACGACTGATCCAGGTCCTTTCTTGATGGTCGAAGTGGCGTCAGGGGTCTGGCCACAAGCAGCGTACGGTCGTGCCAGTGTGGGTGCGCACCACCTCGAGATCTCCGCCGATGATCTTCGCGCGATAGCGCATGCTGCGAACGCCCAAGCCTTCGACGAGCTCACCGATGCCGACGCCGTTGTCTTCGATCGAGAGCACCGACTGCTCGCCATCGCGCGAGAGATGGACGACGATGTGGTCCGCCTGGCCATGACGCACGGCATTGGTGATCGCTTCGCGGGTGATCAAGGAGAGCTGGGCGATCGCCGCAGGTTGTGCGGTGTCGAGGAAGTCGCGTTGTGTCAGCTCACACGTCACACCGAGCAGCTCCGAGGCTTCGTTCACCGCGTGCCGCAACACATCGATCAGGCTCTGCGCGCCGGCATGGATCGGCGAGAGGCCACGCGCGAGCGTGCGTACGCGTGTGATCGCCTGGTTGATCAGCTCGATGATGCGCTGCGCCTGCCCTTGGTGCTCGTGTCCCAGGCTGTGCTGTAAGCCTTTTGTAAGGAACGCCGTGCCGGTGAGCAACTGTCCCAGCCCATCGTGTAGGTCTTGACCGATCTGACGTTGGATCTGCTCGCTAACGTCGAGCACCCGGCGCTCGAGCTGTTGATGTTGTGTCAGATCATGCAACACCACGAGTGACAAGCGCGTTTGCTCGCTGCCGAGCGCGCGCACCCTGCATTCGAGCGTAAAGGCTGCGCCTTCCCCGTTGCGCA
>Ga0190269_10000933_pt1 | contig 14417 bp, 9 predicted proteins | sample Popmic249IS_FD_133749 | JGI IMG/M metagenome (GOLD analysis project Ga0190269, IMG submission 133749) | Populus adjacent soil microbial communities from riparian zone of Blue River, Arizona, USA - 249 IS | ecosystem: Environmental > Terrestrial > Soil > Riparian zone | place: USA: Arizona...
GCCCGAGCCCGAGCCCGAGCTAACTCTCAGGAGCGAATCACGGGACCGGGTGGAGAGGGAGATCGGGCTCGGGCTCGGGCTCGGGCTCGGGCTCGGGGTGTTTTGGAGATTGGGTTGCGTTAAAACACTTCGGGCGACTCACCCTTGCGGTGAATCGCCCGAAGCTCGTTCATGTCGCCGTCAGACGCTGTCGCGTCTCAGCGCGCTGTTCACGGCTCGCAGGCCGTCGCCGGGGTCGTGATGTCCGACGAGTCGCCGAGGCAGATGTCGCCGTCGCCGTCGCCGCCGTTGAGCGTGTCGTCGCCCGCGTCGCCCTGCAGGCGGTCGTCACCGGCGCCACCGTTCAAGGTGTCGTCGCCCGCATCGCCGTAGAGCTCGTCGATGCCCGCGCCGCCCGTGATGGTGTCGTTGCCCGCGCCGCCCTCGATGATGAGGTCGATCGTGGCACCTGCGGTCGAGCCCGAGAGGACGTCGTTGAAGCCGCTGCCCACGACGTGCTCGACTTGGTACGTCTGGTCGTTCTCGTTCATCACACCGTCGTTGCCCGTCATGCCGCACAGCGCCAGGGTCGTCGTGAAGCACAGGCTCACGTCAACCGCCGCCGTCGCGCCGCTGTAGTCGACGGTGTCGACGCCCGCGCCACCCACCAGCTTGTCCGCGCCCGGACCGCCGATGAGGATGTCGTCGCCGGCACCTGCCGTGAGCTCGTCCGCGCCGAAGCCGCCGATGAGCTTACGGATGTCCGCTGCCACGTTCGCAGCTTCGTCGCCTTCGCCGTCGTCCGCAGTGCCGTTGTTGCGCAAGATGAGGTCCGTGGTGCGACCAGAGAAGTCGGCCACGTTGTCGCCGTCGCCACCCGAGATCGACGCCTTGCAGTTCTTCGCCGCCGCCACGAAGGTGTCGTTGTCGCCTTCGCCCTGCAGCGAGTCCGCGTCCGCGGTCGTGCAGCTGCTGTTGGCACCGCCCGAGATGAGGTCGTTGCCGGCCCCGCCCTTGATGGTGTTCTTCAGGTTGTTGCCGACCAGCACGTCGTTGCCGCCGCCGGCCGTGATGTTCTCGATCGTGGCCCGCACGTCGTCGTACTCGCCCGCGAGTCCGTCGTCGAAGTCGTACACGTCGCGCTTGATGCCCGCGGAGGACGTCAGACCCAGCGCCGTGTTGGCGGACACGTAGGTGACGTTCGCGGTACCGGATACGACCGTGATCCAGTTGGCACTGAGCTCGAGCTTGTGGTCTTTCGCGTTCTCCGCGGCGTAGACCACGCCCGAGGTGCCCACGGCGGTGTTGATCGTCGTGTTCAAGTACGTGAGCAACGCGGCCTTGTTCGCGGACGTGTTCACCCACGCGGGCTGCACGTAGTAGCCGTTGACGATCAGGGTCAAACCCATGCCGTCCAGCGTGCCCATCGCGCCGTACGTGAGCGTGTTGAGGTCCACACCCACCAGCTTCTTGCCGGCGCCCGAGAGCATCAGCGCGCCTTCAGCCGCCATCGCCGCGCCGGTGATGTTCGGGTCGTCCACGAGGCGGACTTCCGACACGCCGCCCGCATCGTTGCGCGACTTGATCAGCAGGTGATTGTCCCGGTTGATGCTGGCGTACACCACGCCGCTCGTGCCGAGCGCGGTGTTCATGGCGCTGTTGATCGCCGTGGTCACGTCGCCGGAGTTGGCCGGCGCGCTCAGTGCGGCTTGCACGCGCACGCCGTCGATCACGAGACTGATGGTCTTCGTGTCGAGCGTCATGCCCGCGCCGTACAGTGAGGCCGTCGTCATGTCGACGGTGCCCTCGACGCTGGAGCGCAGACCGAGGAGGCCGGCGGCCGATGCGCCCGTGAACGCATGGTTCGTGGTGCCGTCGAGGATGGTCAGCGAGTTTTGCGCACGCAGCCAGAGCTCGTTCGTCGAGGGATCCAGCTCCGCGTACGTGAACGTCGGGTTGTTGAGCGCGGTGCGGATCGTGCTGTTCAGCAGCGTGACGAGGCCGTTTTCGTCGGCCGGCGGCGCCGTGAAGTCGATGGAGATGTACACGCCGTCAAACAACGCCAGGAAGCGCCGGTTGATCAGCACGCCCGCGCCCGGCGTGTTGCCGTAGAGCGTGGTGGGGGAGACGTCGTCACCGACCACCGGGAACGTGGTCTGCGCCATGCCGACGATCGAGGTGTAACCGAGCTCGCCGTCCGCCGAGGTCGCAGCGCCGGTGATCGCCGGGTTCTCCTCGATCTTCACCATGGACTTGCCGGCGACGTTCGTGAGCGAGGAGATCACGAGGTGATTCTTCGCGTGCAAGGTGGCGTACACCTTGTTCATCGTGTTCAACGCCGTGTTGGCCGCGGTGTTGATCGCGTCCACGACGGCCTTCGGGTTGCTCGGCGCAGGCGTGAACGTGGTCTCGACGCGCACGCCGTCGATGATCATACCCAGCGTCTTGCCGCTCAGCAGACCGCTCGCGCCGTACAGACTGGGCGCGCGCAGGTCCGCGCCGCCTTCGATCGCCGGCGTTGCGGGACCGAGGTCGACCTGCTGATCGCCCGAGTTGCGCAAGTACTCGACGGTGTCGTTGCCGGAGTCGCCCTGGTAAATGTCCGAGCCGTCCGCGGTGCCGAGCATCTTGAACAGGTCGGCGCCTTCGCCGCCGTAGAAGGCGTCGTTACCCAGGCTGCCCGTAAACTTGTCGTCGCCGGGGCCGCCGTACGCGGTCACACCCAGGCTCGCGGGCAGGGGGCCAACCATCAGGCCCGTCTGCGCCGAGTACTTGTCGATGTCGGCGGCGGGGGTGTTGGCGATGACCGTGTCGTTGCCGCCACCCATCGAGGCAGTCAGGCTCAACGTGCCGCCACTCATCGTGGTGCTGGGCTTGATGTCGATGTCCGCGGTCTTGTCGTTCGTGACCTCGATGTACACGTTGTCGGTCGTGCTCATGTTCGCGCCCGAGGCAGCGAACGCGAAGCGGAACGTTTCCGAGGTCGTGCCGGCGCGCAGCATCACGCTGTCGTCGCCGCCGGAAGCCGTGTTGAGGTCGATGGTAACGCCGCCGTTGGCTGCGAACACCTTGGTGCCGAACGTACCGGGCAACAGGTCGAGAATGATCTTGTCGTCATTCATCGTACCGTTGATCACGATCTTCGTGACGTCCGAGGTCTTCAGGGCGACCTGCTTGCCCATCACGGTCTGCGTGCACTTCGCGCCGTTCGCGGCGAAGATGCCCGCGGGCGCGCTCAGCACCATGGCATCCGTGGCAAGGTTGAACGTCAGCGTACCGGAAGCGAAGCCGGCACCACCGGAGGTGCTCGCGCCGTCACAACCGTTGATGGGAACGCCCAGATTCGCAATCGCCGATTCTACGGGGTCATCACCCGTGGCGACGGGGGACCCGCCGCCCTCGGACTCCGCGCACGCACCGGCGCCACCCAACAGGGCAGCGAGTGCGACTGCGCGGGTCACATCGGTCTTGGGTTTATTCATGTGCGGAAGGTCTCCAATCTGCCTTGACGTGCAAGGCGGGAACGAGGGGTTCGATTCGAGCGGTTCGCTCGGGTCGTGAGAATCCCATCGTCCGCCGTGGTTAGATTCTTGAGTACAAGAATCTAACTGCACTGCGATTGTGAAGTCCACGTATGCGCGTGAGATCCGCGCAGGACAGTCTTGGAGATAGCTAACGCGCGTGCGTGTGTGTGTCTGCCGCTGTGGGCGGCACGGGGGCGTACGCGATCAATGTAGCTCGCAGTTCAGATGGCTCTCGGTCGGTGCGATGATGCAGATGTCGCCCTGACCATCACCTGCGTCCATGATGTCCTTGCCGGCATTGCCATACAGCGTGTCGTCGCCGGGACCTCCGGCCAGGTTGTCATCGCCGTCGCCGGCGTAGAGCGTGTCGTCGCCCGCGAGGCCGCTCATCATGTCGTTGCCTTCGTTGCCGACCAGCACGTTGTCCGCGGACGAGCCCGCGATGATGTCGTTGCCGCGACCTGCGGTGGCGTTCTCGATGTTGACGAGCGCGTCCACCTCGTTCTTTTCGCCATCGTCACCCGGGCAGTCGCACCGGCCAGTAACACAACTGGACTGCACGGGGATGCATAGTGAGATGGACAGATCTGCGCTGCGCTCCGAATAGTCGATGAGATCGACACCCGGTCCACCGTTCATGACGTCCGCGCCCTTCGCGGTCGTGGTCTCGATGAACGTGTCGTTGCCGGGGCCGCCGTTCAGCTGGTCGTTGCCGGGGCCGCCGATCAGGGTGTTGGCGTTGTCGCCCGCGGTGATGGTGTCCGCACCCTCGCCGCCGATCAGCGTCTCGACGTTGTCTTGCACGTCGTCGCGCTCCATCGCCTCGCCGTCGTTCGGCTGCTTGTCGACCTTGATCGTGATGGGTTGCGTGCGCCGCTCGTAGCTGAGCGAGTCGTCGCCGTTGCCACCATCGTACGTGTCTCCGCCGTCGCTCGCAGCTGCAGTCTCGAACAGGTCGTCGCCCTCGCCACCGTGCAGCTGGTCTGCGCCGGCGCCGCCCTGGATCACGTCTTCGTCTGCGCCGCCGTACACCACGATGGCGGTCGCGAGCGCGCCGCCCAGCGCGTCGCCGCCTGCGGCGATGATGCGATCGCTGCCCGGGCCGGTGGTCACGATGAGCGTCTCCGCCCCCGTGAGCTTCACGAGCGGCAGGCCCTCGACCTGCACGTTGTCGACGCCGCTCGCGGTGCCGAGCTTGACCTGATCGCCTTCACGCGTGGCGGCGATGGCGACCGTGTCCTTGTTCGTGCCGGCGCCGCCGTCGACCTGGATGCTTCCGCTCTTCAGGCTCGCGGGCAGCTCGCCCAGCGAGAAGTCCACGATGACGGTGTCCGCGGCCGCGCTTCCGACCACCTTCACGAGCTTGGGCGCGGCCACGGCGCTGCAGGTCACGCCGTTGGCGAGCAGAGCGCCTTCCTTGCCGGAGATCAACACGCCCTTCAGCGTGGAGTCGAGCGTCAGCACGAGCGTGTCCGCCTCGCCGCCAGGAGCTGCAGTCGTGCAGCCGCTCGGCGCCTTGCCGGTCGGGATCGCGGCGATTGGCAGGCCCTCGAAGTCGGGCATCACAGCCGACGAGGAGCCTCCACCTGCGCCTGCATTGCCGTACGCGTTGCCACCTGAGGTGCCACCGGTGCCGGCGCCGGACGCTGCGCCTGCTGCGTCGCCCGACGCTCCGGCTTCGCCGCCCATGCCTGCACTGTCACCGTCCCCACCGCCGCTCTTGCCGCAGGCGAGAAGACCTAGGGTCAGGCCGCAGACGGCCCAGCTCGAACGCAGACGCTTTCCATGCATGAATCGGATCGCTCCTCGTAAGTCGCAAAAGAGAACGACGCGCCTGGCCGCGCCCACGCACCACCGTCCTCTCGCTCGCACGACTGGACCCCGATCTTGAGCAGTAAAGCTCGGCTGGCTGACGAGCGGTGGCCTGTGCCATTGCACACGTGCACATGCGCGGACATGGGATGTGCGCGGTGCCGAGGTGCGCGTGCGCGCATGCTCCGTGATTGCCAGGCGTGTGCGCCTGCCGTTACCGTGGTCGTGTGCAGAAGCTCCCCTTTCTCCGCTGGGTCCTGCCGCTGTGGGCGGCGGCGTGGCTGGTGGCTTGCAGTGGCGATGGCGCGAGCGGCGCGGACGTGTGCGCGTCGGCCGAGTGTGGGCACGGTACATGCCGCGCGAGCGCGGGCGAGCCGCACTGCGTGTGCGAGCCGGGCTACGCGGGCGAGCGCTGTGAGAGCGAGCTGCCGGACGCGGGCGACGCGTGCGCGCCGAACCCGTGTGAGAACGGCGGCAGCTGCGTGCTGCTGCAAGGCGCTGGGGCGCGCTGCAGCTGTGCTGCGGGCTTCAGCGGTGATCGCTGTGAGACCCGGCTGAGCGGCGACGCGTGTCAGCCGAACCCGTGTGACAACGGTGGTAGCTGCGCGCTGGATGGAGATGTGGCGCGCTGCAGCTGCGCGTCTGGGTACCGTGGCGAGCGCTGCGCGGAGCGGGTGCCAGCGGACGCGGGAGTGGCTGTCACTTGCGACGCGAACAGCGCGGTCGGCAAGGACGACGACGGGGATGGACGGACCGAACGCTGCGAGTGCAAGGCGGGCTTTGTGGCTGGCTCGGCCGCCAACAGCTGCGTCGACGTGGACGAGTGTGCCACGAACAACGGCGGCTGCGGCGCGCACGTGCGCTGCGAGAACAGCGCGGGCAGCTTTGCGTGCGGCGCGTGCCAGAGCGGGTACAGCGGCGCTGCTGCGACTGGCTGCAGCGACATCGACGAGTGCCAGCAGATGCCGTGCGATCCTCGCACGAGCTGCAACAACACGGACGGCAGCTTCGAGTGTGGACCGTGTCCGAGCGGCTACGGCGGCACGGGCCTGTCGGGTTGCACGGACATCGACGAGTGTCAGACGGGCAACGGGGGGTGCGACCCGCTCACGACCTGCAACAACGTGGTTGGCGGCCGCAGCTGCAGCGCGTGTCCCATGGGCTACAGCGGCACGGGCCTACTCGGCTGTACGGACATCGACGAGTGCGCTACTGGCAACGGGGGCTGTGGTGCGAACCGCGCGTGCAGCAACGCTCCAGGCACGTACAGCTGCGGCGCGTGCCTCACGGGCTACGCGGACGCCGGGAACGGCACGTGCGCGGACGTCAACGAGTGCCTGTCGAACAATGGTGACTGCGGCGCCGAGCCCTGCACCAACGTGCCGGGCGGGCGCACGTGCGGGCAGTGCGCGTCCGGCTACGAACCCGGCCCGAGCGGGTGTCGCGACGTCGACGAGTGCGCCACGAATCGCGGCGGCTGTGATCCGCTCGTCACGTGCGACAACGCGCCGGGTAGCTTCAGCTGCGGCAACTGCCCGAGCGGCTATAGCGGTACGGGCGCGAGTGGCTGCAGCGACGTGAACGAGTGCAGCATGAACAACGGCGGCTGTGGTACGCGCGACTGCCAGAACCTGCCGGGCTCGTACACTTGCGCATGTCCAGCGGGGCAGATCAACGAAGGCACGGTGTGCAGCACGGTGGCGAAGCTGAGCGCGGGCACGGCGCACAACTGCATCATCACCAGCACGGGCGCGCTCTATTGCTGGGGTTACAATGGCTCGGGCCAGCTCGGAATCGGGAACATGAGCGAGCGCCGCGCGCCGCTGCGCGTGGGCGAGCGCGTCTGGCAGCAGGTCGCGTGCGGCACGTACCACACCTGCGGCATCTCGGACGGCGGGCTCTACTGTTGGGGCGCGAACGAGTCCGGGCAGCTGGGCACGGGGTCGCTGACGCCGAAGCTCACACCGGAGCGCGTGGGAAGCGCCTCGGACTGGACCGCGATCGGCGTCGGCAACGCGCACAGCTGCGGCCTGCGAAACGGGCTGCTGTACTGCTGGGGTGCAGCTGGCAGCGGCGAGCTGGGACATGGCTCCAACATGGCGCGCCAGAGCCCGGAGCGCAGCGGCGATGCGTCCGACTGGTCGCTGCTGAGCGTGGGCTTGCAGCACGCGTGTGGCTTGCGTGCGGGAGTGCCGTTCTGCTGGGGAGCGAATGGCTCCGGGCAGGTGGGCAACGGGTCCCTGATGGATGCTCTGACTCCGGGCGCGATCGATGCCAACGCGAACTGGACGGCGCTGTCGGCCGCTCTGGACTACAGCTGCGGGATCCGCGCGGGTGTTCGCCATTGCTGGGGAGACAACGGTAGCGCGCAGTTCGGCGACTCGTCGCAGGCGAACGCCAGCACGCCCCTGTCGCTCGGGGGCGAGACGGATTGGGGCAGCGTGAGCGCGGGCTACGCGCACGGCTGCGGGCTGCGGGCGGGCGCGCTGTATTGTTGGGGCAGCAACGGCAGCGGACAGGTCGGCGATGGCAGCACCGCGCCGCGCTGGTCGCCGGTGCAGGTCGGCACTGCGAGCGACTGGAGCGCGGTGGACGCGGGCGGCAATCACAGCTGCGGGTTGCGTGGTGGCAACGTGTACTGCTGGGGCGACGACAGCGCGGGCCAGCTCGGCGACGGGGACGCGACCAGCACGGGGAGCAGCGAGCCGATCGAGGTGACGTTTCTCTGACTGACGCTTGGCTTTACGCGCGGCTTGTTTTGCACGGCATCGATCACGCCCACGGTGCCGTTCCCGTTCACGAGGGCCGCCACGATCAGTCGGTCCGTCAGCTGCGACGCTTGGCAGGCTTCTTCGGAGCGGTGGTGCGCTCGACGGGTTTCTTGGGAGCGCTTGCGCGCTCCTCGAGCTCTTCCAGTGTTCGCGGCCAATCGTCGTGGAGCAGGCGTGACAGGGAGCGGTCGGCGAGCAGCTTGCCGTCGGTCTGGCAGCGGGCGCAGTAGTTGGTCTCGTTGTCCGCGTACGCGATGCGCTGCACCTTCGCGCCACACACGGGGCACGGCTTGCCATAGCGCCCGTGCACGGCCATGCCTTCGTGGAAGGCCGTGACCGTCTCCGGGAACGCCTCCGGTCCCAGCTCGGCGCGCAGCTTGTCGATCCACAGCGTGAGCACGTGCTTGCAGCTGACGTGCAAGCGCGCGAGCTCCTCCGGCGCCATCTTCTGCGTCAGGCGCACCGGAGACATTTGCGCGTGGTGCAGGATCTCGTCCGAGTACGCGTTCCCGATCCCACTCAGCACACGCGGGTCCGTCAAGGAACGCTTGATGGTGTGATTTTCGCGCGTGAGCGCCGCGCTGAACTCCTCGAGCGTGCTCGACAGCACGTCGATGCCTCCCGGGTCCACCGCCGCGAGCGCTTCCCGCCCCGCGATCACGTGCAGCGCCGCGCGCTTCTTGGAGCTCGCCTCCGTCAGCATCAAGCTGCCGTGCGGAAAGTCGAACGCCATCAGCCCGAGCTTCTTGTGCAGCGCCGTCCCGCGCTCGCGCCAGCGCAGCCGGCCCGCGATCATCAGGTGCAACACGAGGAAGAGCTCCTCGCCCATGTCGAACACGATGCGCTTGCCGATTCGCTCGAAGCCACGCACCGTCCGGCCCACTGCGCTGCTGAGCGGCGGGACTGCGGTGCGCAGCAGAAACGGGCTCGCCACGCGTACTCCCTCGAGCGGCTGTCCGATCAGCTTCTGCGAAAGCCGCTCGATGTACAGGGAGATGTCGGGGAGCTCCGGCATACCTTGCCGCTTGCTTGTAGCACGGCGGCAAGGAGCTCAGAACGCTCAGGGCAGCGACAGCGGCTCGCGCTCAGTCGTCGGCATCGTCGCGAGGAACGCGCGATGCGGCAGCGGCTCGTAGCGGTGATCGGGGAAGATCTCGAACATGTGATCGGCGAGCACCACGTCGCGCAACGTGCCGCGGCTCAGATGCCAGCGGAAAGGCGTGAGCGAGTAGACCTCGAAGATCTCACAGCCTTCGCGGCCCGCTGCGGTGCGCCAGCGCTCGGCGTCCATGCGCGTGCGGAACACGTATTCTTCGCACTGACCGCTGTCGGCGATCCCGCGATACACGATGAAGCCTCGGTGAAGACGCTCCTTGGGAACTCCGTAATCGCAGTAGTCACAGGCCTGCGTCAGAAACAGTTGCACCATCTCTCGCTTACAGGTTGGGCATTGCATGGGGTACTTCTCTTGCGGCTCGTTCGCGTCGTAAGCGCCGCGCACTCCTTGCGTCAGCTGCGCCCAGCTGCATCGGGTACGTCGAGGTCCGGCGGACTGGATCGACCCGCGTGCGCGGTAGCTTCGGGTGAGTAATCTGACGACATGTAGCCGAAATGCAAGTCGACCCTTGACGCCAACTAGCCAGCTCTGCTCAAAGCGCCTTTCCTTCCGCCAGCTTCCCCTCTAAGGACACTCCGTCATGCCGTTGCCCTCGCTGCCGAAGGAGCTCGCCCTCGAGCTGGGACTCGATGAACCAAACGATGACGTGCACTTGCGTGCGCGGGTCGCGGCCGCGCTGAGGCTGGCGCCCGATGACGTCCCGCCCGTGGCCATCCGCAAGCGCTCCATCGACGCGCGGCGTGGCACGGTGCGCTTCCACGTGCTCGTGGAGCTCGCTGCAGCTGAGGGCGGCGAGGAGCGTGAGCTGGGTCTGCCGCACCCGCGGCAGGTCGGCGCGCCCGAGGTCCTGATCGTCGGCACCGGCCCCGCAGGACTGTTCTGCGCGTACGAGCTGGCGCGCCACGGCGTGGGCTCATGCCTGATCGACCGCGGCAAGCAGGTGCAGCCGCGCCGCCACGACCTGAAGGGCCTGAACCGGCGCGGCCTCGTGGACCCCGACAGCAACTACTGTTTCGGCGAGGGCGGCGCCGGCACGTACAGCGATGGCAAGCTCTACACGCGCGCGCACAAGCGCGGCAGCGTGCGCGACGTCATCGAGATCCTGGCGCGGCACGGCGCTCCGGAAGACATCCTCGTCGATGCGCGTCCACACATCGGCTCGAATCGCTTGCCGCAGGTGGTGGCCAGCATGCGCGAGGAGCTGCTGCGCTGCGGTGTGCAGTTTCGATTCGGTACGCGCGTGACCGGGCTGCGGCTCGCAGGTGGTCCCGCGGAGCGCCGCGTTACGGGCCTGCGCGTGGCGAGCGGAGAAGACCTCGAGGCCGCGAGCGTGGTGCTCGCCACCGGCCACTCCGCCTCGGATGTGTACGGCTTTTTGCTCGAGCAGGGCGTGCAGCTCGAGGCGAAGCCCTTCGCAATGGGCGTGCGCATCGAGCACCCGCAGGCGCTCATCAACCGGATCCAGTACGGCGCGTCGGCGAGTCACCCGGCGCTGCCAGCGGCGGCGTACCGCATCGCGGAAACCGTGGAGAAGCGGGGCGTCTTCTCGTTCTGCATGTGCCCGGGCGGCTTCATCGTCCCGGCCAGCACCGAGCCCGAAGGCCTCGTGGTCAACGGCATGAGCCTGTCGCGCCGGAGCTCGCGCTTCGCCAACTCCGGGCTCGTGGTGGCCGTGGAGCTCGAGGACGTGGCTCGCGCCGGGCATCAGGGCGTGCTCGCCGGCATCGAGCTGCAGCGCCGGCTGGAGGCTGCCGCCCAGCGCGCGGGCGGGGGCGGTCTGCGCGCTCCGGCGACGCGCGTGAGCGACTTCCTGGCGAAGCGCAGCTCGAGCAGCCTGCCGGACACGAGCTACCTGCCGGGCCTGTTCGCAACGGACATCGGCGCCGTTCTGGATAGCGCTGGCGTTGGGCTGAGCGAGCGCCTGCGGGACGCGCTGCGCGTGTTCGACCGGCAGCTGCGTGGCTATGTGACCCAGGACGCCATTCTGGTTGGCGTGGAGTCGCGGACCAGCTCGCCGGTGCGCGTACTGCGCGATCCCGAGAGCTTACAAGCCCCGAACGTCGCCGGTCTGTATCCGAGCGGCGAAGGCGCCGGCTACGCGGGCGGCATCATGAGCGCAGCCATGGACGGCGCGCGGGTCGCGCGTGCGATCTTGCAGAAGCGCTCGCAGTGACTGTCAGGTGCGAACACTGCTAATATGTGAGATCACCGCCGTGAGCCGGTTCACACGCAGTGAGGTGACAACATGACCGCCCAAGATTCCGCCGCCGAACGCACGATTCGAGTCGATCTCGCCGCCGCCTATCGGCTGGTCGCCCTGCAAGGTTGGGACGACATGATCTTCACCCATATCTCGGCGCGCATCCCAGGCCCCGAGCATCACTTCCTGATCAACCCGTACGGCATGTTGTTCAGCGAGATCACCGCATCGAGCCTCGTGAAGATCGGTCTGGATGGGAAGCCTTCGAGCGAGTCGCGCTTTCCGGTGAACCCTGCGGGTTTCACCATCCACTCGGCGATCCACGAGGTGCGCGACGACGCCGCTTGCGTCATGCACCTGCACACGCTGGATGGCACGGCGGTCGCGACGTCGCGAGAGGGGCTCTTGCCGCTGAATCAAACCGCGCAGCTCGTGATCGGCGACCTCGCGTACCACGACTACGAAGGCGTCGCGCTCGATCACGACGAGCGGCCGCGCCTGCAGCAGGACCTCGGCACGAAGAGCAGCATGCTGCTGCGCAACCACGGCACGTTGACCGTGGGCCGCAGCGTGGCAGACGCGTTCATGCGCATGTATTACCTGGAGCGTGCTTGCTCCATGCAGGTCCGCACGCGCATGCTCGGGGTCGACCTGCATCCCACGGAGCAGACGGTGATCGACAAGAACGTCACGCTCAGCCGCAGCGGCGGCATGACGTACCTGGCGAACGAGCTGCTGTGGCCCGCGCTGCTTCGCAAGCTGGATCGTCTCGATCCGAGCTTCCGCGACTGAGCGAGCGGGCTGACGATGAAGCTCCGTACAGTGGCGCTGGGATCGCTGGTGCTCGCGGCGGCCGGCAGCCTGATCTGGCTCGGTATGCGCCGGCACCGCGATCGCTTTCAATACCATCTCTCGGGCCGCGATCCGCAGCTGGCGCAGACGCTCGCCGCGAGCGGCTACGAGCCGTACGAGGTCTCCACGGCGCCGGGCGTGCGCTTGCAGCTGGCGCTGCGCCGGCCCGCCGCCGACAGCGACCCATTCCTGTTGCTGTTCCCGGGCAATGCCGAGCGCCAGCTGGCGCCGGCCGTGCCGATCCTCGAGGGGCTGCGCGGGGGCCGCGCTGCGGGCGCTGCAGTCGTGAGCTACCGAGGCTTCGAGGGCTCCACGGGCACACCGTCGCCGCGCGCAGCTGCGCACGATGCGCGCGCGCTGATCGATCACCTGGATCGCGAGCTTGGCGTGCGCGGCAAGCGCTTGATCCTCGTGGGCTACTCGATGGGGAGCGGCATCGCGCTGCGCGCGGCGGCGGAGCTCGCGCAGCGTGGGCGCGAGCCGGGCGCGCTGGTGCTGTTGTCGCCGTTCTGGATCCTCGAGCTCGGGCCCGCGGGCTTCTGGGGGCCGCTCTTGCCGAGCGAGCTGTACACGGTGGAGGAGGTCGTCCCGTTCCTGCGCTCGCGAACGATCGTCGTGGGCGCGGGGCAGGACAGCGCATTGCCCGTCGCGCACCACGCGCGGCCGCTCGCAGCGGCGCTCGGTGCACGCGCGCACTACTGGGAGTTGCCGGGAGCGGAGCACGCTTCGTACCTGGAGGATGCGAGCGTGTTCAAGCGGCTGGCGGAGCTGCTCTGGCACGTGAATTGAGCGGCCATGGACGGTCCCAAGCGCATCGCTGCGCCGCTGCAGTTTTTGCCCGCGTTCGAGCTCACCGCGCGGCACCTGAGCTTCAAGCGTGCGGCGCAGGAGCTGCATCTCACGGCGTCCGCCGTGAGCCAGCAGATCCGCGCGCTCGAGGGGGCGCTCGGGCTCAAGTTGTTCCGGCGGCTCACGCGCGCGCTCGAGCTCACGCCTGCGGGCGAGCAGTTTGCCGCGGTGGTGACCGACACGCTGGACACGTTCCGGCTCGGTACCGATCGATTGCTCTGGCACCACGGGGCGCGCGCGTTGCGCCTGACGAGTGACCCATTCATCGCGTACGAGCTCCTGATCCCGCAGCTGCAGTCGTTCAAGCAGCGGCATCCCGATCTGGACCTGCGCGTGGAGACGAGCTCGGCGCTGTCGGATCTGTACCGCGACGGGCTCGACGCAGGCATTCGCTACGGGCGCGGTCCCTGGCCCGGGCTCAGCAGCTCGCTGCTCACGACGCTCATCGCCGCGCCGGTGTGCGCGCCCGGGCTGATCAAGGGCGGGCAGCTCAAGTCACCCGCGCAGCTCGCGCGTTATCCGCTGATCCGTCTGCGCGATTTGGCCGATCCGTGGGACCGGTTCGCATCGGTGTTCGGGGTGGAGCTGACACAACCGCGTTTGGTGTTCGACGGTTACTTCTCGTCGATGCGAGCGGCGGAGCAGGGGCTCGGCATCGCGCTCGCGCTGTTTCCGGTGACGACGGCGGCCGTGCTCGAGGGTCGGTTGATCGTCCCGCTCGCCGTGCGCACGCGGCTCAAGTCGACTTATCAGTTTGTCTGCCGCAGGGAGGATGTGTCTCGTCCGGCGCTCGTTGCGTTGCGAGAGTGGTCGTCGGAGCTTTTTCGTCAGCTGCCGGGGTTGCCGGAGGATCGACGCTGTCGGGTGCTGGACGAGCCCTGAGTCGCATCGATCGTGAGGGACGGCGTCGCGTCTTATCGATCTTGGGGGGCGGCGTGCGGGGGGCGGGGGGTCGAGTGCGGGGCGCACGGCTCGCTTGCAGTTGTCGCGGTTGCGGTGGCGCTTCAGGGGTTTTGGCGCGCGACGCAAGCGAGCCTCTGCAGCGTACCAAGTGTCGTTGGGGTGGGTAGCACTTGGCACGCTGCAGAACACCCCGCACCCGACCCCCCGCCCCCCGCACGCCTTACGTCGCGGTGCAGCTGTCAGCGGCGGGATGGCCGGCAGGTGGCGTTAGATCGATCCGTGCGGACGGCGTAGCTCGCGTCGATCTTGGGGGCGGCGTGCGGGGGGCGGGGGGTCGAGTGCGGGGCGCACGGCTCGCTTGCAGTTGTCGCGGTTGCGGTGGCGCTTCAGGGGTTTTGGCGCGCGGCGCA
>Ga0190269_10000934_pt1 | contig 14406 bp, 9 predicted proteins | sample Popmic249IS_FD_133749 | JGI IMG/M metagenome (GOLD analysis project Ga0190269, IMG submission 133749) | Populus adjacent soil microbial communities from riparian zone of Blue River, Arizona, USA - 249 IS | ecosystem: Environmental > Terrestrial > Soil > Riparian zone | place: USA: Arizona...
CCTGGGCGACGGCGGCGGGGAGGGCAACAGCGGGCGCGATCCGCGCTGCAACGCGCAGCAGGGCACCACCCTGCACGGCAAGCTCCTCCGGATCGACGTGAACCACGGCACGCCGTACTCGATCCCTCCGGACAACCCGTTCCTCGGCACGTCGATGCCGCCGGAGGCCTGGGCCGTCGGCCTGCGCAACACCTGGCGCTTCGCCTTCGACCGCAAGACCGGCGACCTCTACATCGCCGACGTGGGGGAAGAGCTGCGGGAGGAGATCGACTTCGAGCCAGCGGGGAGCCCGGGGGGACGCAACTACGGCTGGAACGTCCTGGAGGGAAGCGTCTGCTACACGTCCGAGGGCTGTCCTCTCGACACGCCGCCCTGCGACTCGCCGGTCTACACGCCTCCGATCCTGGAGTACGAGCACGAGGAAGACCGCTGCTCGGTCACGGGCGGCTACGTCTACCGCGGCACGGCCCTCCCCCACCTCCACGGGGCCTACCTCTTCGGCGACACCTGCAACGGCCAGCTCTGGGCGGCGGAGCGGAAATCCGATCGCTGGCAGGTGCGCGAGCTGCCGGTCCGTGCCCAGTACGTCACCTCCTTCGGCGAGGACCGGAACGGCGAGCTGCTCCTGACCACGCTGGCCGGCCAGCTCCTCCGCCTCGCGCCGGCCCACCCGGTCGATACGGTGGCCCTCTACGAGCCCGCCGCCGCCCGCCTCCTGGTCAAGGACCTCCATCTCTCCGGCCCCGAGGACCGGACCGTCAAGATGGTCTATCCCGGCAAGGGCTGGGTCCCGGTCGCGGGCGACTGGGACGGCGACGGCCGCGCCACGGTCAAGCTCCACCACCCGAAAAAGTCGGGCAAGCCCGGAGCGCTGCCCCTGGCCGGCGACTGGGACGGCGACGGCAAGGACACGGTCGGCTTCTACGAGCGCGGCACCTCGACGTTCCTGACCGGCCACTCCTCCTTCCGCTTCGGGCCGAAGCACTGCCGCTGGCTGCCGGTCACGGGCGATTGGGACGGCGACGGCAAGGACAGCGTCGGCTTCTACGATCCGGCGCAGGGCATCTTCCGCCTGAAGAACCAGCTCGCGGGCGGGGATGCGGACATCGTGGTCCGCTTCGGTCTCCCGAAGGCCGGCTGGATTCCGATCGCCGGCGATTGGGATGGAGATGGCAAGGACGGCATCGGCCTCTATGTCCCTGCCACCTCCGTCTTCCTCCTCAAGAACACCCTCGATCAGAGCCCCGCCGACTGGGAGATCCAGTTCGGCCCGCCCGCCGCAGGCAGGATTCCCCTCGCCGGCGAGTGGTAATAAGCTTCGCGGATGACACTCCGCCTATCCCTCGCCCTGGTCCTCTTCGCCCTCCCCCTCGCCGCCCAGGAGTACGACGTGATCCTTCGCGGCGGCACGATCTACGACGGCAGCGGCGGCAAGCCCTATGTGGGCGACGTCGCCATCAAGGGCGACCGCATCGCCAAGCTCGGAGACCTGGGCAAGGCGGGCGCCAAGACCGTGATCGACGTCAAAGGGCTGGCCGTCGCCCCTGGCTTCATCAACATGCTGAGCTGGGCCACCGACTCCCTGATCCATGACGGGCGCGGCCAGAGCGACATCCGCCAGGGCGTGACCCTCGAGGTCATGGGCGAGGGCTGGTCCATGGGGCCGTTCAACGAGGCCATGAAGAAGGAGTACGTCGAGCAGCAGGGGGACATCAAGTTTCCCGTCACCTGGACCACCCTCGGCGAGTACCTCGAGCACCTGGAGAAGCTCGGCATCTCGCCGAACGTGGCCAGTTTCGTGGGGGCGACCACGGTGCGCGTCCACGAGCTGGGCTACGAGAACCGCCCCCCCACTCCCGAGGAGCTGAAGCGCATGCGCGCCCTCGTGCGGCAGGCCATGGAAGAGGGCGCGCTGGGCGTGGGCTCCTCCCTGATCTACGCGCCCGCCTTCTACGCCGGCACCGAGGAGCTCATCGCCCTGTGCCAGGAGGCCTCCCCGTACGGCGGCATGTACATCTCCCACATGCGTAGCGAAGGCAACCGCCTGCTCGAAGCCGTGGACGAGCTCATCGACATCTCCCGGCGGGCGCGCATCCCGGCCGAGATCTATCACCTCAAGGCAGCCGGCCGGCAGAACTGGGGCAAGCTCGACCAGGTGCTCGCGAAGATCGAGAAGGCCCGGGCCGACGGCATGCGCATCACCACGGACATGTACACCTACACGGCCGGCGCGACCGGCCTCGACGCCGCCATGCCCCCCTGGGTGCAGGAAGGCGGCCTCAAGTCCTGGAAGGAGCGCATGCAGGACCCCGCCACCCGCGAGCGCCTGAAGAAGGAGATGTCCACCCCGACCACCGAGTGGGAAAACCTTTATCTCGCGGCCGGGCCGGAGAACACCCTGCTGGTGGCGTTCAAGAACGACAAGCTCAAACCTCTCACCGGCAAGTCCCTCGCCGAGATCGCCAGGATGCGCGGCAAGTCGCCCGAGGAGACCGCCATGGACCTGGTGATCGAGGACGACAGCCGGGTGGGCACGATCTACTTCCTGATGTCCGAGGAGAACGTCAAACGCCAGATCGCGCTCCCCTACATGAGCTTCGGCTCGGACGGCGAGGCGCTGGCTCCCGAGGGTCCCTTCCTCAAGTCCAACCCCCACCCGCGGGCCTACGGCAACTTCGCCCGCGTGCTCGGCAAGTACGTGCGCGACGAGAAAGTGATCCCTCTCGAAGAGGCCGTGCGCAAGCTCACCTCGCTGCCCGCCGAGAACCTGAAAATCAAGGAGCGCGGCCGGCTTCAGGAAGGTTTTTTCGCGGACCTCGCGGTGTTCGACCCAACCAAAGTCCAGGACCACGCCACCTTCGAGAAGCCGCACCAGTACTCGACCGGCGTCCGCCACGTCTGGGTCAACGGCGTGCAGGTGCTCAAGGACGGCGAGCACACGGGCGCGAAGCCGGGGCGCGTCGTGCGGGGGCCGGGCTGGAAGAAGAAGTAACCGGTCAGGCTTTCCTGAGGATCTCCGCGACCTCGCGATACCCCAGGCGCTCGGCCTCCTGCAGCGCGGTCGTGTATTCGTCGACCCGCGTCCGGGACGCGGGGTCCGCGCCTTTCGAAAGCAGCAGCTCCACCGCCCTGACATCGTTGCGGGTGGCGGCGTAGTGCAGGGGCGTGTAGTCGTTCACGCCGCGCTGCTGGATGTCCGCTCCCGCGCCGAGTAGCAGCTCCAAGATCTCGTGCCGGTCCTCCCGATCCGTCGAGAGGGCCGCGATGATCGAGGGAAAGCCGGTCTCCTCGCCATGGTTCAGATCGGCTCCGAGATCGATCAGCGCGCGGACGAGCTCCAGCGGGGCGTGATAGATCGCGTACTCCAGTGGGTAGGTGCGGAGCGGCCAGATCCAGCCGTTCGGAAGATCGACGAGGGCATTCAAGGCCTCCAGGTCCCCGGCCTTGAATGCCTCGTCGATGCGTAGCGCGTCGGACATGTCTCCGATCTTATGCCGACGTTGGTGGTGTAGATGAGGGTGAGATGCCCGCCAGCAACGCTAGGAACAGCACGACCACCGCCGCGGCCGGCACCCAGGCCGGCGCCGAGGCGAGCGCCGCGAGGATGAGCGCGATGATGAGGAGCAGCAGGATCAGGAAGAGCACGAACTGCAGCACGTGCACCAGGTCCGGGACGAGATCCCGGACGCAGTCGAGTCGGCCGCCGCCGTTGAGCCCGCCCGAGAGCAGGTAGGCGCCCGCGCCCGTGGCCTCGTCGTGAATGATGTAGCCCGTGCCGACCCAGGGACCGAGGTCCATGTTCCGCTCCGCGGTGAGCACCGTCTTGCCCTGGCTCACCGCCCGGTTGATGTCGGCCTCGACGGCCGAGCTGAGCTGGAGCAGGGGCATCACCGCCGCCGCGTTGGCGGAGGTGATGCGGTAGACCGGCACGCCCTGTTCCATGGCGGCCGAGAGCAGATGGATCGCCGAGATGCCCCGGCTCGACGAGGGGGCGGCATTGCCGGCCGCCGAGAGCTGGTCGAACACGGCTCCCTCGAGATACGAGCCCTGGAAGCCCGACTGCTTCATGAAGTCGATGACGCGCGCCGGATCGGCTCCGGCCGCTCCCATCAGCGAGTGCTTCACGTCCATGATCGAGCCCTGGTAGACGCCCGACCTGGGGAAGCCGAAGAGGTAGGAGACGCTCAACGGCGAGCTGAAGAAGCCGACCGAGGGCAGCCGCAGGGAATGGACGTCCGCGCCGCGGGCCGCGATCTCGGCCATGTAGTCGGTCTCCATCCAGTAGTGGAGCTGCACCTGGTGGAGGTACTCGGGCGCGTTGTTCACCGGGTTGGCGTTGAACCGCTTCTCGACCGCCTGCGGGGTCACGCCGTTGCCGGTGATGCCCACCACGATCTCGTCTCCGGCCACGATCTGATAGGAGATCGTGGTCGGGCCGTCCGGACCCTGGAAGACCACGTCGAAGAAGTAGCTGCCGCCCATCTGCACGGCGCCGCCGGAGCCCAGCGTGGCGCCGTCGAGCTTGATGCGCGGGACGACGTCCACGAGGTAGACCGGCAGCGAGCTCGCTCCGCTGTTGCGCGCCGCCGCCAGCGTGTCGGCGTCGGCCTGCGTCGCGGGCTCGAACTGGATGCCGAGCCGGCGGGTGTTGAGCTGCGGCAGGCTCACTTTGATAGAGAGGGACGGGTCGCCGGCCGCGCGCTCGAACTGCGAGGCGAAGCCGTTGAGCGTCACGGTATGGCGCATGCCCGCCGGCAGAGCACTGACCGCGCTCCCCCGCTGCAGCACCTCGTAGGGCAGCGACGCCGGCAGGATCGAGCTCGCGCGCTGCACGATGGCCTTGCCGCCGACGAGGCCCTCCCTCGAGCGCGGGACGGAGTGGGAGTTGATGTACGCGTCGCTCTGCAGGACCCAATCGGCCATCCGCTGGTCGAGCACCTCGCGATTGACGTTGGTGACCTTGCCCAGCGACTCGTCGATGTCCATCAGGCCGTCCGGATCGCGGATGGAGCTGATCGGGTTGTCGGCGAAAAGCGTCGACTTGGGCTGGAGCTGGTACTGCTTGAAAGAGGCGTCCATCGGAACCCAGGTGTCGCCCGCGCCTTGCACCGCGCCGCGGCTCGGGATGTTGTCCACGAACGCCTCGACCCAGACATGGTCGAGGCGGATGTGGGTGACCGCGCCGCCGCTCGTCAGCGCGACGTTCGGCACGCCGCCCTGGCCGAGGAGCTGCTGCGCCACCTTGTAGCTCGCCGCGCCGCCCACCCAGTTGAGCACCGGCGCGACGGGCACCTGCACGGTTCCGGTGACGTAGCGGGCGGGAACGTTGGCGGCGCGCAGGAGGGCGACCAGCAGGCTGGCCGTGTCGAACGCGTTGCCGCGCTTCGCGTCGAGGGTCATCTGCGAACCCTGGACGGAGCCGTAGGTGGGGTAATACTCGACGTTGTTGCGCACCCAGTCATAGATGCGGACCGGATGGTTGCCGAGCGACGCGGCCAGGGCCCGGATCTCGGGCGTGATCTGGGCGTCCTCGGTCTCCGCGAGGTCGGCGGCGACGGGCGGCGTCAGGTTCGCCGTGGTCCTCGCGATGGACTCCGACCGGACCTGGCTCAGGCCGGTGGCCAAAGCGCCTCCGCCCGGCTGGCGCTCGACCGGCTCCGCCCTGCGGAACGGCAGCTTGCCGGGATCGAGCTCCCCGAGCTCGTTGGCTCGCTCGGTCGTGGACTTGCGCAGGAGGTCGGCCGCGTCGGCGATCGCCTCATCCACCGCCGCGGGCTGAGCGCTCGTGCTCGCGGTATCCAGGTCGGCGATCACCTCCTGGATCTCGTCCAGATACCTGGCCTGGGCGGCGTCGTGCCGGCCGTGCTTGGACGAATTCAGGTTCGCCTTGGTGTTGGCGGCCTTCTGGAGGACCTTCTGGTGAGCGGCGTTCAGGCGCTCCGCGAGCTTGTCCGCCTTCTCGGCCTTGTCCTGGGGACCGGCCGCGGCGAGCGAATCGAGCTCCGCCGCGATCCGCCGCATCTCTTCCGCGGCCTCTTCATCCACGTCGGAGCCGATGGCCGGCACCGATTCCGACGCCGCCACCACCGCGACCGGCTTCGCCTCGGCCTGCGCTCTCGCGCGCCGGGCATACCGCCGCAGGTAATCCTTCTCCTCTTTCGAGAAGGCGAAACGCGGGTCGTCCGCGATCCGCAGCAGGACTCCGCCCGGGTTTTCCTGGGCCGCCTTGGAAAGAGCCCAACTGTTGCCCCCGGACGTCATCCAGACCAACGAGGCGAGGACGAACGTAGCCGTGCCTGTCTTGAGACTTCGATTCTTGAATAGCATGAGCACTGGCCTCCTCGTCCTAGCAGGGGTCGCCGCAGCCGATCGGCGGGGGCTGAGCGATGAGCGGATCGCACGCGGTGGCGTTCTGGATGGCCTGCGCGGCCTGCATCTGATGCCCCAGGTCGCCGCCGGCGAAGCAGATGTGATTGATCCGGTTGCGCGTCTCGTAGCAGCGCAGCCACCGGGCCTTCGTCTGCCGCAGGTTGAAGCAACCCGGGGTGTTGCGGCACGCGAACGGCGCCGGCGGGCCGCACGAGTCGGGCGCGTGGACTTGCGCCTGCAGCGCCTGGCACGTGGCCAGAGGGCACAGCATCAGCGGGTTGTTGACGTCGCACTGCGCCTCGGCGCTGCCGGCGAAGAGAAAGCCGGCGAAGAGCGCCAGGGCCGCGAGGGCCGGTTTCGGAATCGTGAGTCTTACCATGACAGATCTCCTGTGATCGAAACTCGGATCAGTCGCAGACCGTGGAGTCGAACAGCGCCCCCTGATCCACGCAGGCGCCCTTGTTGTTGTGTGGCACGCAGACCGTGACCACGCCTTCGCACTTGGCGCCGCGTCCGTCCTCGGCCTTGAAGAACAGGTGGTAGACGCGGCCGTCGAGCTGGCCCGAGCGCTCCGCCCTCACCTTGACGCTCGAGGTTCCGACGCCAAGGGCATCGGGGCAGGTCTTGCCGTCGCCCGTGTGATCGGTCCTCTCGTCCTGGAACACGTTCTGGACGGTGAGGGTCACCGGATCGCCGTCCGGATCGGTCACGCCGCCGACGGTTACAGGAACGAGCTTGTGGTTCGGCGGCCAGATCCCGAGCGACGAAGCGAACGCGGCGGCGCAGACGGGCGGAGCGTTGACCACTGTAAGAGTGGCGCTGTCCAGGGTCTGCTCCGAGTCGGCTCCGCTCGGCTTCGCGAGCAGCACCGCCATGTAGGCCTTGTTGGTTTCCAGGCCCTGCGACGAGAACGCCTGGGCGTCGGTGAAGCTCTGGCCCGGAGCGAGGCTCGCTCCGTCGAGCAGCTCGGCCACCACCGCGCCGGATGCGGGATCGACCAGGACCACGCGGATCTCCAGATCGTTCAGCGACACGTTGCCGCGGTTGTGGACCGTGTAGGTGGCGTTGCTGGAATCCCCCGCGTCGACCTTCTCCGGATCGAGCACCAAGGTGCCGGCGAGGCCGGCCGAGGCGTCGATCGTGAAGCTCGCCGAGCAGGTCGCCAGCGTCTGGCCGGCGGTGGAGACGGTGAGGCTCGCCTGGTAGCTGCCCGCTTCGTGGCCGCCCGCCGAGAGCACGAAGCTCTGCTGCGAACGGGCGCCGGGCGGCAGCGGCGCGAGCTGGCGCGACTCGTCGTAGATGCTGTCGCCTCCTGCATTGCGCACCCTGAGCGAGGCGCTCACCCCGGAGATCGAGAACGACGCGTGATCGTTCTTGACCGCCGACGCGAGGCTCACCAGGTCGGCGACGCCGTAGCTCAGCCGGTCGGGGAAGATCTCGCAGCTCAACGCGGCCACCGGGATGGTATCCGGCGTGGCCGGGTTGCAGTCGTCGTCGATGCCGTTGCCCGGGATCTCCGGCATGCCGGGGTTCACCTCGGGATTGTTGTCGTTGCAATCCTCGGTGGCCGGGAAGCCGTCCTCGTCCTCGTCCTCGACCGTGAAGCCCGCGCACTGGGAGAGGTCGACGCGGCAGTCGGCGGTGCACTGCAGGAAGCCCGAGGCGTAGCCGAAGGAAGAGCAGGTCGAGCCGCGGAAATCATTTCCATCGCAAGCCTCGGCCTCGCGGTTGGCGGAGCCGTCGCCGCAGAACTGATTGATGAACTCGAGCTGCGCGCCGCCCGGATAGATGTAGGAATCGTCCGCGTTGATGCCCTCGACCGTGATGCCGTGAGGCTGCGGCGAAGAGGTCGTGTGGGAGCCCTCGGAAACCTGGAGCAGCGCCGAGGAGAAACCCGTCGAGCCGATCGGCGCGAACTGGGCCGTGGCGACCGGCACGCCGTCCAGCGTGACCGTGCCGACCGAGGCGGTGGGCGCGATCAGGGTCAGGAAGTGCTGGACGAACTGAGATCCGCCGACCGTCGAGAAGGTGTACGACTTCAGGTACTGATCCGGCGGGATCATGTTGGCCATGGACGGGTCGCCGAGCGATGCGCCCGGGCTCGCGGAACCGGTCATGAATTGGGTCACGAAGATCGGGTGGTTCGCCGTGAAGGCGTGGCTGCCCGTGATCGGCCCGACCTCCATGAACTTGCCCTTGTTGAGAGTCGCCTGCAGCACGCCGTCCAGGCTCACCTGGGTGCCGTCGACCGACGCCACCACGCGGTAGATCGAGCCGCCGTTGCGGTTCGGCAGGTTCCTCACGAGGGCCGAGGTGCCCCAGCTCTGCAGCGGGTGGGCGACCTCGAAGATGTGGTCGCAGTACGACGTGAAGGCCGGCACGTTCGTGCAGATGTTGCCGTTGAGCACCGCCACCGGCCGGTCGGATTCGATCAGGGTGCCGGTGAGGTCGTTCGTGAAGAAGGCGGCCTCGCCGCGGAAGCCCTGGCCGCGGCCGAGCGTGACCTGGTACGGCGTGTTGGCCGGCACGTTCACGCCCGGGGGCGGGATGCGCAGGGTCGAGGTCGGCGTGATCGTCACCGTCGTGTTGTCGTACGGCGCGACGACCAGGAACTGGCTGCGGTCCTGGCTCACCAGGCGCGACGGATAGGTCGTCAGGATGTAGGAGGTCCCGAGCGCGTCGACCGGCAGGGCCATGCCCGCGTCGGACGTGAACTGCGCGCGGTTGACCAGATAGGTCACGAACTCGTCGGGGCCGAACACGCGCGCGGCGTTGTTGCGCACCACGCCCGCGGGCCAGCCGGTGTGGGACCCGTTCGGCAGGTTGACCACCTTCACCTGGCCCGGCGTCAGGGCCACCGTCTGCGAGAAGCTCGGCGAATTGATCGGATATTGGATCGTGACGGTCGTCGGTACGTCGCTGGTGAGCTGCACCGACGCCGTGGCCGAGCCGAGCGGGTTGGGCATGAGCCCGACGAAGAACTCGCGGCCCTTGTTGTCGATGATGAAGCTCGCCGCGTCGCACTGGCTCGTGTCCATGTTGCAGTCGGACGAGCAGCTCAGCTGCCCGCCGCCCAGGCCGAGCGACTCGCAGGTCGCGCCGTTGAAGTCGCTCAGGTCGCACGACTCGTTGGGCTGGTTGATCTCGCCGTCGCCGCAGGTCGCGGCGGCGTTGCAGGAGCTGACGTCGAAGGTCAGGCAGTCGTTGGAGCATGCGAGCGTGCCGGTGGCGAAGCCCTGCGTCTCGCAGCTCTGGGCCGCGAGGTCGGTGCCGTCGCACACCTCGAAGAGCTGGTTGCGCACGTTGTCGCCGCACGCCGGGGGCGCGGAGCAGCCCGTGGTGTCGAGGGTGCACTGGGCGCTGCACGCGAGAGTGCCCGCGCCCAGGCCGACGCCTTCGCAGGTCAGTCCGGCGGGCACGCCACCGTCGCAGGCCTCGCCCGGCTGATTCATCGCGCCGTCGCCGCAGTAGGGCACGAGCGAGAGCGCCTTGAGCGCCTGCAGGGCCAGCGCCGTGGTGTAGGGGTCGCCTTCCCAGCTCCCGTCGGACCGCTGGCTGCCGTTGAGGAAGGAGATCACCACCGCGACCTCGTTGCCGAAGGCCGGCACCGACGCCAGCGCCATGGCGGCGAGGGCCGTATTGATCACTTCGTTGCCGGGCGCGCCGTAGCTGCCGTTCGGGTTGCGCTTGACGCGCAGGAAGTCGGTGGCGGCGTCGATCTGCGGATCGAGATAGAAACGGCTGTGATAGGCGGTGAGCGCCAGGAGCGCCTGGCTGGTGCAGAAGATCTCGCTGTCGGCGTCGCCGTCCTTCGTCTGGACGCACGGCCAGCCGCCGTCCGGCTTCTGGGCCGCCAGCAGGGAGATGAGCGCCATGCGCAGGAGGTCTTCGTCGGCCGCCGGCTGCGCCGTCACCGCGGAAAGGGCGAGCGCGGTATCGAGAGGATCGGCCACGAAGCCCAAGGTCAGGCCCCAGCCGCCCTCGGGATCGGCGTCCGAGAGGAGGACGGTCACGAGACCGGCGACGTTGCGGCCCTCGGCCGCGAGGGCGGTGAGCCGCCGCGCGCGGTCGTCGCTGTCCTCGACCGGCTCGGCTTCCAGGAAGCCCGCGGCCGAGGAGCGGTTGCCCGGCGCCTGGGCGACTTCCTGGAGCGCCCGCAGCGCCTCGGAGGTGGCGTGAACACGCCGCACCTCGGTGCTCTCCCAGCTTCCGTCGGCCTGCTGGCTTCCTGTCAGATAAGTCACGCCCCTGGAAATCGCCTGGGCGCTGCCCGGCACGCTTCCAGCCAGCAGGCATCCCACGAGGATCAGGCAACTCGAGAACGCACGCATACAGGTCTCCTCCAAGCCGCGCGAAACGTCGCCGCAGCCTCACACCGGAGCCGGTGTGTCAAACCTTCAACAACCCGCAGTTGTCGATGGGATCGAAAGGAGGTTACAACAGGATTTGGGAGCCGGCAAGTCCCTTTTTTACATCTTCAGCCAGCGCGGAGAGAAAAGCTCGTAATTTCCGGGCGGACGTTGAAGCGCACTTGCAGGAGATGCCCGAGCCCGCGGTTGATGTACAGGCGGCGTCCTCCCGCGAGAGGAATTTCGCCCGCGGTGTAGCGGGTGTTGCGGACCGGAAGGAGGGGCGGAGGAAGGAACGGGGGCTTGCACTGGCCGCCATGAGTGTGCCCGGCGAGAATCCAGCCGCGGTAGCCGCTCCAGTCCAGCGAGTCCATGGCGTCGGGGTTGTGGCAGAGGACGATCGCCGCCTCGCTGCGGCGCTGCGCCAAGGCCCGCCGCGTATCGGATTGCTTCGCCCAGAGATCGTCGACGCCGATGAAGTCGAGCCCCCGCACCGTGGCGCACGAGTTGCGGAGCATTCGGATCCCAGCCCGCTCCGCCTCGGCCATCACGCGCAAGGCGACCCCGGGCTCGGACCACGCCCGGCCGTAATCGTGATTGCCGAGGATCCCGATCGTCCCCAGCCGTCCATGAGGAAGGTGCGAGAGCACGCGCCGGAGCTGCCCGTACTGAGCCTCCCCCGCCGCAGGATCGTAGGAGAGGAGGTCGCCCGTGATCACGAGGAGATCGGGCTGGAGGTCCGCGACCCGACGGAGGCAATCGATCAGGTATTCGTCGCTGACCCGCGGCCCCACGTGCAGGTCGCTGATCTGCACCATGCGCGCCCCGGCCAGCTCCTTGGGCAGGCCATCGATCGGCAGATCCCGCTCCACGACCTCCACCCAGTGCGGCTCGACCTGCCACGTATACAGACCGGTCCCGCAGGCAGCGGCGGCCGCGGCGGCGCTCAGGCGGAGGAATTGGCGGCGGTTCATGGAGAAGCGTTAAGATACCTCATTCTTTCTTGACGAGGAGAGACAGATGAAGCTATCTCGCGCCCTCGCGGCGGGGCTCGTATCGGTCCTTGCCGCCGCAGCCCCGGGCCAGGCCCAGGAGAAGGCTGATCTCTTCCGCGTTTCGAGCTGGCGGCTCGGTCCGGACCTCCTTGACGGCGATGCCGGCAATACCGCGATCGTCGAAGCGCGTGCGATCGAGATCGACGGAGCGCAGCTCCTGGCCGGGCAGGAGAAGCTCCGCTTCGAGCTGTTCGAGGGGACGCGCTACGAAGCCGTCCTGAGCGGGCTCGAGCGCCGCGGGCCGGAGGACGTCACCTGGCGGGGCTGGCTGGGTGCGCCGGGAGGAGACCGCGTGGTGCTCACCACCCAGGGAGCCCACGTCACCGGCATGGTGTTCTCTCCCGAGGGCGTCTACGAGATCGCTCCCCTCGCCGGCGGAGGCCACCGGCTCGCGCAGATCGACCACGACCGGTTTCCCGAGTGCGGGGGCAATCCCTCGCCTTCAGGCCCTGCCACGGCTTTCGGCGACGACGCCCTCGCCGAAGCCGCGGACTCCGCGGACCAGATCGACGTCATGATCGCCTACACCCCGCAGGCCCGCACCGCTGCCGGAGGCACGGCGGCCATCCGGGCGACGGCCCAGAGCGCCGTGGACATGGCGAACACCTCCTTCATCGACAGCGGCATGGTGGCGCGCTTCGTCCTCGTCTCGATAATTCAGGCGGGCTACAACGACTCGGGCGACATGGGGGCGGATCTGGACTGGCTCACCTCGGACGCCGCGATCGCGGCAGCCCGCGACGTGGCCCGCGCGGACATGGTCGGACTGATCGTAGAGGGCGGACAGGCCTGCGGGGTCGGCTTTGTAATGCAGTCCCCTGCCGCGTGGTTCGCGAGCTACGCGTTCCAGGTCACGGCCCGATCGTGCGCCGTCGGCAATCTCAGCTACGCCCACGAGCACGGCCACAACATGGGCATGGAGCACAACCCGGAGAATGGCAGCTCGCCGGCCCAGGCCTCGTATCCCTGGTCGTTCGGCCACTATGTCAACGGCCTGTTCCGAACGGTGATGTCCTACTCGAACCCGTGCGCCAACGGCTGCACCCGGGTCGCCCGCTTCTCCAATCCCAACCTCACCTATGCCGGTCAGCCGACGGGCATCGCCGACCAGCGGGACAATCACCGCACCGGCGACCTCACGGCTCCGATCGTCGCCAACTTCAGGCAGCGCGCGCTGGGGGATTTCCACACTCTCACTCCTTGCCGGCTGCTGGATACGCGGCAGGGGGCGGCCTTGATCTCGGGCGTTCCGCGGATGCTTCTGACAGCCGGGCAGTGCGGCGTCCCAGCGACGGCCTCGGCCCTGGCCGTCAACGTGACGATGACGGGGGCGACGAGCCCCGGCTACATTTCGCTCCAGGTCGGGAATCCCTGGCCGACGACGACCACCACGCTCCACTTCGGGTCCGGACAGAGCCGGGGCAACAACGCCATCATCCCCGTGTCGGGCGATGGTGCAGGCAGGCTCTCGATCCAGCCCCAGTTGCAGAGCGCAGGGACGGCGCATGTGATCGTGGACGTGAGCGGGTATTTCAACTGACGGCGGTTCAGGCCTCGCCCGCCAGACGGCGGGCTTCCTCGTAGAGACGGGAAGACAGGCGTAGACCGTTTGCAACGAGCTGATCCAGCAGCGGCGTGACGGCGTCGATCAAGTCTGCCTGCCTGGCGGCCAGGAGGACTCCGATCGTGCCCGTCTGAGGGATGCCGAGCGCCGCCGCAACGGCCCGCCCTCTCCGCTCGTCGATGACCGCGGTGGCCCCGAGCTCCTGCGCCAGGACGAGCACTTCGCTCTCCCCCTTGCCCAGCGAGGACGAGAGGCGCTCCACGGCCGAACGGTCGGAGACCTCTCCGGGCCTCAACCACTCCGCGCTCTTCACCAGGGCGGCTCCTGGCCGGCTTTCGTCCTGGGTAACCTCCCGCAGAACCGCTGCCGGCGCGAGGATCTCGCCAAAAAGCCTTGGCAGGAGGTCGAGCTGGCCGAGCCGCGCCAGCGAGATCAGCGGGCCGGAGTTGACGACGATCCGCACGTCAATTCTGGGTCGGCTTGGCGGCAGCCCTGGCGGCTGCGAGGTCTCTTTCCAGCTCCCGGGGGCTGGCGTCCAGGTAGGGCAGCTTCCTCCGGTCCAGCAGGTCGAGGAATCCGACCTTGGACATCCCGAGAATCTCCGCCGCCTTGCCCGCGGAGATCTCCCCTTCCTGGAACAGCTCCAGGACCACCCACTCCTGGGCCCGCCGTCCGAGGTCTGACTCGGGGATGTTCAAAGCTGCCATCAGGTCGCGGGGCAGCTCGATCTGGATCTTCAAAGCGCTCATTCTGTCCATCATAGCGCGTCGCTCAGCAATCGGGGCAGGAGCGCGATCTCGTCCTGCCCGTGCTCGCCCATCAGGCAGATCTGGATCCAGTTCCGCTCGCGGAGGTACGAGCTGGAGTAGCTGAGCTCGTATCCCCTCTCCTCCAGAGCGCGGCCGATCTTGCACGATTCCACCTCCGGCGGCAGCACGACCGTGGTCACCGCGGGCGAGGCGTGAGTGTCCGGAGCCAGGATGCTCAACCCATGGTCCCGAAGACTGGCGCGGAGCCAGGACGCGAGGCTCGCGATGTGGGAGAACCGCTCCTCGAAGCGCCGGCGCTC
>Ga0190269_10000935_pt1 | contig 14380 bp, 15 predicted proteins | sample Popmic249IS_FD_133749 | JGI IMG/M metagenome (GOLD analysis project Ga0190269, IMG submission 133749) | Populus adjacent soil microbial communities from riparian zone of Blue River, Arizona, USA - 249 IS | ecosystem: Environmental > Terrestrial > Soil > Riparian zone | place: USA: Arizona...
AAGGCCCGCTGATTGACGAGCACGCGCTGGCCAAGGTCGAGGAGCATGTTGCCGACGCCAGGTCCGGCGGCGCGCGCGTGCTGGTCGGCGGCGCGCGCCACGCGCTCGGCGGCACGTTCTTCCAGCCGACCGTGCTGGCCGACGTGATCCCGTCGATGAAGATCGCCAACGAGGAGACCTTCGGCCCGGTCGCGCCGCTGTTCCGCTTCAAGGACGAAGCCGAGGCGATCGCGCTGGCCAATGCCACAACCGCAGGCCTGGCCGCGTACTTCTACAGCCGCGACGTCGCGCGCGTGTTCCGCGTGGCCGAGCAGCTGCGGTACGGGATGATCGGCATCAACACCGGCCTGATCTCGACCGAGGTCGCGCCGTTCGGCGGCATGAAGGAGTCCGGCATCGGCCGCGAGGGCTCCAGGTACGGCATCAACGACTACCTCGAGACCAAGTACTGGTGCCTGGGCGGCTTGCCGCCGTAACCGGTCAGATCCTCGGGGAGATGTCGATCACCCCGATCAGCTCGAGGATGATCAGCACCAGCAAGGCCACCAGCACCAGCTCGACCGCGCCGGCGCCCGCCGGCAGCGCATCGATGCGTGACGACAGCTCCTGCAATTCGGCCTCGGTGAGACTGGCGATGCGGACCGCCGCATCAGCCGGGCTGACGCCGAGCGCTTCGAACTGGCGCTGGATGTCCTCGCGCGCGAGGAACGCATCGACGCGTTCGCGCTGCTGCGACGCTGCCGGCGCCAGCAGCTCGGCCGTGGCGATCCTGCCGGCCTGCGCCGGCATCGACGACAACAGCAGGCAGGGCACGAGCAGCCCGGCAAGGAACGAGTGTGAGCGCATGGTGGCAAAGCTCCGTTGACGGTTCGGTGTACCGACCTTAGGGAGTGTCGCGGCCAGGCGTCGGTGCGCCACCGTACACAACTACGCCGAATAAGGACTATGCTGATCGGACCCCATGGGAGGGCCCACGTGTCCCTGTCCGAAACGCCCTCACCGCGACAAAACCACCTGCTGGCCGCGCTGAATCCCGACGTCCAGGCACGCCTGTTCCCGCACCTCGAACGCGTCGACCTGCCGCTCGGCAAGGTCCTGTATGAATCCGGGGACGCGATGCGCCACGTCTATTTCCCGGCCGATTCCATCGTTTCGCTGCTGTACGTGATGGAGAGCGGCGCGTCGGCGGAGATTTCCGTGGTCGGCAACGAGGGCCTGATCGGCGTCGCCCTGTTCATGGGCGGGGAAAGCACGCCGAGCCGCGCCATCGTGCAGAGCTCCGGCTCGGCCTATCGCCTGCTCGGCCAGCGCCTGAAGGACGAGTTCAACCGGCACGGCGACCTGCTGCTGCTGATGTTGCGCTACACCCAGTCGCTGATCACGCAGATGGCGCAGACCGCGGTGTGCAACCGCCACCACTCGGTCGACCAGCAGTTGTGCCGCTGGCTGCTGCTGTCGCTGGACCGCCTGCGGGACAACAAGCTGACCATGACGCAGGAGCTGATCGCCAACATGCTCGGCGTGCGCCGCGAAGGCGTGACCGATGCCGCCGGCAAACTGCAGAAACAGGGCGCCATCGAGTACAGCCGTGGCCACATCACGGTGCTGGACCGGCCGAAGCTCGAGAAACTCAGCTGCGAGTGCTACGCGGTGGTCAAGAAGGAAACCGACCGGCTGCTGCCCTATCTGCCCCACAAGGCAATGCCCACCTCTGTGTCTTAACGAACAGATCGCGGCGCCGCTATCGCCCACACTGGCGGCATGCGCACGAACCGGCTGCTCGAAGGGCTGCCGCCGAAGGAACGCGACCGGATCCTGGGCCGCTGCGAGACGGTCGAGCTGGAATTCGGCACGACCCTGTGCGAGTCCGGATCGCCTTACCGGCACGTCTACTTCCCCGTCCACGGGTTCATCTCGACGGTGGCGACGCTCGTCAACCACCAGCCGCTGGAAATCAGGCTGATCGGCGACGAGGGCGTGCTGGGCGCAACGCTGGCGCTCGGCGTCGACACCGTACCGCTGCGCGCCGTGGTACAGGGTTCCGGCGCCGCCTGGCGCATGGCCGCGGGACCGTTCAAGCGCTCATTGCGCGAAAGCCCGGCCTTGCTGCGCGTGCTCCGCCGCTACCTGTACGTGCTGCTGGCGCAGCTGACCCAGAGCAACGGCTGCAACCGGTTCCACGAGGTCGAGCCGCGGCTGGCGCGCTGGCTGCTGTTGACGCATGACCGCGCGCACTCGGATCATTTCCACCTGACCCACGACTTCCTCGCCGACATGCTCGGCGTGCGCCGCAGCGGCATCACCATCGCCGCCGGAGAGCTGCAGAAGCGCGAGCTGATCCGCTACGTCCGCGGCGAGATCCAGGTGCTCGACCGCAAGGGGCTCGAGGCGCGCTCCTGCGAGTGCTACGAAGCGGGCATCCGGGATTACGCGCAGGTGTTCGCTTAGGGCTCGAAGAACTGGTAGTTGTTGCGCCCGCGGTCCTTGGCGCGGTACATCGCAGCATCCGCGTGCTTCATCAACGTCGCCGCGTCTGCCCCGCCGTCGGGATAGAGGACGATGCCGATGCTCACGGTCGCGTGCAGCTCCTGGTCGTCGATGCGGTGGGGCGCGCCCAGCGCCAGGAGCATCTTGTCTGCGGTGACGGCCACGTCCTCGGCGCGCCCCACTTCCGGGAGCAGAATCACGAATTCGTCGCCACCCTGCCGGCTGACGGTGTCCGAGGCGCGCACGCAAGCGCTCAGGCGCCTCGCCACGGACAGCAGCAGGCGGTCGCCGACCGAGTGGCCGAGCGTGTCATTGACCTGCTTGAAGTGGTCCACGTCCAGGAACAGCAAGGCCATTTTGGTCCGGCGTCGCCCGGCGCTGGCCATGGCCTGGCCCAGGCGGTCGTTCAGCAAGGCGCGGTTGGGCAGATTGGTCAGGCTGTCATGCCGGGCCAGGTACGCCATGCGCTGGGACTTCGCGCGCGCGATGCTGACGTCGCGAAACACCATGACCGCGCCGCTGACTCGACCCCGGCGATCGTGGATGGGCGCGGTGGAATCCTCGATCGGCGCCTCGACGCCGTCACGCCGGACCAGGATGCAGTTCTGGGCCAGCGCGCGTGCCTTGTTGTCGCGGATCGTCGGGGCCATCGGATTGGGCGCGGCTTCGCGGGTGGTGGCGTCGATGATCCGCAGCACCTCCTCCAGCGGGCGGCTGGCGGCTTCGGCCCACGGCCAGCCGGTCAGGCGTTCGGCGACGACGTTGAGATAGGTCACAGCACCCTTCAGGTCGGTGCACACGACCGCGTCGCCGATGCAATTGAGCGTGACTTGCGCGCGTTCCTTTTCCTCGAACAGGGCCTCGGCGATCGCCGCGCGCTCGATCATGCTGCCCAGGATCTTGGGCAAGGTGTAGCCGTCGAGGCGCGACATCAGCAGGTAGTCCTGCGCGCCCTGCTGGACCGCGAGCCTGGCGAGGTCCTCGTGGTTCGAATTGGTCAGCACCAGGAGCGGGACATGCGGGGCCGCGCTGAACAGCCGCCGGAACGTCTCGAGGCCCTCGCTGTCGGGCAGAAACAGGTCCATCAGCACTGCGGCCAGGCAGCCCGTGGCCTGCTTTTCCTTCCGGGCTTCCAGGGCCAGGCGCTCCACGCCTTCGGCGCAGGTCCTTATCCACTCGACGCGAAACGGCCCATCGTCGGCGCCGGTCAGCGCCTCGCGGACGGACCTGGCATCGGTCGTGTCGTCCTGGACCAGCAGGATATGCTGGCAGCGGGTCACGCCACGGTCCCTGTTCAGCGGCGAACAGGTCAGGCTTTGCGCGGCACGCCCAGCAACAGCACGCCGACGACCAGGATTCCCAGCCCGGCCCAGATCGGCACGTTGACGTGCTCCTTTTCATCCACGGACAGATGCAGCCCGCCGATGTCGGCGGTGTGCGTGTCCTTGGTGAAAGTGAAGCCGCCGTACGCCAGGCCCAGCGCGCCGAGCACGATCAGGACGATTGCCACGAGTTTTGTCGGATTCATGGTCGGCTCCTAGATCGCCTTTCGGCCCTGGATCACCCGGATCAGCACGACCACGACGGCGACCACCAGCAGCAGGTGAATCAGGCCGCCCATGGTGTACGAGGACACGAAACCCAGCACCCACAGCGCCAGCAGCACAATCACGATTGTTTCGAGCACTTTCCTACTCCTTGCATCGTTTTACGTCACCGCATGAGGCTATCGGCGCGACGCCGGTGCGTCGGTCTGCCAGCGCACATTGACCTATGTCCCGTGCCGGACAGACCCGGCGGGCGCGGCCACGGAAACTGGCAGCGTGAGCGACAAATCGATGGCCGTGGAAGCGCGCTCGCTGGCGCCCGCCGGGTTGCTGCTGATCGCGATCCTGACCATCCTTCACCTGGCGCGCGACGTGGTGCTGCCGGTGGTGGTGGCCCTGATCCTCAGCCTGGTGTTCCTGCCTGCGGTGCGCGGCATGAAGAAGCTTTTCATTCCGGCGCCGCTCGGCGCGGCCATCATCGTGCTGGCCCTGATGACGACCTTCTTCGGCGGCATTTACGCGCTGGCCGAGCCGGCATCGGCCTGGCTCGACAAGGCGCCGCAAGGCCTGCGCGAGCTCGGCGTGAAGCTGGCCCGCTTCAGCGGGCAGGTGCACGACGTGACCAAGGCCACCGGCCAGGTCCAGGACATGACCCAGGACATGACCAGCGGCAAGAGCGGCGCGACCGATCGCGCCCGCGAAGTGACGGTGCGGGCGCCGACGCTGGCCGGCGGGATCTTCGCCGCCGCCAAGGAGTTCGCGGTCGGCGCGACCAGCACGCTGGTGCTGCTCTACTTCCTGCTGGCCTGCGGCGACCTGTTCCTGCGCAAGACCATCGCCGCGACACCGCGCCTGGCCGACAAGGAGCGCGCGATCGACATCGCGCAACAGGTCGAAGCCGGCGTTTCCAACTACCTGCTGACCGTGACCCTGATCAACATCGGCCTGGGCTGCGTCACCGCGCTGGCAATGTACCTGCTGGACGTGCCGAATCCCGTGCTGTGGGGCGCGCTGGTCGCCGTGCTGAACTTCGTGCCCTACCTGGGCGAGATCGCCGCGGTCGGCGCCCTGACGATTGTGGGCCTGCTGACCTTCGACGAGCTGTGGCGCGGCCTGCTCGTGCCGGGCGTGTTCTGCCTGCTGTCCGCCGCCGAGCGCTACCTGATCACGCCACTGGTGCTCGGGCGGCGCCTGAGCCTCAACCCCGTGGTGATCGTGCTGTCGGTGCTGTTCTGGGGCGCGATGTGGGGCGTGCCCGGGGCCCTGCTCGCGGTGCCGATCCTGGTGGCGCTGAAGATCCTGTGCGACCGCATCGAGCGGCTCAACGTATTTGGGGAGTTCCTGGCAGCGTGAGCACGGCCTGTTCCAGGCGCGCGTTCTGTTCGGCGAGCGCCCGATACAGCAGCCGCACTTCCAGCATGTTGTGGATGCGGGTCCTGACTTCGACCAGGTCGAACGGCTTGCTGATGAAATCCTTGGCGCCGGCCTCCAGCGCGCGCAGCTTGTGGTTGGGCTGGGCCGTGATGACCAGGACCGGAACGTAGCCCTCGGGGTCGAGGGCCTTGAGGCCTTCCAGCACCGCAAACCCGTCCATGCCCGGCATCATCAGGTCGAGCAGGATCAGGTCGTAGGCGTTCTGGCGATGCAGCTCGACGACTTCGCGCGGATCCATCGTGGAACTGACCCCGGTATAACCGGCCGTGTTGAGCATCTGCTCGAGCAGGCGCACGTTGGCCGGCAGGTCATCGACAATCAGGATCCTGGCGACCTTCGGGAAACTGATGTTCACGGCAATGTCTCCGGGCTCGCTGGCCACCGGGTGCCGTCAGGCCGCAGCCCGCAGCCCGGTCACGTACCTGCCGATACCGCGGTAGCCCATGTAGCTGCCGGACGCGCCGAAGATCGGCTCCCCGCTGACCTGGAAGAACTGCTGCGAGCCATCGGCATTGAGCCGGCTGTAGACGAAATCGAGGAACGGCCGCCGCGCCGCGATGTTCGCCATCAGCACCGCGCGCTCGGCCTCGTTCCAGCGCACGCCCGGCGCGCTGCCGACCGGGTCCAGCGAACCGTCAGGCCGGATGCCGAGCATCTCGAACGCCGGCCCCGAAACGCGGATGAGGCTGCCGTCCGCATCCTGTTCCCAAAACCAGTCGGCGGACAGCTCCATCAGCCGGCGATAGCGTTCCTCGCTCAGGCTCAACTCGGCAGTCCTTTCCAGCACAGCCTGTTCCAGGCGCACGTTGTGTTCGGCGAGGGCCCGGTACAGCAGCCGCACCTCCAGCATGTTGTGGATGCGGGTCCTGACTTCGACCAGGTCGAACGGCTTGCTGATGAAGTCCTTGGCGCCGGCCTTCAGCGCGCGCAGCTTGAGATCGGGCTGGGCGGTGATGACCAGCACCGGCACGTAGCCCTCGGTGTCCATGGCCTTGAGGCCCTCCAGCACCGCGAACCCGTCCATGCCCGGCATCATCAGGTCGAGCAGGATCAGGTCGTAGGCGTTCTTGCGATGCAGTTCGCAGACTCCGAGCGGATCCATCGTCGAGCTGACCCCGGTATGGCCGGCGTTGCTGAGCATCTGCTCGAGCAGGCGGACGTTGGCCGGCAGGTCGTCGACGATGAGGATCCTGGCATCCAGGACCTCGGGGAGGGTGATTTTCATGAGGCTGCCTCGAGTGCCACGTCCAGCGTCTCCATGAACGCGGTCACCTTGATCGGCTTGGTGAGGTAACGGAAGAACCCGGCATCCAGGCCCCGGCGAATGTCGTGGGGCATGGCATTGGCGCTGATGGCGACGACCGGGATGCGCTGGGTGCGGGGATCTTCGTGCAGGATTCGAAGGGCCCTGATGCCGCTGATGCCGGGCAGGTTGATGTCCATCAGGATCACGTCGGGCAAATGCTCGCGCGCCAGCTGGATGCCGGCAGTCGCGTCGCACGCGCTGAGCAGGCGCAGGTCCGGGCGCCGCGCGATGAGCTGCTCGACCAGCTTCAGGTTGGCCGGGTTGTCCTCGACATAAAGCACGGTGCGCTGGATCGAGTCGGCCCGCACGGGCACGGGCGCCAGGGCCTGCGCCTCGGCCGCGCCAGCCGGAAGCTCGGGCTCGGCCGCGCGGAGCAATTCGACCCAGAACACGCTGCCGACTCCGACCGCGCTTTCCACGCCGATGACGCCGCCCATCAGCTCCGCCAGGCGCTTGGTCATGACCAGGCCGATGCCGGTGCCCTCCTCGCCATTGGCCTCCTGGCCGAGACGATTGAACGGCTGGAACAACTGGGCGAGTTTTTCCGGCGGCAGCCCGGGCCGGTGTCCTTGACGCTGATCCGGATGCGTTCCTCGGACTTGACGGTGCACTCGATCACAACCGCGCCGCCGGCGTGGTTGTACTTGATCGCGTTGGACAGCAGGTTGATGAGAATCTGCTTGACCCGGGTGCGGTCGGCACGGACATAGCAGGGCTTGTCGAAGGTGCAAAAATGCATCTTGATGTCGTACTTCTGGGCCTGCGGCTCGATCATGGCCCGGCAATCGAGCAGGACTTCATCCAGCGACATCGGCTCCTGCGACAGCAGCAGCTTGCCGGACTCGATCAAGGCCAGGTCGAGGATCTCGTTGATCAGGTCCAGCAGGTACCAGCCGGCCTGGAGGATCTGGCCGGTGCTCTCCTTTCCGCTGGCCGTCTGCGGCGTGGCGTCGGACTCCAGCAACTGGGCGAAGCCGAGAATCGCATTGAGCGGCGAGCGCAGCTCGTGGCTCATGCTGGACAGGAAATCGGACTTCGCCAGGTTGGCTTTCTCGGCCGCGGCCTTGGCGCCGGTCAGCTCGGCTTCGACCTGCTTGCGCACGGAATTGTCCGCGCCGATCAGCAGGTAGCCGATGATTTCGTCGTAGTCATCCCGCAGCGCCGTGATCGAGACGATCGCCGGGAAGCGCGTGCCGCTCTTGCGGATGTAGGTCAGGTCATAGCTGTCCTCGATGCCGCGGGAAGCCTTGTAGGCCAGGGCTTCGAAGCCCGGCGTGATCGGCGTGGCGAGCTCGAGGCTCAGCGACCGCGCGCGCGCCATCACTTCCTGCGGATCGTGCATGTCGCTGGGCTTGATCTTGTTGACGACTTCGGCGGCCGTGTAGCCCAGCATCCGCTCGGCGCCCAGGTTGAACAGCTGGATGATGCCTTTTTCGTCGGTGGCGATGATCGAGAAGTTGGCGCTGTTCAGGATCGCCTTGCGCAAGGCCCCGGCTTTCAGGAGGGCTTCCGAGGATGCGTTGAAGCCTGCTTCACTGGGCATGACAGCTGATACTGGCTCAGGCTCCGGCCGGGGTCTGTGCGCCGGCGCGCCTTGGGCAATGTCGTCGGCATTCATGGTCAGGCAGCCTCTGCGGTCTGGCGATAGCGCACGTCGTTGAGCAGGCGGTCGAACTCGTTCTTGACCACGCCGTAGCACTCGCAGACGTTGTTCGTCAGCAGCTTGCGGTCCAGTACCGTGATGTGGCCGCGCCGGTAGCTGATCACGCCCAGGTCCTTCAGCGTGCCGGCGGCCTGGGTGACGCCTTCGCGGCGCACGCCCAGCATGCCGGCGATCAGTTCCTGCGTCATGACCAGGTCGCTCGAGGGCATCCGGTCCAGCGTCAGCAGCAGCCAGCGGCACAGCTGCTGCAGCACCGAGTGGTGGCGATTGCAGGCCGCGGTCTGCGCCATCTGGGTGATCAGCGCCTGCGTGTAGCGCAGCAGCAGCCGCAACATCAGTCCCGAGCGGTTGAACTCTTCCATCAGCAGGCGCGTCGGCAGCCGGTAAGCGTGACCGGCGGTCTGCACGACGGCACGGTTGAGCGTGGTCTGACCGCCCATGAACAGCGAGATCCCGAGCACGCCTTCATTGCCCACGCCGGCCACCTCGGACGAGGAGCCGTTCTCCATCACGTAATGCAGCGACACGATGGAGGTCGTGGGAAAAAAGGCGTGCTTCAACAGGTCACCCGCTTCGCAGAGGACTTCGCCGAGACGCATCGGCACCAGTTCCAGGTGCGGCAGCAGGCGCTCGAATTCGGCCGGCGGCAATGCCGCGAGCAGGTGATTCTGGCTGGGGCTCGGCGCGCCGGATGGAATCGTCATGGCTCCGGATCATCCTGAATCAGGCACCGCCGCACGTCGGTGCGCTATCGCACGGAGATGCCCGCCAGGACCGCTTCGGTTCAGTGGTTGCCCTTGTTGCCCTTGTTGCCCTTGCCGTGACCCTTCCCATGATGCTTGTGGTAATGCGGGGCGTAGACGTCGTTGTAATACTGGTCCTGCACGAAATAGACCGGGCGTCCGCAGGCGTTGTACGCGCCGCAGTGCTGCGACCAGTTCTGGGCATGGCCGGCGCGCACGCGCAGGTAGATCGGCTCCATGACGACTTGCGAGCGCACGATCACGACGGGCTCGCGATAGACGACGACCGGCGGCGGCGCATCACCGATCACGATATGGCCGTAGAAGTTGGGATCGCCGATGCCGATCGAGACGCCGACGTCCACCGCGAAGGCGGGGGCGGCCACCAGTGCGGCTGCGGCTACGGATAGAAGCTTGTTCATGATTTTCACTCCAGTTGTGCGTTGAGTATTGCCCCGCGCGGCGCGCTTCTCTGTGCGGCGGCCCACATGGCCCCGCCCAACGGCGCATAGCTATTTCCCTTCCAAAGGCGCACCGTGGGTCCACGATGAAGAAGTACCCGCAGTCACTGGGCCTTGCGCTGGTGCTGGGCGCGATGCCCGCTGCCGGCTCCGCTGCCGCGGCTTCCCTGCCCGTCGCGGCGAAGGCCGCGCACGCACCGAGCCACGCCGACCTGCGCATGGCCGAGGATGCCCGCGTCCAGCAAGCGCTCGAGGCGTCCCTGAAGAAGCTCGCGCTCGACCGCGCCGTGCGCGAGGGACGCCTGGCGGCGGCGCTGGTGGACATCACCGATCCCGCGCATCCGCGCATGGCCCAGGTCAACGGCGATCGCATGATGTACGCCGCGAGTCTGCCCAAGATCGCAATCCTCCTCGGCGCCTTCCAGAAGGCCGCGGAGCACCAGCTGATACTCGACGCTGCGGCCATCGCCGAACTCAAGCAGATGATCCGGCATTCCTCCAACAGCGCCGCCAGCGCGATGCTGCGGCGCGTGGGCATGGACTACCTGGCGACGGTGCTCCAGTCGGAGCGCTACCGGCTGTACGACCCGGCCGTGAACGGCGGCCTGTGGGTGGGCAAGTCCTACGGCGCCGGCCGCGCGGCCCAGCGCGACCCGCTGCACAACCTGTCGCACGGCGCGACCGCGTACCAGGTCGCGCGCTTCTACTACCTGATGGAAACCGGACAGCTGGTATCGCCGGAGGCCAGCCGCCAGATGAAGGAAATCATGGGCTCGCCCGCCATGCACCACAAGTTCGTGAAGGGCCTCGAGGCGCACCCCGGGGCGCAGCTGTACCGCAAGTCCGGCACCTGGCGCACGTTCCACGCCGACAGCGCCATCGTCGAGCGCGACGGCCGCCGCTACATCGCGGTCGGGCTGGCGGACGATCCGCGCGGCGGCGACTGGATGCGCGACCTGATCCTCGCGATGGACGACATCGTCTTCAACGGCTGGCGCCAGCTGTAGCGACGCTTCCTGCGCCGGGCGCAAGCAGCCGCGCGATGCGTGCCTCCAGTTCGGCCAGCCGGAACGGCTTGATCATGTAGTCGTTGGCGCCGGCGGACAGCGCGCGGTTGATCTCGCGCTCGCCGGTCTCGCCGGTCAGCATGATCAGCGGCACGTCGCGCCATTGCGGGTGCGCGCGAATCAGGCCCACCAGCACGAACCCGTCCACGTAGGGCAGCGAGACGTCGAGCAGCGCCAGCGCCGGCGGCGCCTGCGTTTCCAGGCGCGTCTGCATCGCCAGGCCATCGACCGCGACCGCCACCGTGAAGCCCCAGCGTTCCAGCGTCCGCCGTAGCAGCAGCGCCGTCGGCGCGTGGTCCTCGGCGAGGATCACCGTGCGACCGGCGCCGGACAGGCCGGCGACCGCGGTGCCGGCGACGACCGGCGCGCCGCCACGCTGCGCGCGCACGATCAGCTCGGGCAGCAGGCGCCGCATGATGTAAGTGCCGGCAACGATCCACCCGGCGCACATGGCGACGACCGCCCAGCTCAGGCCGGCATCGCCAACCTTCCACGGCAGCCACTGCGTGAGCAGCAGGATGATCACGCTGCCGGCGATCTTGAAACCGCGGTAACCGACCATGTCGATCCAGGCCTTGGCGCGGTAGATCGTCGCCGCGTCCACCCACACGTACAGCAACTCGCGCGCCGTGCGATTGATCGAGTAGGCCAGCGCGCGGTCGGAAATCTTCATCGTTCCGGCCATTGCCAATCGCGGCTCGAGCGCGAAGCCGAACGCGGACAGGCCCAGCAGCACCGGCTGCGCCAGGATGCCGGCGCCGACGCCGAAGTTGCGCAGCAGCAACGGCGCCACCGCCAGGTTGGTGAACAAGGCTGCGCCGCTCAGCAGGCTCAGGAAGCCGGACAGGTACGCGGTGCGGGTGTCCCGGTCGACGAAGGTCTGCTCCACCAGGTGCATGAACTGGTACTCGACGATGGGCTCGCAGATCTGCGACAGCAGCAGCATGACCGCGATCAGCGTGAGATAGCGGCTGTTGCGCACCGCGGTCCAGACGTCGGCGGCACCGGCCTGCTGCCGTTGCGCGGCCGGCGCCTCGTCGTAGAGACCCTGGCGCGCGAGCCGCAGCGTCAGCCACATCATCAGGCCGATGATGCCGGCCGACACCAGCAGCAGGTCCGCGGTCGTGAGCAGCGCCGCGCTGACCAGCCCGCTGGCGGCGAGGCCACCGACCAGGCCGCCGACCAGGCCGCCGCTGGCGATGAGCCCGTACCAGCGTCGTCCGTCGGCGCTGCGGAACACGCTGTTGGTCAGGCTCCAGAACTGCTCGACCAGCACCACGCTGAAGATGTCGACCAGCAGATAGAAGCCGACGGCGACCGGCAACCCGGGCCGAAGCAGCAGCAGGCGAAACAGGATCAGCAGCAGCACGACGGCACCGCAGGTGCCCAGCACGATATCCAGGCGGCTGTATTTCTTCAGCAGGCGTCCATACAGCGGCATAAGGGTCAGCAGCAGCAGCGCGCTGGCGGTCCACAGGTACGGCAGGTGCCCGGCGTCGGCGTACTCGAGGAACAGCGAGCGGCTCGCGGGCTTGACCTGGTAGTACGCCAGGATGATCAGGAAGAAATCGAGGAACAGCAGCGTCGAGCGCACTGCCGGCCGGTGCAACAGCGTTGCGGGGGTCTCCACGGGCCGGCGCGCCCCTCAATCGCGGCTACGCGACCGGTAGTCCCTTTGCCCAAGGCGTGATCCGTGGCCGACAAGGCTGGACGAAACGGACGGACCTGGCCTGGCCACATTTTCCGCCGGCGCGGGAAAGTCTCTCGCCATCTGGCCGGAGCGCAAGGGCCGCGCGTGGTGGATCGCGCCGTGCCAGGAATCGTTGTAGATGCGGAGAGTGCCCATGACTGCATTGTCCGCCGATGTCATGGCGCAATCTGTACGTTCGCGTACCGATGCCAGGATCCATGGCACTCGAAGCACCTCAGGACCCCTGATCCGTTCGGGTTCGGGCGAATTCCAGCGCCCCATCCAGCGCCGCCATGAAGTCGTTGACGTTGATTGGCTTGGTCAGATAACGGAAGAATCCCGCCTTCAGGCCTTTCTTGATGTCGCTGGGCATGGCATTGGCGCTGAGAGCCAGCACCGGGATGTGCGCGGTGGCCGCATCGTCACGCAGGATTCTCATCGCGTCGATGCCGCTGATGCCGGGGAGATTGATGTCCATCAGGATCACCTCCGGCAGTTGCTCGCGCGCCAGCGCGATGCCGAGATCCCCGGTGATGGCGGTCAGCAGGCGCAGGTCGGAACGAGTCGCGATGAGTTCCTCGACCAGAATCATGTTGGCCGGGTTGTCTTCAACATAGAGCAAGGTGCGCCGCGGCCCGCCCGGATGAGCCTGCGTGGTCTCCCGGGCCTCGGGTCCGGCCCCGTCACCCAGTTCGGGCGCCGCTGTCGTGCGCAGGTCAACCCAGAACATGCTGCCCACTCCGACGCTGCTCTCCACGCCAAGGACCCCCTCCATCAGTTCGGCCAGTTGCTTGGTCACAACCAGGCCGATGCCGGTGCCGGTCACGCCGTTGGCCTCTTGTCCAAGGCGGTTGAAGGGCTGGAACAGTTGCGCCAGTTTTTCCGGCGGTAATCCTGCGCCGGTGTCCTTGACGTCGATGCGGACACGTCCCGCGGCGACCTCCGTGCAGCTGACCACCACCGTGCCCCGTTCCCGGTTGTACTTGATCGCGTTGGACAGCAGGTTGATGACAACCTGCTTCAGGCGGGTGCGGTCGGCCCAGACAAAGACCGGGCCGTCGAATCGGGGAAACGTCATGCCGACGCTCCGCTGTTGCGCCTGCGGCTCCATCATGGTCTGGCACTCTGACAGCACCTCGGCCAGCAGCACCGGTTCCAGCGACAGCGAGACCTTCCCGGACTCGATCACCGCGAGATCCAGGATTTCGTTGATCAGGTTCAGCAGATGCCATCCCGCCTGGAGAATCTGGGCAATGCGCCCCGCCTGGGTCTCCGTCGGCAACGGCGTGGCCGACTCCATCAATTGGGCAAAGCCCAGGATTGCGTTGAGCGGACTGCGCAGCTCATGGCTCATGCTGGAGAGGAAATCCGATTTGGCCAGATTGGCTTTCTCGGCCGCGGACTTGGCGCTCTCCAACTCCACGTTGGTTTCCTGCAGCGCCTGCTCGAACCGTTTGCGCTCGGTGACATCGCGCGCCGCCGCGAACACGCCTTGGAGTCTCCGGTCGCGGTCGTAAAAAGTGGTGGCGTTGTAGGACACCACGGTTTCCTTGCCGTCCCGGGCGCGCGTGGTGAGTTCGTAGTCGGTGACCTTCTTTTCACTCAACACCCGCTTGATGGCGGCCTCGGCCCGCTCCGGATCGGTGAAGTAGTTCTTGAACGGGGCGCCGATCAGCTCGTCTCGCGTGCAGCCGGTGAGCGCCTCCATCTGCTTGTTGACGTCGGTGATGATGCCGGACGGGTCCGTGGTCATCAGCGCGTCGATGTTGGATTCGATCAGCGAACGCGTGTAGAACTGCTGGTCGCGCAACCGCTGATCGAGCTTCTTCTGCTCCTCCTCGACCTGTTTGCGCGCGGTATTGTCGGTGCCGATCAGCAGGTAGCCGATGATGACGCCCGGCGCGTCGCGCAGCGCCGTGACCGACACGACGGCCGGGAAACGGCTGCCGTCCTTGCGGATGTAGGTCAGCTCGTAGATGTCC